>Ga0066797_1000311_pt1 | contig 14802 bp, 16 predicted proteins | sample PersoiDNA2013193_FD_76335 | JGI IMG/M metagenome (GOLD analysis project Ga0066797, IMG submission 76335) | Permafrost soil microbial communities from the Arctic, to analyse light accelerated degradation of dissolved organic matter (DOM) -... | ecosystem: Environmental > Terrestrial > Soil >... | reverse complement strand
GCGGGTTAGGGGACGACTATTACCGGGCAGCGGGCGTGGCGGGCTAGCCAGGCGGGGACCGAACCGATCATGTGGCGCCAGAAGTGCCTGGGAGCCCCGATCACCAGGGCGTCGGCGCTGAATTCCGCGGCGATCGCCGCGAGTTCGCGCGCCGGGGCGCCGCGGCGCGTTCGCACGTGCACCTCGAGGCCGCCGGAGTCGGCTGCCTGGTCAAGCTCGGTGAGGAGCCAGCGCTCCAGGGAGTCAGCGTCCCGCAGCAACCCGACCACCTGACCGGTCAGCGGCTCGCAGTACACGCCGGGAGATGACACGTAAACCATCAGCAGGGGCCGGCCAAGGCGTCGCGCCATGCCCGCGGCATAGGCGAGGGCGTTCTGTGCGGAGGCCGACCCGTTGTACCCGACGACGACGGGATGGGCGAGCGAGATCGGGCGCTGCTGCGGTGCGATCGGCTGCGGCTGCGGGCGCAGTGGACCCCGCTCGCGGCGGCGCTCAGATCGGCGCTGCTCAGGCGTGCCCTGATCCGGGGAAGGCTCTACCTGGTCCATTTCCGCGTCCTAGCGGCCATTGAGGGTCGATATTTTTGTTATACCAAGTAACTGTCCGCGAGTTAAGCGGGCAGTCCTACACATTAAAATGCCCTGGCTTGCCCGGTTCATGCGGGTACCAGGAGGCCGAACTAGCAGAACTATAGGGCTTGGACGGCCATCGTGGAAGATCCGCGGAACCCCGCTACCGTGGCGGCCATGGATGCCCTGCTCGCCGACCTGGCCGCGATAACCGGAAGTGATCACGTTCTCGCCGACGAAGACATGACGCGCGGCTATACGACCGACTGGTCACGCCGCTACGGCGGCCCCGCGCGGTGCGTGGTGCGCCCGGGGTCGACCGGCGAAACCGCGCGCGTCGTCGCCCTGTGCGCCAGGCACGGCGTCGCGGTCGTGCCGCAGGGCGGCAACACCGGCCTGGTCGCCGGCGGCGTGCCGTGCCAGGCCGGTAGCGGTAATCCGCCGGTCATCGTCTCCGTCCGCCGCCTGCTCAGGCTCGACCCGGTGGACATCCTGTCCGGCCAGGTCACGTCGGGTGCGGGCGTCACGATCGCTGACCTGCGCGGCCACGCGGCAAGCGCCGGGTTCGAGTACGGCGTCAGCCTGGCCTCTCGCGACTCGGCAACGGTGGGCGGGACCATCGCCACGAACGCGGGCGGCGTGCTCAAGCTCCGCTACGGCGGCACGCGGGCGCAGGTGCTCGGTGTCGAGGCGGTGCTCGCCGACGGCAGCGTGATCTCAAGGCTTGGCGGCCTCCAGACCGACAACAGCGGCTATGACCTCGCCCAGCTCCTGGTCGGCAGCGAGGGCACCCTTGGCATCGTGACCGCCGCCAGGCTGCGGCTCTGGCCCATCGAGCCGCCGCTCCTCACGCTGCTGGCCGGCGTCGCCGGCCTCGGGGGGGCTCTCGAGCTGCAGGCCAAGGTCAGAGCCGCTGCCGGCGGCGGCGTGCGTGCCATTGAGTACTTCGAGGCCGCGGGCCTGGCGCTGGTCCGCGAGCGCACCGGCCTGCCCGCGCCCCTGGCCGAGGAGCATCCGGCCTACCTGCTCGTGGAGATCGCCGGCCCAGAAGAATACAGAGCGAATTATGAGGAACGGACCGGGGCGCTTCCGGAACTCCAGGCCGCCTCTGCCGCCCTTGACGACCCGTCTAGGGCGGCGCTCTGGGCATACCGGGAGCGGCACACCGAGTCGATCAGCGCGGCTGGCATCCCGCACAAGCTCGACCTGGCGATGCCGCTGACCAGGATGGCCGCGTTCCGCGCCGAACTCGACGAGCTGATCGCGAGGTTTTCCGCACGGGCGATCGTCTTCGGCCACATCGGCGTCGGCAACCTGCACGTCAACGTGCTCGGCCCCGCACCCGAGGACGAGACGGTCGACGAGGCGGTGTTCCGGCTGGTGGCCGCGCATGACGGCACGATCTCCGCCGAGCACGGTATCGGCAAGGCCAAGGCCCGGTTTCTGCACCTGTCCCGCACTCCCGCCGAAATAGCCGCGATGCGCGCGCTGAAGTTCGCGCTTGACCCGGCGGGGCTGCTCAACCCCGGTGTCCTCCTCGCGTGATCCTGGCAAGGAACGGACGGGCATGTCACGAGAGGTGTCATACATCGTTAAGAAGGGAACTAACGCCCTTCCGCTGACCTGCGCGGTTCCAGGTGGCACGATGAGGGTGTGGTGGCAGAGCATGCGCGCCCTGCATGGCGGGGCGGAGCCGGGGATCGCGTGGATGTGACCGCGCGTGCCGTCATCGCGAGCGCCGCCGACGCCATCGTGGCCTTCAACACCGACCACACGGTCATGCTGTGGAACCCGGCGGCGGAGCGGATGTTCGGCTGGGCCGCCGACGAGGTGATCGGCCTTGAGCCGCCGACCATTCCCGAGGAGAGCGCCGCCGAGCACAACGCGGTCTTCGAGCGGGTCCGCGGCGGCGGCCAGATCTCGTTCGCCACCCGGCGGATCCGCAAGGACGGGTCCGCCATCGACGTCAGGATCGACACGAGCGCGCTCACCGACACTAACGGCGACGTGATCGGCTGGGTCAACATCTGCCACCAGACCGGCGAGGACGACGTCGCGCGGCACTACATGGCCGAGCGGGCCCGGGTGGTGCGCCGGCTCACCGATGTGGTGGCGGACATGAACGCCCAGCGCGACCTGGAGTCGGTGCTCGACAGGATCGCCGCCAGCCTGCGCGAGCTGACCGGCGCCGACGCGGGCGGCTTCGTGCTGATCGAGGACGACAGGCTCCGCCTGGTGTCGACCGCCGGGCTGCCTGCCAGGCTCCGCGGCCGGGTGGCCTCGCTGTCCAGCTCCCTGGTCGGCGAGCTGTTGCGGTCCGGCAAGACCTCAATGATGGATACCGGCCAGTCCGGCGGATTCGACGACCTCATCTGGTCCGCGCTGCCTGGCCTGCACACCATCGCGCTCAGCCTGTCGCACGTCGGCGGGCGGCCCTACGGCGCGCTCTACGCGCTCTATAGCCGCCGGACGCTCAGCCACGTCGAGCTCGAGCTGCTCGAGCTGCTCGCTGGGCACGCCGGGGTGGCGCTGACCAACGCGATGGCGTTCGAAGAGGTGGTCAAGCAGCGAGCGCACGAGCGTGCCGTCATCGATGGCAGCGCCGACGGCATCGCGGTTCTCGACGAGGGCGGGAACGTCAAGCAGTGGAACCCGTCCGCGCACCGGATCACCGGCAAGACGGCCGCCGAGGTGATGGGCGCGCCGCCGCCATTCCCGCTGCCCGAGCCGGGAGCTCGGCGCACCCACAAGCTGCCGAGCGGGCGCTGGCTCGACGTGCTCTGCACCGAGCTCGGCGACGGCGGCGAGAAGGTCGTCGACTTCCGCGACGTGACCGCCGCCAAGGAGCTAGAAGAGGCGAAGGACCTGTTCCTCGCCACCACGAGCCACGAGCTTCGCACCCCGATCACCGTGGTCCAGGGGTTCGCGTCCACGCTGTCCAGCCGGTGGGAACAACTCTCCGACACCGACAGGCGCGCCGCGGTCAAGACGATCGCGGAACGGGCCGGCGCGCTCAGCCGTCTCGTGGAGCAGCTGCTGCTTGGGGCGAGGGCCGGCGCCGACGCGCTTCCCGTCAATAACGCGTCGTTCGATCTGGCCGCCCTGCTCCGGGCCACCGTGGTCTCCTTTGGCCCGCTGTCCGACAGGCACGAGGTGATCGCGGATGTGCCGGCCGACCTGCCGCTAGCGCACGGTGACGCGATGGCGACCGACATCATCGTCGGCCAGCTCCTCGAGAACGCCTTCAAGTACTCGCCAGCCGGCGGGACGGTCACGGTGCGCGCCCGGGCGGCCGACTCCATGATCGATGTCGACGTCGAGGACGACGGCATCGGCATCGCCCCCGGCGACCACGAGCGTATCTTCGAACGGTTCGTCCAAGGCGAGACCGGTGACCGCCGCCGGTTCGGCGGGGTCGGCATCGGCCTTTACATCGTCCGCCGGCTGGCCATCGCCCAGAAAGGCACGGTCGTCGCCCGGTCCCGCCCCGAGGGCGGCACGGTCATGCGACTGACCCTGCACCGCGCGGATTAGCTGGCGGATCAGCTACAGCCGCGCTTGTTCGCGGTGCCGGGGTTCGCCGCCGGTGGCGGCCAGGTACTCGTCGATGACACCGGGCACGTCGTCGCTGTCACGCAGGATCTGGCCGGCTTCCATCCAGATCACCCGGTTGCAGCTCTGCTCGATCTCGCCGAGGTTATGCGCGACGAGGAAAACGGTTCCGGCCTCGTCCCGCAACTCCTGGATCCTTGCGTGGCTCTTGGTGCGGAACGACGCGTCTCCGGTCGCCAGGGCCTCGTCGATCATGAGGATCTCGTGACTCTTGGCCGACGCGATCGCGAACCTGAGCCGCTGTGCCATGCCGCTTGAGTAGGCACGCATCGGCAGGTCGATGAACTTGCCTACCCCGGAGAATTCCACGATCTGCGGGAACCTGGCCTTGACCTCAGCAGGCGGCATGCCCATCGCGAGGCAGCCGAGCACTACGTTCCGCTCGCCGGTGAGGTCGTCGAGCAGCGCGGCGTTGACGCCAAGCAGCGCTGCCTGTCCCGAGGTGTAGACCGCGCCCTGCTCGGCGGGGAGCAGGCCCGCGATGGCCCGTAGCAGGGTGGACTTGCCCGACCCGTTCCTGCCGATGACGCCGACCACGTCGCCGTGATTGACCACGAACGAAATGCCGCGGATCGCGTGCACCTCGCGGATCGAGACGCGGCGCTGCCGCCGCATCAGGCGCATCAGCGAGGTGGCGGCGGTGCCCTTGTTGCCGCCCGCCCCGTATACGCGGTAGACCACGTGCAGGTTATCGACCACGACGGTCGGGTCAGCCATGGTGTCACCCACTAGGTATCGCGCCGGACAAGCGAATCTATTACCACCTGAAGGTACCGCCTGGGCAGCACGTGACGCGCCGGTGATGAGAATAGTTGGGACATTGTGTCACACAGTTCCGTTCGCACCCGCCCACCAGCCAGAACCCGTGTTAGCGCTGGCCATCAGTCGCCCTTCACGTTGACGATCTGCCGCAGGGTGTGTTCGATCTTCACCAGGTCGGCGGCGTCCTGCATCACGACATCAATGTCCTTGTAAGCACCGGGGATCTCGTCGAGGAAAGCATCAGACCGTCCCCACTCGATCCCTTCCATGGCGGTGTCGAGCTGGTCGCGGGTGAACGTCTTCCTCGCCTGGCTGCGGCTGTACTCACGGCCGGCGCCGTGCGGTGAGGAGTTCAGCGACAGTACGTTTCCCTTGCCGGTCACGACGTAGGAGCGGGTGCCCATCGAGCCGGGAATCAGGCCCGGCTTTCCCTCTCCGGCATCGATCGCGCCCTTGCGGGACAGCCACACGTGCCCGGCATGGCCGCCCCCTTTCGGCTTCCAGCGGCGCAGCAGGTCGCCGTCCATCTGCTCGGTGTAGTTGTGGTGGCACTGGACGGACTCGAGCCTCTCTGCCGCCTCCCTGGACCATCCGGCAAGGCAGGCGAGGGCGCGGTGCATCATCTCCTCGCGGTTGAGGAAGGCGAAGTGCTGTGCCCACCTGAGGTCCCTCATGTACGCCCAGAACTCGGGGATTCCCTCGGGCAGGTAGGCGAGATCCGGGTCCGGGAGCTGCACCCACGCCTGCTCGCACCACTTCTGCGCGACCTTGATGTGCTTCACCGCGAGCTTGTTGCCGACCCCGCGCGAACCGGAATGGAGGAACAGCCATACCCGGTCAAGCTCGTCGAGGCTGATCTCGATGAAGTGGTTACCGGATCCGAGAGAGCCAAGCTGGAGCCGCCAGTTCGGGGCGATGGCCTCCGCGCCGTCCGCGCCGTCCATGCGCTCAAGCGCCGCGATCCGCGCCTCCGTCTCAGCGCTCCAGGGCGCCTCGTTGTACTTGCCAGCCGACAGCGGCACGGCCGCCTCGATCGCCTCCCGCAGGCTGGCCAGGTCGCGGCTGCGGTGCATGTCCTCAGCCGTGAACTGGGTCCGGACGGCCATCATTCCGCACCCGATGTCGACTCCGACCGCGGCGGGCATGATCGCCCCGAGAGTCGGGATCACCGACCCGACCGTCGAGCCCTTGCCGAGGTGCGCGTCCGGCATCAACGCCAGGTGGGGGAAGACGAACGGCATCGACGCGGTCCGCTCGGCCTGCGCGCGGGCGTTCGGCCCGAGGATCGACGCCCAGTTCATGAGCCGCTTGCTCAATTGCTCCACTTAGCTTCCTCTCCCGTTTCCGCCGTGATGCACGCGTGAAGTCTCCCCCGCCAGTGCCTCGGCCGCCATCCGTTTCTTGCCGCCCTCGACGGCGGTGAGCTGCCGCACGGGGGACGGCCTGGTACCCGGTTGCTCGCACACCGGCGTCGACCCATCGGTGAGCTTCACCGCAGCTGCGCCATGAGCAGCGGGGGATCGTCCTGCTGCGCTAGCGAGAGCAGGACGGTGCCGGCATGGTTCTCCTGCGCGCCCGGCGGTAACCGGCCCTGGCCTGCGCGCGAGCAAATATCACCGGAAAGCTGGGACATTGTGTCACATAACACGTCTGAAATCTGGCGTTCACGGTTTCACCGTCTGCACACCGGGGCATTTCCGCTCATGCCGGGTTCGTATGGTTCCACGGGCGGGGCGGGTGTGCATGGAGGTGGGTACGTCGAGCATCGTTCTGCTCCCGTATACAGCCTCTAGCGTTGGCGTAGCACGCCGACGCCTGGTAGGTGACTTGAGGGATGCTGGAGTCGGTGAGGCTACGGCGTGTGATGCCAGCCTCGTTCTTAGCGAACTCATCAGTAACGCACTTCGGCACGCTACGCCACTTCCTGGCGTCGCCGTGAGGGTCGCCTGGCGGCTGCGTGACGACCGCGTAGAGATAGCGGTGAGTGACGGCGGCGGCCCGACCGCTCCGAAGGTGAACGACCCGGGCAGCTCCGCGATCGGCGGGCGCGGCCTCGGCATCGTCGAGCGCCTGTCGCTGCGCTGGGGGGTCTATCCCGCCTCTGACGGCGAGGGAGAGATAACCGTCTGGGCGGAGCTCCCGCTGAGCTCCGAGAGCGAGCCCGCCGATTCAGGGCATCCCGCTGCTAATTCCGCGAGCCGGGCATCGAACGCCGCGGCCAACGGTGCGCACGGTGCTTGTGCCGACGAGCCGGGACTTGTAATCGCATCGTCGCGGGATGCGTAAGCGCGTCTGGAAGTGGTGATAATCCCCGCTGGGGATGGACGTGAATGATGCGTGTCCGGGGGGATTCGTGTCCGAATTTGGCAGGGTAGGCGGGTTCCACGGGGTGGACAGTGAAGTGGGCAGGCTGCGCACTGTCCTTGTCCACCGTCCCGGTGCGGAGCTGCGTCGGGTAACGCCACAGAACAAATGCGGGATGCTGTTCGCCGGCCTGCCGTGGGCCGAGCGTGCGCAGGCCGAGCACGACGCGTTCGCGGGTGCGCTGCGCGCTCGCGGAGTCGAGGTGCTCTACCTGACCGAACTGCTGCAGGACGCGCTTGAGTACGCGTCAGCCAGGCGGCAGGCGATAGAGACGGCGATCAGTGATCCGAGGCTGGGCGAGGAACTGCGCGGCCTGCTCAAGGCATATCTGGAGGGCCTGCGCCCGGAGGAGCTTGGTCAGGTGCTCATCCTTGGCCTGGCACGTGACGAGTTCCGCGGCGGCCGGGGCGCGGTCTTCGGCCTGCTAGGTGCCTGGGACTACGTACTTGAACCGCTGCCGAACCTGGTTTTCGCGCGTGACACGTGCGTGTGGATCGGAGACAGCGTCGCGGTCACCAGCCCGCCTGGCAGGCGCAGGGAGGCGGAGCTCGCCGCGATCATATTCGGCTTCCACCCGATGTTCGCGGGCACCAAGCGGCTTTACGAGCCCGGCCACGAACTTCTCGCCGGGGGTGACGTGCTGTTGCTCGCACCTGGGGTGGTGGCCGTCGGCATCGGCTCACAGACATCGGCGGCCGGCATGGAGCGGCTGGCCAGGCGGCTGCTCGACACCGGGCTCGCGCACACGGTACTCGCGGTGCTCACCGATCCTGGCGCGGCGGATTGCCTTGACACCCTGTGCACGCTGGTCGGCCCCGACACCGTGATGATGCGCCCCGCTGTCGCCTACTCGCTGGTGGCGCGGACGATCACCCAGCGCGACGGTGGGCTGCGCCTATCCCACCCGCAGCCGTTCCTTGAGGCGGCCGCGCAGGCAATGGGGCTGGAACGGCTGCGCGTCATCGAGACCGGGCTGGCGGCTGCCGGCCCAGACCATTCCTGGGCGGGTGCAAGCAACCGGGCCGCGGCTGGCCCGGCTTGGCCGGGGGCCTTCAACCAGTGGGATGACGCGAGGAACCTGCTTGCCCTCGACGATGGCACGGTGGTCTCGTATGAGCGAAACGTGCTGACCAACGCGCGCCTTGAGGCGGCGGGCATTGAGGTGATCCCGGTCCCAGGGGGCGAGCTGGCGGGCTGCCGGGGCGGGCCGCGGGCCATCTGCTGCCCTATCGGGCGCGAGCCGGCGGCGATGCCCGAGCAGGTGCATGCGGCCTGAGCAGGCTGGGTACTGGCTGGACGAACGGTAAGACATCGCTGACTGTTACGTGGCGATACGCCAATGAACGAGTGTTAACAGCATGTGAATTAAGACATGCTCGGAGCTGTCGCGGCTAGCATTCCGCCCGCAAGGGGCGGTATGGTTCCAGCCGTGGAGCTGAATGTCTCAAGTCGGTCTCAGGGCGATCACGAGCTCGTCATCGCTACCGGGGAAATCGACCTCTATACCGCTCCGCGGCTGCACAGCGAGATCGCCGCGGTTATCGACAGTGCCGCCCCGGCGTCTCGTGTCATCGTCGACATGTCCGGGGTGGAGTTCTGCGACTCGACCGGCATGAATGTGCTGCTCTCCTGCCTGCGCCAGGCGCGAGAGCGCGGCGGTGAGCTTGAGCTCGCCGCGCCCCGTCCCGCGGTCAAGAAGATCCTCCGGGTGACCGGGCTCGACGCGGTTTTCACCGTCGCTGACTTCCCCGCGAGCAGCAACTAGGAGCCTGCCCGCGGCTACCATCGGTTCATGCCACCGGTAGCCGTGGTTATCCCGGCGTACAACGAGGCGGACCGAATTGCCGCCACTGTCACGGCCGCGCGGACGCTTCCCGGCGTCGATGTGGTCGTGGTCGTCGATGACGGATCGACGGACCATACCTGGCAGGCCGCACGGGACGCGGGCGCGCGGGCCCTGCGGTACCGAGGGAACCGGGGCAAGGGCATGGCCATGTCGGTGGGTGCCGTGGAGGTCGACCATCTCGATCAGCGCCAGCCGGCGGACGGCCCGCGCCACCTGCTCTTCCTCGACGCCGATCTGGGCGACACCGCTGGTTGCGCCGCCCCGCTGATCGCGCCGGTCGCCGCGGGCGAGGTGGATATGACGATCGCTGCCTTCGCCGCCAGGGTCAAGCTCGGCGGCCATGGCTTCGTGGTGCGCCTGTCGGGCGGGGGAATCCGGCGGGCGACAGGATGGGCGCCCGCCCAGCCGCTGAACGGCCAGCGCTGCCTGTCACGTGCCGCGTTCGAGGCCGCTCGCCCGCTGGCCAGGGGGTTCGGCGTCGAGACGGCGATGACGATTGACCTCAAGCGCAAGGGCCTGCGCATTCTTGAGGTCGAGGTGGAGATGGCGCACAGGGCGACCGGCACGGACCTGCCCGCGCAACTGCACCGTGCCAGGCAGTTCGCCGATGTCGCGCTGGCGCTCGCGACGCGGCTGCACTGAACGTCACACCACCGTAAGTGATGGGTATAGTGCTGATCGTGATGGTGATCGCGCTTTCTGGGGCAGGAATGCTGGCCGGGATTGTCGGCATCGTGGTCGGGGTGGCCGCGAGCAGGCGCGCCGCCCGCGCCGTCGGGGAATGCCGTGCACTAGTGCACGGCGCCGTCGGATCGCACGGCACCGTCGATCCAAGGTCACTGCGGAACGTCGCGATCGTCAGGTACGACGCGCTGAACGAGATGTCCGGGCAGTTGTCCTTCTCCCTCGCGCTGCTCAACTCCCTCGGCGACGGGGTGGTGCTCAGCTCCATCAACGGGCGGGCCGAGACGCGGACCTATGCCAAGACAGTCGCGGCGGGCAAGGGCGGGCAGGAGTTGTCGCCCGAAGAGTCGCAAGCGGTGCATTCGGCGCGACTGGGCACGGAGCCATCGGCGATTGTTCCCGCGCCGGCCGGGCGAGCCCGCCGGTCGTCCGGGCGCACGGCGGCCACGGCATGAGATCCACTGCGGCATGATGGGTGCTATGCGCTATGCCTATCTCGGCCCGGAAGGGACGTTTACCGAGGCAGCCGTGGCCAAGCTGTCCGCCTCACGGCCGGCTGGCGATGTGCAGCCGGTGCCATGCGCCTCGATTGGCGCGGCGCTTGACGCCGTTCGCTCCGGGGCCGCGGAGCGCGCGGTGATCCCGATTGAGTCTTCTGTCGAAGGCATCGTCACCGCCACGGTCGACGACCTGGCCGGCGCCGGCGACCTGCTCATCCGCGCCGAGACCAGGCTGCCGATCGAGTTCGCGCTGCTCGCGCGTGAGGGGATCACGCTGGCCGACGTGAAGACCGTCGGCGGTCACCCGCAGGCCGAGGCGCAGTGCCGCCGGTGGCTCACGGCCAGGATTCCCGGACGAGAATGGGTTCCGTTCGCCTCCAACGCCGAAGCCGCCCGCCGGGTCGCGGAGGGCGGCCTGGACGCGGCGCTCGCGTCCGCCGCCGCGGCGGACAGGTACTCTCTCGCGGTTCTCGTCCCTGACGTGCACGACCGTTCGAACGCGGTCACCAGGTTCGTCGAGGTGGGCCGTCCCGGCTCGATGCCCGCACCGTCGGGTTCCGACAGGACTTCGGTTGCCGCGTTCCTCGGCGTAGACCACCCGGGCGCGCTGATGGAGATCCTCACCGAGTTCGCCGTCCGCGGGATCAACCTGTCCACGATCCAGTCGAGGCCGACCGGCGATGGCCTTGGCAGCTACTTCTTCTTCATCGATTGCGAAGGCCATATCGATGACGCCCGGGTCGGCGAGGCGATGATGGGCGTCCGACGGGTCTGCGCCGAGGTGAGGTTCCTCGGGAGCTACCCGCGCAGCGACCCGGGGCGGACCCAGGTCCGCCCCGGCACGTCCGATCTTGAGTTCGCCGAGGCAGCGGCGTGGCTCGGTCGGCTACGTTACGGCCGTCCTTAGCGGCCGCCGCCAAGGCAAGGAAGGTGGCGCCGGAACTCCTGGCAACCTTGATTCCTGCCGTTGCTTAGGGCCTTAGACCGGATCCGGTGTGAAGTCCGTCGTGAAAAGGTCAGGCAGTCAAAGATAAGGTCCAGAGCCGCGGTGTGATTGCTCCTGCTCAGCGGCCGGCATGAGGCCAGGCGGTAGAGCCCGCCGCATCTGCTCAAGTTGCGCTCGTGCCGCCATCTGCTGCGCGAAAAGCGTGGTCTGGATGCCATGGAAGAGGCCCTCGAGCCAGCCGACGAGCTGAGCCTGCGCCACACGGAGCTCCGCCTCGCTTGGCGTGGCGTCCTCGAATGGCAGCGACAGCCGCTCAAGCTCGGCAACAAGCTCAGGAGCGAGGCCGTCCTCGAGCTCCTTGATGGAGTTCTGGTGAATCTCCTTGAGCCGCGCACGGCTCTTCTCGTCGAGCGGCGCGGACTTAACCTCCTCCAGGAGTTGCCGGATCATCGAGCCAATCCGCATGACCTTGGCGGGTTGCTCCACCATCTCGGTTATCGGCCGCTCTGACGGGGTACCCTCCGCGTCTTCCTGGTCACTTCCGAAGGCCATCCCGTCAGATCCGACTACGACGACCTGCGGTCTGCCCAGGTCTTGTGGGCTGATTTCGTCGCTCATGGTTAACACGCTATCGGGTGTATGTGATTACTACGCGCGCAGCAGGATCTTGCCCAGGTGGGTCGATGCGGTCATGATCCGGTGTGCCTCGGCGGCCTCCGTCATCGGCAGTTCCCTGTCGATGACGGGGCGGATCACGCCTGCCTCGACGAGAGGCCAGACGTCTTCCGTGACCGCCGCGACGATCTGCGCCTTCTGTGCAGTCGGGCGTGCCCTCAGCGAGGTGGACATGATCGTGCCGCGCTTGGTCATGAGGGCGCCAAGATCGAGTTCCGCCTTGCGGCCCTGCTGCAGGCCGATGTTGGCGATCCGGCCGTCGGGGGCGAGCGCGGCGATATTGCGGGCCAGGTAGGCGCCTCCGACAATGTCCAGGATCACGTCCGCGCCCCGGCCGCTCGTGGCGTCCCTGAGCTTGGCCACGAAATCCTCTTCACGGTAGTTGATCGTGATATCGGCGCCGAGCTTCCTGCAGGCGTCGAGCTTCTCCGCGGAGCCTGCGGTGACCGCCACGATGGCGCCGGCGTTCTTGGCGAGCTGGATCGCCATCGTGCCGATGCCGCTGCCGCCGCCGTGGATGAGCAGCGTCTCGCCCGCGGCGAGGTGAGCGCCCATGAAGACGTTCGAGTAGACCGTGCATGCCGTCTCGGGCAGCGCGGCGGCCTCGGTGAGCGTTGTGGTCCCTGGAACGGGCAGGAGCTGGCCCGCCGGGACTGCTACCCGCTCCGCGTAGCCGCCGCCCGCCAGCAGTGCGCAGGCCCGGTCGCCTGGCTGCCAGGCAGTGACCTCCGAGCCCACGGCGGTGATCGTGCCCGAGCACTCAAGGCCGAGATAGGGCGGCGCGCCCTGCGGCGGCGGGTAATGTCCCTGCCGCTGCATCAGGTCGGCCCGGTTGACCCCGGCCGCGGTCACCTCGATAACGACCTCGCCCGGTCCAGGCCTCGGGTCCTCCGCCTCAGCCCACTGAAGGACCTCGGGGCCTCCTGGCTCGGCGATGACGATCGCGTGCATAAGTTTGCGTACTCCTAACTTTTCCCTGTCATCTTTACAGGCTGGTCGTGCCAACTTCCCAGCTCAGCCCGCGTGGCACGGGTTCACGGCTTACACCGAACCGGCCGCCGACCCCGAGCGTGGCGAGGTGCCTGGTACAGCCGCAGACACGGACACCACTGAAGTGCCGTACGACTTGCTCCGTGCATATCAGGTGGTCACACGAGGTCTTTGGGCGGGGTGCCGTTAGGCCAACGGTCGGTCTGGCGTTGCCGAGTCGCACACCAAGAGCCTGTGTGAAGTAGCCGATAGGTCACTATCCGTAGAATAGCCCTAGAACGGTCTGTAGCATGCCTGTGAGCCGAGCAGGGGGTTCCTGGGGGATTGGACGTAGAGACCCGAATCAACTGTTTCCGCAGGTCACTGGGGTATCGGCAGGCGCCAATTTGACCAGGCATGGCAACGGCCATGGGCAAACTACCCATGGCCGTCAAACCTGTTGCTACTGACGCTACTTGATCGTTGCCGTGAACCTGTGCCATGCGTCAGCCGAGACGCTGAGCGTTCCCCCGTCACGGTTCGTCGTGTCTCGCACAAGCACGCGGCCCGCATCGGCAACGCCCGCCTCTACGCAGTTGCCCTGATTGCCGCTGTAGCTGGCCTTGCGCCACGTGGCGCTGTCTACGCCGTCCATTGATCCCTAGCCACCTTTACTATCAAGTCTCTGGAAGCTACCTTCGGCAGAGCGTCGCTCCTGATCGCATCGAAGCGTAGCGCCACGTCGGATACGACCGGGGCATCCTCGGCCACACGGCCGCCCGAGACATCATCCAAGAACACGATACTTTGCGTAGCTGCCAGGTCAGCGAGAATAAATGCGCCGAGCAGCCCGCTATGTCCGCCAGCCGTGTACGGGACTACCTGTATGGTCACGTTCGGCAACTGCGACATGGCTACCAGGTGGTCTAGCTGATCACGCATGACCGCTACCGGCGCAACGGGACGGTACAGAATCCCCTCATCGATCAGAACCCAGAGGCGGGGCGGCGGTGGAACCTCACGGGTCAGAATCCACTGTCGCGCGATGCGGTCTGACACGTCGGTTTCTATGTCCGCCTCGGTAGCTCCCGGCTTGGTAGCCACCACGGCACGCGCATAGTCGGCGGTTTGAAGCAAGCCAGGCACAAAGCTATGTTCGAACGTCCGTAGCGCCGTGGCTACTGCCTCTCGCTCGGCGAACGGGCGGAACGCCATGGGGAACGACACGGTACGCAGTTTCAGCCACAAGCGCGCGAACGTGCCTGGTGTCCAAGCGCCGGTTTCGTGATCTTCCGTGAAACCGGGCGTGGCGAACGCCCGGTCAAGTGTCCTGGCGAGACTCTGACTAGGCGCACGCTGGTAGGTCTCCACCATAGCTATCAGGGACTCGCTACAGCTTGCCTGTCGGGCTACCTCAGCTTGCGACCATCCCCGCGATTCCCGCATTGCTCGCATCTCGTCAACAAACAGACTCACCGTTTCCCGGTCACGCTCACTGAGTCCCGCCATTCCTCACACCGCCCCTACACTTCGCGTCCAGCCCGCTTACAACCACGTGTGACCCATTACACACGGTACGCCGTGCGTCCATCGTTGTCCTACACCCCGCCGTTGCCAGCGGATCTTCCCGTCCGCCTTCCCCGTGGCGGCGGGGTGACCAAGTAGCCGCAAGCACTAGGGATGGACCATGCAGCCGAACACCGAAGCGCCGACCCGCCGCACTCTCTGTCAGCCGATGGTGGCTGACGAGCAGCTAGTACGGCAGCCGCCAATGGGTGCCTGACCTGGCGGGACGTGCGGGGTTTGTGTGACGTGGGCGCAGCCGCCTTACGATCATGTGCTTGTGATGACATATGAGCTGAAGGCGGCTGCTGC
>Ga0066797_1000309_pt1 | contig 14829 bp, 10 predicted proteins | sample PersoiDNA2013193_FD_76335 | JGI IMG/M metagenome (GOLD analysis project Ga0066797, IMG submission 76335) | Permafrost soil microbial communities from the Arctic, to analyse light accelerated degradation of dissolved organic matter (DOM) -... | ecosystem: Environmental > Terrestrial > Soil >... | reverse complement strand
GCCAGGTTGCGCGGCTTGTCGATGTCCCGGCCCAGCTTGGCCGCCGTGTGGTAGGCGAGGAGTTGCAGCGGGACGTTCAGCAGGATCGGCTCGAGCTCAGGTTCGGCACGCGGGATGCGGATCGTCGCGTCGGCGTGGCCGTCGGGGATGTCGGCGGACGTCACCGCGATGACCGGGCCGCCGCGCGCCTTGATCTGCTCGATCGTGGAGATGTTCTTGGCGACCAGATCGTCGGACGGGATGATCACGATGCTGGGCATGCTGGGCTGGATGAGCGCCAGCGGGCCGTGCTTGAGCTCGCCTGCCTGATAGGCCTCGGCGTGCACGTAGGAGATCTCCTTGAGCTTCTGCGCGCCCTCGCGGGCCACCGGCCAGCCGCGGACCCGGCCGACGAAGAACATATGCCCGGCGCTCGCGTAGAGGCCCGCGATCGTCGCTATCTCGTCCTCCGCGGCGAGGATCGTCGCGACGTGCTCCGGAAGGTTGCGCAGCCCGGTGACGATGCGATCGCCGTTGGCGGCGGACAGGTCACGGACCCGTCCGAGCAGGAGGGCCAGAAGCGCGAAGTTGACCTCCATGTTCGTCAGGGCCTTCGTGGACGCGACCGCGATCTCGGGGCCGGCGTGCAGGAAGATGCCGTGGCCGCACTCCCTTCCGATGGCGCTGCCCACGACGTTCACCGTGCCGAGGACCTGGCCGCCCTTGCGCTTGAGCTCCTGCACGGCCATCAGCGTGTCGATCGTCTCGCCCGACTGGGAGACCGCGACGTAGAGCGTGTCCGGGTCGACGACGGGCGAGCGGTAGCGGAACTCCGAAGCCGGCTCGGCGTCCGCGGGGATGCGGGCGAGTTCCTCGACGAGCGTCGCGCCCATCTGCCCGGCGTAGTAGGCGGAGCCGCAGCCGAGGAACTTGACGCGCCTGATGTTGCGCAGCTCGCGGGCGTCGAGGTTGATGCCGCCGAGCTTGGCCGTGGCGAACCGGTCGTCGAGCCTGCCCCTGAGCGCCCGCCTGAGCGCGTCGGGCTGCTCGTGGATCTCCTTGCGCATGTAGTCGCTGAACTGGCCGAGGTCGTAGTCGTCCGCGTCGGCGTCGACCGTCGTGGGCGTCTTGGCGGCGCCCGCGGCCTGCCCGCTGACGGTCGTGGTGTGGAAGTCGTTCGCCTTGATCGTCACCACCTCGCCGTCCTCCAGGTAGATCACCTGGCGGGTGTAGCGGACGATGGCGGCGACGTCGGAGGCGACGAACATCTCGTTCTCTCCGATGCCGAGCACGATCGGCGAACCGTTGCGGGCAACGACGAGCTGGTCCGGGTTCTTGGTGTCGAGGACGACGAGGCCGTAGGCGCCCTCGACCTTCCGCAGCGTGCGGATAACCGCGTCCTCGAGGCTTGGGGTCGCGCTCTCGTCGGCCGCCAGCTCGGCGGCGATCAGGTGCGCGAGCGCCTCCGTGTCGGTGTCGCTGACCAGCTTCGTGCCACCGCTCGTGAGCTGGTCGCGGAGGAGCTCGGCGTTCTCGATGATGCCGTTGTGGACGACGGCGATACGCTGCGCGGTGTCGGTATGCGGGTGCGCGTTGATCTCGTTGGGCTCGCCGTGCGTGGCCCATCGGGTGTGGCCGATGCCGATGGTGGCCTTGACCGGCTTGGTTCCGAGCTTGTCGCGAAGGTCCTGGACGCGGCCCGCGGTCTTGGTTATCTGGAGCCTGCCGCGGCTGACGACCGCGATGCCGGCCGAGTCGTAGCCCCGGTACTCAAGCCGGTGCAGCCCCTCGACGATGACAGGAAGCACGTCGCGCTTGCCGACGTATCCGACGATCCCGCACACCTCTGCTGGTCTCCTCTGCCTCGTGCTGATGCCTGCCTAGTGCTGATGGTCCTGGCGCTTCTTAGCGGTAGATTTAGCGGTAGATGATGCGGCGCAGCTGGCGCTCGGTCAGGTCATTCACCTTGAACCTGCGGCCGCTTACCTCGCCCGCGAGCCTCGGCCAGATGTCGTCGTTACGCTTGTTAAGGTCCTTGAGCTGGGCATGGCGCTGTCGCACGAACTCCTCAACCGTCTGGCCGAAGTACGCCACGACGTCCGCCACCACGCGTGTCGCGGTGGCATCGTCGAGGCCGGTGCTCGTCGCCACATGGCGGACCAGGTCTTGCGGGTACACGTTCTTCATGTGCACTGGGTCCATGGCTCGTATCGAGTTGCTGTCGAGTCTTGCTTCTCGCTTACAGAGTGCTTCTTGCCCTCTCCCGGGCAAGAAAACACGTCTTTGAGCGCTCGGTTGGCGAGCTTACCCGAAAGATCCGGTTATTTGGCAGCTTCCGACAGGTCCTGGGGCGTGCCAAAGCGATGCTCGATGCCAAGCGCGCGCCAGGCGACCAGCGCCACCGCCCAGGTCGCCACGAACAGGCCGACGATGAAGAAGCCGAGCGTGTTGATGTTCAGGCCCTCGACCCAGGACCAGAACGGGCCGCCGAGGCTGAACTCCTTGCCAAGCAGCCCGGCCAACTCGGCGGTGCCGATGAGCAGGGCGATCGCCACCGACAGGCCGGTAATGGTGATGTTGTAGTAGACCTTGCGCACCGGGTTGGAGAACGCCCAGCCGTAGGCGAAGTTCATGAAGGAGCCGTCGATGGTGTCGAGCAGGCTCATCCCCGCGGCGAACAGGATCGGCAGGGTGAGTATCGCGTACCAGGGGAGACCGCTGGCGGCGCCGGTGCCCGCCATGACAAGGAAGGCGACCTCGGTCGCGGTGTCGAAGCCAAGCCCGAAGAGCAGCCCGACCCCGTACATCTGCCCCGGCGTCCGGATAGAGCGCATCAACTTGCCGAAGATCCTGTTGACGAAGCCGCGTTCGTTCAGGTGAGCCTCGAACGTCTTCTCATCGAAGCGCCCCTGCCGCAGTTCCCTGAAGACCCGCATGATGCCGATGAGCACGGCGAGGTTGATGGCGGCGATGAGATAGAGGAAAGCCCCCGAGACACCGGTCCCGATCAGGTTGGTGACCTGGTGCAGACTTGAACCGCCGTTCTTGACCGGGCCGATGATGGCCCTGATGCCGAGGGCAAGCAGCAGGCTGAGCACGAAGACGACGGTGGAGTGGCCGAGGCTGAACCAGAAGCCGGTGCTGATCGGGCGCTTGCCGTCGGCCATCAGCTTGCGCGTGGTGTTGTCGATGGCGCTGATGTGGTCGGCGTCGAAGGCGTGCCGCGCGCCGAGCGTGTAGGCGGTGAGGCCGATGCCGACGCCGAACGTCTGCGTGCCGATGCTGTAGCGGTGCGGGACGACTATCGCGAGCAGGACGCCCCAGCCGACGACGTGCAGTCCGATCACGACAGCGGACATGCCCGCAGCGTGCGCCCACTCCCGTGGGGTGAGCGCGCTCTTGATCCTGCCGACTCGGCTGATTCCCCTGATCCCGCCGCTGTGCATGGTGGCAACGCTATGTGGCAACAGGTTGTTATTGCAAGCTACTTGCAATAAACGTTAGCGGCGCGTGGCCCCGCCGGCCCGGCGGGTCGCCTCGACGGGGTGGTCCTGCCGGCGTGACACGCTGCGGCGACACGCGAGCGCGGTCGTTTGCAGGCGTGGGCCCGCAGGATAGAATTTTTATATGAAAAGTGCGTCACCCAGTGCGGTAAAAGGCGTTTCACCACTGGGACGGCTGCTCGACATCGAGCAGATCACGCGGACCCTGGCGTTCCTGGCCGGGTACCGCCCCGCCGTCTTCGAGGCCGCGCCTGACGGTGCCGTGTGCGAGGCGCCACGGCCGCGCCTCGATGGCCGGATGGCCCGCGAGGACGGCGGACCTGAGCCGTACTGCACCGTGTGCGGCGAGCCAACGGGAATCTTCCTCGGCCACGGCCCCGACTGGCACCACTTTCGCGCCACGACCGCCGACTCCGCGGTCGGCCCCGCCGAGGTGTACGCCACCGACCACGTCCCGGCCATCGGCTGGCGCTACATCGCCACCGCCTGCGTCGGCACCGCCTGCGTCGGCACCGCCCGCCCCGGCCAGACCGCGACGTAAGTCCAGAGGCCGCTTCCTCAGTGGCCGCGGGCTACCACGTAACGGACGTAGGCGCCGTAGCTGGCCAGGGCGGCGAGGATGATCGTCATGACCCGAACGGCCGACCTGATGTCAAGGCCGCGGTCCGGCACGGGGAGGTCGTTGTCCATGATCCAGGCGGCGCGTTCCCTGATCACCGGCGGCCAGGGCCAGCGGGGCAGGTGCCGGCGCGGATTATCCTCGCCGGCGGCGATCGCGTCCCTGGTCCTGTCCACCGACCGGCCCACAAAGTACATCTGGACGGTGTTTCCTGCCGGGGCGTAGACGCGGTGCACCACCAGGCCGGCCAGGATGCCGATCAGTCCGGGCTGCCAAGGGAAGCTGGCCAGGTACGTGCCCAGCCAGGCCCATTGGTGCGGCAAGTGCACCGGGTTGTGCAGCACGCGGTACCCGAACAGGGCGTGCCACAGATCCGGCAGCCCGTAGTTGATCAGCAGGATGCCAAGGACCACCACGGGGAACGCGGCCACCACGATCAGCACGGGTGAGATCACGACATACCAAGCCGGGGCGCGCCGGTCGCGCTTGCGCCAGTTCGCGAGCAGCGACCTGACGAACAAGGTGGCGAGCACCGCCTCGTACACGTCACGGATGTCGTGCCGGTCGGCCGCCCAGCCGTGAAAGCTGAAGAGGTTGTCCCAGTCAGGCTTGAGATAGAGTAACGTGTGGCTGCCGATGTGCCAGTCCACCTGGATGATCAGGTAGTACAAGGCGGAGATGATCAGCGCGCCGACGTTCGCCACCAGGATTGACCAGATGATCTGCTGGAGCCAGCGGAGATGGATCCGCCTGCCGTTCACCGGGATGTGCTTGGGCGGCACCAACTCCTGCGTGGTAGCCGTCATCGTTCCCTCGCCTGGTGCGGTCGAATACAGCGATTTGATGGTATGCCAGGCCACATCTACCCAGATCGCCAGGTTTAAGGCCAAACACGCGGGCATGATCACGTCAATTCAGTGTCGTCAGGGCGACACTGAATTGACGTCAAGAGCAAATCCTCCACGATCATGACGGCCAGCCGGGCTGGGCGGGTCATCTCGCGGCACCACAGAAAGCCGCGCGCCAAGCCGCGGTCCGAGGCGTTGTGGAATGCCATTAAATGAGGGAATTAGATTCATGGTGTCGCATAATGGGCACTTAGAGTGACCTTGCTGGACCTAAAGAAGCGCCGCTCGGGTCGACCTGGACAACCGCCACTCGGTGGCCGTTGAGCTCGGCTTCGAGCATGTTGCGCTCGGCGGCTGCGACGGCGACGCGGTTCCTGCCGTTCTGCTTGGCGTGGTACAGGGCGGAGTCCGCGGCCGCCAAGAGGTCGTTCAGTTCGCGGGTCTGGTCCCTTTCGAGGGCCGTTACGCCGATTGAGATCGTCACCCGGACGACCGAGGCGCCGGGGTGGTCGTTGACCGGGACCGCCAGGTCGGCGACCTTCGCCCGGAGCCTGTCCGCTATCCGGATGGCGTCGTCCTCGCCCGTCTGCGCGAGCAGGATCACGAACTCCTCGCCGCCGAACCTGCCCGCCCGGTCGTAGCCGCGCAGATCACCGGAGAGGGCCTCTGCGACGGCCTTGAGCACCTTGTCGCCGACGAGGTGGCCGTGGGTGTCATTGACCCGCTTGAAGTGGTCGATGTCGACCAGGGCCAGGGCGGCGGGATTCCGTGTCCTGATCGACCGGGAGATTTCGTTCTCCGCTTCCGATTCCCATGTGGATACGTTGAGCAGGCCGGTCTTGTGATCAATGCGGGATTGCTCTTCAAGCACAGGAAAGACAAGGAATCGGCGGACCAAGAGCACGGTCGGTACCGCGATAAGCACGAGGACGGGACTGAGCGCGACGGCAAGCGTTATCAGAATGCCGAGATCCATCTCGACAAAGAGCGCCTGCAATGACTCCCGATCCCATTCCATCTTCCAGATCTTGACCTGAGGGGCGGACAGTTTTACCGCGCCAAGGATCATGAAGTGATGCCCTCTGCTACCCACGATCTCACAGATCGCAACCGCGACACACCAGGTAAAGGCGTGGGTACCGAAGCCCACGCGGTCTCCGGCGAACGATGGCGGGAAAAACCGGAAGGCCTCCGACGCCGCGGCATAGCCCAGGCTCTGTGAGGCAGCCGAGAATACCGCTCGGTGAAGAACTCCCCGATGAACGAAAAGGTTCAGCGCGGTGCTGAGGAAGATGGGGACTATCGCGGCGTAGAAGGGGGGCAACAAGATCGCGATCGGCAGCACCCATATCGCGCTAAAGTCCTTGGTCAGCCCCGGGAACTCGTACATTATCCGCGGCGTAGAGGCGACCGAGATAACTCCGCAGCAGGTAAGAAGAAGGAACTTACCGAGGTCACTCATGCGCCAGTCGGCCTGAGCGGCCGCGACCCCGATAACCACGAGTGCTGCCGCCGGCACGAACCCAACGTAGAACCGCAGCGTCGCATCCAGCCGCCACCATAGCCAGCCTCGCACCGTCAAGCATCTCTTGATGCGGCTGGTGAGGGACGAGGCTTGCATCTTCCACCGTTCCGTTTGTGACGCCTGTTACTAGGTTCTAGTAGCTGCTTACTGTAAATGACTAGCTGCGTATAGCTACCATAACCCATCTTCTCGGACGTCGTAACTATTGCAGTGAGATTCGCGGACATGTCGATACATGACGCGGCTTAATAGTGCGTACAGCGATGGCGCGGAGACAAAATAGCGCCAGAGGCAATGGAGTGGGTGCCGATACTCAAGGTGCCTCCTGTTACAGGTGAGGAGAAATGGCTGTGCGCATTACGTACTGGCACTGATGTGTTTCCTGCTACATCCCAACCACGCATCACACTGAAAGGAATAGCGATCATGCGCGACACCTGGACCCGCTAGTAAGACCGATCATCGTCAGCATCCAATTCCCGAGTGAGAACGAGCCGCATGGACCGGTGTCTGCCCGGTAAGCGAGGCCTCGCGGCCAAGATGCCTCGCAGTGTGGCGGCCGACGGCGGGCGACATTCGCCTCCATCGGAGCGCTAGACCACAGGCGACGAGGGCACCAAGTCCCCCGCCAAGAGCGATGACCGTCGAGGGAGGTACCACCTCGGCGACCGCTCCGGCAAGGGCAAACGCAACACCCTGTCCCACCACGAGGCCCGCGTTGGCAAGTCCGAACGCCTGGGCGCGTGATTCATTGGGAAGCCGCTCCACGAACGCGGTGTTCGCGGCGATCTGATACATCGCGAACGTGTTAGAGAGCGCGAAGAGCGCCATCGATGCCGCCAGGCCCGGGCGCCCGATAGTCGCGGCGAGTATCGCGCAGGACAGCGCCGCCATCGGGCCCATCCACTTCAGCCGCGTGAGCGGGCCTATCTTCTTGGTAAAGATGGGCGTCGCCACGGCAGAACCAAGCTGTGAGGTGGCGATCAGCAGGCCCGCCGCGACCGCCCCGCCGCCAAGCCTGCCCACGTAGGGCGCCGCCAGGCCCTCGGGAATCTCATAGAACGCGGCCAGCCAGCCAAGGCACATGAGCGTGCGGAGCGCGGGGTCGCCGAAGACAAGCCTGAACCCGGCGCCGATCTGAAGGAACGGGTTCTCGCCGGCGCGGCCGGCCGCCGCCGCGGGCCGCGCGCGGGTGCCGGCCGCGATCAGCAGCCCGGACACCACGAACGTGAGCGCGTCCGCGGCCAGTGCCGGCCACGCGCCGAACAGCGCCACCACGAGACCGCCGCCCGCCGCGCCGCCCACGGTCACCATGCGGGTCGTCGACTGGAGCGCGGCGGCGGCCAGCGGGTACCTGTCCGCACCCATCATGTCCCTGACGATCGCCGACCGCGCCGCGTCGAACGGGGGCTGGATCGTCGTCACTATATAGAGGAGCGCGATCAGCGCGCCGAGGGGCATCCCGGGCAGCAGCATCACGCCGACGAGCAGCGCCCGCGCGATGTCGCAGGCGATCATCACGCTGCGCCGCGGCAGCCGGTCGGCCAGGCCTGACAGGAGAAGGCCGCCGAGCAGGTAGGGCACGAACCCGGACGCGAAGGTGATGGCGGCGAGCAGCGGCGACTTTGACCTGGCGTAGACGAGGATCGTCAGCGCCACCAGGGCGAGACGGTCGCCGGTGGCGGACAGCACGTAGGAGAGCCACAGGGCGCGGAACTCGGAGACGGCGAAGACATCGGAAAAGGACGGGCGGCGGGCCGGGGAGGAGGACACGGCGACCCTTTCGAGGCGGCAGGGTTCCCGGTGGGCGTGTCCTTGGAGGCGGCCACGCAGACGGTCCAACCGGTTACCGATCGCCATCCTGGCAGAATCGGCAACCCTTCGCGGCTAAACGATCACATTCGGTACATCACTGACAAAACGATCAAGGCGTGACCACAGAGATATGTGTGACGTTCATCCGTATGTGAGGGACTTTAGTCCCTAAATGGCCAGAACAGCGCAATGCACGATGACAGCACCACGTCGGGCAGCGCCTCCATGGCCAGGGCGATTCGAGGGGATGCTTGTGTCGACAGCAGCCGAGGATGGCGCGCAGACCCTGCGGCCGAGACAGGCACTCGCCCTCACGGAAGGCGAGTGCTGGCGTCTTCTCGGCAGTGTGTCCGTGGGGCGCGTGGTATTCACCCACCGCGCGATGCCCGCCATCCGCCCGGTCAACCACCTGCTTGACGGCAAGACGATCGTCATCAGGTCCCACCTGGGCACGTCGATCACCGCACGCGCCTCGGCCGACCGCGGCACCGTCGTCTGCTACGAGGTCGACGAGCTCGATCCGGTGCGGCACACCGGCTGGAGCGTGATGGCGACAGGGACGGCCAGGATCGCCGGAGACCCGGACGTGATCACCCGCTACGCGCAGCGGCTCGAGTCCTGGATAGCCGGGGAGCTTGACCAGATCATCACCATCGAGCCGGCGTTCATCTCAGGGATCCGCCTCGTCGGCTGGTGTGCCTGAGGCACGGCGGGGTCCGTTCACGATGATTCGCCGTTAACTACGCACCGTTCACAGAAGATCACAAACAGCACTTTCCTGGCGGCGGGGTCGCCGTTAAGCTATGCCTAACCGGCTGATGACGGGCAGGCGGAATGACCATGAGTGCGGTACGGGCCGGCGAGACACCGGGTCTTTGGCTGCGCAAGCAGCGGATGGCTGTCGGGCTGACCCAGGAAGATCTGGCCGAACGGTCCGGAGTGTCCCTTCGTGCCATCGCCGATCTTGAGCGCGGGCGGACGCACCGGCCATACCCCAGCTCGGTCCGGGCCCTGGTCCGCGCCCTCGGCCTGCCTGATACGGCCGCGGCGGAGCTGGTCGCACGGTACCGGGCGGGCGGCGATGGGGCAAATGCCCCGGTCCAGGGCCCCGAGACGGCCCCGGGCGCTGCCGGGACGATCGAACCCTCGGCGCTCGAGACAGACCAGGCGAACCGCGGCACAGTCCCCCGCCAGCTGCCGACCGCCGTTCCTTACTTCGCGGGGCGGGCCAGCGAGCTGACCGTCCTTGACCAGATGCTCGACGACGCGCGGCAGGCGGCCGCCGGCGTCGTCATCTCGGCGATCGGCGGGACCGCTGGCGTCGGCAAGACGGCGCTCGCGCTGCACTGGGCGCACCGCGTCTCGTGCCGGTTCCCCGACGGGCAGCTCTACGCCAACCTGCGCGGCTTCGACCCGTCCGGTCACCCGGCGGAACCCGCCGACGTGCTGCGCGGGTTCCTCGACGCGCTCGGCGTGCACCCGGACCGCATCCACACCGACACCGAGGGGCTCGCGGCGCTGTTCCGCAGCCTGCTCGCCGACAGGAAGATGCTGGTCCTGCTGGACAACGCCGCCGATGTCGCCCAGGTCAGGCCGCTGCTGCCCGCCTCGCCGCAATGCCTGGTGATCGTCACAAGCCGCCGCGAACTGACAGCGCTCGCCGCGCGCGAGGGGGCGCGGCTGCTCAGCCTCGACGTGCTCACCGAGACCGAGGCCACCGAGCTGCTGACCGCACGGCTCGGCGTCGGCAGGGCAACGGCCGAGCCCGATGCGGTCACCGAGCTCGCGACCCTCTGCGCCCGGCTGCCGCTCGCGCTGTCGGTGGTCGTCGCCCGCGCCGCCGCCCACCCGAAGCTGCCGCTCAAAACCCTGGCGCGGGAGCTCACCGAGCTGCGCGGCCGTCTCGACGCGCTCGACATCGGCGACCCGGCGGCGAACGTGCGCACCGTGTTCTCGCTCTCCTACCGCCACCTGCCGGACGCCGCGGCGCGGATGTTCCGGCTGCTCGGCCTGCATCCTGGACCAGATATCAGTGCGCCGGCGGCGGCCAGCCTGGCGGGGGTGACGCTCGCCTCGGCGCGCACCGCGCTGCGCGACCTCGCCAGGGCCAGCCTGATCATCGAGAACGTCCCAGGGCGGTACACCTTCCACGATCTGCTGCGCGCATACGCCGCCGAGCAGGCCGCGGATGCCGCCAATACCCGGGAAACCAATGTCACCAGAAGGATGCTGGACCACTACCTGCACACCGCGCACCTGGCGCACCGGGTGCTCTACCCCGGACGGGAACTGATCTCGCTTCCGGCGTCCGCCGACGGCGTAACCCCCGAGACCTTCGGCGGGAAGGCCGCGGCGCTCAGCTGGCTCGAGGCCGAATACCAGGTGCTGCTCAAGATCGTCGACCTGGCCGCGGACGCCGGGCTCGACGATCACGCCTGGCGGCTGCCCGTCGTGCTCTGGACGTATCACAACGTCTGCGGGCACTGGCACGACGGCGCCCGCCTGCACAAGACCGCGCTGGACGCGGCGCGGCGGCGCGGCGACCCCGACGGGCAGGCGTACGCGCTGCGCGGTCTCGGCTCGCTCTCCATGTCGCTCGGCGCGTACGCGCAGGCGCACCGCTTCCTGTCCGCCGCGCAGTCGAAGTTCCGCGAGCTTGGCGACAACCTCGGGCTCGCGCGCACCGACGTGATCATGGGGCAGACCTTCGAGTACGAGGGGCGGTACATGGAGGCGCTCGCGGTCATCAGCGACGCGCTGCTGCTGTCGTCCAACCCCCGCGACGATTCGAACATGGCGCTCGTCCGCGCCAGCGCGCTCAACGGCTCCGCGTGGAACAACGTGCAGCTCGGCGACCTGTCCACGGCGCGCGCGTACTGCCTGCAGGCGATCGAGCTCTGCCGGTCGATCGGCTACTCCCCCGGCGAGGCGGGCACCTGGGACACGCTCGGCGTCGTCTGGCAGCGGCTCGGCGACCACGCGCAGGCCGTGCCGTGCTTCCTGAACGCCGTCACGCTCGACAGGGAAATGGGCAACAGGTTCGACCTCGCCATGGTGCTCCTGCATCTCGGCGACTCCTGCGCATCGACCGGCGACGTCGGCGGCGCGCGGGAGGCGTGGGAGGAGTCGGTGGCGATCTTGCAGGGACTGCACCACCAGGCGGCGGGCGCGGTGCACGGTCGGCTTGCCACGCTCACTCCGGCGTCACCTTCATTACTCTATGTAGTATTGGAGGTGGCGTAGAGTCTGCCGGTTAGTTCGCCGCCCACCTCGCCTGGCCTGTGCTTGGTTACTATCTGATTATATATCCATACGCAATGGATACGGATCGTAATCAGCGAGGAGGTCACGATGCGTGACACCTGGACCCGCTAGCGGCATCGGAGATCGAAGCCCCGGGCCGCCGGCTCCGTATCAGGAGCCCGGGTGCGCGCCCGTCAGCCGCACCCGGCGACACCCCTGGCACCGGCCGCGCTTAAGGGCCTGACCGCATCTCTGGTGATATCGGTCGATCGCTGAATAATGACCAGTATTCGACAACTAAATACAGTTATGCATATGACACGGCCGGTCTCCTGGAAGCCGAGCGCATCTGGGGCGGCGGCGCTGCCAGGATAAAAAGGAATAAAGATATAGCGCCAGAACGGACCGCATCTTCGCCTGGTCCGCGACAGAATCTCCTTAGGGTAAGCCGAACTCAACGGGGAGGAATCTCATGCCAGAACTCGTTCCGCTATCAGGCAGCGAGCGCTCGCAACTGCCGGCCGTGGTGCCGGCGCAGGCGCCACTGGACGAGAACCAGGTCATCGCCGTCACGGTGCTGCTCCGCCGGATCGCCGAGGTCCCGGCGGCGCTGGTCGAAGGCCCCGCCACGATCACCTCGACGGAGCTCGGGGACCGGTACGGAGCCGACGCCGCCGACGCCAAGCTCGTCGCCGACGTGCTCGGCCGGTACGGGCTCACGGTGACCGAGTACCACCTCGCCTCGCGCCGCCTCAAGGTGAGCGGTACCCTCGCGGCGCTGTCGGCCGCGTTCGGCACCACGCTTACGGCGGTCACCTCGCCGCACCCGGACGGCAGCGCGTCGGTGACCCACCGGTACCGGTCCGGCGGGCTCTCGGTGCCAGCCGAACTGTCGGGAATCATCACCGCCGTACTCGGCCTGGACAACCGGCCGCAGGCGAGCCCGCACTTTCGGCGGCTGACGTCCCCCGGGGGCGTCACGGCGCACGCGGCCGCCGCGACCGGCGGCGCGCTGACCGCGCTGCAGGTGGCCAGCCTCTACCAGTTCCCGGCCGGCACCGACGGTACCGGGCAGACGATCGCGATCATCGAGCTCGGCGGCGGCTACCCGGCAGCCGACCTGGCCACCTACTTCGGCGGCCTCGGGCTGCCCACGCCGTCGGTAACGGCGGTGGGCGTGGACGGGGGTGCCAACTCCCCAGGCGACCCGGCCGACGGCGAGGTCGAGCTCGACATCCAGGTGGCCGGGGCGGTCGCGCCAGGGGCGAGCCAGGTCGTCTACTTCGCGCCCAACACCGACCAGGGGTTCATCGACGCGATCTCCGAGGCGATCCACGCGGCCCCGACCCCGGTCGTGATCTCGATCTCCTGGGGCAGTTCCGAGAGCGCCTGGTCCGCCCAGTCAAGGATGGGCATGGACCAGGCCATCTCGGACGGAGCGGCGCTCGGCGTCACCGTCACCGTGGCGTCCGGCGACAACGGGTCGAGCGACAACGCGAACTCAACGAGCGGCGTGGCAACCGACTTCCCCGCCTCGAGCCCGTATGCCCTCGCGTGCGGCGGCACCAAGCTCGTCGGCGACTCCACCGCGATCACGATCACGTCCGAGGTCGTATGGAACGAGATCGCGTCCAGTGAGGGCGCGGGCGGCGGCGGCGTCAGCGTCCTCTATCCGCTGCCGTCCTGGCAGGCGACCGCGGGAGTGCCGGCATCGGCGGGCGGCGGCTCGGCCAAGCGGGGCCGCGGCGTCCCCGATGTGGCGGGCAACGCCGACCCGGTGACCGGCTACCTGGTCGTCGTCGACGGCCAGCGGCAGGCGATCGGCGGCACCAGCGCGGTCGCCCCGCTCTGGGCCGGCCTGATCGCCCGCCTCGCCCAGGCGACCGGCAAGCGCTTTGGCCTGCTCCAGCCCCTCATCTACGCGGGCATCACCCCCGGCGTCACGGCACCCGGCTTCAACGACATCGTTGACGGCGACAACGGCGCCTACAAGGCAGGTCCTGGCTGGGACGCCTGCACCGGCCTCGGCTCCCCCAACGGCACAGCGCTGCTATCTCGCCTTAGCTCGTGATCGCATGATGGGGGATCGCTGCCCGCGCTAGATGGCGGGCAGCGATCCACTATCGCGGCGGCCGCTGGAATGTTGAACGTTCATATATCGTTGGGATGACTGGTGCCCGGAAAGCGGGTATGACTGTTCTGGCCGACCACGAGGAGCGTCATCATGCCAGCCGTTACCGTCGAGAATCTGCTGGTCCTGCCGCGGGTTACCGAGCCCGCGCCTGAGGGTGACCGGCCGGTCGTCAGCGTCAGCACGGCGCCGTCTGGTTTCGAGGGCGAGGGGTTCCCGGTGCGGCGCGCCTTCGCGGGCGTGAGCATGGCCGACCTTGACCCGTTCGTCCACATGGACCAGATGGGCGAGGTCGAGTACGCGCCCGGCGAGCCCAAGGGCACCCCGTGGCATCCGCACCGCGGCTTCGAGACCGTGACGTACATCATCGACGGCGTCTTCCGCCACCAGGACTCCAACGGCGGCGGCGGCCTGATCACGAACGGCGACACCCAGTGGATGACCGCCGGCGGCGGCATCCTGCACATCGAGGCGCCGCCCGAGGAACTGGTGCTGAGCGGCGGTCTCTTCCACGGCATCCAGCTCTGGGTGAACCTGCCTGGCAGGCTCAAGATGATCCAGCCGCGCTACCAGGACATCAGGGCCGGCCAGGTTGCGCTGCTTACCTCGAAGGATGGCGGCGCGCTGCTCCGGGTCATCGCCGGCGAACTGGACGGCCAGGCCGGCCCGGGCGCCACGAACACCCCGATCACCTTGGTCCACGCCACCGTCTCGCCGGGCGCGCAGGTCCGCCTTCCGTGGCGGGCGGACTTCAACGCTCTCGCCTACGTGCTCGCGGGTTCTGGCACGGTCGGGAAGGAACGCCGCCCGGTGCGCACCGGTCAGCTCGCGATGTTCGGCTTCGGCGAGTCGATCACCTTCGCCGCTGACTCCGCGATGGACGGCCCGAGTCCCGCCCTCGACATCCTCCTGCTTGGCGGCGAGCCAATCCGCGAGCCCGTCGCGACCTACGGCCCGTTCGTCATGAACACCAAGGCAGAGCTCGCCCAGGCCTTCGAGGACTACCAGAAGGGCCGCCTCGGCTCCATTCCCGCCCAGGCCGCCATCCCCACCGACCACCCAGGCCACGACGTCCTCTGACAGATCGCGCCCACCGCCAGATGTTATCAGCGGCCACGGCGGTCCACCGGGGCATCATGCGCACCCCGGGGGGTACGGGGGCCAGG
>Ga0066797_1000308_pt1 | contig 14882 bp, 14 predicted proteins | sample PersoiDNA2013193_FD_76335 | JGI IMG/M metagenome (GOLD analysis project Ga0066797, IMG submission 76335) | Permafrost soil microbial communities from the Arctic, to analyse light accelerated degradation of dissolved organic matter (DOM) -... | ecosystem: Environmental > Terrestrial > Soil >... | reverse complement strand
TCGTGGTGGGCTTCCCGCCGCCAAGCACGCGGGGACCGGGAGCGGGGACGCCGGAGCCGGGGGCGGCGGGAAGCCCACCACGAAGCTGTCCCGCGAACACGTCGTCGATACGCCGCTCCCCGGTCTCTCATCGATCGCCGGCGGAAAATTCACCACCTATCGGCTGATGGCGCGGGATGTGGTGGACGCCGCCGCGGACGGCTTCCCCCGGCCCGTCCCGCCGTCCGTCACCGGCAGCCTGCCGCTGCTCGGCGCCGACGGACTGCCCGCGGTCCGCGCCTCCGCCAGCCGGCTCGCCGATGACTACCGGGTAGCGCTGCCCGCGGTCGAGCACCTGATCGACCGGTACGGCTCGCTCGCCGGCGAGGTGCTTGACCTGATCCGCGCCGACAAGTCGCTCGGCCAGCCTCTCGCCGACGGCTATCCCTACCTGCGCGCCGAGGTCGCATACGCGGTCACTCACGAAGGCGCGCTGCATGTGGCGGACGTGCTGGCCCGCCGGGTCCGGCTGCTCATCGAATCCGCGGACGCGGGCGCGTCCGCCGCCCCAGAGGTCGCCGCGATCATGGCCCCCCTGCTTGGCTGGCACCGCCGCCGCCGCGCCGAGGAGATCCGCCGCTACCAGGCCTTCGCCGCCGCCAACGCCGCCGCCCTCCGCGTCCCCATCCCGTCCATGTCCGCCGCGGTCCCCATCTCCGCTTAGCGATGCGTCCCGGGGCGCAGCCGCGCGCGGGCAGCAGGCAGCGGATCGGTTACAGATGTAACGGATACCGCTGGTCCAGTGGCCCTGTACCTGGAGTATGAGTCAAGTTGCAGTTTTACAATCTGGATACAAGAGATATATTCACCACCAGGAAACTAGGGATCGGCTGAGGGGCGCGGCCGGGAGCGGAGTGACTGGTGGGGCTTAACCCCTATGTGGTGCTTGGCAGCGCGGTCGTGGGGCTGCTGGTGGGTCTCACCGGGGCGGGCGGCGGCGCGCTGATGACGCCGATGCTGATCCTGCTCTTCAACGTCAAGCCGTCCGCGGCGATTTCGAGCGACCTGGTCGCGGCGGTTGTGATGCGGCCCGTCGGGTCCGTGGTGCACATGCGCAAGGGCACGGTCAACTACCGCCTCGTCGGGTTCATGTGCCTGGGGTCCGTGCCGATGGCGTTCCTCGGCTCGTACCTGCTGCATCTTCTTGGCGACAGCACGTCATCGACGGCGAATGTCGAGCGGGCCCTCGGCGCCGCCCTGCTGGCAGGCACGGCGGCGATGGTCCTCCGCGCGCTGCTTGACCGCCGGTCAGGCAACAAGCGGACAGGCGCGATCGCGACGGTGCAGGTCAGGCCTTACGTGACGGTCGCCATCGGAGCGGTAGGCGGCATCATCGTCGGAATGACGTCGGTCGGTTCTGGATCGCTCATGATCGTGCTGCTGCTGTTCACCTACCCGGCACTCGCGGCCGGGCAGCTCGTGGGCACGGACCTGACCCAGGCGGTGCCGCTGACGGCCGCGGCGGCACTCGGCGCGCTGGCGTTCGGGCACGTGCAGTTCGGGCTGACCACCGCGGTGGTCATCGGCTCCGTTCCCGCGGTGCTCATCGGGTCGTTCCTGTCCTCCCGGGCACCCGACAGGTATATCCGGCCGGTCATTACCTTCGTGATCTTCGCCTCTGGTCTCAAGTACGCGGGCCTTGGCACGACCGAACTCGGCTGGACGCTCTGTGCGGTGGCGCTGGCGTTCGGCGGGTACTGGCTGGCAAGGAGCAAGCCCTGGCGGACCGAAGCGAAGGCGGAACCCGGACCAACGCTCCAAGCCGGGACGTCACGGGATGCCGGGCCACCGCAGGAGCGGACGGCTGACATCCTTAAGGGGTGATGGACGAAGAGTCGAAACCCACTCCCGGGGGCGCTGTGGCGCAGGGAGATTCCCCTGAGCCTGAAGAAACGCGGGCCATGCAGGCGGCCAGTCGGGATGAGGGTCCTCAATACGCGCTGCCGCTTGTCATACGGGTTGACCGCGGTGCGCCGCCTGCCAGGACCGACGCTCTTGAGGGGGCGGCTCGCGCCGTCCTGACGTTTCTGTCCGATCCGCGGGTTACCGGGGTTGACGGGGTAGATGGGGAGTGGAGCGCCGCTGCGCGGGCGTGGCAGGACGCGCGGATTCGGAAGGTCGTGCGGCGGGCGCGCGGGGCGGCATGGGAACGCGCCGCCGCGGTACCTGGGATTACGGTGGTACAGGGGTCGGCGGAGGCTCGCGTTTACCCGCCCGTTCCGGTCGACGACTGGCCTGCCGATCTCGCGAAGCTTCAGGTGTCAGGGACCGATTTCGAGGACCAGGCGCCGCCGGGAGACGCTCCGGACGGGGTACCCGTGCTCTGGCTCAATCCAGATCTCCCGATGTCGGCGGGAAAGACCATGGCGCAGGCCGGGCACGCCGCGCAGTTGGCGTGGTGGGAGCTGGGACCACGGGACCGTTCAGTATGGATGGATTGCGACTTTGACCTTCGCGTGCGGACGGCAGCGGCTGTGCGGTGGAAGGAGCTGCTTGCCAGCGGGCTGCCCGTGGTGACGGACGGGGGGTTCACCGAGGTGGCGCCCGGGTCGGCCACGGTGGTCGCGGACCACCCGGCCCTGCGGGCGGCTCTCGGCTTCGGCCGGTGAGCGCGCCCGGCCGGCCGGTCACGGCGGCGCTCGCCGGAGCGCTGTGCATCTCGACGTCGGCGATCGTGATGAAGCTGGCCGGATCGTCGCCGAGCGCCACGGCACTCGGGCGGTGCGGATTCGCGCTGCCGGTGCTCGCGCTGCTCACGTGGCTGGAACGGCGGCGGCGCGCCGCGGGCGGGGCGGCGCTGAGCGCGGCCGAGGCGATGAGCGCGCGCGGGCGGTGGCTGGCCCGGCTCGCCGGGGTGTTCCTCGCAGGTGACCTCGTCCTCTGGTCACACTCCATCACCAACATCGGCGCGGGCCTCGCCACTGTGCTCTCCAACCTCCAAGTGCTCATCGTGCCGCTGCTCGGCTGGCTGCTGCTCGGGGAGCGACCTCGACGGTCACTGCTGATCGCTGCGCCGGCGATGCTCTTCGGCCTGATCCTCGTTGGCGGCCTGGTGACCGGTGGCGGTTACGGATCCGACCCTGGGCTCGGCGTCGTGTTCGGGGTCGGCGTCGGGGTGCTGTACTCGGGATACATCCTGCTGCTCCGGCAGGCGGCCTCGGCCGACGGCACGGACGGCCGCGGCGGGCCCGTGGTCGAGGCGCTGTTCGAGGCGACCGTCGGGGCCGCGGCCGGGGCGGTGATCCTCGGCCTGCTGCTGCGGGACTTCAGGCTCGGCCCGGCGTGGCCGGCGCTCGGCTGGCTTGTGCTGCTCGCGCTGACCTCCGGTGTGCTCGGCTGGCTGCTGATCACGGTGTCGCTGCCGCAGTTGCCTGCCTGGCTGGTCAGCGCGTTGCTGCTGGTGCAGCCGGCCGGCACCGCGGGGCTCGGCGCGGTCTTCCTGCATGAGCGGCCATCGCTCGCGCAGCTCGGCGGGGTCGCGGCGATGCTGGTTGGCGTCCTCATCGCGACCGGCGGCCCGGCGTCCGCACGCGAGGCGAGGGCACCCTATGCCGCCGATGCGAAGGCGCGGATTAACGGGCCCTCGTGATCGAGCGGCCCACCGGGTCAACTTAAGCCAAGCGGCATTGGGTTATGAATGGCGGAGGATGACGACCATGCGCCAGGCGGTGGGGGCGTCGAGCGCGGTCGACTCGTCGAAGTCGCCGTAGGTGGCCGCCAGCGTGAGGCCGGCGCCGGCGGCATTGGCCAGGCGAACGGCGGCGGTGAATTCGGTCAGCGTCCAGAACCGGTTCGGCACCACGTCGCTGACCGTGCGGATGGTGCCGTCGGCAGCGGTCGCCGTGATCGTCATGTGCTCGGCGGTGACCTGGGTCAGCGGGTCGATCCTGTCCTGGCGGCCGCCCCAGTGCACCTGTGCCCGCACGCCATCGGCCTCGATCGTCCACTCGCTGCTCGTGCGGGGCACCGGCGCGAAGAAGTCCGCCGGGTGCGCGATCTCGACGATGTACAGACCGCCGACGACCAGGTGGGCGGCCACGGCGGTCAGGTGCGGCACCAGGTCATCGAGGGTGAACAGGTGGCACACCGAGTTCAGCATCGTGATGGCGAGGTCGAAACGGGCGCCCGACTTGAAGTCCCGCATGTCGGCCTCGACCACGTCCAGGTCCAGGCCCGCCACCTGGGCCTGGGCTGCCGCGTACGCGCACATCGCCGGCGAACGGTCGAGCGCGGTCGCGCGAAGGCCGCGGCGGGCGAGTTCCCTGGCATGTTCTGCCGGTCCGGCCGCCAGCTCGAGAACCGATCCGACGGTGCCCGTGCCGGTGCCCTGGTAGTGCGTCGCGCACCAGGCCAGCAGGGCTGCGGCTTCCGTGGGCACGTCCCGGTAGGCGCAGGCAAGTTGGTAGAGCTCGGGTTCGTCGTAGATGCCGGTCACCTGAGCAATCATGCCAGGGTAAACGGGGACAGCGACCAGAACCTCCGGCTGGCGAGCAACCCGAACATCACCAGCCAAATCTGCAACGCATCTACCGCCGGCGGTTCCCGTGGGGCAGACTGACCGCATGATGACTGAGGCGGAGGCACTGCAGACTCTCGCTCGCGAGGACCCCGCTGTCGCTGACGACGCGAGGGCGGCGCTCCGCCTGCTGACCCGCGGCGGCGGCCTCGCGGCCATCTCGCTGCTGCGCCTGCAGGAATTCCTCTGGGGTGCGCTGCCGGGCGGCGCACCCCAGGCGTCGGAGCGGCACCTTGCCGTCGCGGGGGCACTCGGGCGGCTGCTCACCCTGGCTGGGATGGAGCGGTACGCGGAGGTCTGCGCCGGCGCGGACACGTCGCGGATCATCGGCGCCTACGCGGGCTCGCGTGGCGCGGGCCTGGACGCCTACGCCAGGGCTCTTGCCGCCTCCCACGCCGTGCCGCCGGACACCGACCTGCTCGCCTGGTCTTCCGTGATGGGGCCGGACGAGCGCGCCGCCTACGATGCCTGCGGTGCCGCGATCGAGCTCGCGGTCGCCGCGCAGGAGCTGAAGGTCGGCGTGAGCGGCTGGAAGACCAAGCGCGCCGCGCTCGTGGAACGATGGCTGACCCGGCCCACCGACGACCCGGAGCTGGACTCCTGGCTCAGCAGGATCAGCGCAGAGCGCATCGAGGAGTGGGCGCACGGGCACCCGGGCGAGCGGTCCCAGCTTGCCAGGCGGGTGATGCCGCGGCTGCTCGAGCCGCCTGATCTGCCTGACGAGCCACTGCCCACGCTGTCCTGGCTGCTCGGGCACGCCGACGCGGGTCTTCGGCTGACCGCGCGGCACTACATCGCGCCCTCGCTGGTCGGGGAGGCAGCCGGGATGTTCGACTGGCACCCTTCCGGCGCGGGGGCTGCGGACAGGCGGCATCAGGAGCTTGAGGTCTACCCGCTGCACACCCTGCGCGCCCTGGCGCAGCACGAGATGGGCGCGGTGCGACGCAGCGGCGGGGTGCTGGTGCTGACCAGGACCGGAAGGCTGATGGCGGAGGACGCCGCCGTGCGCTGGCATATTGGGACGGCGGCGCTCATCGGCCCGGATGACGAGCCCGACCCGGACTTCACCGTGGCCGTCCGCGAAGCGGCGCTGCTGGTGATCGCGGTCAACGACGGCCCGATCGCGTATGAGGAGCTGGCCGACCGGCTGACCGAGCTGCACGCCGCCGAGGGGTGGTCGTCGCGCTCCGGCGGTAGCCTCGCCGAGGCCATCCGCGGCGAGATCCACGTGCTTCGGCACCGGCTGCGCGCCCTGCATCTGCTTGACGAGAGCACGGCTGGCGGTTCCGCCGGACCCTCCGTGGTGTCCTCCACGTGGCTCTCCGTGGGCCTGACGAGCACCGGGATGGCGGCGGCGCTCTCCGCGCTGCTGTCACGGGCGCTGCGGCCCCGGCACCACGACCACCAGTAAGGGCCCCTGCTCGCCGCGAGCCAAAGGGCTCGCGGGCCCATCACAACTCGAAGCGGACCGGGCGGTACCCGGTGTAGTTCTCGGCGAGAGACCGGGCCTCGGCCCGGGATGACGTCACGTACCGGAGCTGAGCGGCCATGAGCTGCTCGTCGAATGCGTCCGCCTCCGGGTTGACGTGCAGCATCGTGGTCATCCACCAGGAGAAGTGGGTGGAGCGCCATACCCGGTCGAGGCAGGTGTCCGAGTAGGCGTCAGCCAGCTCCCACGAGCCGTCACGCAGGGCGGCGCGCAGCGCGTTCGCTAGCACGACCACGTCGCAGAGCGCGAGGTTGAGTCCCTTAGCACCGGTCGGCGGCACGATGTGCGCCGCGTCGCCGGCCAGGAACAGCCGTCCGTGGCGCATCGGTGCGGCCACGAAGCTGCGCATCGGGGTGACCGACTTATCCGTAATGTTGCCTTCGGAGACGGACCAGCCATCGAGGGCGAAACGCTTGTTCAGCTCCGCCCAGATCCGGTCGTCTGGCCAGTTCGCGACCGGCTCGTCCGGCGGTACCTGCAGGTAGAGGCGGGAGACCGTGTTCGAGCGCATCGAGTAGAGCGCGAAGCCCTCGGGGTGCCTCGCATAGATCAGCTCGTCGGTCGAAGGGGCGGCGTCGGCGAGAATGCCGAGCCAGCCAAACGGATACGTCCTCTCATAGACCGAAATTTCCGGAATGAGAGGCCGACATATCCCGTGAAATCCGTCACACCCGGCAATCACCTCACAGGAGACCTCGTGTGCCACTCCGGCCGAATCCAGGTAGGAGAGCACGGGACGGTCCGAGGATTCCCCTGACACTGACACGCCGGAGGCGGAGAACTCGATCACTCCCCCGGCCGCCAGCCGCTGCGCGATCAGGTCCTTGACGACCTCGGTCTGCGCGTAGATCGTCACCCACCGTCCGCCGGTCAGCTCACGGAGGTCCAAGTGATGACGCTCACCAGAAAACTGCAGGTAGATCCCGTCGTGCTCGATTCCTTCCGTGTCCAGCCGCTTGCCGAGCCCGACCGAGCGGAGCAGCTCGACGGTCCCGGCCTCAAGCAGGCCGGCCCGCTGGCGGGACTCGCAGTACTCCCGTGACCGGTTCTCCACGACCACCGAGTCGATGCCGGCAAGCGCGAGCAGGTGCGAGAGCAGCAGGCCGGCCGGCCCGGCGCCGACGATGCCGACCTGGGTACGCAAGGTAGCAGCCATGATGATCGAGACCCCTCCGATGTCCGTAATCCGAACGATAGTGCAGAAAGCGAACAGACGACCAGCTGTCTACCATTGACATCATGCTCGACGAACCCAGCCAAAGCGATGACCGCCCCGCCACGGTCCCTGTGCCCGGGGTGGCCGGGCAGGCAGGCGAGACCAGCGAGTTCGTCCAGTCGCTCGAGCGGGGCCTGTCCGTCATCCGCGTCTTCGACGCCGACCACCCCAGGCTCAGCCTGTCCGAGGTCGCCACCGCCACCGGGCTTAGCCGCGCCGCCACCCGCCGTTTCCTGCACACGCTTGTCAACCTCGGGTACATGCGGACCAACGGTGGCCGTTTCGAGCTGCGCCCCAAGATCCTCGAACTCGGCTACGCCTACCTGTCGAGCCTGACGCTCCCCGAGGTCGCCATGCCGCACCTGGAGGAGCTCGTTGAGCAGGTCCGCGAGTCTTCTTCCGTATCGGAACTCGACGGCGACGACGTGGTCTACATCGCGCGCGTCCCGACCAAGCGGATCATGGCGGTGACAATCTCCGTCGGCACCAGATTTCCCGCCTACGCGACGTCCATGGGCCGGGTGCTGCTCGCCGCCCAGTCGGACGCCTGGCTCGAGGCTTACCTCGCCGCGGTGTCCCTGCACCATCTCACCGGCCGCACTATCACCACCGCCACCGGGCTCGGACAGGAGCTGCGCAAGATCAGGACACGCGGCTGGGCGCTGGTGGACCAAGAGCTCGAGGAGGGGGTCCGCTCGATCGCCGCTCCGATCAGGGACCTCGACGGCACCGTGATCGCGGCCGTCAATATCGCCACGCACGCAGGCCGCCGCACCCTGGACTCCATCGTCGCTGACCTGCTCGGACCGCTGCTCGCCGCGGCCGCGCGCATCGAGCACGACCTCGCGAGCGCCCGCGCGACCGTGGCGACGGCACGCCGCCCCGCGACCTGAGGACGCCGCGGCTTAAGTACCCGCGGCTTAAGGACCCCGCGACCTGACACGCGGGGACGCTACTGCCACACTTGTGGTCCATGCGCACGCTGCTCGCCGAACACCCGCTCGTTACCCACAAGCTCACGCTGCTCCGCGCGAGCAGCACCGACACCCCGACCTTCCGCATGCTCGCCGACGAGCTTGTCACCCTGCTCGCCTACGAGGCGACCCGTGACGTCCGCGTTCTGCCGGTGGAGGTCACCACCCCGGTGGGGGTCACGATGGGCGCCAAGATCGCCTCGCCGCGACCGCTGATCGTGCCGGTCCTGCGGGCCGGGATCGGCATGCTCGACGGCATGACCAGGCTGCTGCCGATGGCAAGCGTCGGTTTCGTCGGCATGGTCCGCGACGAGGATTCGCTTGTCGCGTCGACCTACGCGAACCGGCTGCCGACCGACCTGACCGGCCGCGAGGTGTTCGTCCTCGACCCGATGCTCGCCACGGGCGGCACCCTGGTCACGGTGATCAGCACCTTGTTCGACCGCGGCGCGGCAGCCGTGACGGCGATCTGCCTGCTGGCCGCCCCCGAGGGCCTGGCCAGGATCGATGAGGCATTCCCCGGCGAGAACGTCCGGGTCGTCACAGGGGCGATCGACGACCGCCTGAACGACAAGGGCTACATCGTGCCGGGCCTCGGCGACGCGGGCGACCGCCTCTTCGGCGCCGTCTAACACCCAAAGGCTTAAGGCGGTCATCCCGAACGGACCCGTAGCTCCGCCGCCCGCCGCCCATGACTCCGTCCGCGTCCCGACGTCTCCCACGGCCCTACGGCACCGACAGCACCGACAGCCATGCCCCGCCAGCCATTTTCTTGCTGTTATCTTCCGGCAAGCGTATGGCAGGGCGGAGCTGCAGGACAGGCGGTATCTCGGGCCACGGGCGATTACGGGCTGCTTGTGGGGGGCTCGCGGTGCTCCAGGGCGGCTAGCCGGAGTTCCAGTTGATCGACGCGGTGCCGGAGGAGTTCCAGCTGGGCCTCGTCGGACAGGCGGCGCTCGGCGGAGCGGCGCAGGCGCGGGGATGCCTCGGCCCGCTCGGCGACCAGCGCCAAGGGGACGAGCCGCTGCGGGCCATGCGGGCCGTCGACCAGCCTCGACGGGAGCTGGCCGGTGCGGTACCAGGAGCGCAGAGCCGCCCGGGACACGCCCGTCTCCGTGGCCGCCTTCTCAAGCGTCACCCAGTCGGAGCCCTCGAGGGCGGCTGTGAGCTCAAGCTCCATCTCCCACTCATCGAGCCGGTCTTCCCAGTTCATGACCCCTCCACTGAACCGTGACGGCGCTTTCATGCGTCAGCCATATTAATAGCATGGTATTGACGGGGTTAGAAGGCAAGGGCACTCTGGTTTCATGTTCGAGCGATTCTCTTCACACGCACGCCGCGCCGTCGTCACAGCCCAAGAAGAGGCACGACGGATGAGCCACAACTACATCGGCACCGAGCACCTTCTGCTCGCGCTGCTCCACCAGCCAGATGGGCTTCCCCACGAGATCGACAAGGGCGCGTCCGCCATCCTCGAGGGGTTCGGGATGTCGCTTGAGGGGATCCGCGAGGAGGTCGCGGCCAAGGTAGGGACAGGTACCAGCAAGCCAAGCGGCCACATACCGTTCACCCCGCGGGCGAAGAAGACGCTGGAGCTGGCGCTGCGCGAAGCGCTGACGCTGCACCACACCTACATCGGGACCGAACACCTCCTGCTCGGCCTGATCAGGGAGGGCGAGGGCGTCGCCGTGCAGATCATGCGCGAACACGCCGACCCGCTCGCGATCCGCTTGGCGGTGCTCGACCATATCCCCGCCGGGGATGCCGGTGACCAGAAGTCCGCGGTGGCCGGGGCAACAGCCGCGATCATGCGCCGCCTGCGGGAGGCCACCGGCAGGCATGAACTGACCGACGAGCACCTGCCAGCCGAGTACGCGGTGAATGCCACGCCCGCAGCGGATGCCACGCTGGCCGAGGCAGCCAGGCTGGCGGAAGGCGCGCCCGTGGGGTCGCACCACCTGCTGCTCGCCGCGCTCGCCGACCCGCATTCGGCCGCCGCCCGGGCATTCGCCAGCCTCGGCGTCGACCTCGACCAGGCGAAGGAGGCGCTGCGCAGGGCTGACGTCACCGGCACAAGCGATGAAGCGCCCGAGGAGGCCGGCCGACGCCAAATGGTCGTTCAGGTGACCGACGGCACGCTGACGATCGTGGCGACCGACCCGGTGATCGTGGCCGCGGGTAAGGCAGCGCTCCAGGCCGTGCACGCGAACTCCGCGCCGGGCGAGGAGCCGGCGAGCGCGTCCGCCGCGGCGACCGCCATCCGCGGCGACCACCCGGCCGCCGCCAGCTTCGCCACGGTGTGGCAGGCACTCCACGCGTCCCTGATAAAGATCGCCGACAAGGCACCCCCATCATCAGCCGCCGCCTAGCGACCCTCCGTCCCCGGCCTGGCCGGCCGCACGCTACCGGAAGCGGCTGATCTGGGGGCGGGACACCAAACGTGCGAGCAGGTGTTGTTGGAGGAGGGTATTGACCGGGGATTTTGTCTTCTCTTACGGTCGGAGGACGTTCCGAAGGAGGAAACGCCGGTGGCCGACCTGGATGTCGTGGTGGTGGGAGCCGGGTTCGCGGGGATCTACGCTGTGCATGCGTTCCGGTCCGCCGGGCTCACCGCGCGGGCGCTTGAGGCCGGCAGCGGTGTCGGCGGGACCTGGTTCTGGAACTGCTATCCGGGCGCGCGATGCGACGTGGAGTCCAAGGACTACTCGTACTCCTTCTCCCCCGAACTCGAGCAGGAATGGTCGTGGAGCGAGCGGTATCCGGCGCAGCCCGAGGTGCTCAGGTACCTGAACCACGTGGCCGACACGTTCAGCCTGCGGCCGTACATCCAGCTCAACACGCGGGTAACGGCGGCGGCGTGGGACGCGGATGCCGCCGAATGGGCCGTGACCTCCGGCGACGGTGCGACGGTGACGGCGCGGTTCTTCCTGTCGGCGGTGGGGTGCCTGTCCGCCTACCAGGTGCCGTCCCTGCCGGGCCTTTCCACGTTCGAGGGTCCCTGGTACCACCCGAGCAGGTGGCCCACCGAAGGCGTTGACCTCACCGGCAAGCGCGTCGGCCTCATCGGCACCGGGTCAACGGGGATCCAGATCGCGCCGGAGATCGCCGCCGTGGCCGAGCACCTGACCGTGTTCCAGCGGACGGCGAACTTCGCGGTGCCGAACAGGAACGCGCCGATCGACTCCGACTGGGAGCGGGCCTCGAATCGGCGTTTCCCGGCGGGCTCAAGACCGCGTCCGATAGCTACGAGCTTGACGCGCTCGTGTTCGCGACCGGGTTCGACGCGCTGACCGGGGCGCTGCTCGCGATCGACGTCAGGGGTACAGGCGGCGTCTCGCTCAGGGACGCCTGGGCGGCGGGGCCGCGGACGTACCTCGGGGTTGCCGCCCCTGGGTTCCCGAACATGTTCATCGTCACCGGGCCGGGATCCCCGTCCGTGCTCAGCAACATGGTCTTGTCCATCGAGCAGCACGTGGAATGGGTCAGGGACTGCGTGCTGTACCTCACCGCCGGCGGGTACGCCACGGTCGAGGCGACCGCGGCGGCGCAGGACGCGTGGATGGATCACGTGACGGAGGTGGCGTACTCGACACTGTTCCCGCCGGCGGATTCGTGGTACATCGGAGCGAACATCCCAGGCAAGCCCCGGGTCTACACCCCCTACGTGGGCGGCTGCGGGCCGTACAGAGACCGCTGCGATGCGGTGGCCACGGCTGGTTATGAGGGGTTCCACCTGAGCATTTGTTAATACTGTCTGATGTAAAGCTGTCCGGCTCAATGATGACTGTCAGCTCACGGAGGTAAGCGGTGGCCGTTTCTGTGCATCCCCAGGCGCAGCAGCTCCTCGACGGGAAGGCCGCCTCGGGCGCTCCGCCGCTCTGGGAACTGACGCCCGACGAAGGCCGAGCCGGGGTCGCCGCGAGCGCGGCGCTCATCGGGCCTGGCCCGGCCGTGGCGTCGGTGCGCGACATCGTCATCCCGAGCCGGGCAGGCGGACAGGCCGCCCGGGCGTACTCGCCATCCGCCGACGCGCCAGGGGTCGTCGTCTACTATCACGGCGGCGGCTGGGTGGTCGGCTCCGTCGATCACTGGGACGCCTCCTGCCGGGCGCTCGCCGTCGCGTCCGGGTGCGACGTGGTGAGCGTGGAGTACCGGCTTGCGCCCGAGCACGTGTTCCCCGCCGCGGCGGATGACGCGTTCGACGCCGTGACCTGGGTCGCCTCGCTCGAGGGCCTCGCCGCCGGCCGCCCGGTGGTCGTCGCGGGCGACAGCGGGCCTGCCGCCCGCGTACGTGATCACGGCCGAGCACGACCCGCTGCGGGAAGAGGGCTTCGCCTACGCGGAACGGCTGCGGGCGGCGCGGGTCCCGGTGGAGCACCGGCACTTCGGATCACAGATCCACGGGTTCTTCACGTTCGTGAACCTGCTCGACGACGCCGACAAGGCCGTGAATGACGCGGGCGCGGCGATCCGCACCGCGGTCGAGGCGGCCAACAAGGAATGAGGCCAATGATGGTGGATCGCTGCTCGCCCTCGACGCCCGGTCACGTCGAGTACGGGTTCTGGTAGGCGAAGTTACGGGCTGTTCGGGATGACTGGTTGGATTTTTATAGGGATTAGTGGCGGTCCAGGGCGCTGTCCAGGTTGATGGCGGCGCTGATCAGGGCCAGGTGGGTGAAGGCCTGCGGGAAGTTGCCGAGGGCCTCGCCTGACGCGCCGACCTGCTCGGCGTACAGGCCCACGTGGTTGGCGTAGGTGAGCATCTTCTCGAAGACCATCCTGGCCTCGCGGAGCCGGCCGGCCCTGGTGAGCGCCTCCACGTACCAGAACGAGCAGAGGCTGAACGTGCCCTCGCCGTCGGCGATGCCGTCCATGCCGGTGAGGGCGTAGCGGTTGACCAGGCTGTCGGAGACGAGCTCGTCGGTGATCTTGTCGAGGGTGGCGAGGAACCTCGGGTCGGTCGGGCCGGCGAACTTGACAAGCGGCATGACAAGCAGCGACGCGTCAAGCAGCTGGCTGCCCGGGTACATGACGTAGGTCTTCAGGTCGGGATCCCAGCACTGCTCCTGGACGAACCGGTGGGCCTGGGCGGCCAGCTTGCGCCAGCGCTCGACCGGGGCGGGCAGCCCCCGGTCGCGGGCCACCCGAGCGGCCCGATCGTAGGCGACCCAGGTCATCAGCGCGGAGTAGGTGAACCGCTGCCGCGGGCCGCGGATCTCCCAGATGCCCTCGTCTGGCTCACGCCAGTGCTTGCTCAGCCAGTCGAGGCGCTTCGAAAGACCGGTCCACAGGTCATAGGAGATCGGCACCTCCTTGTTGTAGAGGTACACCGAGTCCATGATCTCGCCGTAGACGTCGATCTGCCGCTGGGTCGCGGCGCCGTTGCCGATCCTGACGGGCTTGGCGCCCATATAGCCCTCGAGATGATCGAGGGTCTGTTCCGCCAGGTCCGCGCTGCCATCGACGGTGTACATGATCATCACGTCGCGCTCTTCCGTGGCCGTCTCGCAGCGCTTCTGCAGCCAGTCCATGAAGCTCGCGGCCTCCTCGAGAAACCCGAGGCGCATGAGGCTGTAGACGGTGAACGAGGCGTCCCGCAGCCAGGCGTAGCGGTAGTCCCAGTTCCGCGTGCCGCCCGGCTCCTCGGGCAGGGACGTGGTGGGCGCCGCGATCAGGGCGCCCGTGGGGTGGTAGACGAGCAGCTTGAGTGCGAGCGCCGAGCGGTGCACCATCTCGCGCCAGCGGCCGGTGTAGCGCGACTGGCTCAGCCAGTTCTGCCAGAAGTCCTGCGTCCTGGTGAACAGCTCGTCCGTCTCGCCTTCCGCGATCGGGCGCACCTCGCCGTTCCACTCCAGGTGGAAGTCGGCCGTCTCGCCCTGCTGCAGGGTGAACGTGGCGGCCACGCCGTTCTCTTCCGCCTTGAGGTTGACGTTCGTGCGCAGGACGGCGCGGCCCATGGGGGACGTGAAGACCGCGCCGACCCCTTCGATGATCTCGACGTCATGACCGGCCCTGCCGTAGTCGAACGCCGGGTGGCAGGCGAGCTCGAAGGTCGCCGTGCCGCGGACGGCGAGGGCGTGCCTGACCAGGAGGTCCCTCGCCCTGCCGGTGGCGCGCGTCTCCGGGACCATGAAGTCGATGACCTCGCCGACGGCCTCCTTGCCCTGGAACCTGGTCATCAGGATGTTCGTGTCGGGGAGGTAGAGCTGCTTGGGCCTGGCGTAGCCCGACCGGCTGGTGAGCGAGAAGTAACCGCCCTTGTTCTTGTCGAGGAGTGCGCCGAACAGGGACGGAGCGTCGAAGCGAGCCGGGCAGTACCAGTCGACGGTCCCGTCGGTGCCGATGAGCGCGACCGTCCGCAGGTCGCCGACGATGCCGTGCTCCTCGATCGGGAGGTAGCCCTTGGGCGGACCGATGCGGCCGTTGCTGCCGTTGGCGCTGTTTGTTCCGTTGCTAGGCAGGGTTCCGGCTCCGTCTCCTGAGGGGAAATACTCCGTACTTCAATGATCCGTTCTCAGGTTACGGATGCGTTTCTTTCCCCTGGTCAGGTCGATGTTACCGCTAGCGAGATGGCGACGAACCTGTGGTCACGAGCCGCCGCTTGTGGTGGTTCCGCTGCCCGAGGAGGAGGAGGAGGAGGAGGAGGAG
>Ga0066797_1000307_pt1 | contig 14902 bp, 16 predicted proteins | sample PersoiDNA2013193_FD_76335 | JGI IMG/M metagenome (GOLD analysis project Ga0066797, IMG submission 76335) | Permafrost soil microbial communities from the Arctic, to analyse light accelerated degradation of dissolved organic matter (DOM) -... | ecosystem: Environmental > Terrestrial > Soil >... | reverse complement strand
GGACCGTCCGGACCGTCCGGACCGAGACCGTCCTGAGCGGCGTCGCGACGACCGTCGCGGCAGCTCGTTCGACCCGCCAAGGATCCCGGAAAGCATCACCGAGGACCAGCTCTCCCGCGAGGTGAGAGACGAGCTGCGCGGCCTGCCCGCCGACATGGCCGCGACGGTGGGCAGGTACCTGGTCGCCGCCGAGCTGGCGACCGTCCCTGAGGTGGCGTACGGATACGCGCAGGCCGCCCGTCACCTGGCGGCGCGAATCGGCGTGGTGCGCGAGGTTTCCGGAATCACCGCGTACAAGACCGGCCGCTGGGCCGAGGCCCTCGCGGAGCTGCGGGCCGCTCGCAGGCTGACCGGCCGCGGCGAGCACCTGCCGCTCATGGCTGACGCCGAGCGTGCTCTTGGACGGCTCGACCGCGCGCTAGAGCTCGTGCACGGAGATGACGCGAAGAGGCTGCCGCGCGCCGCGCAGATCGAGCTGCGCATCGTGGAGTCGGGTATCCGGCGCGATCAGGGTCTTGCCGACGCCGCCGTGCTCGCTCTTGGCGTACCCGAGCTGACAGACGGAAAGCAGCGACCGTGGTCCGCCAGGCTCTTCTATGCGTACGGAGACGCCCTGCTCGCCGCCGGCCGCAGGGAGGCAGCCAGGGAGGCCTTTTCCCGGGCCGTCGTCGCCGACGAGGACGAGCAGACCGACGCCCTGGCCCGCCTCGACGAGCTGGACGGCATCTCCGTCGCCGACCTCGAAGATGACGAGGACGACGAGGAGTTCGACCGAGACGATGAGTCGGTCACGGACGAGTCCGACGACGACCTAGAAGAAGGCGACCTAGAAGAAGGCGAAGACGGCGAAGATGACGAAGATGACGAGGACGCCACCGAAGAGGCCAAGGACCTCGACGATGACGTCACCGACGAAGCCGACGCTGAAGCCGAGACGCAGCCCGAGCCGGCCAAGCTGGCGGCTTCAGGCCCCGCGACCGAAGCCGCTCACGACGCTGAGTAGCTGAATCCGATCGAATCAGTGCTGAAGCTCTGACCGGCTATCACCGGCCAGAGCTTCAGCACTGTCGATCACGGTGCGCCCTGCTCCAGCTTGTCGAGCCAGTGCCAGATGCCGCCGACGTTCGCCGCCGCCCCGCTTAGCCGCTCGAACTTCTCCGCGACCGCCGGATCGGCGTCCGGCGCGAGCGACGAGTACCGGGACATGGTCCGCTGGCGGACCGCCTCCACCGCGTGGTCGAGGTCCATCCCGGCACCGCGCGCGGCCCGGGTGTGCGACACCCACACGGAGATCTCCTCGGCCGACCGCTCGAGCGTCGCCGCCACATCAGAGACCGGGCCATAGTGGCTGAACAGCAGCCGTGATGGCCCGAGCGAGGCGAATCTCGCGATCGACGCGAGCGCCGCCTCCAGGTCGAAGTCGGGTGGCGGCGTCGCCGGCCGCAGGTCACCGGTCTCCGGAATGTAGACACCGGCCGCGTCTCCGACGTACAGGTCGCCGGTGCCCGAGTCGACGAGCCCGACATGATGGCGCGCGTGCCCGGGGGAGTAGTAGCTCGCCAGCCGCCGCCCGCCGCCGAGGTCCACCATGCCCACGTCGTCAAGCGTGCGAAGCCGGTCAGCGGGCACCGGAGCGAGTTCGCCGAAGAGCACGTCAAGCGCGTCCCCGTAGACCATCCGCGCGCTCGCCATCAGCCGGCTTGGGTCGGCGAGATGCCGTGCGCCTTTTTCGTGCACCACGACCTGCGCGGAAGGGAACATCGCCGCGATGTCGCCGACCCCGCCCGCGTGGTCGAGGTGGATGTGCGTTACCACGACAGTGGCGAGGTCGGCCGGGGCGATCCCAAGGGAGGCGAGCGCCGCCTGGACCACCGGCGCGGACGTGGACGTCCCCGTCTCGACCAGGCAGGGCCGACTGGACCGGATCAGGTAGCCGGCGGTGATCCCTGGGTATCCGGCCATCTTTGTATCAATCTGGTAGACATCGCTGCCCAGATCGGTAATGTCCGGGGTGCCAGGTTGCTGAGAGTTAGCCTTCGCCGTAGCAATGTCGTCACGCATCCGGCTATTGTCCCAGACAACAGGAGAGGAAGCTGGCATGGATCTCACGCTCAACGTGTACTCCGACACTCCGGGGTCCACCGTCGTCGCGGTCGGCGGCGAGATCGACGTCTACTCCGCGCCCAAGCTGCGGGAACGGCTGATCGCGCTCGTCGATTCCGGCAGCTACCACCTGATCGTGGATATGGAGGCGGTCGAGTTCCTCGACTCGACCGGACTTGGCGTGCTTGTCGGCGGCCTCAAGCGCGTCCGGGCGCACGATGGCTGGATCGACCTGGTCTGCACCCAGGGCCGCATCCTCAGGATCTTTCGCATTACCGGGCTCAGCAAGGTCTTCAGCATCTACAACTCGGTACCGGAAGCGCTGGTCGCCCACGCGGAGCGGACCACCGACACCCCCGCCGAATAAGGCGCGCCGCCCGTCCGGGTGATGGTGGCGGCGGACCTTACTCGTGCGGACCTCACTCGAAGGTGCGCAAGACCAGGCCGGTGCGCGGCTTCGGTCCGAAGGACGTGGACTTGCGCGGGACTCGCTCGCCGTGCGCGGCCAGGTCCATGACCGCCGCCAGCCCCATCGGGTTGCAGAGCACCGCCGTGCCCCCCGTCTGCGCCGCCAGCCGTACGGCCTCTCCCGCATCGTGGCAGATCAGCACGTCGCGCTCGTTGTCCTTAATGGACCAGAGCCGGGCGAGCAGCAGTTCCTGCATGACGGACGCGTCGAGCGCCCGCCAGCGTTGCGACGCCTCCGTTGGCATCGCCGCCGCGAGCTCGTCCAGGTCGGGCTCGCTGAGCAGCCGGAATCCGTCCGCGCCCGCCAGCAGGAATGCCGTCCCTTCCCTTCCCGCCTCCGCCAGCCGTCCCAGCGCGCCCGCAAGCCGCTGCGCCGCGCCCGTGCCGTCGTCGCCAGGACGGCCGGCTGTCCGGCCGGAACCGGCCTGGCCGGGGGCGAGCAGGTCGGTGACGGTGAATGCCCTGGCCGCGAGGCGGGCCGCCGTCTCCGGGTCAAGACGGGGGATGACGCGGTGAATCGGGCCGAGGCTGAGGGGGTACGCATCGGAGTCAACGAGGAATGCGAGGCCGAAGTCCCACGGGCCGTCGCCGAGACCCCGGGCGCGCATCTGCTCGCGTAGCTCGCCGTAAGCGGCGTACCTGTGGTGGCCATCCGCGATCAGCGCGGTCCGCGCCGCGAGGTCAGCGGCGATGGCCGCCTGCTCGGCCGGGTCGGTGAGCGCCCAGAGGCGGTGCGACACCCCGTCGTCGGTGACCGCGCACGCGAGGGGCGCCCGTTCGTCCGCCGTCAGGTTCACGAGCCGGGTGGCCTCGCTCGCCCAGACAGCGGAAGTGCCGGCGGAGCCCCCGTGCCCGCCGGCACTTCCCTCTCCGCTATAGACGAGCAGGATCGGCTCAAGGTTGCTACGAGTTATGGCCATCAGCTCGCGCCGGCCGGCGACGGGGCCGGGCATCACGTCCTCATGGGGGTGAATCCCGGCGGTGGCCACGCCGACAAGCCCGATCAGGCCGCGCTGGAGGAACCCGGGACCGCGCTGCTCGTAGACGTAGAGCGCGGGCTCGCCGTCCGCCGTGAGCACCCCGTCGGCCAGCCAGTCACGCAGCCGCGCCGCGGCGATCTCGCCGGCCGCCCGCGCGTCACCGGGCGGGGCGGGCCCGGAAGGCGGAGCCTCAGGACTATCGGAGCCGAGCGCGGGCAAGATCAGCCGGACGATGTTGTACGGCGATGCGGCGAGCAGTCGCTTGAGGGTGCCGGGGCCGATCACGTCGTACGGTGGAGATGTGACGTTTGCGAGTCCGGCTGCCCCGCCGTGGGCATAACGGACACCGCGGAACGGTTCCAGGACGAGACCAGAGCCAGCGTCGGGCGGAAAGTGAGTCAGCACACCATGTCAGAAGTGCCGGGAGGTAGCTGGGATTCCCCCTACCCGGAAAACGGTTAGGGTTGGCCTCATGCCCGATGCGCTCGCCGCCGCCTATGACGTCCTGCTCCTCGATCTGGACGGCGTCGTCTACATCGGGGCAAAACCGATCCCCGGCGCCCCCGAGGCGCTGCGGCGCGCTAAGCAGGCGGGCGTGCATCTCGCCTACGTCACCAACAACGCCTCGCGGACCCCGGCGGCGGTGGCCGGCCTGCTCGCGTCCATGGGCGCCCCGGCCACGGCGGAGGACGTCGTCACCTCCGCGCAGGCAGCCGCCCGCCTGCTCGCCGACAAGCTGCCGCCGAAGTCGAAGGTGCTGGTCATCGGCTCGACAGCGCTGCGTCTCGCGGTGCGGGAGCGCGGCCTCATCCCGGTATCGACCGCGACAGAGAACCCGCTCGCGGTCGTCCAGGGGTATGGTCCTGGTCTCGATTACAGCGCCTTCGCCGAGGGCGGCCTTGCGGTGCGGGCCGGCGCCATCTTCGTCGCCACGAACGCCGATTCCACGCTGCCAGGACCGCGCGGCACCCAGCCGGGGAACGGCTCGCTGATCCGCGTGATCGCGAACGCGACCGGCGTTGACCCGGTCGTCGCGGGCAAGCCGGAGCCGCCGCTGCACCGCGAGTCCGTCATCCGCACCGGCGCGCGGCACCCGCTCGTGATCGGCGACCGGCTGGACACCGACATCGAGGCCGCCTACAACACCGGCACCGACAGCCTCCTCGTCCTCACTGGCGTGGATAACCCCCGCAGTACCGTACTGGCCCCGCCGCAGCACAGGCCCACCTACATTGCCGAGACCCTGGACGCCCTGCTCGAGCCGTACCCGAAGGTCACCCGCTCAGCAGCCGGCGCGAACGCAGGTCCGGACGCCGGTGCGGCCTGCGGCGGCTGGACCGCCTCGGCGGCCGCGGCAGACGGCCCGCTGACCCTGACAGGAGAGGGCGCCGCGATCGACGGGCTGCGCGCGCTGGCCGCCGCCGCCTGGGCCGCCCATGACAGCCAGGGCGCCCTCGAGGCCGGCCAGGTCAGCGCCGCGCTAGACCGGCTCGCCGACGCCGGCCTCCGGATTTGACAACGCAGTGCGTCTGCGATGAGATAATCGGCATGTCAGCACCGCAGATGAGCCACCTGGCCATGCTGTGCTGCTGTTTTTCCTCGTGTTGTCGCTGACCCGATCAATCCGGAGTCAGGAGCTGGAGTTCCAGCCACAGCCGACACATGAAGGAACCTTCGTTGAACACCGACCTTTCTGTCGCACCCGAAATCGCGCAGCTCGCCATGGCGTTCATCCCCGCGCGGCAGGACCCGGCCGCGCCGCGCACCGACGGCCGGATCGCGGGCGACCTGGCTGACCTCGCCGCCGTGCCGCAGCGCTGGTGGGACCTGGTCCGATTCGACCAGGACCGCCCGCTCCGCATCCCGGTGCCCGGCGCGCCCGGCACCTGGCTGCTCGTCCTGCCGCCCGGCTCGGCCGCGGACTGCGACTGCCGGCAGGCGACCGCGCTGGCCGGCGAGGCCGTCGAGACAAGCGGCGAGCCGCGCGATGGGCAGCAGGCCGATCTCGGCCGCCCGTTGCGCCCCGGCCGCGTCCGAGTGCACGGCGCCGGTTCCTCGCACCGCCTTCGCAGCGCCGGCCACGGGTACTCGGTGAGTTTGCATGCGGCAGTCACCCCGGCGCGTTCCCTATAAATTCAAATTCATTTATATCGAACGGTCCCGTGGTTCTCTTTTCTCCCTCACGGCCAGCTCTGGCACCTGTTCTCACCCGTACGGAGTAGGGTGCCAGTTCCAGGTTTCCCGGCCCGAGGCCGTTTCTCAGCCTGCGGGCGTAGCGCGAAATCATCCCAATGACCGACGCGGGACGTTCTGATACAGGCCAGTATTGGGAACATGCCAACAGGAGAGGACAATTTCCCATGATTGAGGTACGGGGCCTCACGAAGCGGTACGGCGCTAAAACCGCCGTTGACGGGCTGACGTTCGGCATTGAGCCGGGCAAGGTCACCGGCTTCCTTGGCCCGAATGGCGCAGGTAAGACCACCACGATGCGCTGTATCCTCGGGCTCGACTATGCGGACGAGGGCACGGTCACCGTGGACGGCCAGGATTACCACGACCTGGCGTACCCGATGCGCGAGGTCGGCGCGCTGCTCGACGCGAAGTCGGTGCATGGCGGCCGCTCCGCCTACAACCACCTGCTCTGCCTTGCGCAGACCAACGGGCTGCCCCGCAGCCGTGTTGGCGAGGTGCTTGAGCTTGTCGGGCTGTCCGACGTGGCGCGCAAGCGCTCCAAGGGGTTCTCGCTCGGCATGAGCCAGCGGCTCGGCATCGCCGCGACGATGCTCGGCGACCCGCACGTGCTGATGTTCGACGAGCCGGTCAACGGTCTCGACCCCGAGGGCATCTTGTGGATCAGGAACCTGATGAAGGCGCTGGCGGCCGAGGGGCGCACGGTTTTCGTTTCCAGCCACCTGATGTCGGAGATGGAGTACACCGCCGACCACCTGATCGTGATCGGCAGGGGCAAGCTCATCGCCGACTGCTCGATGTCGGAGTTCATCTCGCGCTCCTCCGGCGCGTCCGTCCGGGTGCGCACGCCCTCCTCTGCCGACCTCATCAAGGCCGTCACCGCCAGGGGCGCGACCGCGGTCATGTCCACCGCTGACGAGGGCGCGATCGAGGTACGCGGGATGACCGCGGAAGACGTCGGTGACATCGCCTACGAGCAGGGCCTGCGGCTGCATGAACTGGCCATGGTCCGCGCCTCGCTCGAGGAGGCGTTCATGGAGTTGACCGCGAGCAGCGTGGAGTACCACGCCGCGGTCCCTGGCGCTCCGGCTGGCACGACTATCGGAAGCGGGGTCTGAGCGATGGCTACCACGACAACGCCGGCCGTGCGGCTTGCCTCGCTGCCGCCGGCCTCGGGGCGGGCGGGCCTGCGCGGCGCGATCGCCTCGGAGTTCACCAAGATCCGCTCGGTCAGGTCCACCTACTGGACGCTGGCGGCGCTGCTGATCGTCTCGATCGGCATCGGGGCGGCGATCGCGGCGGGCTCCGCATCCGACCTGAACAGCAACACGGGAAACAAGGCCGGGTTCGACGCCACCCAGGTGTCGCTGTTCGCGTTCTTCGAACTCGGCCAGCTCATCATCGCCGTGATCGGCGCGATGGCGATCACCGCCGAATACTCCACCGGGATGGTCCGCACCTCGCTGACCGCGCTGCCAAGGCGCGGCGTGGTCTACGCCGCGAAGGTGATCGTGCTCACCGGCGTGACGCTCGTGGTCTCGCTCGTCACGTCGTTCATCGCGTTCTTCCTCGGCCAGGCGATCCTGTCGGGCACCGGCGTGAGCGTCTCGCTCTTCGGGTCCACCACCGTGCCGACCATCGCCAACGAGACCGGAGGGGGACCGAACAGCCCGCCCACGGTCACGTTCGTGGGCCACACGCTGATCTCGTCGGGTACCGTGCTCGGCGCGATCATCGGCACCGCGCTGTTCGTCACGGTCGTCGCGGTCATCGCGTTCGGCCTCGGCGCGATCATCAGGCACACGGCGGGCGCGATCACGACCGTGATCGGCGTGATGTTCGTGATCCCGATCATCGTGCAGATCCTCCCGCGCAACTGGCGCTGGGACCTCATGCGGTTCATGCCGGACTCGGCGGGACGGGTGATCTCGGTCACCCTCCCCGGGGTGAACGGGGATGGCCTCCTGCACCTGTGGTCGGCCTGGCCGCAGTTCCTTGTGACGGTCGTGTACGCGGTGGTGCTTCTCGGGATCGGTGGCTACCTGTTCCGCAAGCGCGACGCGTGATGGGTGGTTTGGCCTAAAGCCAAAACCGAGACGCGGGGCCGGGTTCTGTCACCGGCCCCGCGTCTCGCGGCCACGTCGTCGGGCCGCACCGCCCGGCCGATCAGTACCTCACCGGCTGGCTCCGCGACTTCATCGCCGTCGAGTCCCCCACGTGATCAGGGGGTATCGAGGGCGCCGATCGCGTCAGGGGTCAGCTCGGTGAGCGAGCGGAGGGTCAGGCGCGCGGTCGCGAGCGAGTCAGGCGCCGGGGGGTATTCCGGACGGGGAATCGCGATCACGGTGCATCCGGCGGCCGCCGCCGCGCGCAGGCCGTTTGATGAGTCTTCGATCGCCGCGCAGGACTTCGGGGAAACCCCGAGCCGCGCGGCTGCCTCGAGGTAGACGTCCGGAGCGGGCTTGCCCCTGGCGACCTCCTCGCTCGAGACAACCGCCGCGAACGCCGACCGCAGTCCCGCCGTCGCGAGCACCGTCTCGATGAGCGTGCGGGGGGAGGAGCTCGCAACCCCGAGCGGCCACCGGACGGCGAACTCATGCACCGCCTCGACCGCGCCGGGCAGCAGGGGCAGGTGCTCCCGGTACGCCGCAGCCATGGCGGTGACGACCATCTTCGCCACGGCGTCAGGGGCAACGCCGACCCCGAGATCCGTCGACAGGTAAGCCGCCCACTCGGGAGTGGACATGCCCATCATCTTGTCCTGCGCGTCCGGCGCCCAGTGGCCGCCGTGGGCGGCGACGAAGCTCCGCCTTATCCGCTCCCAGACCGGCTCGGAGTCGACGAGCACGCCATCCATATCGAAAACGACCGCCTCGATCATGCGTCCCCTGTCGCTCACGCCGCCCGGCTACGGAAGCGTCAGGATCTCGTGCCCGTCCTCGGTGACCAGGATCGTGTGCTCGAACTGCGCGGTGCGCCTGCGGTCCCTGGTCACCGCCGTCCAGCCGTCCGGCCAGATGTCGTAGGTGATCGCGCCCAGGGTCAGCATCGGCTCGATGGTGAAGGTCATGCCGACCTCCATCGTCTCCATCGCATTCGGGTCGTCGTAGTGCGGCACGATGAGCCCGGAGTGGAACGTCCGGCCGATCCCGTGCCCGGTGAAGTCGCGGACGACGCCGTAGCCGAAGCGCTTGGCGTAGGACGCGATGACCCGGCCGATGACGTTGATCGGGCGCCCGGGTGCGACGGCGCGGATGCCGCGCATCATCGCCTCGTGCGTCCGCTCGACCAGCAGCCTGGACTCCTCGGGCACGTCGCCCGCCAGGAACGTGGCGTTGGTGTCGCCGTGCACGCCCCCGATAAACGCCGTGATGTCGATGTTGACGATGTCGCCGTCGCCGATCACCGTGTCGTCGGGGATGCCGTGGCAGATGACCTCGTTCAGCGAGGTGCACAGCGACTTCGGGTAGCCGCGGTAGCCGAGCGGCGACGGGTACGCCCCCTGTGCGACAAGGAATTCGTGCCCGACCTCGTCCAGGTAGTCGGTGGTGACGCCGGGCGCTACCTGAGCGCCCACTTCCGCGAGCGCCTGGGCGGCAAGCCGGGAAGCCACCCGCATGCGCGCGATCGTGTCGGCGTCTTTCACGTCGGGCTCGCCGAGCGTCGGGCTCTTCTTGCCCACGTACTCGGGTCGGGTGATGTTCGCTGGAACGTGCCGGGCCGGTGACAGCCGACCCGGGTTGAGCAGAGTGGCCATGTTTTGCGATTCTAGTCTGCATGGCGAACAACGACGAGCAGTGGTGGTTCTGCACGAGGCACAACACGGTCGAGCCGGCCGACACGTCCTGCCCGGGCAAGGACCTCCTCGGCCCGTACAAGACGGCGGAGGAAGCGGCCCGCGCTCTTGACAAGGTAAAGGAGCGGAACGCGGCCTGGGATGCGGAAGACTAGCAGATGACTAACGTGAGGAGGTCACAGGTGGAGCTACGCTAGGCCTGTGAGCAACGACTTGCCCCCGGTAGCGGAAGCCCGGCTGGCCGAGATCAGGCGCAGCGGCACCTGGGGGTCGTCGCTCACGTCTGACGAGTTCGCCGCGGTCCGCTCGGTGGGCTTCGAGCCCGCCGGGCAGGTGCTCGGCGCCGCCGTTTACAACATCGGCTACACCGGCGGCTACGGCTGTCCTGGCGCGTGGGGCAGCTACTCGATGGCCTGGGGACCCGACGCGCGGACCCAGGTCTCGAGCAGGGGCGGCTACGGGTCGTTCGGCCCGATGGTGAAGACGCTCTACGAGGCCAGGCGGACCGCTATCGGCCGGATGGTCGCGGAGTGCGTCGAACTCGGCGGGCACGGCGTCGTCGGCGTCAGGCTCGCGATCGGGCCGTTCCCCGCGGGCGGCGTCGAGTTCAAGGCGATCGGCACCGCGATCCGCGGGCCGGGCGTGCCGCCGCTGCGGCACCCGTTCACCTCCGACCTTTCTGGTCAGGACTTCGCCAAGCTGGTGCACAGCGGCTGGATGCCGGCCGGCCTGGTGCTCGGCATCTCGATCGCGGCGCGCCACGATGACTGGCGTACCGTCGGACAGGCCCGCTGGTCGGCGGGGAACGCCGAGGTCACCGGCTGGACCGAGCTCGTCAACGACGCCCGCCACGACGGCAGGCAGCAGCTCGCCGCCGACGTCAAGCGGATCGGCGGCGACGGCGTGGTCATCGCCGACATGGACATGCGGATCCGCGAGCGCGAGTGCCCGGCCCAGGAAGGCGGCCGCGACCACATCGTCGAGGCGGTCAACATCGGCACCGCGATCGTGAGATTCAAGAGCCAGCATAAGGAACGGACCGGGCCGGCTCCGCTCGCGATCATGTCTCTTGACCCGCAGCGCCGCCAGGCAGCGCGGATCGACATCGGCCAGAACAAGATCCGATGACTTCGGCAGGCACACTACTGATGAGGACCTCATGACCGACCAGCAGACTTCCGGCCTCAGCATGGCAGGCGTCCCGCAGGACGCGATCAAGCGGCTCGCCGAGCTGCAGCCGGGCAAGGCCGGGTCGATCTTCACCTCCGACCTGTCTGTCAACGAGTTCCTCCTGGTGCGCGAGGTGGGGTTCAAGCCACTCGGCCTTGTGCTCGGCTCGTCGATCTACCACGTCGGGCTGCAGGTGGGCCGCTGGGGCAAGAACCAGGAGCTCGACGTGCTCTCCCAGGCGATGTACCACGCGCGTGAGCTGGCGATGACCCGGATGGAGGCCGAGGCGGACGCGCTCGGCGCGGACGGCATCGTCGGCGTGCGCCTTGACGTCGAGATGAAGGAATTCGGCTCGGACATCGCCGAGTTCATCGCGGTCGGCACCGCGGTCAAGGCCGAGCCGGGCGCCGGCGGCGGCGGCGTCGACAACTGGCGCAACAACAAGCGCCAGCCGTTTACGTCCGACTTGTCCGGCCAGGATTTCTGGACGCTGATCAGGGCCGGCTACGCACCGCTTGGCATGGTGATGGGCACCTGCGTCTACCACATCGCCCACCAGCGGATGGGTTCCGTCATCGGGAACATCGGCAGGAACGTCGAGATCGAGCAGTTCACCCAGGCGCTCTACGACGCCCGCGAGCTGGCGATGTCCCGCATGCAGGCCGAGGCCGAGGAACTGCACGCCGAGGGCATCGTCGGCGTTCAGCTCCGCCAGCACAGCCACACCTGGGGCTCGCACACCACGGAGTTCTTCGCGATCGGCACCGCGGTCCGCCCGCTGCGCGCCGACCACAAGATCGAGCGCCCCACCATGGTCCTCTCCCTCGACTCCTAAAGCGGAGCGTGAATGGACAGCTGGAAGCAGACGCTGGCGGAACTCGCCGCCGACCGGGTGACGGCCCTGAAGCGCGTGGCCTTCCTGCTGTGCGGAGACGACGACACGGCGGAAGGTCTCGTGCGGGAAGCCCTGATCAGGGCGTTCGCCCGGCCGCTGCGCGCGCCGCGCCGCGATAACGCGGAGGCGCACGTGCGAGCGATCATGGTGCGTGCGTTCATCGACGATGCTCGCGCCAGTGCCCGGCCGGCGACGATCGAACCGCTACTTGACACGGCCGCGCCAGGGCCAGATCCAGATCCAGATCCAGATCCAGATCCAGATCCAGATCCAGATCCAGATCCAGATCCAGGGCCAGATCCAGATCCACCGGGCCAGGCGGCCGCCCGCACGACCGTGCTCGCAGCACTCGGCGGCCTGCCGCCCGCGCAACGTGCGTGCGTGGTGCTGCGGTATTACCAGGACCTGCCGGCGGCGGCGATCTCGGCGGTGCTCGGCGTGCCGGATGACGCCGTGGAACAACAGCTGAGCGACGCGATGACCCAGCTGGCCGGCCCGCTATCGGACACCGAAGGCGAGCAGCGGGAAGAAGGGGCGAGTCGATGACCATCGACGAACGGGAGCTCGCCAGGCTGCTCGAAGAGACCGCGGCCCTGTCAAGCCCGCCCCGCTTGACCGCCGAAGAGCTGACCAGCCACATCAGGCGGCGCCGCGCCCTTGTCGTCGTTACAGGCGTCGGCGTGGTGATGGCGGTGGCCGCGCTCGCGGTGAGCCTCCCTGGCGCGCTGAGCGCCCCGAGCCAGGCCCCGGCCGCCGCCCCTGGGCCGGTGCCGGTCCAGGCGTCCTACGCCGTCACCGTGAACGGGCGTACGCAGCACCTTCCGTTCGGCGGCAGCCCTCCCGGCTATGCCATCACGCCAGGTGAGACCCTGGCAATCACCGTCGATATGACGATTCCGGCACGGACGAGCGTCCCGGTGACCGCCCTGTGGCTGGGCATCACCGACGGCGTGCTCGCCCCTGGCCCGAACGGTCCCGCGCAGCTGAGCCCGATCTTGTCCGCCGATACTCGCGCCTCGCTCGGTCCCGGTACGCACCGGTTCACGCTGCGCTGGGTCGCTCCCGTGGATCTGCGTCCCGGCACCAGCCGCCAGCTCTCCGCTGAGGAGAAATGGTCCGACGGGGAGACCGAACGGATGATCGCCGTGTTCAACGTGCGGCGGTAATCGCCTCGCGCGGCGGACGCTACCCGGTTGGCCCGCTGACCGTGTCGAGCAGGCGCGCTATCCGGGCGCGCAGGCCGCGATCGCGCCCCTCGGGCCTGCGCTCGCCCGCTGCCGCCGAGACCAGGTGCTGGCCGGCATCGAACGACAGCGACGCAGGGACCGCGAGCGCCTCGTGCGCGAGCGCGTCTAGCTCGGGGTCGCCGCCGTCGAGAGCCAGAATGGTGGCGCCCGTCTTGCGCGCGTCGTTGACCCGCTCAAGCAGCGGGACGGGGGCGGTGTCCTGCGCGACGACGAACAGCGTCTCGCCGCGGCGGGCCGCCTCGAGCCGGGCCAGCCCGACAGCCAGGTGCGGTGGCGCGCCCGGCGGCGGTGACCAGCGGACCAGGGTGGGCGCGAGCTCGGCGATGCCGGACAGGCGGCTCTCATCGTCGAGGTGGGCAGTGAGATGCCACGGCTCATGCGATGGCGTGCCGACAAGCAGCAGCCCGCCGGGCGACTTGGTCGATGACCGGAGCGCGCGGCCCAGGGACCTGGCCCGCTCAAGCCACCCGGAGCCGGCGAGCAGCGCGCGGAACGTAGCGACCTGATCTGCGTCCACCTACCCAGCATGCACGTTGTTGGCGTGATCCGCACGCGTGAAGTCGACAACGCTGTCAGGCGCCTTCCTCAGGCGCCTTCCTCAGGCGGATTCCGCTGCGGCGCCACCCAGGCGAGAGCGGGCCGCCGGTAGTGAGAGGATCAAAGTCGCAACCTTTGATCGATGGAGGCGTTGATGAAGTTCGCCTGGCTGTGCAGCCACGAGTCCTACCAGCCCGAAGACCTCGTGCAGCAGGCGGTCGCAGCGGAAGAGGCCGGTTTTGACGCGGTTCTTGGCAGCGACCACTTCCACCCCTGGGTGGACGACACGTCCGCGGCCGGGTTCGTCTGGTCCTGGCTCGGCGCCGTCGCCGTCAAGACCGAGAACGTCCTGCTCGGCACCGCGGTCACCTGCCCGCTGTTCCACTATCATCCGGCGCTCGTCGCCCAGATGGCCGCGACCACCGACCGGCTGTCCAACGGCCGCCTGATGCTCGGCGTCGGGACGGGCGAGGCGCTGAACGAGCGCCCGCTCGGCTTCCCGTTCCCCGGTTACGGCGAGCGCCAGGCACGGATGCGGGAGTCGCTCGAGATCATGCACCGCCTGTTCGCCGGCGAGAAGCTGACCTTCCACGGCGAGTACTACACCACGGAGACCGCCAAGCTCTACTCCCCGCCCAAGGGCAGGCTCCCGATCCTGATGGCGGCGGGCGGGCCCAAGTCCGCGCAGTTCGCCGGGACCTACGCCGACGGCCTGATCACGTCGGTGAAGGACCCCGCCGACACGGTCGCCAAGGTCATCGAGCCGTATCGGCGGGCCGCCACCGAGGCGGGCAAGGACCATCTCGTCCTCGCGACCCGCTGGACCGTCCTCGCCTCCGACCCGGCGCAGGCCTGGCAGGCGCTGTCATCAATGCGCGGCCTGCGCGCCCCCGGGCGCCTCGAGGCCACCGACCCGGCCGAACTACGCATCAAGGCCGACGAGATGGACCGCGACGAGGTCCTAGCCTCCTACACGGTCGCTCCCGACGCGGCCGGCCTGATCGCCGCCTACGGCCCCCTGGTCACCGAGGTCGGCGCCGACCTCGTCTCCATCCAGGTGATGTCCGCCAACCCCCTAGCCGCCATCGAAATGATCGGCAAGGAGGTCCTGCCGGAACTGCGGGCGCTAGCCGGCTGACCAGATCAGGCCAGAGCGAACGGAGCGGCCCCTCCCGGTCTCCGCCATTCAGACCGGTCTCCGCCATTCAGATAACAGCAAGAAGCCGTCCCTCGGGCGTGCTGCACTGTCCCGCAGCGCATGCCGTGCCTCCCGCAGCGCATGCCGTGCCTCCGCAGGGGCGCCCTGCGCCGTCCCGCAGGGCGTCGCCCCACCACGACATTCCGGAAATTTCACCATTTCGGCGCGGTGAAGGCGGCCGCGGTCACTAAAGATCTTGGAGACTTTTTCCTGGTGGTAGAAAAGCGTTCCAGGCGCACGCTTTTCTACCAAGTCGCTGGTGCCCTTGGGGACGCCGTGATGGCGTGAAAATTTGGCGGGGTGCGGGTGTGCGGC
>Ga0066797_1000306_pt1 | contig 14916 bp, 5 predicted proteins | sample PersoiDNA2013193_FD_76335 | JGI IMG/M metagenome (GOLD analysis project Ga0066797, IMG submission 76335) | Permafrost soil microbial communities from the Arctic, to analyse light accelerated degradation of dissolved organic matter (DOM) -... | ecosystem: Environmental > Terrestrial > Soil >... | reverse complement strand
GCGCACCTCAAGACCTGGAAGATCCTTTTCACTGATTACCGGCGGCCACTCAGCACGTTTCTTGATTCCTTCCGCGCAGCCATCGGTCTCTATTTCTTTGAATTGAGTTTTTAATAATCCTCAGGGAATCGGCGATAGATCGCGACTGCGATGCCAGCATCCTTGCGGTTACGAAAGATGGGCAAGGTTCCCGTGTTGGGGTTGATAAGAGAAAGCTCTCCTGGGCTGAGCGAGAACACGCGACTGGGATCGTCGAGCTCGGCGGCGTCCAGCAGGAAGAACGCGAACTTCGCAGCCGGCTCCCGCGTCGCCTTTCCAGCCAGAGATAGGAGACAGAACTTCTGGCGGGAATCAACGTCAGGGAAAAGCTGCTTGCGATTCTCAAAGTCATATAGTGATGCGACGCCTGCGCGCCTCGTGAACGAACTAAATAGGAATTGGCCACCGGCGCCTGTGGCGATAGCCGTTGGAATTATACAGCCAACGCGCCCAACTGCCGTAGAAAGCATGGCGGAACGTTCAACAAATAGCTGATCGGTGAGAAGGTAGTTGACCCCAGGGGCTTTTAGACCCTCTGCGCACTTTGGGTACGCGCCTGAGGTGCTAGCGAACAGGAATGTGCTCTTTACGATGCGTCGCGCGGCGCGATAGTTCTCCGCTTCCTCGGGGTGATCTCGTTCCCAAATGGCGATAGCCGTCTTCCGCGCTTGGCCCGCCATCGCGGCGATCATGGGTTCAACGGCACTGAAATACTTCTTATCCTCGAAGTCAACTTGGCTCCACGGCGGGTTCCCAAGCAACACCGTGAACCCGCCGGCCCAGCCCGTATCGAGATCGACGGATGTTCCCCCGCCATCAGATACCTGGAAGATGTCAGGGAACTCCAGGTGCCAGTGAAAGAAGCCGTATTCGTTGCGCAGTCGCTCGATCTCCGTCGCCGTGGCGGGCGGGACTCCGCCGCTTCCCCGTTCGTTGAGCGCACGGAAGGCGCGGTTGACGATCGCGGGCGGCGCGGATGGATGCTTGCGCCAGACGAACGCGGCGCACCAGGCATCGGCGACAAGGACCTTGTGACGGCGGTCATCGGAGTCTGTCCACGCCCGATACTCATCCGCTTGGCGGTGGACGTCGCGCAGGGAGCCGTCGGGCGCGTGCGTGATCCGGGCAAGGGCCGCGGCCAGTTCCGCGTTGGACTGGGAGAAGATGACCTCGTCGCTGAACAACTCAAACTGGTCTGGGTTGTCCGGGACGTTGGCCCGTTTGAGCGACGCGGCGAACCTCTTGTCGTCGCCACACACCGAGTCGTCTGCTTCGATCGGGTTGAACGCGCCGTCGGGAATACCGCCGTTGATCAGCTTCGGTGTCGCGCTGATCAGGGCGTTGCCGCACTTCACGTGCGCGTCGAGGAAGGACAGTGGCTTGCCAGGATCCAGGGCTTCCAGCCAGAGTGAGACCTTCGCGAGTTCCACGGCCATTGGGTTGACGTCAACGCCGTAGACGCAGCGGGCAATGACGTCGCGCAGGGCTGTGCGGAGCGATTCCAGCGGTGGTTCCGGGTTGCGCTCGCGGACGGCGGCGACGCGCTTGGCGATACGCCTGGCCGCCGCGACGAGGAAGTGGCCGGAACCGCAGGCCGGGTCGCAGACCGTCACGGATAGCAGAGCCTCCGCGATCGCCGCCGACACGTCGGTGCCCGCAGCGGTAGCGGCAATGTCGGCCTGCTTGGTGGCGTCGTCGAGGACCGGGTCCAGGGTTGAATCCAGGAGGCAGTCGATGAGAGACGTAGGGGTGTAGTAGGAGCCCGTCGACTTGCGGTCGTTGCCTGCCGCGTCGCGGAGCACGAAGGTGTACGGGCCGTCGCGGTCGGGGACGAGTTCGAGGAGGGACTCGTAGATGGCGCCGAGTTCTTCGGCGCCGAGGTTGCGGTAGTCGATGCGCCGCCAGCGGTTGGCCGACTTGTCGCGGACCCGGGACAGCGACTTGACCGCGGCGAGCAGCTGCTCGTTGGACAGCTCAAGGCCGGCGAGCACTTCGTCGGTGGGGGTGTCGTCGTAGATGCCGCCCAGGCCCGGCAGGCCAAGGTGCGGCAGGCCGCCTTCCGTGCCGAGGCCGACCAGGACCAGGCGGACCGCCTGCCACAGGTCGCCGTGGGCGGTGCCGACTCCGCGCATGGAGGTGTCGCGGAGGCGGCGGGCGGAGAAGTACGCCGCGTACCGCCGCCTGGTCTTCTCGTCGGTGCGCGGGGCGTGCAGGGCGTCGCGGTCTTCGGCGACGAACCAGAAGAGCAGGCGGTAGACCAGACGGAGCAAGGCGCGCTTGGCCTGATCCTTGTCGAAGTCCTCGCGGAAGGCGGCGTTGGCCGGGTGCTTGAGGAAGCCGGTGCCGAGCGCGGTGATCGCGTCCCTCACGCCGTCGCGGAGCTGGTCGAGGGCGCGGGTGCCGGCCTCGATCGCCTCGGTGCGCCAGCGTTCCATCCGGCAGGACGAGACGGGCGCGCCGTCGGCGACCTCGAAGCGGGAGGCGTGCAGGAGACGGTAGAGGAGGACGAAGTCCTCGAACAGCTCGCCGTCGAACATGGCCGCGAGGTCGACTTCCAGGTACGCCGCCCCGGTGAGGGAGGTGGTGTCGCGGAGCAGGCGGAGCACGGAACCGTTCGAGATGATCCCCCACAGGTGGCCGGCGGTCCGGTTCAGGCAGTCCTGCACCATCGACTGCGGTGGCAGTTCCCCGGCGGCGGGGCGCTTGTCGAGGTCCTGGCCCCAGGGGGCGAGGTGGACGGGCAGGTGCTGCCAGGCGTGGCTGACCGGGAAGACCTTGGCACCGTCGTCGGCGGTGATGCCGGCGTGGAGCCGGGTGAGGCGGCCGTAGCCGTGCTCGTCGAAGAGCGGGAGCAGCCAGTTCTCGGTGGCGAGGCCGCGCGGGTCGCTGCCGTAGCCGACCGCGTCGCGCAGCACCCGCCAGGCGCCCTTGAGGTAGTCCCAGTGCCGTTCGGCGGCGTCCTTGACGGAGCGGACGCCGACGACGTGGTAATCGGCGGGCGTGGACGCGGAGACGTCCTTGCCCGTCATGATGCGGGTGATCATGTCGGCGGGGAGCAGGCCGCCGACGACGCGGATCGACGCGGTGACCTGAGTTGTGGTGGCGGCGGGCATTACTGGCCGGCTCCCTGGGTCCGGGCGGGCAGGTAGACGTAGACGCCAAGGATGTCAGCATCGCCCGCCGGGGTCACGGTCAGGCCGCGGACCGCCTGGTCGACGGTGCGGCGGACGCGGCGGTGGGCGTCGCGGAGCTCGGCGGCGAACTCCTGCGCGCGGCGGTTGACCTCGGGCCGCACCTCGCCGAGGCCGGTGAGGATCGTGGTGATGGCGCTGCCGGTGAACTCGGGGAGCGTGTTCTGGTCTGGCGTGGCGGTGAGCAGGGCGGTCGCCGCGTCGTCGGGGAGCCAGCGGGCTCTCGCCGGCGCGCCCTCGAAGCCGAGCACGCGGGCATCCTCGGCGATCAGGACCGCGTTCCCGTACCGGCCCGGGAGGGTGAGCTGGTAGCGGTAGCGGACGAGCAGCAGCGTGGTCCTGGTCGTGACCGCGCTGGTGCGGATGACGCCGCAGCGGCGGGCGGGCTTGAGGCCGGCCGGGGCGTGCCGGTCGAGGGCATTCGCCAGGACGTAGCCGGCGACCGCGCCAACCACCGGATCGGTGCGGGTGAGCGATGCCTCGCCGCGCGGCACGGCAGGGGTGACCGAGAAGGGGACGCGGCGGCGCTCGCCGATCAGCGCGCCGATCGCGTCCCGCAGTCCGGGCGGGAGGGTGCTGGCGGTGACGGTGAACCCGTCGCCGTCTGGCGTGGTGATGTCGGCGTTCAGGGCTCTCAGCGCTGTTCTGGTGAAGGCGCGGACCTCGTCGTCCGGGCCGAGGGCGGCGCGGATCGCGGCGGTCTCGGCCGCGACCTCGTCAGGGTGGATGGACCCCTGGGCGAACCGCGACCTGGACCTGTCCTCGCGGTCGGCCATCGAGCGCCACTGGACATCCAGCTCCCCGCCGGTCTTGCCGATGACCTCGTCGAGCTCGAAGAGCGCCTGCTGGTCGGTGCTGGCCTGGCCGCGCAAGAGCAGCCACTCCATGATCGCGTCGGTGACCTGGCTGGAGGTCTCGTCGGGAATGGGCACGGATATGCCGGTGAGCTTGCGGATCTCGCGGTGCTTGCGGATGAGGACTTCGAGGACCTTGCCGTCGATGCCGTTGTCGCCGCCGTAGATGGTGACGACGCGGACGTCCTTCGACCGCTGGCCGAAGCGGTCGACGCGCCCTTCGCGCTGCTCGTGCCTGGTCGGGTTCCAGGCAAGGTCATAGTGGATGATGGCGTTGAAGTGGTGCTGAAGGTTGACGCCCTCGGACAGGCAGTCGGTGGCGACCAGGACGCGGCGGGCACCGTCTTCCTGCCCGGCTGCCTCGGCGAGCCGCTCGATGCGGTCGATCCGCTGGGACGGGGAGAGCGTGCCATTGACGCAGGCGACGACGGCCTTCCGGCCGAGCTTGCCGTCCAGCTGCACGGCGAGGTACTCGCTGGTGGGGATGTAGCGGCAGAAGACGATCGGGTGGTAGCCGTCGGCGAGCAGCTGCTTGACGGTCTTGATGAGCAGGGCGAGCTTCTTGTCCTGCTCAGGGCTCTCCAGGGCGGCGGCGCGCTCGGCGAGCGCGGCCAGGCGCGCGTCGCGGGGCATGGCCGCGGCGGTGCCCGCCGTCGATGCCGTGCCGCCGTCGTCGGCACCGGGCGAGGCGTCGATGCCGTCGAAGCTGTCATCGGCCATGTCGGCGGTGACCGGGCGGCCGAGGGCGTCCGCCTCGTCGGCGGTGGCGGCGGCCGCGGTCTGGGAGCGGGTGAGCAGGGTCTGGGCAGCGGCGCGCGGGGAGGAGACCAGAGAGCGGAGCAGCGCGATCGCCGACCACCAAGCCACCCGCTGCTCACGTCGGCCGACCGTGCCCGCCACGGTGACCCGCTCGCTGGCGTAGCCGATCGCGTCGTCGAGGAGCGCCCGGTATCCGGGCGAGAGCGTGTAGGGAATGTCGCCGAAGATCCGGTCGCCGGGGAACGCGCCTGCCTCGTCTGGGTACTGGCGGCGGATGTCGAGGCGGCGGCGTTGCACGTAGTAGCTGGCGAGCCGGGTACGGCCGGCGTCGGAGGTGAGGTCGGCGCCGGTCAGTTCCGGGTTGAGCAGGCCGATCAGGTTGCGGAACGATTCTTCCTTGCCCGAGTGCGGGGTAGCGGTGACAAGCAGCAGGTGCCTGCTGGAGTCCCTGGCGATGCGGGTCAGCAGCTCGTAGCGCAGCTGCGCCGAGCGGGAGGAGGTGCCGGCCCCGTCGGCGGGCACGCAAGTGTGCGCCTCGTCGACGATGACCAGGTCGGGGCAGTGATCGACGAAGTCGTCACGGTGCCGGGGGGACTTGATGAAGTCGGTGGAGATCACCACGGTCTGGTGCGTGCCGAACAGCGACTCGCCGTAGGCGAGGGCGCGCTCGAGACGCGGGACGGTCGAGGCGAGGATCAGCTCCGCGTTGATGCCGAACTTGGTGCGCAGCTCGTCCTGCCACTGCTCGGCGAGGGCTGGCGGGCAGAGCACGGCGAGTCCCTTCGCCTCTCCCTGGGCGCGCAGTTCGGCGGCGATGAGCCCGGACTCGACGGTCTTGCCGATGCCCACGTCATCGCAGATCGCCAGCCGGACTGTTTCCTGGCGCATGGCCATCAGCAGTGGCACCAGCTGGTAGGGCCGGGGTTCCACGGCGATGGAGGCCAAGGACCGGAACGGTCCCGCGCTGCTCCGGAACCCGATGCGCAGCGCTGTGCGCAGCAGGCCGGCGGCCTGGGCGTCGCCGAGGTCGTCGGCGTCTGGCGCCGGGAACGATGCCTGGGCGACCGGTTCCAGGTCGGGGAAGACTGCGGCGACATCGCCGTCGGCGCCACCGAGCGGGCGGAGGACCAGCATGTCCGGCTCGCTGTCCGGCAGCACGACCCACTCCCGGCCGCGTGCGGTGACGAGCGACCCCGGCGCAAAACGTTGCGCCGCAACCGCGTGCGCGAGTTCGGTCACGGGTGAAACCACCTTCCGTTCGGTACCTTCCGCCATGCCGCCTGCCGGCGCGAGCCAGGCCGACGGCCTCGGCCCGCGCTCCCCTTGCTACCGGCCTTCACCGAAGACCGACCTGTTCGCGGCGATGACCGACGGCCAGTCGTCGTCGTACCGGAACCTGACCACGTACCAGCCGAGGTCTTCGAGCCGTTCGGCCGCGTCGGCGTCGCGTTCGGCGGCGGTTGCGCCGTCGTGGGCGGGGCCGTCGACGAAGACCGCCACCGGGCCGCCGGGCAGCCGGTAGGTGAAGTCCGGCCTAGCGTACGCCCCGTCGACCGTCTCCTGCGCGGCGTCGGGGAGCCGGTGCCCGTGGTCCTTGAGCCACTGGACGAAGTCCTCTTCCAGGGTGGAGTCGGCCTGGGCGATCAGCCGGATGGTGTGCTCGGTGCGGGACTCCCCCCGGCCCGTGGTGAGCGTCGTGCCGTGGGCGATGGCGAGCAGCAGGTCGCGGGCGCGGTGCCGGTCGAGCTGCTCGTGATAGGGCTGGTTGCCGTAGCTGAGCAGGCAGTTGTAGCAGCCCTTGCCGCACGGCTGGGTGACCTGGCCGTCTTCTCCGGTGACGCCGCCGAGGTCGTCGCCGGTGTCCGGGTCGAAGTGGGCGATGCGCAAGGCTTCCTTCGCCGCCTTCGCAAGCGCGTCCCGCTCGGCCTGCATGCGGCGCAGGACGCCCGCGCCGCCCTCGGCCGACTCGGTGAAAAGGATGCGGTCGCGCGGCCCCTCGTCCGGTGGCAGCAGCTCTCCGTCGAGCTCAGAGTCCTCTAGCTGGAAGGCCGCCTCGATGCCCCGCTCAAGCGCGTACATGACCGACAGGGCAGTATCGATCATGACGGGGCTGGCGAGCTGGAAGACGAGGACGTTGCGGCGGTCGCGCACGTAGGGAATGACCCGTGTGCGCTGCCGGGCCTGGGTGTCATCGCCGTCGTCCCCGCCGTTCCCCTGCTGCCCGTCCTGGGAGGCGGCCTGCCGGGCGGTCAGCCAGGCGCCAGTGACCGGGTCGAGCCAGAAGCCGTCGGCCTCCCCCTCGGGCCGGCGGACGGGGCCGAGGTTGATCCGGTGAACTTCCGCGGAGTCGCCATAGGCCAGGCGCGCAACGCGCGTGCCTGATGTGTCGGAGACGATCGCGTCGAGGCGGCCTGGCCGGTCGCCGTGGTCCTGGAATCGGTAGGAGGTGACGATACGGAAGCCGGCCCGGCGGCGTTCCTCCTCGTCGGAGGTGATGCGCTGCAGTGGCCTGGTGAAGACGGTGTGCAGCGGGAACAGGCCGGAGACCGGCTGGGCGAGCGCGGTCTGGCACGAGTCGCAGCGGTCGTTGCCGGGGGCGACGTCGTAGTAGTAGCCGCAGCCGGGGCAGCGGTGCGCCTGGTGGGTGACAAGCTCGCCGGCCGCGTCCGGGGGGAGCTGGACTCGGTTGACCTCGTACCTGTTGCCCTCGTGGTAGATCAGCGCGCGGGGGCCGAATTCCCTGATCGCCAGGAACCTGGCCCGCTGCACGAAGTCGGCGTCGGCGCGCAGCCGCCGGTCGGGCGGGATGTAGGCGGCGATCGGCAGCCGGGGGAACGAGTAGCCGGGCAGGAACCCCTCGGAGGCGAGGTAGCGGTAAGGGTTGAAGTCGGCGGCGAGGTTTGCGGTCGTCGCTGTCCTCGCTGCGCAGCAGGCGCAGCTGGGTCTCGGCCTCGTTACGGCGGCGGCCGGCGATGTCGCGATCCCGCTGGGACAGCGAGTAGTCGAGGCGGCGGCGGTTCTGCTCCCACTGGTCGACGAGCGCGCTGCGGAACAGGTCGCGCCACCGGTCGAAGGCCCGGTCGAACGTCGCGGGGGCCGCGCGGACCACGCGCTCGACCCAGCCCGGGTCCCACCAGGAGGTCCGGGTGGCGAGGCCGTCGGTCAGCTCCTCCAGCACGGCGGTCGCCCGGGTGACGGCACGGTCGATCGCGCTGCTGTCGCGGACGTCTCGTGCAACCTCGTCGATGAGCGCCAGTCGCGGGTCGGGCCTTCGCCTGCCCTCGGGCTCGGTGCCGTCCATGTCGATGGACTCGGGGATCGCCCGGCCCAGGCGGATGCCGGTCTCGGCGAGCCAGATCGCGTGGACGTGGGAGCGGAGCAGGTCCTCGTTGAGCAGGTCCAGGCGCGGCGGGGTGACGACGCCGGAGACCATCTTGCCGGAGTTGCGGAAGTAGTACTGGTCGTGGTTGTTGCCGGTGGCGCAGTAGGTGGTGACGAGGGCGGGCTGCCCGGACCGGCCGGCGCGGCCGGAGCGCTGCGCGTAGTTGGCGGGGGTGGGCGGGACGTTCCGCATGGAGACGGCGTTGAGTCCTGCGATGTCGACGCCAAGCTCCATCGTCGGCGAGCAGTACAGCAGCTTCAGGGTGCCGTCGCGGAAATCGTCCTCGCGCTCGCGGCGCAGGTCGGGGTGGACCTGGGCGGTGTGCTCGCGGGCGACCAGGCCGGACAGCGTCTGCGCCACGTCCCGGTACAGGCGGACGAAGTACGGGTTGACCCGCGGGGCAGCCGCGCCGCTGAAGGTGCGGGACAGGGGATCATCGCCGCCGCGCGTGCCGTCGCCCGGCCGCCATACGAGGGTGGCCGCGCGGATCCGGTAGCCGCGCGCGCCGCGCCGCCGGGGGTGCTGGGCTTCGGTGAGCAGGCTTGCGCCTTCTCCGGATAGCACCCGTAGCAGGTCGCCGATGATCTGCTGCGCGTCGTCGCGGCTGATCGCCCGCAGGTAGCCGGGGAACCGGCCGGCCCGCTTGAGGTAGCGTCCGAACTTGCCCTGCCCGGACATGAAGACAAGGTCCCGGGCGGTGCCCGGCCGGCCGGTACCGGGATAGACAATCGCCGCCTCCCGCTGGTCGCCGTCGGCGACGGCCCATTCCGGGCGCAGCGCCTCCTGGCTGCGGCGCTTCATGCGGTCGAACTCGTCGGGGTCGAAGCACTCGGCGTCGACCGCCAGGGACCTGCGCATCTCATCGAGCAGCACGCGGCAGACCCGCTCGCGGGCCTCCGGGGCGGCGTCACGGAGCGCGGGGAAGCAGTCCCGCCACAGCTCGTCCCTGGCAGCCACGCCGTCCAGGCCCAGGTAGCCGACCTGGATCAGTCCAACCTGCTCCAGGTTCGGCATCGTGACCCGCCAGCCCCGCTCCAGGTCGAGGAACACCCGCAGGTTGATCACGTCGCGCAGCGCGGCCTCGGTGCGCCTTCGCAGCGCCGGGTCCTCCCCTGGGTGCGTGGCGTAGTCCCCGGGGGCGAGGCCGAGCGCGCGGGTGACCTTCACGGGGACGTCGTCGTAGAACAAGCCTTCCTCCCCGTCTTCCACTGCCTTGACGGCGGCCCGGTGCAGCGCGCCGCGCACCATGGTGACCTCGGTGAAGTCGTTGAAGTGCCCGGCCTGCAGCGCCGCGTCCTGCCGGTTGTCGACGAAGGTGAGGAGCTTGCGCGCGTTGGCGTCCAGCGCGCCCTCGGGGATGGCCCGCAGCGAGCGGACGATCGACATGGAGATCAGCGTCGTGGCCGACGACCGGCCCTCCTGGTCGAGGGTGGCCAGCTTGGCGAAGTCGTTTCCGCGCTGCGACTCGTAGGAGATGCCGCAGCGCAGGCAGAAGCGGAACGCGCCCGGGATGAACGCCGCCTCGATGCCGCCTTCCATCGACCCCTCGTGGCCGAAGGCATCGACGGTCACCGGCACCGGGAGGTGCTCGCGGGAGGCCGGCCGGACCTGGTCCTGTCCGGTGCGGTCGCTGACCTCAAGCCATGACTCGGGGACGCGCCGGTCGGCGACCACCGTCTCCACGTCGCGCGGCCACGGGAGGTCGGCGGACACGTACAGGTACCCGTCGGAGTAGGCGGCGCGTCCCCCTCCGTCGTCGGCGATGGAGGCGTCGCGCCGCGCCAGGTAGCTGAACGTGCCGGAGCGGTCCCGCCGCCAGGTGACCAGGTACTCCTGGCCGCACTCGCGGCAGAACGCCAGCGGCAGCAGCACCTTGCCGCCCGACCCGGGCTGCTCGACCTGGTAGCCGCGGGTGATGTGCCGCGTGTTCTGGTCTTCGAGCGTCACGTACACGGTGTCGCCCTTGGACAGGAACTGGTGCAGCCGGAACGCGAACAGCGGCCGACCACTCTTCGGGTCCGTGGCCCGCGCGCCAGCCTGCAGGGTCCGCTGGATCGCCTTCTCGCACTGGTCCTCGCCCGCGCCCATCTGGGCTGCCAGGTCGCGGGCCGCCCGCTGGACCGTGGTCGGCGCACGGCGGGCGAGCTTTCCCTCGTCGTCGCGGTCGAGGCCGAACGCGGTCTCGATCCAGCTGGCGAGAGGGTCACGGACCAGGTCTCCGTAGTCGGCGGGCGCGGCGGGGGCGGCGATCCGCGCCGGCGTGACAGAGCCCGCGTCCTCGGCGGTCGCGCGGATCAGGGTCTCCCCGATGACGTTCTCCTCGGCGACGGAGACGCCGAAGACCTGGAAGGCGACGTCGGCGACGGCCCTGCGCCGCCGCTGGCTCGTCCCCTCGGTCGCCATGGTGGCCGAGGTGCCGACGCACTGCACGTTCTCGGCCTCGCAGGCGTCCTTGACCCTGCGGATGAGCAGCGCCACGTCCGCGCCCTGCCGCCCCCGGTAGGTGTGCATCTCGTCGAAGACGAGGAACTCCAGGCCGCGTGCCATCCTGATCAGCGACCTGCGGTCGTCGGGGCGGGTGAGCATCAGCTCCAGCATCACGTAGTTGGTCAGGAGGATGTCCGGCGGGTTGGCCCGGATCCTGTCCCGGTCGGCCTGGGACTCCTGGCCGGTGTAGCGGGCGAACGTGACCGGCTCACGACCGTCGCCGTACCCGTTGCGCAGGTACTTCTCCAGTTCCCATAGCTGGCTGTTGGCCAGGGCGTTCATCGGGTAGACGATGATCGCCCTGACCCTCTTCTGGCGGTCACCGGCCTGGCGGGCGCGCAGCACCCGGTCCACGATCGGGACGATGTAGGACAGCGACTTGCCCGAGCCGGTGCCGGTCGTGAGCAGGTAGCTGTCGCCGCCGCGCGCGGCCAGGATGGCGTCCCGCTGGTGGCGGTAGAAGCGGATCGGCCGCCCGTCGCAGCTTGCGGAGGTGTCTTTCTTGCCGGTCTGGAAGATGGCGGCGCACTCCGGGTGCAGGAGTCCCTTGCCGACCAGGTCGGTGACCGAGCCGCCGTCGGCGAAGAACGGGTTGAGCGACAGCCACGGGTCTGGCCACTGGGACTTGGCGTCCAGGTCGGCGTCGAAGAACTTCGCGATCCGGTCATCGCGGATGACCGCGGCGCCCTCGGTGTAGTCGCGGTACTCGCCGATCAGCCGCTGGTGGACGGCGAAGATGTCGAAGCCGTCGGTACCTGCCGCCGGGAGCCCCGCAGCAGGCCGGGCGGGTTCCCCGCCCCCGCTGCCTGCGTCTTCCACGTCACGGCGCACCTGCTCGCCGAGCGCCAGCACCGGGTCTCCGGGTGCCCCGATCACGCCAGGCCCCGCCTGCAGCGCGAACGGCAGCAGCAGCTCGGCCACCTCGGCGGCCGTGCCGGGGCGGTTCGCCGGGTCCTTTTCCAGCAGCCGCGCGACGACCGCTTCCAGCCCGGCGTGCACCTCGCCGCGCAGCATGCTGACCGGGGTCGGCTGCTGGCCGATGTGCTTGTTCAGCACCTCGTACGGCAGGTCGCCATCGAACGGGGGCGCGCCGATGAGCATCTCGTACAGCACGCACCCCAGGGCGTACAGGTCGACGGCCGCGGTGACGTTGCGCTGCGTTGCCTGCTCGGGTGCCATGTACCTGGCCGTGCCGACCGTCTCGTTAGAGTTCGTCAGCCGCCCGCCGTCCACGTCATCGAGGATCAGGCCAACACCGAAGTCGAGCACCTTCACCAGCCCGCCTGACGCGAGCATCACGTTGGACGGCTTGAGGTCCCGGTGGATTACGCCGGCCCGGTGCGCCGCATCGAGCCCAGTGGCGATCTGGGCGGCGATCGCCGCGGCCCAGGCCACCGGCAGCCGGCCTGCGTCTGCCTCGGCGAGCAGCGACGACAGCGGCGCTCCGTCGATGTACTCCATCGCCAGGTAAGGCTGGTTCCCGTCCAGCCCGCCGGCGATCGTCCGGGGCAGGTTGGGACTGGACAGGCGCGCCATGATGCGGACCTCGCGCATGAACCGCGCGGCATTCGCGTCAGCCTCCGTCAGCGATACCGGCGTCCCGTTCCTGCGGTGCAGCAGCATCTTCACGGCGACGGTGTCGCCGGTCTCCAGGTCCCGCGCCTTGCGGACCTCGCCCATGGCGCCGCGCCCGAGGACACCGAGAAGCTCGAACCGTCCCGCGATCACTTCCGAGCCGTCCATTGCCCGCCCATCTCTCGCCATTCCCGGCATCGATAGCTAAAAGTAGTTTATTGAATACTTTGCGTACAATAGTCTGTTAGAGCCGTTTCACCGGATCGAGCGTGCCGTCCGCCAGGCTCGCGTCGAGCAGTTCCGCGAGTTCCCCGCCGAGGCCGGCGAGATCGCGGAGCGCTGCGCGGAAGCCGCTGACCTCCCTGAACGCCTCGCCGTACAGGCGCTGCTCCTCCAGCGGCAGGTGCGGGACCGCCAGGCGGCGGGCGTCGATCCTGATGCTGGCCGTCCCGTAGCTGGCCTGCCGCGCATTCGGCCTGGCAGACAGCACCCCGCCAAGGAACCACGGGTCCATGCGAGCCAGGTCAGGGCGGATCAGGTGGAGTCCCTCGCCCAGGACCGCCCCGTCGTGCTCTCCCGTGGCGACCAGTGCCCGGGTCAGCTCGTCCAGGCCTGCCGGGATGACGACGTCGCCCGCGGAGACCGTGACCCAGGCATCCTGCACCGCCTGCGCGGGGACGGCTCCCGAAGGCGCTCTGCCGGCCCTGACGTCGGCGCTGGTGAGCACCGGGAGCGCGTCCGCCGACCCCTGCTCTCCACTTGCCGGTCCCGGCCCCTGAGCCCGGTGGAGCGCGACCAGTCCGCTGCGCGCCAGTTCAGCCACGGTCAGGGTCCGCCAGCGCTCCCCTTGGCCGCGAGTCCGCCAGCCGCTGCCGGGTTGGAGTTCTTCGAGGGCGGCTGCCGCCTCGTGCAGCCGGACGCGCAGGCGGCTGAGCGTGTCGGAGGTCTGCGACGGCGTCTTCCCCGGCCCTGCCGCGCCGACGTGCCGGGCGGGAGTCAGGTCGACGGCCTCGTCGAGCAGGTCGATGGCCCGCATGACCCGCCAGGCGCCAGGCCGGCCACCGCCAGCCCCGCCGCTGCCCGGCTCCGCCGTTCCGCCGCTGAACGCGTGCCAGGCTTCGAGCATGGTGTCGTGGACCTGCTGCCAGTCGGCTTTCGTCCCGGCCGCTGCCGCGCCTGGCGCTTCCGCGAGATCGGCGAGCAGGACGAGCGGGTCCGACGGCCCGGGTCCCTGCGGTCGTTCCAGGATCCACAGCTGGAGCGGGATGTGGCTCGGCCTTGCCGCGCCGGGCGGCAGGGACGCTACAGCGCGGAGCGCGCCGCGGCGCAGGAACTCCGTCCTGATCCGCCGGCCGGACGGCCTGGATGCCACGGCTGGCGGCATCAGCATGACGGCCCGGCCGCCGGGCCGCAGGTGAGCGAGCGCGTGCTGAGCCCAGGCCAGTTCCGACTCGGCCTTCGGCGGGATGCCGTACTCCCAGCGCGCGTCGCCGACCAGCGCCTCCTGGGGCCAGTCACGGCTGGCGAACGGCGGGTGGCAGACCACCGCGTCGGCTTGCAGCCCGCTGTAGGCGTCCTCGGTCAGCGAGTCACCCCCGCACACGGCCACCTCGGCCTGCCAGCGCCTGGACCGGAGGCGGAACTCGGCTAGGGCGGCCATCGCGTCGTCGAGCTCCTGGCCGCAGGCCGTGGCCGTTCCGCGTTCGAGGACTGCGGCCAGGGTCTCGCCGGTGCCGCAGGCTGGGTCCAGCACAACCCCCTTGCCGGGGTCGGCGAGATCCGCCATCAGCGCGGCAAGCGGCGCCGGCGTCGCCATCACGCCCATCGCCTCGGCGTACTTCCCGGTCAGCGACTCGATGGCCCTCTCCGGGCCGATCTCGGCGATCGCCCTAGCAGCTGCCGCGACAACGCGCGCGTGCAGTCCGACGTCACCCGCCGACTGCTGGTGCGGGGTACCGCCGGACAGGGCGATAGCCATCCCGGTAACCGCGTTGCCCAGGTCCGTCTCGGTTGCCGCTTCGAGGACCGCGTGCCACAGGCGCTCCTCCGGCGGAAGCTCGGGCAGCGCCCCCCTGCCGGCCAGCCACGTTTCCACCTGGGCCCTGTCGTAGGCGGGGCTGGCATCCGTCCCGCCGGATGGCGCAGGGAAGTCGGGATGACGACGGCGCCAGTTGCTGACGGTCGCACGGGTGACGCCCGCGAGGCGGGCGATATCCGCGGCGGTCAGGCTGGCAAGTTCAGGCATGACGCTCCTCCGGGCAGGCTGTCGCCATATGGACGGCGACACGTGTTAACACTATCATCACCGTGAAGTCGTTTGACAATGCTTTCAATCAATGATTCTCTTGCCGTGAGCACCTGCTGACTACGCGTCAGTTCCAGGGTCCCGCAGGCACTAGTGTTTCGTCTGGCACCCCGGGCACGAGAGCCAACAACTGCTCCCGCCCCCTGCTGCCGCGTCCGCAGAGGAACCCCGAATGAACTCATGGCAGCCCCGGCAGACCCAGCCGGGCCGCAGCAGCGGATCGCCGCTGCTCGCCGTCAACTTCCTCCCCGTCACCTACACGGCCGGCAAGTTCCCCGCCGACATGATCCCGTTCGAGTCCCCCGGGCAGTTCAGGGAGCTGAG
>Ga0066797_1000304_pt1 | contig 14953 bp, 14 predicted proteins | sample PersoiDNA2013193_FD_76335 | JGI IMG/M metagenome (GOLD analysis project Ga0066797, IMG submission 76335) | Permafrost soil microbial communities from the Arctic, to analyse light accelerated degradation of dissolved organic matter (DOM) -... | ecosystem: Environmental > Terrestrial > Soil >... | reverse complement strand
GGCCTGGACCACGTCCTTGCGTCCGGCCGCCGAACCCGATGTCGTAGGCCCAACCGTCTCCGCCGACGATCCACACGCTCTTCCGCACCAGGTGATCGGCCAGGTCGGCAAGGCGCGACGCCGCAGGTGACTTCATCCGTGCAAGACGGGCACGCAGCGACTCCACGCGCTGGCGCTGGGCCGCGATGCCCGCCTCGGACGACTGGTCGGCGGCGAGGATGGCCGCCGGCAGGTCGGCACCGATTTCGAGCGCGAGATCGGCGCCGACCTGGTGGCTGCCATCGCCGCGGCCGACCAGTCCTCCGAGGCGGGCATCGCGGCGCAGCGACAGCGCGTGGAAGTGCTGCGGGCGAAGCTGGGCGGCATCTCCAGCCCGACTGCGGCCCGCCTGGCCGAGCTGGCCGATCACCTCGTGCGCAAGAGCGTATGGATCGTCGGCGGCGACGGGTGGGCGTACGACATCGGCTTTGGCGGGCTGGACCATGTGCTTGCGTCCGGCCGCGACGTCAAGATCCTCGTCCTCGACACCGAGGTCTACTCGAACACCGGGGGGCAGGCGTCGAAGTCGACGCCGCGCGGGGCGATCGCCAAGTTCGCAGCCGCGGGCAAGCGGACCGGCAAGAAGGACCTCGGCCTGATCGCAAGCGCTTATGGAAACGTGTACGTTGCGCAGATCGCGCTCGGCGCCGACAACGCCCAGGCGGTGAAGGCCTTCGCCGAGGCGGAGAGCCACACAGGACCCTCGCTGATCATCGCGTACTCGACGTGCATCGCCCACGGCATCGATATGGCCACCGGCATGTCGCACATGAAGGAGGCCGTCGACAGCGGCTACTGGCCCCTGTACCGATTCGACCCACGCAGCGAGATCGAGGGCAAGCACCCGCTGGTGCTGGACTCCAAGGCGCCGACGATGCCGCTCCGCGAATTCGCCGCCAAGGAAGGCCGCTACACGCTGCTCGCCCGCTCGAAACCCGAGCTGGCGGAGCGCCTCATGTCGATCGCGCAGGCGGACGTCGACGAGCGCCGGCGGCTTTACGAGCAGATGGCGGGAGTCGAGCGGCACGCGCCCGACGACACCATCAGCAGCAACGAACACGCCGTAGCTCCGGCCAACGAGCTGGAGGAGGAGCTGCCATGAGCGCAGACCTGCGGACCACGTACATGGGCATCGAGCTCGCCAACCCGCTCGTGGCGGCGGCGTCGCCGCTCACCGGAACGATCGACGGCCTGCTCGCCCTTCAGGACGCGGGCGCGTCCGCGGTCGTCCTTCAATCGCTGTTCGAAGAGCAGATCAAGCACCACGAGCTGCAGGTCGACACCATCCTCGAGTCGTTCACCGAGAGCTTCAGCGAAGCCAGGGACTTCTTCCCGGCTCTCGACGGCTACAACACCGGCCCCGAGTCATACGTGCGGCTTGTCGAGCAGGCGAAGAGCGTCCTGGAGATACCGGTGATCGCCAGCCTCAACGGCATCTCGCGCGGCGGCTGGACGCGATATGCGCGTCTGATCGAGGAAGCGGGCGCCGACGCGCTGGAGCTGAACATCTACTTCGTCTCCACCGACCCAAGGGTCGCCGCAGCCGAGGCCGAGGCGCGGTACATCGACCTGGTGGCCGAGATCTCCGCCTCGATCTCGATCCCCCTCGCCGTCAAGATCGGGCCGTACTTCTCGTCGCTCGCCAACGTGGCGATGCGGCTGACCGCGGCGGGCGCCCAGGGGCTCGTCCTCTTCAACCGGTTCCTCTACCCCGACATCTCCCTGCACCGCATGAAGGTGGTCCCGACGCTGCACCTGAGCTCCTCCGAAGAGTCCTTGATGCCCCTGCGGTGGATCGCAATCCTGAGCGGCCAGCTCAAGGTCTCGCTCGCCGCCAGCAGCGGCATTCAGTCCGCCAACGACGTCGTCAAGCTGCTCCTCGCCGGCGCGGACGTGACGATGATGGCGTCCGCGTTGCTGCGACGCGGCCCCAAGCACATGAGCCAGGTCATCGCCGGCCTCGGCGCCTGGCTCGACGAGCAGGAGTACACGTCGGTGAGACAGATGAAGGGCAGCATGAGCCAGGCGGCTTCGCCCGAGCCAGGCGCCTTCGAGCGGGCGAACTACATGCGCACGCTGGTCGACTTCACCGTAGCTTCGCCGGACCCGCGCCATTTCTACGCCCGGCGAGACCCGATCCCGTGGGACTAGAGGTGGCCGGGACATGAGCGCAACCGCCACGACGATCGACGTTGAGTAGCTCTACCGAGCGACCGCCAGAGAGGCTTCTATCGTCGAGGTTCCAACCATGCAGTTTCTCATGGTGGATGGGACCAAGAACCCCAACCAACCTGGCGCCTTCCAGGACGCCGTCCAGGCTCTTTACAGCCTGTCTTATGGCGCAAAGTTCGTGCTCAAGAAGGAAGGGATCGAGTTCAAGGTCTCGCCGCTCGAAGGCCTGTGGGGATCGGCCGGCGGGTTGAATCCGAACCAGAAGACATCCTGGCAATGGCGGCAGGTCTGCACGTGGGCGTCGCGGCCTGGCGAGCTCGGGACGACAAGAGCCTGCGATCCATCGCCGGAATTCGGATCCCTGTCTGGTGTTTGCGAGACGCGGGCTGGCTGTACGTCCTGGTCGTCCCGATCCTGTTGATCGGTTCGCTATGGGAATTCTTGAGTTGACGCAAGGGCCCTGGCGAGGTGTGGCTGGGGTGTGGCTGGGGAGGAAGGATTCGAACCTTCAACCTTCTGATCCAGAGTCAGCTGCGCTACCGTTGCGCCACTCCCCAAGGTTGCCGCCGCGTGGGCTCCATTGTTCCAGCTATCGCGTGGCGGATGGAGACGTCATGCGGCCGTTGCGCCGGCCGCAAATTGTTGCTGATTTTGTTACGGCGCCGTTGGGACCATCCTGACGTCGACCCTCTGAGGCCCCACGGTATTTACCCCCCGTGGGGCTTCTTTATTTGCCCCAGAGCCCGGCGCCGGCCGCGGCTCTATTCGCGGGTGATGACGACGTCGGGCTTCTTGGCCGAACCTTCCGACCGCACGGTCATCCGGATCGAGAGGGCCTCGCGGGTGCCCATCAGCCGGTCGAACACGCGCTCCATCAGCGTCTTCGCACGGTGCAGGTTGATCGCCCAGCCGACACCGAAGACACGGTCGCTAAAGAGGTGTTCGGACGATGGGTTCCAGTAGGCATCCCGGATCCGGTGCCAGGTAGGAGGCCGGAAATCGTAGGGGACAAGGCCGAACACCCGCCCCTCCCATGTGCGCTCCGGCTCAGGCTTGGAGAGCTCGGTGGCGACGGCCGCCACGACCAGGCCAAACGCGGCAAAACGCACCAGCCGCCGGACCCGTCGCAAACTACGCATACTTCAGTGAAGCGTAGTACGAAAGTAACCTTGCACGTTTTGAATCCGTTGTTGCACCGGGGGTAGATGGCCACAAGGCTTCAGTCCACGACACGTTGGCTGCGGTGGCTAACGCCTGGTCTCCAGATCAAGCGTTGGCTTCTGCTCCTCATGGCGTCCGAGCTAGTGCTCGTGCTTGGTGTCGCCTACGCATTGAAGGAGATCTACCAGACCGCCAAGCTGCCGGCCGAGTTCTATTACATCACCCTGCAGTTCCTGCCCTACTGGGCACGCGCGGTGATCTTTGGCGTCCTCGGTGTCGGCCTGCTGCTCTTCAGCTACCTGAAGCTCACGCAATCCGTGCTCGGTCCGTTCCTTCCGGGCAACAGCACCAGCAGCATCGTCGAGATCATCCACGCGTTTCGCCTTCGGGGCCGAGGTCCTCGCATCGTCGCCATCGGTGGCGGGACGGGCTTGAGCTCGCTGCTCCGCGGGCTGAAGACCTACACGTCCAACCTCTCGGTCATCGTCACCGTGGCCGACGACGGAGGCTCGTCGGGGCGGCTGCGCGACGAGTACAGGATCCTTCCCCCGGGTGACTTTCGCCAGTGCCTCATAGCGCTGGCCGACGCCGAGCCTTTGATGAAGCAGCTCTTCGACCACCGCTTCAAGGAAGGCTCATTGGAAGGCCATTCGTTTGGAAACCTTTTCATCATGGCGATGGCCGACGTGACCGGAAACTTCGAGCACGCGCTGCGCGAGTCGGGCAAGGTCCTGGCGGTGAAGGGAACGATCCTGCCGTCGACCCTGCAGGACGTCACGCTGGTTGCGTCGATCAACGGCGGCATGGTCGCGGGCGAATCGAAGATCCCGATGCAGAACGCTCCGATCAGCCATGTCTTTCTCAAGCCCGACGGCGCTCAGATCAACCCCGAGGCGGCTCAAGCCATCCTCAACGCCGAGCTGATCATCGTCGGCCCGGGCTCGCTGTACACGTCGATCATGCCCAACCTCCTCGTCGAAGGCATGGTCGAGGCCATCAAAGCGTCCCCTGCGCTGAAGGTTTACATCTGCAACCTCGCTGCTCAGAGCGGTGAGACCGACGGTTACGGGGTCGACGACTATCTACGAGTGATCCAGGACCACGTCGGCGCCAACCTTTTCGATTTCGTGCTCGTCAACTCAAACCTGGCTCACACTCCGACCGGCGGGCAGTCGCAGGTCATCTTCAGGACCGCCGACTCGAACAAGCACCCGGAGGTCCGCTTCATCGCCGCGGACGTGGTCAACGCAAAGCTTCCATCGCACCACGATCCCGACAAGCTCGCCCGCACGATCATGCGGAAGGTGTGGCAGGCCTAGGCGCGGCAGTAGTCGTGCGACGGCGCCGCCACCTGCTGAACGCTTCGACGATGATCGCGGCGGCAGCCACATAGACGAACCCTGCGAGCGCGTCGACGACGTAGTGCTCGCCGAGGTACACGATCGCCACGGCCACGGCTAGCGTCCAAATCACGAGTCCTACCGCTAGGGCCCGATACCTCGGCCAGGCATAAACCGCGGCTAGTGCCGGAAATGCAGCATGGAGCGAGGGAAAGGCGGCGAACTGGTTTGGATTGAAGGCGTGGTAGATGACGACCACAGTGTTTCCCCACAACCTGTCTACCGTCTGTTGGTTGATCTTGACGACGTCGTGCAGCTGGTACCAAGGCGGCGCGCTTGGCCAAAACAGATATGTCACGAAGGCAAGGAAACACATGAGAAGCAGAGCTGCGATGAAGTGCCAGTAATGCTCCCGGCTGTTCACCCAGAAGATGAACCCGACCACGATCGGCAAGACGAAATGCATGAAGTACAGGACCATCGCAATCAGGTCCTGTGGACCGATCACTCCAGGGCGGTAGAAGGCGTGCTGCAGAACGAGGGTCGGGATCGCGCCTCCGAAGAGCCACCGCTCCAATCCCGAAAGATCGTGTGGCGCAAGCCGCGCGGCAAAACCCCTCATCGCCTCATACGCGAAAAACAGCAAGAGGAAGGGCGTCCAGTCTGCGATGAACGTACGGCCGCGCCCCATCGCGATGGCGATGACCAGGAGGGCAAGGGCTACCCACTCGGGCTCGATCGAGATACCAAGCCACAGCATTCCACCGAAAATCACGGCGAGGTAGGCGATGCTTCCGATCAGCAGGAGGCGAGGCCGGCGCCGGCGCGGGGTCCCTACCTCAGCGGGTGCGGACAACAGCCACCGCCGCGATCTCAACCGTCACCGAGAACGGGAGCGCGTTCGTACCCAGGGCAAGCCTGGTGTGGCGGCCGGCTTCGCCCAGTACCTCCACGAGCAGGTCTGAGGCCCCGTTCAGCACCTTCGGCTGATCGCCGAAGCCCTCCGCAGACAGCACGAAACCGAACAGCTGAGTCACCTGCTCCACGTTCTCGAGTCCGGCAGCCGCCTCGATCTGGGCCAGCACGTTGAGCGCGCAGATGCGCGCCCTGGCCTGCGCCTCCTCGACGGATACCTCGTCGGAGCAGCGACCCGTGAGGCGCTTCCCATCCGCGATGGAGACCTGGCCGGCCACATAGAGCAACGCGCGGCCGTCGCCGAACGGCACGAGTCGCGTGGGCAGGTACGAGGCGACTGCCGCGGGGGGCGCCGGCAGCTCGAGCCCAAGCTCGCGCAAACGGTCGTGGGGATTGCTCACCTCGTCCGGAGTCTAGAGAATCATCCGCGGCGGCCGCGCACGTGGGCGACCACGGCGAGCAGAACGACGACCAGCGCAGCGAGGCCGAGCGCGACGTACGGGGTCTGCGACGAAGTGAGGAGATCGAGCACCGTCGAGCCGGTCGATGAACCCGAGGGGCCCCGGGTCCCACTCGCGACCGGCGTCGGCGCACCAAGGGGGCCTTGGGGCGTTCCGCCCGTGTCGTGGTAAGCCCATAGGGCTGCGACGTGGTCGGAAGGCCGGAAGGAGGCCACATACAGAGTGGGTGACTCGTCGTTCGAAACACCAAGTGCAGTGATGGACCGCATCGGGGGCACGAGCGAGGTGAACGATAGGCCTGCGTCATTCGTCCTCCAGAGGCCACCCGCACCTGAGCCGCCCCCATCACTTGCGGCGTAGAAGCGATCGAAGTGGTCCGTGACAAAAGCGATCTGCGTGTAGTCGGTCGAAGGCAGCTGGTCTCCGCCGCTCAGCGGCGTGAACGTGGCTCCGTTGTCGGTCGACGAGAACAGCCCGGCATTCGTGCCGGCGATCAACGGCCTCGTGTCACCGACAGGCGGAAGCGGCCCGGCCGCGAGCTTGACAACGTACGTGCCGCTGATGGCGGGGTTCAATGGCGCCCAGGTCGCGCCGCCGTCGGCGCTCTGAAAGACGGGCAACGTTCCGGCCGCGAGCGGCCCGTCGGAGGCCGCGAACATGCGAATCGGAACATGGACCGCCGCGATGGCGAGCGCGTCGATGCTCTTGTCCGCGAGACCCGACTGGGACCACGCGCTTCCGTCATCGCTGATGAAAACGCCCTTGTCCGTGGCGGCCGCGACCACCGTGAGTGAAAAGCCGAACGCTCGCACGGACCGGCCGTCGAGTCCGCTCGACACGGACCACGTCGCGCCACCGTCGCGGCTCAGAAGGACACCACCGCCTCGAGTGCCCGCGAGGACCAGTCCCGGCTTGTACTGGCTGAAGGCGATCGTCGTGGTCACGGACTTGCCGCTGTGCACCGGCGCCCACGTCGCGCCGGCGTCTGTGCTTCTGAGGAGCGAGCCTTCCGAGTTGCCGGCGATCAGAGCCTGGTTGTTCCCAGGATCGACGGCCAGCGCGAGGATCGCGGAACGGCCCTCGTGAGGCAGCGGCTTCAGGGCCACCCAGGTCGAGGGTGCAAACGACTGGGCGGACGCCCCGATCGTGGCGAACGCGACCACCCACAGCGCCACGAGCGCGGCGGCGATCTGCGGGGCCCATGCTGCTCGCGCTTGCGCGCCAGGACGTAGGCCAGGAAACGTCACGAGCCTGCCGATTATCACCCAAGCCGGGTTGTCGGCGGCGAGCCCTCACGCGCCCCGTTTGCCTACAATCCCTGCGTGCTGGCTCGAGCGGCGGCCGCACTGGATCGCGCCGCATTCAAACCGGCTTCGCTGCCGAACGACCTGATCATCGGAATCGCGCTCGCTCCGCCGGTGATCGCGGGATTGATCATCTTCAAGGTTCCGGCCCTGGAGATGCTGGCGGTCGCCCTGGCGTTGGGAGCGGCCGGACAGATCGCAGCCTACGTGATGTTGCACAAGCACAATCCCCATGCGCAGGCAAGCCCGCTCATCGCGGCGCTCATTGGCGTCGCGCTGGTGGGAGCCGGCGCGGCCCTGACCACGTCGGTAGAAATTGCGGTGCTGGCGGTGGTCCTCGAGCTGCTCCGCGCGCGTTTCGCCCCCGCGATCCGCGCGCAAGCCGGTCTGCTCGCCGTCGCCGGTATCGCGCTGAGCACGCGGGGTGCGCCGTTCGCGTACATCAATCCCGCCAGCGGCAAGTCGTTTGGCGACCCGATCAACGTCTGGTATCACTTCTTCAGCCCCGCCTCCGCCCCGATCGACCCCATCCGCCTTTATGTGGGCAACGTACCGGGGCCAATCTTTGCGACTTCGTTGCTCGCCGTTGCCATCGGAGCCGCCTGGTTTGCGTACGCCCGTCGCGTGAGCCTGGTCGTCCTGATCACTTTCGTGCTTGGCGCACTGCTTCCCATCTATTCATTTCACTGGGACTATCTCTTCCAGCTGGACAGCGCGCCGATGTGGTTCGTGGCGGCGTTTGTGCTTTCCGACCGCCGCCTCCTCCCCGGTTCGTGGGCGATCCGTCCGGTGATCGGTTTCGCCGCCGGCGTCCTCTCGGTCGGTTTGCGGCGAAGCGGACACGGAATCGAGGCTTCGTACTACGTAGTGGCCGGCGTCCAGGCCGTGACCGCTGCTTTCGTGCTTCTGTTCTGGGCGGGATCGCTGGCGTCGGAGCGCCTTAAGCGGAATCGCCGTCTGCGCCAGCGCGAGGCTAACCTCCGAGTCGTCAAGAGCGCCTAGAGCGCTAACCGACCCGGACTTCAGCCTTCGCCAGCCCTAGCACCTCCGCCAGAGACTCCGCCCTTCGATGCACGTCGGCCGCCGTCTTCGCGTTCAAACGCCGGAATGGCTCGACCGTGATGCGCAGCGTGTCCCTGGCCGCCACATGTGTCCATGTTCCCGCCACCTGGCCGTCCACCAGCACGACGGCTGAGATCCAGCCGGCTTCTGGGGCGAGGGAACTGGCTCATGCGACGGCGCCGGTGACGTCGCAGGAAGCGCGACGGCGACCGGGTGAAAGGCGTGAAAGACGCCCGCATAGGCGACGCTTGCGATCGCCAGCGTCGCCAACACCGTGACGGCGACGTTGACACCGAACCACGGTCCTGCTTGTGGCCGGCTCATATCGATTAAGACAACCTGCGCGGAGGTTTGGTTACGCCGCGCACGGAGCTCAGTCGAACAGTTGACGCCCGCGAGTCACGAACTGGTCGCGGCGAGGCCCGGTGCCGACCAGCTCGATCGGGACGCCGATCAGCTCGCCGATTCGCTCGATGTACTGCCGGCAGCGCTCCGGCAGGTCGTCCCAGACGCGCGCTCCACCGATGTCCTTCCCCCACCCGGCCATCTCCTCGTAAACCGGGTTGCAGTGCTTGTAGTGAGAGATGTTGGCGATGGGGTGGTCGTACCGCTTGCCTCGGAATTCGTAGCCGGTACAGATTTTCAACAGAGGCTGGTCGTCGAGGATGTCGAGGCGCATCAGGGCGGCGACGCCGACCCCGTTCAGGCGCGCCGAGTAGCGGGCAACCGCCGAGTCGAACCACCCGATGCGGCGCGGCCGGCCCGTCACGGTGCCGAACTCGTGGCCTCGCTCGCGGATCTGGTCCCCCACCTCGTCGAGCATCTCAGAGGGGAACGGGCCATACCCGACCCGCGACGTGTACGCCTTGAAGACACCGATCGTCAGGTCCACCTTGGTGGGTGGGATGCCGCTGCCGGTGAGGGCGCCTCCGGCGGTCGGGTTGGAGCTCGTCACATAGGGGTAGGTGCCGAAGTCGAGGTCGAGCATCGTTGCCTGCGCGCCCTCGAGCAGGATATTGGCCTTGCGGTCGAGCGCGTCCTGGATCAGGGGAAACGTGTCCTTGATGTACGGATCGAGCTGCTTCGCGTAGCCCATGTACTCGTCGACCATGCTCGACCAGTCATAGGCCTCGTGCTCGTACAGCTTGGTCAGGATCGGGTTCTTCACCTGGTCGACGACGTAGGCGAGCTTCTTGCGCATGAAGGCTTCCTTCTGCAGGTCGCCGATGCGAAAGCCGATGCGACGGACCTTGTCCGCGTATGCGGGCCCAATGCCCCGCCAGGTGGTGCCGAGACGGTCGTCGCCTCGCGCCTCCTCCTCGAGCTGGTCGAAAAGAGGGTGGTAGCGCATCACCATGTGAGCGCGCTCGCTGACGATCAGGTTCTTCGGCTCGATGCCGCGCTCCCGCAGCTGCGAAATCTCGCGCAGGAGCACGATCGGGTCCACGACTACGCCGTTGCCGATGACGCACGCGCAGTTCGGGTAGAGGATGCCCGACGGCATGAGCTGGAACTTGAACTCGCCGTGCTCCGTGATGACGGTGTGGCCGGCGTTGTTGCCGCCCTGGGAGCGGATGACCATCTCTGCCTTGGCGGCAAGGAAGTCGATGACCTTCCCCTTGCCTTCGTCGCCCCACTGGCCCCCGACGAGGATGATGACCACGGTTTACTCGGTTCCTGGTTCGGGCCGGCGCGTCTCCAGGTTGTAGAACCGCGTGTGGTCGCGGCGGAACTTGAGCTCGATCATCCCGGTCGGACCGTTGCGATGCTTGGCGACGATCAGCTCGGCGATGCCGGGCCTCTCGTCGGATTTGTAGTATTCTGGGCGAAACAAAAACATGACAACGTCACTGTCCTGTTCGATGCTACCGCTTTCGCGTAGATCGCTGAGGATCGGCCGTTTGTCGGGACGCTGTTCAGGGGCCCGGCTCAGCTGAGAGATCGCGATCACAGGGATTCGCAGCTCACGCGCCAGACCCTTGAGCGAGCGGGAGATCGACGACACCTCCTGGACGCGGTTGTCATCGCCTCGGGCGCGTCCATGCATGAGCTGCAGGTAGTCGACGAGGATCATGTCGATGCCGTGCCGCATCTTGGCCTGGCGAGCTTTGAGCTGAAGGCTCAGCTCGTCCATCACCGGCGTGTCGTCGATGTATATCTTGGCCTCGCCAAGTGGACCGAGGGCATTCGACACGCGGTCGAACTCGGCCTCGGTCAAGAGACCGCGATGCATCCTCTGCGCGTCGATCTGCGCCTGCTCGGTCAGCAAGCGTTCGGTGAGCTGTTCCTTGGACATCTCGAGACTGAAGATGGCAACGGACTTGTTGGCCTCCAGCGCCGAGTGCAGCGCGATGTTGAGGGCAAGGCTCGTTTTGCCCATCGCCGGCCTCCCCGCGATGATGATCAGGTCCGAGTCCTTGAACCCGCCCGTCATCCGGTCGAGGTCGTGGAATCCCGTCGGGATTCCGACGATCCCCTGCCCGCTCTCCATCTGCAGCGAGATCCGCTCCATCGCCGGGCCCAGCAAGTCGTACAGCCGCATCAGCTCGCGCTGGTCGCGGTCGTCGGCGACCCCGAACACGAGTGACTGCGCCTGGTTGATCGCCTCCTCCGCCTCGACCGAGTCGTCGTAGCCGAACCCGGCGATGTTCGAGCCCGCCGAGATCAACCGGCGCTTGTACGCCTTCTCCTTGACGATTCGGCCGTAGTACTCGATGTTCGCGGCGGTCGGCACCGCGCCCTGCATCGACGCGAGCTGGGCGCGGCCGCCCACGCGGTCGAGCAGCCCCATCGTCTGCAGCTGCGCCGCCAGGGTGACGTTGTCGATCGGCTCACCGGCGGCGAAGAGATCTAGCGCCGCCCGGTAGATCTGGCCGTTGTTCTCCCGGTAGAAGTCTTCGGGATGCAGGAACTGCAGCACCTTGGCGACCGAGAGCGGGTCGAGCAGAACCGACCCGATGACCGACATCTCGGCGTCGAGGTCGTGGGGTGGCACCCTCCCCTGGACGAGAGGAACCGTGGTCGCCAACTTCAGTGGACCTCGGCGGCCGGGTGGGTCGTAGCTCGGGGCAGGCGACCGTCAGGGCGCCGGTCGGGGCGCCGAGACGAAGGAAGGGGTGGCACTAGGAGGAGCGCATCCGTTGATGCGCGACGACGACGGGCCGGGCCCCCTGACGCACGTGTCGGCGTCCCGAGCCCCGAGATGCGGCCTGCCCGGCCGACGGGGTCCACAAAGCCTTACCTGTCCTGGGTGACGATCACGTTCACGTGGGCGGCCACGTCGCGGTGGAGCTTGAGTGAGACCTCATGCTCGCCCAGCGTTCTGATTGGCTCCTTCATGTCGATCTTGTGGCGATCGATCTCCACCCGATGCTGTGCTTTGAGCGCGGCCGCAATGTCCTGGTTGGTGATCGACCCGAACGCTTTGTCCTCGGCGCCAACCTTCAGCCGCACCACGACGGTCTTGTTGTCGATCTCGTCGGCCAGCGTCTGAGCCTCGACGCGATCCTTGGTCTCGCGCTTGACCGCGGCGTCCTTCAATCGCTTGGCCTCGGTTTCGACACCTTTGCCCGCCGGCACGGCGAGCTTCCGCCGCAGGAGGAAGTTGCGGCCATAGCCGTCAGCCACCTCTTTCACGTCGCCCGCACGGCCGACGTTATCCACGTCCTTGGTCAGCATTACCTTCAATTCCCTAGCCCCTCCGATACCGATTGATATTCATCCTTGCGCTTCATGCGGGAGCGGACCCGGTTCACGAAACGCCCCGCGCCATAGCGCGCGGCGCCGACCGTGTCACGCACGTCTCGATCGAAAACGCTCTGCTTGGCCTCGATCGCGGCCTCATGCTCCCTTCGCACGTCCTCCGGGCATGCCGCGACAAATGTCTCGACTGCCAGGATGCCAAGCGCCAGCATGTCCAGCTCTCCGAGAACTGGAATCCACGCCGGGAAGTCGATCGGGCTGACGATCAAGCCGAGCGCCGCCAGGAGGGCCGCTTTCGGAGCGGCCGGGACACGTTCGTCCCGCAGCAGGCAATAGGCAAGCTTGCCGTGTCTCGGCACATCGATCAATACCTGTTTGGCGCGCGAAAAGACACTCGGCATGGGGGCCGCCAAAGCCTACAGCTTTTCCGCTCGGCAGGAAAGCTACTTAACTGCGGTACGCAACGAAAGGGTGGCGATGTATGAGCGGCAGGCTGCCGGAGGCAGCCGGTCTGGGCGCCGAGGCCAAGGCAGGGGTGACCCGAGGAGGAGCGCATCGGAGATGCGTGTCTCCGAAGGGCCGGGCCCCCTAACGCCGGCATTCGGGGTCCAGAGCCGCTCAGACACGCCTCACTTTCGGTGTGTACCGCTTAGCCTTGCGGCATGTCAACGATTGCCACGCCCTCCCGCAGGCCAACGGAGTTCGGAAACCTGCAGCACACGGCGTTGAGCGCCTTCTGGTTTGGGACCAACTTCCTCTGGCTTCCTCTGACCACCATCCTGATACAGGCTCAGGTTGACGAGGTAGTCCCAAAGGGACAGCAGAACACCGCCATCGGCGCGGCGCTCGCCATCGGCGGCTTGCTGGCGATGACAGTGCCTCCGATCGTGGGCGCCTGGTCCGACCGCCTCAACACTCGGTTCGGCCGGCGGCGGCCGATCATGGTCGCCGGGACGCTCCTCACGATGCCTGGCCTGCTGGTCCTGATGACGGCCCATAGCTACCCACAGATCATCGTCGGCTACGCCATCATCCAGGTCTTCCTCAACGCAGCCCAGGCGGCGTACGCCGGCATCATCCCCGATGTCGTTCCTGCCATGCAGGTGGGCAAAGCAAGCGGCTTTCTGGCCACCATGACTCAGCTGGGAATCGGTGGCGGCCTCGGGGTCAGCGGTTTGATGACCGGAAACCGTGCCATCTACCTCGTGCTGGGCGCTGTCGCCGCTTTATCGCTGATACCCACAGTCTGGGCAGCGCGTGCCGAGGGGAGGGAGCCCATCGAGCCTGCGCCCCATCGGTCTCTCGGCGAGTCGATCAGAGAGTTCGCACGTCCGCTCCACGAGGGCGACTTCGCCTGGGTCATATTCACGCGCCTGATGGTGTCGTCAGGGATCACCGTGGTGCTCTACTTCCTCGTCAACTTCTTCAAGGACGTGGTGCTGGCGCCGACGACCTCGGCGGCCGCTGGCAGGTTCACAGGCAACTGGGAGCTGGTGGTTGTCGCCACCGCCTTGCCATTCGGATTCTTCGGCGGTCAGATCTCCGACCGGATAAACCGGCGCAAGATCTTCGTCTACCTGTCCGGCGCGGCTCAGTCGTTCGTCGCGCTGACCTTCATCCTTTTCTACCCCAGGTCGATCCCGTTGGTTTTCGCGCTCGGTATCGCATATGGAATCGGCTACGGGCTCTACTTCGCAGTCGACTGGGCGTTGGCGGTCGATACGCTGCCCCACAAGACCAAGTCAGCCAAGGACATGGGGCTCTTCCATGTCGCCCTCACGTTTCCGCAGGCGATCCTCCCTCTCTTTGGCGGAGCGCTGATCGACTCCCTCAACCGGAGCGTGGGCGGGAATGTCGGCTACCGGATTGTCTTCTCGAGCGCAGTTGTTTTCTTGCTTGTCGGGACGGTGTTCGTGAGCCGGATCAAATCCGTTCGGTGACGGCGCAGGGCGAGCAGGCTCGCGGCCCAAACTGCGGTTATCCCGACAACCCCGAACTCGGCCATCACGCGTAGGACGGCCAGGTTCGAGTAGCCCGCCACGAGCAGGGTCTGGAACCAGTTGTGTCCGGGCCCGATCAGAAGCCATCCTGCCGCCACCAGGCCGAGCACCGTCCAGTCCCGCCGCCGCACCCCCCACTCGACGAGCACGAGCATTGGCAGCAGCAGCAGCACGAGGTGCGTACCCCACGAATAGCTCGCGACCAGCGGACCCACCGCAGTTACGGCCGCAGCTTCCAACGCCCGCCCGGACCAGTCTGCGCGCGGGCGCCCGAGCACCCAGAAGGTCACGGCTAGCGCGGCGACGGCGATCGCGAGAGTGATGATGCGCGCGGGCACCGGAGCGCCTCGCGTCGGGCCAAGGAAAGTCGTCGGGTCGAAGAAGCGCGCGATCGTCCCACCCGGCGAGTGGTTCTCGAAAAAGCCGGTGCCCTGGCTGATCGCGGGCAGAACCTTGACGAGGTACTCGAGCAGGTACTGAGGCGCGGCGAGCAGCCAGATGGCGAGACCCGCCACGACTGCGGCGGCCAATATCGACCAGCGCCTGGCCCACAGGAGGAGAAGCCCCATCGGCGCCTGGATCAGCTTCAGAGCCACCGCCAATCCCAGCGCCGCGCCTCCCCACCAGCGATCGGCGATCCAGCCCAGGAGCCAGATTCCCGACAGGGCGAGGAGAACCAGGTTGATCTGACCCTCGACGATGTTGCCGTTCACAGGTTCGAACGCAATCGCCACGAGCACCAGGAGCGCCCGCACCTGCCAATCGACCACGCGCAGGGCACGCAGCATGCACAGGAG
>Ga0066797_1000303_pt1 | contig 14999 bp, 11 predicted proteins | sample PersoiDNA2013193_FD_76335 | JGI IMG/M metagenome (GOLD analysis project Ga0066797, IMG submission 76335) | Permafrost soil microbial communities from the Arctic, to analyse light accelerated degradation of dissolved organic matter (DOM) -... | ecosystem: Environmental > Terrestrial > Soil >... | reverse complement strand
GCCTCTTCCTGCTCGTCTCGGCCGCTTCGCTCCTGGCGGCGGAACGCGGGCGGGCGCCACTGGCCGGAGTGTTGTTCGCAGTGGCAGCGGTGACCCGACTTCCGGGAATCGCGCTGGGACTTCCCTTGCTCATGATCCTGTGGCGCACGGGGCCCCACCGTCGGGCAACCCTCCCGTGGCTGATCCTCGGACCCCTGGCCGTGGCAGGCTTCCTGGCGTATCTGGGGATGGTGAGCGGCGATCCACTCGGGCCACTTCGGGGCCAAGCCGCCTGGGATGCCGCGTATCACGGCGCGCTCCAAGCGGTGGTCGACTCAACCGGCTCTGGTACGCCATCGTTCTTGGAGAGCCCACTGCTGATCCGCGTCGCGATCACCAGCGTGTTTGTGGTCACCGGGGTGACCGGGATTCTGGCCTACCGAACGGGGGTGGGCCCGCCGTACGCCGTCCTGATCCTGATCGCCGTCTTGAGCGTTCTGGCCTCGGGCCGACTGATGTCGGCAGACCGCTACCTCGCGGTGGCGTTCCCGGTCGGCTGGGTGATCGCCGCGACGAGGCGGTCTACCCGGGTCGCGTGGACGCTGATCTCGATCGCGGTTCTGGCGTTGACCTCATACCTGAGCTTCAGGCTGGTCCTGGTCCCGTAGAGGAAGCCGGGATCCGTTGCGGGCGGCTTCGGTCAATCCGGGCCGTCTCGTCGGGCCGCCGGAGGCAGGCGAGCAGCGTCATCATCGTGTAGGCGAACAGCCGCGGTGGGGCGAACACGGACAGCGCAACGGCCGCGCCCCATCCCCAGCGGGTGCGCCCGAGCCGGAGGGTGACGGCGACCCCGACGGCCACGAGGGCCGCCCAAAGGAACGGCGACAGCGCGAACGGGGAGATGTTGCCCGCCGAGGCGACCTGCCCGAAGTTGCCCACGATCGCGCCCGGATATGCGATGACGCTCGCTGGCTCGGCGATGAACTCGAGGATGCCCAGGCCGACTGTCCACCCTGCGAACCGCCCGAGATTCGCCCAGTCTCGACGTCCGATCCAGTAGATCCCCACCAGGAAGGGCACGAGCTTGACGTGGCCGGCGAGGGCAACCGACAGAGGACTCCCGAAGGTGAGCAGGAGCGTGACGATCGCCTCTGCCTGGCCGATCGCGAGGGTCCAGGCGATTGCCGCACCGAGCACGCCGACTGCGAACCAGGTGGCCGGCCTCCGGATCCCCAATCGCCAGAGCGTCAGGGCGAATGCCGCGACGACCAGCCCTTCCCAGATCGCGGCGGCGACTCCGAATGGCAAGAGCGCCAGCGGGCGGAACAGGGTCGCGAACATGGGTGGGTAGACGTACGGCTCGACGATGCCGGCACGGTAGAGCGGGAGGCCCGCGTTCAACCGGGTGGCGGCGTCGTAGTAGACATGCACATCGATCAACGGATCGCTGGTAGCGTGGAGCCACAGCGCATACGCGCCGAAGAGCGCGCCGGCGAGGGCCGGAACTGCGAACCAGCGTCTCGGCACCGGACGCGCTCGCAGCGGCGCTGCCGTCATGCCGACAGCCCGGCGGTGTCAGACAGACACGCATTCCAGTCGTACGCCGTGTGGACCCGGGTCAGGCCGCGCGACTCCATGGCCGGGAAGTCTACGCGGGGGAACAGGGCCGCCGACTACCCGACCGTCCTGCCGGGGCGACGCCCGTCGCTGAGGGCGGGATCCACGCCCAGTAGCGCGTGTCCCGACGCACGCGTCGCGGAATCGACCGTCATCGCCGGCACGATCGCGACCAGCACGCTCAGGCTATTGAACCAGAGGACGGGGGCAGACAGCGCGACGGCCACGGGCATGAAGACAGGGCGCCGGATCGCGATGAGGGCGCACACGGCGGCGCCGAGCAAGCGCGCGGGCAACGAAACCACGCGCCCGACGTTGTACCACTGGTTGTCGACCGAAGGTTGGCTGATCACGAACGTCGCGTAGCTGCGCCACAGGTCGGGTGCGGAGAGCACGGAGAGCGCGCAGAGCGTGGCTGCTCCGAGGGCCCCGAGCACGAGCGCCCGTCGGTTGCGCCCTAGTGCGAACGGGAGGGCCGCGAGAGCCGTGAACTTGGGCACGGCAGCCGGCACCAACCACCGGTTGTCGCCCCTGATGGCCGCAGCAAGCGCCGCGGCGATCACCAGGTTGATGTTTCCTGCTTCGATCTCGGCCACGACCGGCAGGCAGACGATCATCGAGGCACCTGCCAGCTTCCAGGAACCGACGACGTATCGCAGGCAGAGGAGCTCGAGCACCCGGATTCCCCAGGCGAACACCGGCAGCGGCAGCAGCGACAGCGGCGCAACCAGCTGCGCCGCGATCGGGGGATACAGAAAGGCGAACGGCTGGCCCGCCGTGTCCGCATACAGGGCGGTGCCCTGCAGGAGCCTGCGGCCCGCCGCCCAGTAGGCGCGCGCATCGCTCGCGCCCGTGGTGCCGTGCTCGACGATGGGCGACGTGAGGTTCCAGGCAAGCATGGCGAAGCCGACCAGCGACAGCAACGCTAGGAGGCGCCGCGGCCAGGCTGTGTCCAACCAGGCGTCGACACGCCGGGCCGCCCATCCGCTCGAGTTCAGGTGCATCCGGCCCATCGTACGGGAGCAGTGGAAGGCACAGGACTGGCACGTTCGGGCCAGTCACGGTCGAGGGGCGCGAGCCCGAGCCGCGCTCAGCCCGCGGCGACCGCCTCGCGGACGGGCTGCCGGACCGCGGCCACGCCCTCGTCATAGAGGTCCTCGACCGCGGAGACCATCAGCTCCACACAGAAGCGCACGTGGACCAGGTCGTGGCCGCCCTTGGCGAGCAGGTCGGCGTAGGCGTGGTCCGTGAGGAGCCGGACGATCGCCGCGGCGAGCGCCGGGGCGTCGTGCGGGGGCACCAGGAGCCCGGTCCGACCGTCCTCCACCATCTCCGGGATTCCACCCACGTTCGACGCGACGACCGGCCGCGAGAGCGCCATCGCCTCCAGGATCGTGAGGCCCTGCGCTTCGCGGTACGAGGGCAGGACGGCCACGTCGAGGGCGGCCGCCACGGCCGGGATGTCGTCGCGGCGGCCCGTGAAGATCACCCGGTTCGCGATCCCCCGTTCGGCGACCTGCGCCTCGAGCGCCTCGCGGCGGCTCCCCTCGCCGACGACCAGGAGGTACGCCTCCGGGACGGCGCGCAGGACCAGCGGCCAGGCGTCGATGAGCGTGGGGTGGCCTTTCTCCGGCTCGAGGCGCGCCACGACGCCGACGATCTGGGAGCTCGGGGCCATCGAGTACTCCTCGCGGAGCGTGCAGCACGGCTCCTGGTGGTCGTAGCGCTGGAGGTCCACGCCGTTGTGGATGAGCGAGACCGGCACCGTCGAGGGGCGTTCGTCGGCGATCTTGTGGGCGATGGCACGGCTAACGGCGACGAGGTGGTCCATCCGCGGCGTGAGCCTGCGCAGGACCGCGCGGTCCTCGTCCGACCGAATCCGGCTGGAATGTACCGTGCCGATCACGTACGGGCGCTGGTGGCCGGCCTCGCCGAGCGCGATCGCGGCGCGCGTCCCCACCAGCTCCGCCCGGTACATGTGGTTGTGGACGATCTCCGCGCCCGCATCGGCGAGGAACGTGGCCAGGGCGCCGACGGCGATCGCGTCGTCCGGCTCGTCGAGGACGTGGACGGGGATACCCAGGCGCCCGATCCGGCGGATCGCGCTGCCGCCGGACAGCGAGACCACGCTCGCGTCGTAGCGCGAGCGGTCCAGGCGCGAGAGGAGCGAGAAGACATGCTCCTGCGCGCCGCCGTTCGTGCCGGTCGCCAGCACCTCCACGATGCGCACCGGGGCGCCGCCGGGGACCGGGGGCGGGTTCCTCGGCTCCAGGCACGGATCTCCTGTCGCGGGTGCGCTCATCTCATGCGCCCGTTCGCACGACCAGCAGGCGCTGGATTGGCACGTCCACGGCCCCCCACCCGTACTTGTAGGGCTCGTCGCCGCGCAGGAAGTCGAACCGCGACCGGCCGGCCTCCAGCGCCATCTCGATCGAGCGGGCGACGAGGACCACGCCGGGCGACAGGTCGCGCGCCTCCGGGTCGACGCCGGCGTTGTAGAAGTAGAGCGTGTCGCCGTCGTCGAACCAGATGCCGGCCGCGATCCGGCGGCCGGCAACAGTCAGGAAGTGCAGCGCGATGAGACCGTCCGGGCCGCAGTGCTCGAAGAGGCCGCGGAAGAAGGCGCGGCTCTGGTCGCCTCCGGGCGTCGATGGGAAGAGCCCGTCCGCGCCCCAGCGCTTCTGGTGCAGGTCGATGAACTCGCCCAGGTCGCCGACCGGGTCGGTCGATCGCTCCAGGCGAACCGCGCCGGCGGCCTCCGCGCGGCGGACCTTGCGGCGCACCTCGTGGCGATCCTTCTTCCCGAGCGTCCCCAGGTAGCCCTCGAAGCCCAGGCCTGGCGCAAGGTCAAGGATCGGGCAGACCTCCTCGCGCTCGCGGACCACCGTCCAGCCGTCTGAGGCCAGGTGCGCCCCGAACGCGACCGCAAGCGCGTCGGCGGCCGGATCGCCGCAGCGGAGCCGCCGCAGGTCGATGACGTCCCAGGGGTCCGGCTGCGGATCGCCTGGAGTCGCGCCCGAAGCGAGGGCGTCCGCGACCGCACGGGCGACCGCGTGCAGGTCCGCCGGCCGCGCGAGGATCGTCGCGTAGTCCGCGTGGTAGCTCGCCCCGAAGAAGGCGGCCTTGCGATCCGGTCCGACGGGCGTCAGCGGGGCCGCGTGCCCCACCCCGCGCATCCGCGTGCGCAGGATCGCGTCGTCGGGCTCCACCTCGTGGCGGTGCATGAGCGGCACGATCGCGACCGGCCGGGCGTCGTCCGGGGCCGCGTCGTCCAGAACGACGAGGGTCTGGTCGTGCGCGTTCGCGCCGTAGGCGTCCCACCAGGCACGCTGGACGGCCCAGCGCGAGAACGGAGTGGCCCATGGGGTGGAAGCCGCCAGCGTGTCCCAGGTGGCCTGGCCGATCGCGTCAAAGGGTCGGCGGACGGCCCGGAGCGAGCCGGTGGGAGCGTCGATCTCTGCGCCCGGGGCTGCCGCATCGGGCGCGGGGGGACATGGGAGGTCCAGGCCAGGGGAAGTGAGGGTCACGACGGCGAGAATAGCACCGGTGGTTGCGGAGTCACGGAAACCGCCCGAGCGAGGCCGTGATCACGGGACCCAGCGAGGGGCGCGTGCCTCTCAGCCACGTCGCCGCGGCACTCGCCGGTGGATCAACGGGACTCTGAACAGATCCCAGGCGACGCGCATCGCGAGCGCGCCGCCCGGGTGCAGCCTCGATCCACGCTTGTCGGCCCACCGGATGGGCACGACCTTAGTCGAATAGCCACGCCGCCGGGCCAGGTAGATCAGCTCCACGTCGAAGACGATGCTGGTGACCCGCTGGAGCGCGAAGAGGTCCTGGGCAGCCTCGCGGGTAAAGCCCTTGAACCCACACTGGGTGTCCTTGACCGGACCCGCCGCCCAGACGGATGCAAGCGTGTGGAACGTCTTCCCGAGGAGCCGCCGGTAGAGCGGCTGGCTCGCCCGCATATCCGAACCGTCCGGCTGGATCCGGCTGCCCAACGCGACGTCGTGGTCGCGGAGCGCCGCCACGAGTAGCGGAAGCTGGTCAGGCGGTGTCGCCAGGTCGGCGTCGGCGAAGACGAGCAGGTCGCCGTCCGAGGCGAGCATGCCCGCCTTCACCGCGGCGCCCTTCCCACCATGCGGGCCCGCGAGAAGCGCGAGGGCAGGTCCGCGGCCGTCGCGTTCATCCAGCGCCTCCGGACGCGCGCGGACCAGGGCAACCGTCCCATCGGTGCTCCCGTCGTCCACCACGAGCACGCGAACGTCGTCCGGCAGCCGCGCCGCGCCCGGCGCGCCGTCGCGGCCCTGCTCGCCATGCCTCCGCAGGTATCCGAACAGTTCGTCCAGCGCCGATCCCAGGCGCGCTTCCTCGTTGTACGCCGGCAGGACAACCGCCAGGGTGCGGGGTTCCATATCGAGTGAGTCTACGTCCGGCTCACCGTGGCCCGTCTCGCACGAGCACGCCCAGGAGCCCGGCGAAGTCGGTGCGCTGGGCAGGATTGCAGCGCCGAGATTGAGCACGAGCCCGCGGCGCCTCAGGCCCGTTCGTAGATGACCGCCATTGAGTCCGCGTAGACCTGACGCCACTCGGGCGCGGCGCTCAGCCATCGGTCGAGCGGTTGACCCGGAGGAATGATCACTGCGTCAACGGAATGTTCGTCGAGGAAGAGTCGCGGGTCCGATGTCAGGTCCATCAGGGCACGCAGCTCCTCCAGACCGGCGTCCCCGAACGCGTCGGCGGCGCCATACGGCCCGACGTCGATCCGCAGCCGGTAGGCAAGGTAGCCGCCCCAGTTGTAGTCGTTGAGGAGGCGCCCGGTTGGAGGATGGGCGTCGAGCCAGTCGGTCGCGGCGACCGGCTCGCTCGACGCAACGCCGTCGGCCTGGCGGACGGGCATGCCGATCACCAGGCTAGCCACGAGCACGATGACACCGACGAGCCCGACCGGAGCCGGCCAGCGGGCCCGGAGCGTGACCCTGGGCAGTCCCGCGCGCAGGACCCCGACCGCCTCCGCCAGCCACGGACTCATGACCGCGACGCCGAGCGGAGCCAGCAGGCCGACGTAGCGCCCGGACTGGAGAAACATGAAGACCAGCCCGGCCGTCAGCGCGATCGCCCGACCGTCACGAACCCGGACCAGCGCGAGGAGCCCTACCAGCCCGCCCGCGATGAACACCTGAGCGAACCGGAAGAGGAGCTCGTGGAAGTCTGGGCTGCGCCACTCCTGGATGAGGGACTGCATCGCCGGGCTGGCCACGGTCGCGAATGGGTACGCGTAGATCGACGGGCCGTACGGGTTGAGGCTCATTGCCAGGACTGTGGCTCCGATGGAGAGGAGCAGCGGCCGCCACGGACGGGCCGTCGGTGGGCTGGTCCGGCGGTTCCACCATTCGCCGGCGGTGATCGCCATCATCACCAGCACGTACGTCGTCACCCCGCCGCCGTGGAGGTTCACCCAGGCCACCATGACGAGTGGCATGAGCCACAGGCCACGGCGCTCCCCGCGCTCGAGATAGCCAAGTGCGATGCGGAGGGCGGCGAGGCTGAACAGGATGTCGAAGAGCTGCGCTCGCGGCAGCCAGATGGCCGTTGCAACGAACGCCGCCACCAGGCCGAATAGGGCGATCGAGAGCGGGCGCATCGTCGGTTGCAGGAGTCGGATGACCGACGCCATGGCAATGAAGATCGCGATGGTCACGCCGCCGAACAGCGCGATCGAGCCGTAAGGACCGGCCACTTGGTGGAGGCCGTAGAGGACGACCTCGGAGACCCACTCGTGGGCTGTCCACGGGCCGCTGCTGAGCCAGCTCAGGAGCGCCGTTCGGGGGACGTCGCCGTGGCTCATGATCCACTCACCGATGCGCAGGTGCCACCAGTAGTCGGAGTCGCCCTGGGGCCGGATGGTCAGGAGTGCGACGAAAGTCCAGACCAGTGCGGTCGGGCTGGCCAATGCGAGAGCGAGGCGCTTGACGGCCCTCATCGGGGCTCGGGGACTGTCACGCCCGGGCGACCTCGTCGAGGGCCAGCAATGAGCGCGGCGAGCGTACTGAGTCCGTTCAGCCAGAGAACCTGGCCTGCGAGCGTGACAACAACCGCATTCAGGCGCGGCCGCACGACCGGCGCCAGCGCGCACCCTGCAGCGATCGCGAGGCGGGCGCCGCAAGACACGGAGCCTTCAACTCGCAAAGGAGTTGCATGAGTCACGCTCGCGAGGATAGCGCGGGAGCGATTGCGCGCGTCGGAACGCGGCCGAACAGCACAACTCAGGGCCAGGCCGACGGTCGGGCGAGCGGTGAGAAGTCCGGGGGGATCCGTATCCCGGCATTCGGCCGGAATGAGGCCCGGGCCCGATGTTTCACGGGGAGGGCGTGCGGTCGACCGGCCGGTATCGCCCGGTCGCCTTCCGGGCGGCAATGGCGAGAAGTTCGAAGGCGCTGACGACAGCAGCACTGGCGCGGACTCGGCTGACGCCACGCGGGCTCCACACCACGGGCACCTCGGCGATCGGGATGAGAGACCGCGACGCGATCACCAGGATCTCGGCGTCGAAGACCCAGCCGCGCGACCGCTGCTGGCCGAACAGCCCGCCGACGAGGACCCGAGGGAAGAGCTTGAACCCGCACTGGGAATCCGAGAACCTGAGGCCGAGGAGCAGGCGCGACAGGGTGCGCATCCCGGTCGACATTAGACGGCGGATCGGCCTCGGCCGGGCTCCCCGCCGGTCGCCGACCGAGCCGACACGCCGACCGATGTAGATCGTGGACGGGTCCTCAGCCCACGTCACGCCCGCGAGCTGGTCAACGGCGATCTCGTTGTCCGCATCGAGCATCAACAGGTACTCGACATCGGTCGACGCGGCGGCATGGAGCATCCCGCTGCGCACAGCTCCGGCCTTGCCGGCGTGCGGCAGGCGCAGCACGGTCAGGTGGAGATCAACCTCGCGTGCTGTTCGCTCGGCCAACTCGACGGTGCCGTCCGAGGAACCGTCATCGGCGAGGACGGCGGTCATGGGCGAGCCAAAGGAACGCCCGAAGGCCCCGATCGCCCGCAGCGTGGCGCCGATGCGTGCCTCTTCGTTGAACGCCGGGATCACGACGGCGACGGACGGTGCCACTGCCCTCATGGGGCGAGCGCGCCGGGTGGATTGGCCCCGGGACCGGCGGTCGCTCCGGCGGGATCGCCCCTGGTTGACACCGTATGATCGCGCGAAATGGCTCGCCAGTACACTGCCGCGCTGACGCGTCTGCTCCCGTGGCTTCTGGCAGCCTTCGGGGTGGCCGTCCTCGTCACGTCGGCGTTCAGGTTCATCGGCAGCACCGGGTTCGGCTACGACTACGGGGCTTATGACGCAGCCGCCCGGCGGCTCGCCGCAGGTTCGCCACTGTACCCGCCTGGCACGGCCGAAGCCTACAACTCGGGTGCCTATGGCGGCCTCTACCTCTACGCCCCACCGCTTGCCGTGGCCCTGACCCCAGTGGCCGGAATCCCCTTCGACGCGGCGACGCTGGCCTGGTTGGCGGCACGGATCTTCCTCCTCGGGCTGGGTTGCGCGATGCTACCGGTCCGGCGGGACGTCCGATTGGTCATGTGGTTCGTCGCGAGCATCTCGTTCCCCGTCCTCTACGACCTCAACCTGGGCAACTTGAGCGTTGTGCTGTTCGCCCTTGGGGCCGCCATCTGGCGGTGGAACGGGACCCCGTGGGCCGGGGTCGCTCTGGCCGCCGCGATGACGGTCCGGTATCCCTTCGGCCTCGTCGGCATCGCGTGGCTCCTGACGCGTCGCCTCCGCTCGATCGCCGGGGCCCTTGTGGCGGGCCTCATCATCTTCCTCGCCACGCTGCGGATCGTCGGGATCGCGGGTTGGGCGGACTATGTGACCATTCTCCGCGGCCTCGGCGACATCAGTACCGGACCCAACAACTTGTCTCTCGGATCCTCGATGACGACCCTGGGCATCGGAACCCCGTGGACGACCGTCGCCACGCTCAGCGGAGTCGTCGTCTCGGTCGTGGCTGTTGCCGCGGCGGCCCGCCGTCATGACCCGGAGCTGGCCGTCGTTGTTGCGCTGGCAAGCACCATCCTCTTCGCGCCGTTCTTCCACCCCCACTACCTCGTCGCGCTGCTGATCCCGGCGGCCTACAGCGCTAACCGCGGCCACTGGTGGGGCTACGGGCTCCCCCTCCTTGGGTGGCTGCCGGGCGAGGCGCTCGGCCTGGTCGCGATCGCCGGGATCGTGGCGCCGTTGCTTTCATGGGCGCCGCCAGGGTCGCCCGGCAGCACGCTGACAGAGACCCGGACGGAGCCAGATGCCTCACGTCCGGACCGCAACCGACTGCCCATGGCTCGTGGGGCCCGCAACGGCGGTCCATAGAAGTCGCCGTGTTGGGCGCGCGGGCGCGCAACAACGGCCCGTCCGGGGCCAACCCATTCGGTGAGGGAGCCCGGCCGCGAGACCGCCGCGAGGCAATCACAGTGGCTCGCTCAGGAGCGGATCTCCGTCACGACGACTGGTTGGGACTCGATTGCCCGATCCGATGCCCGGTGACCATCCCTGCCAGGAGGGAGAGTCGCGGCCCGTGTCGCTCAGCGCTGTCGCCAATCGGCAAGGTCCGGAAGGCAAATCCGACCGCTCATGCAGTCGGCTGCCGCGAAACGTGGACCGCGAGCAGGACGAAGGCGACCGCCACCCACACGACGACCGGCGCCATGATGGCCAATCCGGCCACAACCACCGCAGCCACAAGCGCGACCACCGTGGCTGGCTGCGACGCCGGCTGCGAGCGGGTCGCCGCGGCGATCGCCACCGGGAGGAGGGCCACCGGATAGTGGAACCACGTCACGGGGAGGGCAACGAGCGACGCGATCGTAGCGACGCCGAAGCTCGCGATCGGATCCTCCAGCAGCCGACCCGCGGCGACAGTCGCCGCCAAGGCGGCCAGCGTGACCGGCACCTGGATCGTTCGAGCGGCCGCCTCCGACAGGCCAAGGGCGAGCGCGATCTGTGACGCGGGCCCGATGTTCAACGGGCTGACGATGTCGGCCTGTGCAGCGCCGCCGCGCAGGAAGGCCACGTATTCGGCCCAGGGGCCGGCTCCACCGACGAGCAGGCTCACCGCGACGAGGCCCAACCCACCCGCGATCGCGACGGCCAGGATTCGCCCACTCGGGCCGGCGGGCCCGTCACGCCAGCGGCGCGCCAGCAGCCAGACGCCCAGTGTCGCGGGGTGAAGCTTTGCCGCTGACGCGACGGCGAGCGCGACGCCGCCAGCAACAATCGACCCGCGACCCGGTGCAAGGACAGCGAGGAGAACGAGGCCGAACAGGAGCGGGAACCACACGTTGAGGTTGCCGAAGAGAACCGCAATCGCGAACGGGTAGACAAACGCCGCGAGCGCAACTGCCGGCAGGGTCACGTTCCGTCCCATTCGTCCCAACCGGTGAGCAACGGTCGCAAGGCCTGCCGCGGCCCCGATTGCCCAGCCGCCCAGGATGATCCCGAAGGGGAGAGCTGCGAATGGGACCAGCGTCTGGGCAACAAGTGGCGGGTACGAGTAGAACAGTCCCTCTGCAGCGAGCGAGCCGCTCGGTCCGGAGGCCGTGTACAGCGCCGCCCCGTCGCGCCACCGTGCCGCCGCCTCGATCAGGAGGCGCAGGTCGTCACCGGCCCTGGGCGGGACCATCGCGGCGAGTTGCGCGGCGAGCACTGCGAGGCCAACCCAGCCGATGATCCCGACCAGGGACCCGGCGGCGGTGGACAGCGGGACGCGCGGCCCGCGGCCTCGCGCTGCGCGCAGCGACATCGTGCGCATCGTACGGGCACTCCGATCGTTCTGGCACCCCTCCGAGGCCGCCCAGGGCTCAACCCCCTCGTAGCCCATCCGTACGGGTCCGCGCCCGGCCGGGGCGGTGCTACCGTGCACCATCGTGCGGACCGCCGTCCTGCTCTTCCTGCTCGCGCTCGGCGTGCGGCTGGTGCTGGTCGCCACCTTCGCCGATCCCGCCTACCCGGATTCCTTCTACTACGTGGACGTCGCGCGGAGCCTTGCGGCGGGCCATGGCTTCTCCGTGGACTTCGTCTGGATCTTTGCGGAGGTGGGCGGGACGCTCCCGGCGAACCCAGTCCTCCCGATCGCCAGCAACGGCCACTGGATGCCGCTGGCGTCGCTGGTGCAGGTGCCCTTCATCTGGCTGCTGGGCCCAACCGCGTTCGCCTCGGCCCTGCCGTTCGCCATCTGCGGCGCGCTCGCGGCCCCGATTGCCCGCGGGATCGCCCTGGAGGCTGGGGCTTCGCGGCGCATCGCTCTGGGCGCCGGGATCCTCGCGGCCATTCCCGCCCTGGCCACGCCGTTCATGGCCCAGCCGGACAACTTCGGGATCTACGAGCCGCTCGTCGCGGCGGCCCTCTGGATGGTCGCCCGCGGGCTGAAGGGCCACGCGCGCTCCTATGCGCTGGCGGGACTGCTCGTGGGCGTCGCGACGCTTGCCCGCAACGACGGCGTTCTGGTTGGCGCCGCGGTCGGCCTCGCGTTCGCCTGGGACCGCTGGCGAGCCTGGCGGAGCAGCGGCGCCCGGCTTCCGATGATCCCGGTCTGGGCCGCGGTCGCGTGCGCTGGATTGTTCTTCGTGGTGGTTGCCCCATGGCTTGCCCGCCAGCTGGCGGTCTTCGGCACGTTCAGTCCCTCCACCGCGTCCGGGAAGGTCCTGTTCATCCGGAATATCGGCGAGTGGAACAGCATCACGACGCCGGCGACGCTCGAGCACCTCCTTGGCGAAGGGATCGGTCCGCTTCTCGCGAGCCGGGTTGGCGGGTTGCTGGCCGCGGTCGAGATCTTCTCGGTGCTGGTGGGCGGGGTGCTGCTCGCCCCGTTCATGGTGGTCGGGGCGTGGCGGCGGCGCCGATCGCGCGACTTCGGGCCGTTCCTCGCCTACGGGGTGATCCTGTTCGCGTTCTCCGCCCTGATCTCCGCAGTCCACGTGCCTGGCGGGACGTTCATCCACTCGGCGATCGCGCTTGCGCCGGGCGCGTATGTCCTGGCACTCGAGGGGATCGTGGCGGTCGTCGCCTGGATCGCGGCGCGTCGGCAAACCTGGGACCGGGCAACAGCCGAGCGCATCTTCACCAGCGCCGCGGTCGGCTTCGCCATGGTCGTCGGGAGCGCCGGCGCGATCAGCACGCAGGCCTTCTGGTCCGCCCGGCGGGCGGACTTCCAGGCCGTTGCGGCAGCCCTGGACGCGGCAGACGCACCGCCTTCGGATCGGGTCATGTCGATCGACGCGTCCGGCACGCGGTACTGGACCGGGCACGGCGGCGTGGTCCTCGTAAACGATCCGCTGGACACGGTCGAGCAGGTGGCCCGGGCCTACGAGATCCGCTGGTTGGTCGTGAACCGCGCAGACAGCGTGCCAGCTGTGGCACCCCTGCTCGAGGGAGATCGACCGGCCTGGGTCGGGGCCCCGATCTTCGCGGCGGCGACGGCGGGCGAAGTCGACCTCGCCGTCTTCCCGGTCTGCACGCAGGCGGGCGACGCGCGCTGCGGCGGCTCGGCGCCGTGAACTGGAGTTGAGCGTGAGCCGCCGGGAAGCCTGGGCAAGCGCCGGACTCATCTTCGTCGTGGCGTTGGTGGTCCGCGCGTGGGCGGCTCGCCAGATGCCGTTCCCGACGCCCGAAGACGCCACCTACTACTGGGGCGTGGCCCGCAACCTTGCGGAGGGCAGCGGGCTCACGTCCAACGCCCTGTGGAGCTATGTGACCCCGGCGCGGGATGCGTCCGGGGCCTTGAGCCTGGGGTTCCCGCGCCCGGCCTTCGAGATCTGGCTGCCACTCCCGGCGCTGCTCGCGGCCATCCCGATGGCGCTCATGGGATCTGGCGCGTACGGCCCGGCCCTCCTCGTCCCGGTGCTGGTCGGGGCGCTGGTGCCGGTGCTGGCCTGGCGAGTCGCAGCGGATCTCGCCGAGGAGCGCGACCTGGCCCCCGAGCGAGCTCGGACGTTGGCGCTCGGGAGCGGGCTCGTCGCCGCTGCCTGGCTTCCGCTGGTCCTGCCGAGCGCGGTCCTGGACAGCACCTCCCCATATGGCGTGCCGGCGCTTGCCGCCTGCCTCCTCATGGTCCGGCTCGTCCGGCGCCCGCCGGCGCGGCTGCTCGACGGCCGGGTCGTCGCGCTGGGCATCGCCATCGGGATCGCGTACCTGTCGCGTAACGAGGCAGCCTGGATCGGGCTGGCCTGGCTCGCGGTCGCGGCGTGGGCGTATCGCAGGCGGGGCGTCCGGGCGGTCGTTGGGCCGGTCGCCGCGGCGGGTCTCGCCGCGTTGCTCGTTGTGTCCCCATGGCTGATGCGGAGCTGGCTGACGTTCGGGTCGCCGCTCCCCGGACAGGCTGCGCTCAACGCGTTCTCGGTGACCGGGTACGACATCTTCGCCTGGGCAGACCAGCCCACCCTGGCGCGGTATCTGGCCGTGGGCGCCGGCGAGCTGCTGGACCAGCGCCTGGCGGCGTTCGGGCACAACCTGGTGGACGTCCTCGTCGTGCCGGGCTTCCCGATCAGCCCGCTGGGACTGATCGCGCTGCCCTGGATTGGACGAGCGCGTGCGCTCCGGCCACTCCTTCTGTTGGCACTGCTGACGTTCGGGGCGACGACACTCCTCTTCCCGGTGGCCACGACCTGGGGTACGTTCCTCCACGCGTCCATCCCGCCGCTCGTGCTGCTCCTGGTGGCTGGATTGGCAGGTCTGGACACGGTCATCGCGGCCATCGGACGGCGGCGCCGCTGGACGCGGCCGGTCGCATGGCTGGGGCCCCTCTTCGGGGGATTCGCGGCCGTCCTCATCGTCGGACTGGGGATCCCAGCCTACGGTGCCCAGGCGGGCGACATCGAGGCGCGCTACGCGGCGCTGGCCGGGCGCTTCGTGGCGCTGGGCGACCCACTGGACCCGGCCGTCCCGGTGATCTCCAACCACCCGATGTGGGTCGCGGAGGCGAACCGGGTCCGCGCCCTCGCGCTCCCAGACGAGCCGGTCTCGAGTGTGATCGAGATCGCCCGAACCTTCGGGGCTCGCTACGTGGTCCTGGACGACGAGGCTGGCGGGTGGCCGGCTCGGCTGGCCACGGATCCCGCCGCCCGGTGCCTGGCGCCGGTGACGCTTCCTGGCGCGGCGACGGCGCCCGACCCGTTCCGCGTCTACCGGGTCGCCTGCCCGTGAACGGCCCGTATACTGGGCCGCAGATGAGCGCCGAGATCGAGGCCGGGGATGCCGGGACGGGCCACTTCGACAGCTTGTACGCGGAGGCCAAGTCCGCGCTGGGCTATGCCGCGAACTCGCTGCGCGCCCTGACCGAGCGCTACCGCGAGGCATACCACGCGGATCTCGCGACGTGGCACGCGGAGCACGACGAGCTGGACAG
>Ga0066797_1000302_pt1 | contig 15065 bp, 10 predicted proteins | sample PersoiDNA2013193_FD_76335 | JGI IMG/M metagenome (GOLD analysis project Ga0066797, IMG submission 76335) | Permafrost soil microbial communities from the Arctic, to analyse light accelerated degradation of dissolved organic matter (DOM) -... | ecosystem: Environmental > Terrestrial > Soil >... | reverse complement strand
TACGTGACCTCTCGGTGGTGCCCCAACGCGTGGACGAGGACATCAGCACCCTGTCGGGCGGCAACCAGCAGAAGGTCATGTTCGGCAAGTGGCTGGGGATCGGTCCGAAGTTGCTGCTCCTCGACGAGCCTACCCGTGGGATCGACGTGGGCGCGAAGCGGCAAATCTACGCCATGATCGCCGACCTCGCGGCAAAGGGGCTGGGCGTGCTTCTCGTGTCTTCGGAGCTCGAGGAGGTCATGGGCCTGTCGGACCAGATCTATCTGATCCATGCCGGGCGGACGATCGGCAAGCTCAACCCGCGAGAGACGACGCTCGACCAAATCCTGTTTCGTCTGTTCGGCCTGCCAAGCGACGCGCAAGTCGCATGAGCGCCCCGTCAGACACCTCCGGAGACGCTCAGGAGGCCGTCATCGCGCGCAAGACCTCGCGCGGCGGCAGGGCCGCCACCGTGCTGGACTTCGCGACCCGCAATGGGGTCCTTGTCCTGTTCGTCGTGGTCTTCGCCTGGCTCTCATTCGCCAGCAGCGCGTTCCTGAAGCCGCAGAACATCATCAACATCCTGAATCAGAACGCCCCGCTCGCGATCGTGGCGACTGCTGGCACGTTCGTCATCATCAGCGGGGGTTTTGACCTCTCGACCGGAGCCATCTTCGCGATTGCCAACTGCGTCGCAGCGTGGGTCGCGGTTACCATCGACCCGCTCCTTGGGCTCGTGGCGGCTCCCATCGTCGGCGCCGGCCTCGGCATCGTCAACGGCCTCATCATCACTCGGTTCCGAATCCATTCGTTCCTCGCCACGCTGGCGACGAGCCTGATGTACCAGAGCTTCGCGCTCTTCATCACTGGTGGCTTCTTGATCACGGTCAGCGAGACCACCGGCTTCACCGTGCTTGGGCGGGGCCAGGTCGGTCCCATCTACATCGCAATCTTCGTGCTCGCCGCGTTCGCTGCGGTCATGGTCGTGCTGCTCAATCGGACGACCTTCGGCCGGTACGTGGTCGCGGTGGGGGGGAACGAGGAGGCGGCGTTGCTGTCGGGCGTCCGGGTAAACCGCATCAAGGTCGGTGCCTTCGCCCTGAGTGGCCTGGCCGCGGGTCTCGCCGGGACGATCGAAGTGTCGCGCATCGCAAGTGCAGTCCCCACGGCCGGCTCGGAGATCACCCTGCAGGCAATCGCCGCAATCATCCTGGGGGGAACGAGCATCTACGGTGGGGCAGGCGCCATCTGGCGCTCGCTCGTTGGCGTTTACCTGCTGGCGCTGATCGGGAATGGCTTCAACATCCTGAACGCCAACCCCTTCTTCATCGATCTCACCACCGGAATCATCATCGTGGCCGCCGTCGCGCTCAGCGCGTCACGGCGAACCCGGTAATGCGGTGGGGTTCACGGCAGACAGACACGGCCGAGACGGCGGAGCAACGAGGGCCCTTACCATGATGAGCACGGCTGTCATCCTCATGCCTTCCGTTCGGGGCGCCCGATGAGCGCCGGGTACACGCGACCGGTGGGTCAATCCGAACAGGGCGCACTGCGGGTGGCGATCGACGTCGGCGGGACGTTCACCGATGCCGCCGTGCTCGACGAGACCGCGCATAGGGTCCACTTCGACAAGGTCCCGACGACCCCCGCCGACGCCGCCATCGGGGTGCTCGACGCGTTCCGGAAGGCAGGCGCGGACCCCGAAGGCGTGTCCTACTTCGTCCACGGAACCACACTCGCCATCAACGCGCTCCTGACGCGCTCCGGTGCGGCCCCGGCGCTGGTCACGACCGAGGGGTTCCGCGACGTGTACGAACTCGGCCGCACCGACCGCACGGTGATGTATGACATCACGTACCACAAGCCACCCAGCCTCGTGCCGCGCCGGCTGGCCTTCGAGGTCCGAGAGCGCATGGATTTCGAGGGCCACGTGCTCACGCCACTCGATCTCGACGGCGCGCGGCGCGTGGCCGACGAGATCGCCAAGACCGGTGTCCGGGCGGTGGCGGTCTGTTTCCTTCACTCCTACGCCAATGCCGAGCACGAGCAGCGCATGGCGGAGATCCTCCGTGAGCGGTGTCCGGACCTCGAAGTGACGCTCTCCCATGCACTCGTGCGCGAATACCGGGAATACGAGCGGACCAGCACGGCGGTCATCGACGCGTACGTCAAGCCGATCGTGCGGCGCTATCTCGATCACCTGCGAGGCTCGCTCCAGGAGCGCGGGTTCGCCGGCCGCCTGCTGGTGACGCGCTCAGGCGGTGGTGCCATGACCTTCGAGACGGCCGTCGAGCAACCGGCACATCTCGTCCTCTCCGGACCTGCCAGTGGCGTCATCGGGGCGGCCGCCTTCGCCTCCGTCGTCGAGGAGCCCAATCTCGTCACGATCGACATGGGCGGCACGAGCCTCGACGCGTCGCTGGTGATCGGCGGCGTGCCCACGACCGCAAGCGAGGCGACGTTCGAGGGCCTGCCCATCTCGGTGCCGTCGCTGAGCATCAAGACGATCGGGGCGGGCGGTGGGTCGATCGCCTGGATCGACGACGCGGGCCACATGCAGGTAGGTCCGCAGAGCGCCGCGGCGGTCCCGGGCCCCGCGTGCTACGACCGCGGCGGGACGGAGCCCACGGTGACCGATGCCGCCCTGTTCATCGGCTATCTCGGCGAGCGCACGGCACTCGGCGGAGAGCTGCTGCTGCGGCGGGATCTGGCGACGATGGCGATCGAGCGCCTGGCCGGGGCCCTTGGACTAGACGCCCACGCCGTGGCGCACGGGATCTGGACAATCCTCGGCGTCCGTGTCACCGGTGCGGTCCGCGAGATAACCGTCGAACAGGGTCACGACCCTGCCGACTTCGCGCTCCTCGCCTACGGCGGCGGGGGTGGCCTGATCGCGAGCGACGTCGCCCGACAGCTGGGTATCCCCAAGGTTCTCGTGCCCCCGGGGCCAGGTGCGTTCTCTGCCTTCGGGATGCTGTTCACCGACGTCATCCACGACTTCGCGCAGACGCACGTCGTCGAACTCGACCGGGCCGATCCGGAAGACATCATGTCGCTGTACGGACAGCTCGAGTCCCGCGGCCGGCAGGCGCTCGAGGCGGACGGCTTCCCCAGCGGTGACGGCGTCCTCCTGCGCACTGCCGACCTGCGGTTCGCGGGACAGGAGCACACGGTCGAGGTGTCCGTGCCGGGCGTAGAACTCTCGCGCGCAGTGCTGGCGGCCCTCGGCGAGACGTTCGGGGGGCTGCACCTGGAGCGCTACGGACACCGCATGGAGGACCCGGTGGAACTCGTCACGGCACGCATTCGAGCCATCGGTCGCGTGCCGAGGCCGGAACTGCCGCTCGCCGGCCCGGGGGACCGGTCGCGGGCTCGCCGCGGGTCGCGGAGCGTGTACCTAGGGGCGGCCCGGGGATCACTGGACTACGCGGTTTACGGCCGCGAACACCTCGGGCGGGGCGACATCGTCCACGGTCCGGCAATCATCGAAGAGTACACCGCGACGACGGTGGTCCACGCGGCGGACGTGTGCACTGTCGGCGACCACGGTGAACTCACGATCACCATCGGGGCGCAGGAACACAGGACGCGCAGGGGACGTCGATGAAGACCGTCGATCCGATCACCGTGGAGGTCATCCGCCACCGCCTGCTCTCGGCGGCGCGGGAGATGGCCACGAACCTGATGAGGACCGCTTACAACACCATCGTCTACGAGATCCGGGACTTCGGACTCGGCGTCTACGACCGGCAGGGCCGAATGGTCGCGGAGGCGCCCGGGCTCACGATCTTCCTGCGCGCCAACGACTTCGGCCTGCGCTCCGTGATCGACTTCGTCGGGCTCGACAACATGCACGCGGGCGACGTCTTCCTGCTCAACTACCCGTACTGGAGCTCGGCACACACCCTCGACGTGTTCGTCTGCTCGCCGATCTTCCTGCGCCGCCGGTTGGTCGGGTTCACGGGCGTGAGGATCCACTGGCTCGACCTGAAGGCGCGATACGCCGGCTACTGCCTCGACACGACGGATATGTACCAGGAGGGCATCGTCTTTCCCTGCACGAGGATCTACCGGCGGGGTGAACTGAACGAGGATGTCGTCAACATCCTGAAGTTCAATAGTCGCTTCCCCGACCGGATCCTCGGCGACATGCACGCGCAGATCTCCGCCTGTCGTATCGGCGAGAAGCGAACCGCCGAGATCGTCGACCAGTTCGGGCTCGATGTCTACGAAGCGGCCATCGAACAGGTCATGGACCACGGGGAGCGGCTGGCCCGCCGCAAGCTGGCCGACCTGCCCAGGGGCACTTGGTCGGCCGAGGACTATATCGACGGCGACGGGATCGACGATCGCCTCGTGAAGATGAAGGCCACCGTGACGGTCACGGCCGACGAGATGGTCGTGGACTGGACGGGCTCGGATCCGGCGGTCAAAGGTCCCATCAATCTGCCGTTCGGCCAGACTGTGGGCGTGGCGAGCCTCGTGTTCAAGGCCGTCACCACGCCTGGCTCGCCCGCCAACGACGGCAACTTCCGGCCCCTCCGGGTCATCGCGCCGCCCGGCAGCCTGATGCACGCGGTCCCGCCCGCCCCCACGTTCACCCTGTGGACCGGCCTGCTCGCGGGCGAGGTCATCCTGAAGGCCCTCGCGCAGGGCATGCCGGACCTCGTGCCCGCGTGCTCCGGCGGAGACGTGTGCTCGATGATGGGCCTCGGCGTGAACCCGCGCAACGGACGAGCCTGGCTGGAGGCCACGAACGAGGGGGTAGGCTTCGGCGGCTCCGCAGGCGGAGACGGTGAGAACGGCATCATGATGCTGGCCGAGCCGGGCTGCCGGAACAACCCCGTCGAGGTCCTCGAGACGAAGGCGCCGCTCTTCATCGAGCACTATGCGCTGCGCCCCGATTCGGGTGGCCCGGGCCTGCATCGCGGTGGTCTCGGCATCTCGCGGGCCTATCGCTTCCTGGCGGACTCCACGGCGGCGATGATCGTGTACAAGACGAGCACGCGGCCGTGGGCGATCGGCGGGGGGCGCACCGGCGAGAACAACCACGTCGTCCTCAACCCTGGCACCGAGCGCGAGCGGGTCGGTGGGGGCTTCTACCGGCCGATGCCGGCCGGCGAGGTGCTCGTCAACAACTCGGGCGGTGGCGGCGGGTGGGGTGATCCGTTCCGCCGCGATCCGGCCAAGGTGCTCGCCGACGTCCGCGAGGGATACGTCTCGCCCGAAGCGGCGCGACGCGACTACGGCGTGGCGATCGATCTCGAGCGCTGGACGGTTGACGAGGTCGAAACTGCGCGCCTGCGCACCCTCCCGCCTCCGCCCGACGCCGCTCCGGTCGGCGATGCCCCCGGGCTGCGGCCGCTGGTGGAGGTGCACGCATGAACGAGCCGCTGTCTGGCGCGGGCGTGGGCGACGCCGTGATCCGGGACGCGGCGGTGCTCGATGGCACCGAGCGCGAACCCGGGGGACGCATGGATGTCCTCGTCCGCGAGGGCCGGATCGCTGCGATCCAGCCGGCCGGAACCCGCCCGCTTCCCGTCGCAACGCTCACGATCGACGGCACTGGCTGCACGCTGCTCCCCGGCCTGACCGACGCCCATATCCACCTCGCGTTGATCGGGCCGCGCGGCGACCACGGCACGGAGCCGTGGGTGTCGCACGTCCTCAGGGTGCGCGCCATGATCGAGGGTGCCCTCGACGAAGGGTTCACCACCGTGCGCGACGCTGGCGGCCTAGATCCGGCCTGGGCGCGCGCGGTCGCGACCGGGATGCTGCGGGGACCGCGGATCCTGCCATCGGGGTCCGTCCTTACGCAAACCGGTGGCCACGGCGACCTGCGGGCGCAGCACGATGCAGTCCACGCGGGCGCCTCGATCCCGGGCCTGGTCGCGCGTCCCGAGATCGTCGATGGCGCTGACGAAGTACGTCGTGCCGCCCGTGAACAGCTGCGGAAGGGGGCCACGCAGATCAAGCTGCTGGCCTCGGGCGGCATCGTGTCGCCTACCGATCCGTTCGACAGCCTCCAGTTCAGTCGTGACGAGATGGCCGCGGCCGTGGAGGTTGCGCAGAACTGGGGGACGTACGTCCTGGCCCACTGCCACACGTCCCCGGCTGTCGAGGTCGCGCTCGAGGCGGGCGTGCGATCCATCGAGCACGCGTCGGTGCTCAGCCCCGAGACCGCAAGACGAATGGCCGACCACGGCGCGTTCATGGTGCCAACGCTCCAGGCGCTCGAGATGCTCGCGACGTATCCGGAGCGCTGGAGCCTGGCACCCGAGAAAGTGGCGCGCCTGCGGTCCATCGCGAACCATGCCGCCGAGAGCGTGCGGATCGCGGACGAGGCCGGTGTCGCCATCGGCTCGGGTTCGGATGTGGTAGGACCTTGGCAGGGTCGTCGCGGGGAGGAGATCGTCCTGAAGGCCCGCATCTTGGGGGCCCACAAGGCGATCCTGAGCGCCACCAGCACGAACGCCGCGCTCTTCAACCTGAGCGATCGCATCGGGACCATCGAGCCCGGCAAGGATGCGGACCTGATCCTCGTTGCCGGGGAGCCTCTCGATTGCATCGAGCTGCTGGCGGACCCGACGTCCATTCCCTTCGTGATGCAGGCCGGGCTCGTCGTCAAGGACACGGAGGGCCGCGTTCGTCGTGCGTCAGCCGCCTAGGGTCCGGAGGGTCCGGTTCGCTTGCTCCTGATCCGTCTCTCGAGTCCCGCCGGCCGCGGAAACCGTGCCCGGCGAAGTAGAAACGCGCGCCGAGTCAGGTGCACCCACCGGCGAGACAGCTAAGGGGGGGTCGCATGCGCAGGCTGTTGCTCTGGATGGCACGTAGTGCGTGGCTTCGCGAGCGGATCCCGCATCTGCCGCTGGCGCGGCGCGCCGTCCGTCGCTTCATGCCCGGTGAGGCTCCAGAGGCGGCGCTTGCCCAGGCCGAGGCGTTCCGGGGCCAACACATCGGCAGCCTCTTTACCCGCCTCGGCGAGAACGTCGGCCGGCTCGAGGAAGCGGACGCGACAGCGCAGCACTATCTGGGCCTGCTCGACGACATCGCCGCGCGGGGGATCCCGGGCGAACTCTCGGTCAAGCTGACGCAGCTGGGCCTCGACATCGACGAGGAGCGCACGCTCTCCCACATGGGGCGTCTGGCCGAGCGCGCCGCACAGAACGGCGGAGTCGTCTGGCTCGACATGGAGGGCAGCGCCTACACGGAGTGCACCGTCGCGCTGTACGAGCGGCTGAAGGCGCAGCACGCTAACACGGGCATCTGCCTGCAGGCGTATCTGCGCCGCACCGCCGCCGACGTCCAGCGCCTGCTCCCGCTCGATCCGGCGATCCGCCTGGTCAAGGGTGCCTACGACGAGCCGGCGGCGATCGCCTACCGCAGCCGTCGGGAGGTCGACGCGAACTACGCGGCGCTGGCCATCGCGCTCCTGGGGGCCCGGGCCGCAGGGCGCGAAGTCCGCATCGCCATCGGCACCCACGACGTTACGCTCATCGAGCAGATTGCCGCGCACGCCGACGCGCTCGGGCTGTCGCAGCAGGCATTCGAGATCCAGATGCTCTACGGCATCCGGATGGACCAGCAACGGCGCCTCGCCGCTGCCGGCTACCAAGTGCGCGACCTCATCGCCTATGGCCCTGCCTGGTATCCCTGGTACATGCGCCGGCTCGCGGAGCGGCCGGCCAACGTGCTCTTCGCGCTGCGGCAGATCGTGGGGTAGGCCGAGGAACGCACACACCGGCAGGTTGAGGGCAGGGCTTGGATGGTCAGCCGTCCACCGGCCCGCGACCCCAGGCCAGTGACGCCGAGCGATTCGTCGCCGCCCGGACGGCACGCCTTCGCTTACCCCTGATCCACCGGTCGTTGGCCGGTGGTGGGCTGCTGACACGACGAATCAGACCCTCATGGCCTGCAGCCGCCGCGACGGATGAGAATGGGCGTGCCCGGCAGAAGCTCGGCTCAGGGTGGCCACTACCCGTGAAATCCGCAGTCTCGCCCAGCCGAATGTAGGCAGAACGCCGCAGCTCAATCGGACCGATCTGATCTCAACCATGCCCGAATCCCGCTGGGAGTTCAGCCTAGCGGGTGTGAAGGCCGGACTGACCGACCCCGACGACGTACCGGAGCCATCCGAGGAGCGCCGCACACGTATGCGGCTTGACGAATTCCACGATTGAGCTAAGCTGAAAAGTTCATCAGTCTGGGGCGGGTCGCCAGCCTGATGAGAAACGGCGCGTAGTGGGCGGCGGTGCCGCCTGGAGGAGGTTCTGATGCGGACTTCGCGCGTAGTGATCGTGCTCGCGGCCGTTCTCACACTCGTGGTCGGGGCCTGCGGCGGAGGCGCCACGACGGCGCCGACCGAGCCCGCCGCCAGCGCGCCGTCGGCCGCAACCCCGTCGGCCGCAACCCCGTCGGCCGCCACGCCAGCGGGCCCGGCTCCATCGGAGCTGAGCGTCTGGGTCCGGGAGGACACGCAGGCGTTCTATAAGCTATTGGCGAACGAATACAACAAGACCCACGAAACGAAGGTCGTGCTGACGCCCATTCGTCAGGCCGACTTGGTGACGAAGGTAAGCAGCGCGGCGGCGACGGGCGATCTCCCCGACGTGGTGTCCACCGATGTCGCGTTCGTGAAGTCCTTCCTCAACGCGGGCATCTATACGGACATCACAGGCCGGATCAGCGCGCTCCCATACGCGAGCACCATCCTTCCGGCCTATTTGCAGGCGTCCACCAAGGACGGTGCGCAGTTTGCGGTGCCGGCTGCTATCGACGTGTCAACGCTCTTCTACAACAAAAAGCTCTTCCGCCAGGCAGGGCTTGACCCGGAGAAGCCTCCGACGACCTGGGACGAGATCCTCAAGGACGCCCGGACGATCAACGCCCTCGGCGGCGGTGTGAAGGGCTACTACTTCGCAGGGCGCTGCGGCGGCTGCAACGGGTTCACAATGCTGCCCATGGTCTGGGCGAGCGGCGGCGAAGTCGTCGCCGGAAATTCCGTGACCGTCAACTCCCCAGAGGTCCGTGCGCTCGTGAAGTTCTATCGCCAGATGTGGGCGGACGGCCTGATGCCGTCTGGGGCCGAGACCGACGGTGGCGAATCGTGGACCACCGCCTTCCAGACCGGCAAGATTGGCATCGCCCCCTACGGTGGCTTCGCCGTGAGCGTCTTCGCCGCCGACCCGACGTTGGAAATCGGCGCGACCCTGATCCCAGGATCGACGGGCGGGACGTCCTCCTTCGCGGGCGGCGACGTGATGGGCATCACGACAGGAGCCAAAAACCCGGATGCGGCCTGGGCTTTCATCCAGTGGATGCTGTCCGATAAGGTCCAGCTCGACCTCATCGCAGCCAACGGGTTCCTCGTCAGCCGGACGGATCTCGCCGACAACAAGTACGCCCAGGCGAACCCACTGATCGCCCTGCACAACAGGGCGGCGGCTATTGCCAAGGTTCCGGACACCGCCTTCTTCAACGAGCTGTTCACCAACGCTTCAGGTCCGTGGAACCTGCTGATGCAGGAGGCCGTGTTCAAGAACGGCGACATCGACGTGGCTCTGCAACACGCGCAGGCCGGGTTCGAAGCAATCATCGCCGGAAGGTGAGCGCCGCCAGCGGCGAACGGGGGCCGTGGGACGGCGACGGCGCGAGTGTCTTGAGCGCGGAAGCCGCCCCAGCCATGACGAGAGGAGCTGAACCAAGGCCGGCCTGAACGAGCAACATCGGAGGCGCCCGGCACTGCGTAAAGAGCACAAGAGGAGTCTCTTGGTTTCAGCCACGTGGAGAGCGACTACGGCGCGCTTTCGACGACCCCATCGGCAGCCTGCCGCATCCCCCCTGGGGAGACGGAGGTCCCTGACAGGGTTCCTCTTGGTGCTCCCAAGCGTGCTGACGGTGGCCGCCCTCTTCCTCGCGCCGCTGGCCATGACTGGCTGGATTTCACTTCACGACTGGCCGTTGCTCGGCAAGATCACGTTTGCAGGCCTCGAGAACTACGTGCGGGCCGCAGACGACTCAACCTTCAGCTCCAGCTTCGGCTTCACGACCAGATACGTGATCGTGAGCGGAGTCATCACATTCGTCCTCGGGTTCGCCTTGGCGTTGCTCGTCCGAGGAGGCCTTCCGGGGACAGCGGTCCTCCGGACCGCGTACTTCCTTCCAGTGTCCATCGGCTGGGCCGTCGCGAGCTTCCTCTGGGTCTGGCTCCTGAACTCGCAGGTTGGGGCCGCGACTGAGCTCCTGCGATCCATCGGGGCGGTGGGCAGCGAATTCGAATGGTTCACCAGGGCCGACCGCGCGTTCGTCGTCCTCGTTGCGCTCACGGTGTGGAAGTCGGCCGGGTTCGCGATGATCGTCTTCCTGATCGGCATGCAGAGCGTCTTGAAGGACCTCTACGAGGCCGCCCGAGTCGACGGCGCGTCGTGGTGGCAGGAGATCCGCTACGTCATGCTTCCCCTGATCCGGCCGACGCTCGTGCTCGTATCGCTCTTCCTGGTGACCGCGTTTTACCTCGGCTTCGATCAGTTCTTCATCCTCACACGAGGAGGCCCTGGAACTGAGACCGCCTCGGTTGTCTACTGGATCTACAACAACGCCTTCGTGCGATTCCACCTCGGATATGCTTCAGCCCTCTCGCTCATCTTCCTCGCGCTTCTGATCGTGCTGAATGGGCTGCAAGTTCGCCTGCTTCGCAAGGACGTAACGCAGTGAGGGAGCCCGGCTACTCGTGGCAATCGTTCGAAGCGTAGAGACAGCGCAGCCCCCGGTGCCTCAGACGCGCGCGACGCCCAGGCGCAGCGCGGTTACCAGAGGTTTCCTCTTCCTGGCGGCCGTTGTGGTCGCCATCGCCTTCGTCGCGCCATTTGTGTATGCGATCGTGAGCTCCTTCAAGACGGCGGCGGAGTCCAACGCCGCCCCACCGGTTCTCGTTCCCTCGGCGATCTCCAGCGAGAACTACCGGACGCTCGCCAACTTTGGGATCGGGATCTTCGGGTACGTCAAGAACAGCGTGATCGTGACCGGGCTCACGATCGTGGGCACGCTCGTGCTCAGCGTTCTGGGTGGCTATGGCTTCGCGCGCTACCAGTTTCCGGGCAAGAACGTCTTCTTCGTGACGATTCTCGCCACGATGATGATTCCGTTCCAGACGATCGTCGTGCCGTTGTTCGTGATCCTCAGCAAAGTCGGCCTCACGAACTCCCTGGTCGGGTTGTCTTTGGTCTACATCACCTTCCAGTTACCCTTCTCAGTTTTCATCATGCGCAACTCGTTTGCTGCCATCCCGCCGGCGATCGAAGAGGCTGCCCTCGTGGACGGCTGCGGCACGCTCAAGACCATCGTGCTAGTCATGGCCCCGATCGCAATCCCGGGGATGGTCACGGTGGTGCTGTTCGCATTCCTGGCAGCCTGGAACGAGTTCCTTGCGGCGCTCATCCTCTTGACCCGGGGCGAGAACTTCACCCTGCCGATCATGCTCCTCTCCGCGTCGTCGGGTCCGTATGGCACCGTGGATTGGGGCTTGCTCCAAGCGGCGATCGCCGTCGCCATGGTGCCGGCGATGGTGCTGTTCCTGGCGCTTCAGCGCTACTACCTCGAGGGACTCGCGTCTGGAGCTGTGAAGCTTTGACGCACAACGCAGGGAACCGTCGGGCACCTCCGTGAGAAGCGAGCCGTGCGAAGTGTGAGTGTCTGGGGGCTCCTTTCTCCGGCGACGGGTCGTGGGGTGCCCCGTCCGACGTAGTCGAGGCACGCCTGCTCGTCGGGGAAGAACCGGTTGAACTCCGGGACCGTTCGCGGGTACCTATCGCCCCTCACAGTTCGGAGTCAACTGGGAAGTAACGCGCCAAGAGGGGTTTACCGCACGCACCACTCGGGACTTCTGTGCCAGTTGGGATCCTCGGTCGAGCCATCGGACGGTCCAGCGAAGCGTCCCGAGTGTCCGAAGGGGCACAACGGGGACATCTGGCGGGACGGCTTCTACGGCCGAGGCGAGTTCCATGAGCGCCCGCGGTTCGTGTGCGTGCCACGGCTCGATCCCCACACGCGGAAGCGTTCGCCGTTTCACCCCGATGGTTCGACGGCCCACAAGTTCATCGAGCCGCTCCCTCGGCGACACCCGAACGCGAACCACCCGCACGGCGGTCGCGCGTGCGTCGAGTGCGAGCACCTCCTCGACCGGCATGAGGGACCGCAGACGACGCGTCGGCAGGTCTTCACGATCCGCGAGGCGGCCCGTGCGCTCGTGGCCGTTGGCGAGGGGCGGAGCATGCGCCAGGCGAGCGAGGCCGCGCGGGACACGGCCCAACGGTTCGTGACCGATCGGTGGGGTCAGCGCAAGCCGAGTCCGCACGGCCAGTTGTCGGCCGACCAACTCGCCATGTTCGGCTCGGTCGTCCGCGATGCGTTGATGCCCGCCGAATGGCCCGATGCCGTCGCGCTCGATGAGACCTCGTTCGACCTCACGATCACCGAGACCGACGATCAGGGCGACAAGGTCTCGCACCCGGGATCCGTCAGTATCCTCGGGATCTACGGCTACCAGGCAGGACGTGGATCGGGACGGGCGATCCGGCTCGCGGCACGCGGCGGCGCGGACCGGATTGAGTGGGAGGCGGTGCTCCGGTCGCGCAAGGCCGAGCCGACGTGGGTCGTGTGCGACCAGGGCAAGGCCGTGATGGCGGCGGTGAAGCGCGCCTGGCCGAACGCGACGATCTACATCTGCGAGGCACACCTGCGCATGCTCGGCGAGCAGCGGCTTGCCGCCGACGGCTTCGATCGCTTCCACCCACTCTGGCGAAGCCTGCGCAAGGCGATCCCGAAGCGCGACGCGTGGATCGTTTTCGAGCAGGAGGTCCGCGACGCCGGCGCGACCCAGACCCTCGCCTGGATCCGCGACGCGCGGCCGCTCATGGATCACCAGTGGGCGATCCGCGAGGACGACCGGCCGCACTCGATCGGCGGGCTCGAGACCGTGTTCCAGGAGGTCGTCCGACGGCTCGGTGATCGGCGCTTCGTGTTCCGGAACCGGGCGCGGCTCGAACTGGTCTTCGACCTGATGGCCCTCGACCTGGCGAAGGAGGCGAACGACCTTCGCTATCGGGAGATCATTCGCACGCATCTGCTGCGAAACGCGGGCCGGCCGACGCGGAAGCGCCGCGCGCTCGATGACCACGGCGGCTCGTCGCTCCATCATGCGGTGACGGAGGTCGAGGCTCGTCTCAAGCGGCGGCGTGAGCAGAACGCCCGAGCGCAGCGTGCCCACCTCGACCGACTGAGGAAGTCCGGCAAGGCGCGAACGCGAACGCCATCTCGACGGGCAAGGAACGTGCGTCAGTCCTCGCGTTGAGCGTGAGTCCGCCTGGTCCCTACGGCGACACTTTGGCCGACGCCAGCATCGCACGCACCTTCGCTTCCGCCCCGGCGAGATCAGGTCCGCGCAGGCAGGCGACGACGGCGATGTTCGACCATGGCTTCGGCTGCCCGATGGGCACGAGGAGATCAAGCGTCTCGTCCGCACCGACCGCAGCACAGGATCCCGGCTTCTCGACCTGAAGCCGACCCGTCTCCCCGTTCACCTCGACCGGCTCGCCGGCGCTCGGCAGCGGGACCAGGATCCGCGTCGTGAGCCAGGTCACGAGCACCCCGTTCGGATCGAGGTTGACGAGCGGCCAGTCGCAGGCACGACCCCGAGCGTCCGCCGGGTTTGGCGTCGCCTGCGGTGTCGTCGCACAGGTGGGAAGCAGCGGGTCCGTGCTCAGGTAGATCAGCGGTCCGTCGTTGATCGGGTTGTGTGCGTTGGGGAGCCATCGCGTCCACGAAGCCGGAGCCATCGTGGGCGAAGGCGTCGGCGCAGGACTGGCTGAGGGCGCAACCGTCGGCGCGGGGGAGCACGCGCTCACGGCCGCAGCGATGAGCGAGAGCAAGGCGGCGCGTCGGACCGTCGGGTTCATCAGGCGTCAGACGCCTGACACGGCCTGCTGGTTGCGGCAGTCGTCATCACCGGCGCGCGACAGTTGCCCAACGGTGAGTGGTGCGTCCGGTAAACCCCTCTTGGCGCGTTACTTCTCATAAGCAGGAGAGACGAAACCTATCGTCACGTCTGGTCGGATTGGCGCGGAGCGATGGAGGCGGCTGTCTCGGGCGTCCACACCCGCATGCCGCCCAACCCTCGATTTGCCCACGCAAAGTACGGGATGGCAATCACATCGAGTTCCGAGGTCGACGATGGTGTCGACTCTGCGCCCGGAACGTAGTAGGGCCACGCCGAGAACGGGCGCGTGAAGGTCGCGACGCGTGCGCGGATTGCGAGGGCCGGGGCCAATGGCAGGGGGCCGGGTTCGACCGCCAGCGGGCGATCTCGCAGGACAACGACTTCGTCAAGCGTCACGCCCGCCGGCAAGTCGGCTTCCTCGAGACAATAGACGAGCGGCCCCCGCTCGAGGGCGCCACAGCCGCGGATTGCGTCGATCCTTGGGTCTGCTGTGACGTAGTGCGGCGGCATGTCGAATGTAAGCTCCAGCACGTCGCCGCTCCGCCACCGGCGATCGAGGTCGATGTAGGGCTCACTCGGCCACACAAGTTCCTGGTCGGCGAGGCGCGCTTGCCCGCTCGCGGCCCATGCCGGGCGACGGATCCTAAGCCTCCACGGCCGCTCGGGAGTACGAACGACCTGGATTCTGACCGCGCCGTCCCATGGGTAGTCGGTAGCAACGTCGAGCACCGTCTCTTCGCCGGGAGCACCGAAGCGCAGAGTGCACGTCGCCAACATGTGAATCTGTATGCCGGTGTGGTCGACGGTCGCGAGATAGTGCTCGACGGACGCGAGGAGTCGCATCAGATTGGGTGGACAGCAGGCGCAGGCGAACCACGGCTGTCGCGTTGCGACATCTGGTCCTCCCGAGGGCAGGTATTGCCGGCGCCGCTGCAGCGGGTTCACGTAGAAGAACTCCTGCCCATCGAGCGACACGCCGGGGAGAACGGCGTTGTACAGCGTCCGTTCTAGGTGGTCGGCAAAGCGCTCTTCGCCAGTCGCGAGAAGGAGCCGCCAGGCAAGCATGACGCTGCCGATCGCCGCGCAGGTC
>Ga0066797_1000301_pt1 | contig 15102 bp, 17 predicted proteins | sample PersoiDNA2013193_FD_76335 | JGI IMG/M metagenome (GOLD analysis project Ga0066797, IMG submission 76335) | Permafrost soil microbial communities from the Arctic, to analyse light accelerated degradation of dissolved organic matter (DOM) -... | ecosystem: Environmental > Terrestrial > Soil >... | reverse complement strand
GGCAACATGCGCACGTGACCGCCGCTGGTGTTCTCCCGACAGGGACCGTCACGTTGCTGCTGAGCGATATCGAGGGTTCGACCCGGCTCTGGCAGGCCGTCCAGGACGGCGCGGCCGATGCGGCCCAGGCCCGGGGCGTCGATGCTGATCACGCCGCTGGCTGCGGTGACGGTGCCGATGGCGGTTTGCAGGGCGATGGTGAAGCTGGCCCGGTCGGGGCCGGTGCCCGGCACGGTCTCGGCGGCCAGCACCATTTCGCGGCGGATCGCCTGGTAGAGGGCCAGCAGCGCCCAGATTTCCTGTTCCAGCCCGGCGGGATCCTCTGATCGCAGGACCCGGCCTTGCAGCAGGGTGTGCCGCAGCGCCAGGTAGGCGACCTCGTGTTCCCGGCGCTCGTGGTACAGGCGGATCAGCGCGGCGGCCGGGTAGCGGCGGGAGTCAGTCAGCGTGGTGGCCAGCCGGTAGCGGCCGCAGTACCGGGTGCCGTCCGCGAGCGTGACGATGACCTCGGCCTCGATGATCCGCACGGTCAGCTCGCCGATCCGGGACAGGAAGGTGCCGTCGTCCAGGCGGGCCATCACCGGCAGCCGGCGGGTGGACGTCAGCCGGGCCAGGAACTGGGCCTTCGCGGCGGCGACCGCCTCCAGGAAGGCGGCGCCGTCGAAGCCGCGGTCGGTCAGCACCAGCATGTCCGGGCGCAGCAGGTGCAGCAGCTGGCCTGCGTAGCCGGTCTCGCCGGTGCGCGGGCCGAACACCGCGCCGATCAGGGCGCGGGTCCCGGTCTCCACCAGGGTCATCAGCTCGATCGCCGGGTAGCCGGTCACCCCGAGCGCGGCCTTCAGCTTCCCCGGCCAGGCCCGGTTCCGCTTCGTGTCCGGCACCTTGATCGAGGCACAGCCGTCAAAGGACACCGTCCGGAACCGGCCGAACCGCACCCCGGGCACAGACGGCTGGGCCACCGGGCCGGCCAGCACCCCGAACAGCGCCTTCACCGGCGCGATGCCGACCCGCCGCCGCAGGTCCCGCAGCGCCTTGGCCGACGGGCACGGCACGCCGGGCTGCCCGTCCAGCGCCTCGGTCAGCTTCTGCCACGCCCCGCCGTACCCCAGTCCCGGGAACAGCCCCAGCGCCAGCACGAAATACAGGCCGGTCCGCGACGGCAGGTCCCGCAGCCGCCGATCCCGCGCCCGGGCCTCCTCCAGCACCGAATCCGCCAGCTCGAACGGCACCTGCTGCGTCAGCTCGCCCAGGTGACCGGGCGCGAACACCCCCGCCGCCACCGTGATCGTCCGGGTAACCGTCATGACAGCAGCGCTGATGGCAGACTTACAGGGCAACGGAGGTCCTAGGCACCGGGTCGTCTCGGTCGATTCCCCGTCCTACCGGACCTCCGTTGCCACGTCAGCCATACACGCCGGAAACAGCCAGACCACCCGAACCGCTTGACACCAGCCGGCAAACCTTAACTACCCGGCATTGAGCCTAGTCCCGAGCCGCGCCCCGCCCGTAAAGGCTTTTCGGCGGGCACCGCTCTATCCCCAAGCGTCCCCGGCAAGGCAGCGTAACCAGGCGTAACTGGCCGGAGCCGCGCGAACCGCCCAAGGCATCATTCGAGGACGGTGAGGGACGGCTGGCGGATGGCGCACACAACGGGATGTTCCCCGCGGTGCGCCCTGTCCAGGAAGACAGCGGCTGTCACGTCGTGCCGCTCGGCGGCGACCGGGTGCTGATCGCAGCGTCCGCCCCGCGCACCGCCGGACTCCTGGAGGACCTGGGCTTCACCCCGGTCGTCGTGGACATCACCGAGTTCGAGAAACTCGAAGGCTGCGTCACCTGCCTGAGCGTGCTGCTGCCCAGACGGTAGCACCTGGGAACCAGCCGACCCATGATCAGGTCCGCCAGAGGAGAGCGCACGCGCCAGCCCGACCGGCACGCTGCCTATGCCGTCGCCGCGTTCATCGCCGGAGCAGCCCGTTAACCCTGAACGTCTGCTGACCCGGACCGGTCAGACAGGCAAAGGAACTAACCATGCGTAGCCACCACAGGGGTCCGCGAACCGCCGTTCGGCGCGCCAACAGTCTCTCTGCAGGAGTTCGTCTGTGACGCGCCGAACGCGGCGTTCTGCGAGCGCGAGCCGATGATGTCGGCGGGAACGCCGACCTGCGCTCCAGTCCTTGACCGGATTGCAGACCGGCAGCTGAAGCGGACCAGATGCCGCATGCGCGGCCATTACCGGTATCAGGACCCGCCGAATGTACGCACGCCGCTGATGCCGGCGGGTCAGCCGGCTGGGCCGCCGGCGTGCCGCGGTGGCGACACGGCGCGTTATGCCTCAGAGCGGACGGACGTTCTCCGCCTGCGGTCCCTTCTGCCCCTGGGTCGTGTCGAACTCGACCTTCTGGTTCTCATCCAGCGACCTGTAGCCGGAGCTCGCGATAGCGGAGAAGTGCACGAACACGTCCGCCGTCCCGTCATCGGGGGCGATGAAACCAAAGCCCTTGTCGGCGTTGAACCACTTCACTGTTCCTGTTGCCATTAGTCCACGTCCTCTATCCGCCATGCCATGACGCGACCTCGCCGCGCCGAACGCGAGCTTACCGGTCCTGGCTCCATACCGGGTCCACCCTCGGTCCCAGTCTTCCGCGACACTAGCCGACGCGCCAGCCCGACACCCCCCGCCCGCGTGAATACCCTGCTCCGTCACCCGACCAGGCGCCGGTGCTGGCGCTGCAATCCTTGACGACGCCGAGGGCTGGCTGGCCTCGGGGTTTGCGGTGGTTTGCGGTGGTTAATAAGCCGTCAAACCCTGCGGCCCGGGCGATCGACAGCAAACGGATCGTCCCGCTTTCGACGGGCCTTCGCCGGACCAGGCTCTTATCCAGCAGCGACGCCAGCGTGTCTAGGTCGAAGTCGCAGATTTCCTCGGCCGCCTCAAGCGACCACCCGCCGCGGAACACCGACGCCGAGCGGAGCAGGGCGGTGCCGCGCAAGATGGGACTGTCAACTTAACGCTGTTAAGGTCGACGCATGATCAGCCTGGACTGGGGTTCCACTGTCTGGCCCGACATGCACCTTACGTACATGATCAACATCGTCCTGACCACGGAGTTCACGCTGGCTAGTGGTGGCCAATGATCGGTATCGACTAGATTGCGTAGGGCCGATCGCGATGGTGGCCGTAGCGTTGCGGGGTGCCGATGGGCGCGTGTGTCCGTGACTCTGTAACCGTCTGCCATCCTTGGGGTCTGGCTTTCGAACGACGTGCCTGCCTGGATCTCGCCGGCAGTCCAGGGAGGGAGACGTTCGGATGGCGGCAGCGAATGTACTGCTCGCCGCAAAGCCCTATGCGAGAAGGCATACCGGCCGCTCGTAATCGGCGCCAGCAAGCAATTTTCGGCGGCAAATGCGAGCTACGGGAGGCGCTCCCGCCAATCCCTTCGGAGGTCCCCTCCGTATTGACTGTCGGGCCGATAAGAAGCGGCCACGTTCGCAGTACGCCGGTCGGAGACCGGTCCGCGCACCGGTCGCCTGCCCCGCCGACAGCGCGGCGGTCATAGCCGTCCAGCCGGACGGCAAGATCCTGGTGCTCGGAGACGTCGAGAACTTCGGCGGCTACCGCGGCCAGAGCAGCTTCTTCGAGCAATCCGTCCTGCGGTACAACCCGAACGGCACGCTGGACGCCAGCTTCGGCACCAACGGGAAAGCGCTGTCCGCGACCTTCGCCGGCGGCGGGGAACTGGGCCTGGACGCGGCAGGGGACGTCTTCATCGCGCCCGGCCCCGGGTGGACAAGCAAGGAGGCCGAGCTAGGCCCGTCCGGGCAGGCGGACTCGGCCGTCACCCCGGCGGCGATTGCCGCGGCATCCAGTCCCGCGCTGCTGCCGCCGGGCCAGTTCCTGGTGGCGACCACGATCGCCTCTGGGCGGGGTGAGTCCCGTGTCCAGGTGACCCGCTACAACCCCGGCTCCACGGTGGCCTCCGCCAGCGCGCTGCTCAGCTGGACTACCGCGATCGGCAAGGACGCCGGCACCGCGGTCGGAACATTGCCCGGCGGGCAGGCCCTAATCCTCGGCTCGCACAACAACGGCGCTAGCTACGTCCTAGCCTCGGTGAACCCGGGTGGCACGCTGGACTCGGCGTTCGGCGCCGGCGGGATCACGATGTTCGTACCGCCAGCGGCCGACGCGGGCGGCTTCTTCCCCGCCGTGGCCCTGATCCTGCCGGCCGGCAGGATCCTCGTAGTCGGCCAGGCAACCGCCTCGAACGGAAGCCCGCTGATCATGCTGACCCAGTTCATCGCCTAGGCCAGCGGGGTGCTTCACGGCCCGGCAGCACCCTCGCGAGCCCGCTGCCGGGCGCAGGCGGCGCACCCGCTGCGGAGCCTGCGCCCGGCCTGCGGTCAGCCCGGAAGAAGCGATCGGGTGCCCGTATCCCAGGTAAGGATGATCTGGTGCTCGCGAGTCAATAAATGTGGTTGCCCGCAAGACGTGGCAAACAGCGCGAACTTACCCGGGTGGATCGAGCCGTGGCGGATAATCGTTAGATGCTTCTTGTGCCTGACATTGATTACCGCCGCATGCTGGCGGAGTTGTCAGCGGATCAGCGGAGCGACCCCGCCGAGGTGAGCGCTTGGCTGGTGGCCGCATGGTCGGACGCGTACTGCTCCCAGATCCCGAATTCACTGCTGCTGGAGTTCGATGATGTAGTCACTTTCCTCTTCGACCAGGCGGGCGCGGTAGACGCGCAGCAGGCGGACCGGACCATCGCGGCGCGCGGGTTCTCCAGGTCTGGCCGCAGGGCGCGCGATAGTGCCTACCAGCGGGGCTACCCATCGCCTGCCGGGCGAGCTAACAGGCCGCTGGACAAGGGGCACATGGCGGCCCACAGCGCGGGCGGCGAGTTCGGGCCGAACATCTTCCCTCAGGACAGGGAACTCAACCGGGGCTGGTCGGCAGAGGGAAAGCGCTATCGTGCGCTGGAACGAGAGATCGTGGCGACACCGGGCACGTTCTTCTTCTGCTGCCTACTCTACGGCGATGATAGCGACTTCCCGGCTGCCGTTGAGCTAGGGCTGCTCCGCCTCGGCGGCCCCTACGTCGAGCGGTTCCCCAACCGCTTCGACCTGCCCGTTAGCCCGGCAGTCTTCGACCTTAGCCGGTGACGTCTGGCTCTGGGGCCCGGATCCGTGATCAAGCTTGCCGACCGAGATCATGATCCTGCGTTACGAGGTGACGGTGCTCGCCGTCAGGTGGCCTGCCCCAGGCAGGACTGCCCTAACCGCCCGGGCCGCCCGTCGGTCGGCCAGGAGATCCGCGACCTGGTGCTGCGGGTCCGTTCGGAAGAATGAAGGATTTTATTCCGAACGGACCGTTGCCATGCGCCAGAGCGGATACTCACATCGCCACCAGGAGTTCCTGTGGTTCCTCAAGATCATGGATCGCATCCTGGGCCGGCGATGAGGCTGGCGACCTGGTCCTCCAGCGACGCGGTCGCCGTGCGGCGGTTATCGATGACCATGTGCGGTGCTGCGGGCCTGGAGTCGAGTCGCATGCGCGCGGCGAACGCGGCGAAGTCCGCGAGCTTGGCCGTGTCCCGCCCGGATCCCCGGGCGGTAAGCCGGTCCCGCAAGGTGGCGGTATCCGACCAGACCCAGACAAGGCGCACCGCTCCGCCGCCGAGCTCGGCGACCCACGACCGCCACCGGTCGGCGTCGTGGATCTGCTTGGTGAGGAGCGCAGGGCGCGTTCCTGCGCCGGGGCGGGGTCCAGGGCGAACCGGTACGCCAGCAGGGTCACGCCGGGCCCTCCTGCCCGGGCGCGGCGAGCCAGGCCCGGTACGAGGCGTACCCGTTTGCGTCATGGGCGTCGAACAGGGGCAGGAGCCCGGCGTGGGCGGCGGCGAGCTCAGGCAGGCCGCGAGCGCGGCCCCCGTCGGCAGCGCCTCCGCTGTGCTGCTGAGGCTTGTGCTGCTGAAAGACGTCCCATCGGTCACGCCGTCCGTCGTGCGCATCCCGACCACCTCTCTCCGGATGTCTCTCGCCTGAGGCGAATCCATCCCCTCTAGGCTACCAGTTCTGTAAATTAATATAAAGATGTGCTACAAAGATCGTTTATTCGATTCGAGATGCCCTGCGACATTGCCCGCTCCTTCAGGTTCACGCCACCACTCCAGCGCGCTGATGAGCGCTCACGCTTACTCAACCGACAACAGCAGGCACCCTGCCCGGCTCAGCAGGTCAGGGCGAAGTAATGTCTGTCTGAGAACCGAGTGCACCGAAAAGCCAATGCGGCGCAGCCATCCTGTCCAACGAGGCTCACGACCTGGTGGGTGACCCGCTAGGCTGGATCGCTGAGGGTGATCACCACACCGACGTCGCCATAGGGGAACTTTCCCTTGCCAAGATGGCCCAGCGTGTTGAAGAACCTGGAAACCGGCACCATCACGCCGTACTTCGCGCGGATCCCGCTCTGAATCGCATCGAAGTCAGCGCCGGAGATTACCAGCTCCGCTGTCCCCTCCGCTGATTCCGATCCGGCCTTAACCCGGCCACGTGCATCAGACGGCTGGAGCACGATCCTCGGATTATCGCGCAGGCGCTTGTATTTCCCAGACGCCGACGATGTCCAGAAGCCAACGCGGGCTCCATCCAGTGTGACTATCCAGGTTGGCGTCGGAACCGCCGCCCCGGACTTGCGGTAGGTGGTAGATGCAACGTACTTCTCATCACTGATTGCCATGTCCCAATAGTAGGGACACCGCCAGCCGCTATGGCAGCCAAGACCCGGATCGATTTCTGGTGTCCTCATATGAGGACAAGCGGACACTGGGCCCCGCTAAATCGGCGTTATATGGGTGCTTATGGTCGTTTTTGCTCGGCGGTGATTTGCTGGGCGTGTGTGAAATTACTCCTAACGCCCATGCTCGCCGCGGACCAGTTCATCGCGGATTTATTTGAGCGGTGGCCGTTCTCGCCGGGACTGAACTTGCCAGAATTCCCGGCCGTTGACGGATTTGGCGCGCTTAGCGTACGCCGCCGCATTTGACGGGGAAGTGAAGGTTTCGCCGCTGGCCTGGGGGGCGGGTTAACGGCCGTGCCGCCACTGCGGCTTGCGCTTTTCCAGGAACGCGCGGATGCCTTCCTGCGCATCGGGGAGCTGGCTGGTCGCGGCCATGACCTCGATGGCGTAGGCGTACGCTTTCGGCTGGTCGAGGTCGATCTGGGCGTAGAGGGCCTGCTTGCCGATGCCCTTGCTCTGGGCGGAGCCGCGGGTGGTGCGCTCGAGGAGGTCGCGGACCGCGTCGTCGAGCCGGGCGGCGGGCACGACCCGGTTGACCAGGCCCCAGTCGAGCGCCGTGCGCGCGTCGATGACGTCACCGGACAGGGCCAGCTCCATGGCGTGCTTGCGGCCCACGTTCCTGGCGACCGCGACCATGGGGGTGTGGCAGAACCAGCCTCCCTTGCCGCCGGGTGCCGCGAAGCTGGCGTCTTCGCTGGCCACCGCCAGGTCCGCGGTCGCGACCAGCTGGCAGCCGGCCGCGGTGGCCAGCCCGTGCACGCGCGCCACCACCGGCTGCGGCACCTGCTGCATCAGCGTCATCAGCTCGGTGCAGGTAGCCAGCAGCGAGCGGACCGCCGCCAGGTCAGCGCCGGCTACGGCGGCGAAGTCATGCCCGGCGCTGAACACCGGGCCGTTGCCGGCCAAGACGATGCCCAGGGCGTCGCTGCCGCCGAGATCACGGAAGGCCGTGATCAGCTCGCGCATGTGCTCCAGTGACAGGGCGTTACGGCGCTGCGGCCGGTTCATCGTGATGGTGGCGAAATCACCCGAGCGCCGGACGAGGATGTGCTCGAACTCCATGGTCCTAAGCATCACCCCGGCACGCGGCCGTGCATAGGCCTGCCGTGGCCACTGCCCGGCGCGCCGGCTGGTTCACCGGCACCGCGCACCGAGCTCCCGGCTTCTGGATACACCTCACCGGGCGCCACATCCGGGGGCGCCGGGACCGCCGGGGCCGGGCCCGCGGACACCGATGCCGACGGACGGAACACCGTGTTCTCGACGGCCTGCTCCATTGCCGGACGCGTGGTGGCTGCGACAGACGCATACGGATCGTTCGGGATGAGATTGTTGGTTTTCTCTTGCTTGATGGTGAGCAGGATGCCGCCGCCGAAGACGGTTCCCGCGTCCAGCCAGAGCCTGGGGTCAGCTGGCGCCGGGGGGCCGATGACGAGCCGGACGGTGACGACCGCGCCGGTGAAGGTGCCCACCACCGGAATCATCGAGCCGCTGGCCGTGACCTCGGCCTCTGGGCTGCCGTCGACGGAGACGAGCGCGGCCGCCTCGCCGTGCACGAGGACCGCGACCTCCTCGCCGAATGTCACCCCGACACAGGCCCACGCGGGACGCCCCCCGCGCTCCACGGCAGCGCGCGTTCCGGCCAGCACGAGGGCGGCGCCGTCACCGTTCGCGTCGGCGACCGCGGTCAGCGCGGTCAGCAGCGGGTCGGGCCCCGCGTCCATGCCGTCGGTCAGCGCGACTAGGCGACCGCGCCGCGCGACGAGACCCCGACCGGCCAGCGGGACGCATTCGGTGATGTTCATGAGGCTCACTTATAGCAAAGGAGTCGGACGAGCTCGACGGCTTGCAGGTTGTCCCCGCGCGAGACCCCGCCCCGGTAGAAAGCGGACAGCACCGCGCCGCCGTCCACAGTGGCAGTGACGGCGACCTGGTCCGGTGCGGTGACCGTGACCGGCGTGCCGTCCTCCGTGAGGCGGACGTCGCGGCGGCTGGTGCTCACCGCGCGCAGTTCGTAACCCGACAACGCCCTGAGTGCGGGGAGGTGCGTGCTGGCAGCCCAGCTGAACGGGCCGGGGCTGGCCCCGATGACGCCGACGCCGATGGTGGTCAAGGCAATCTCCGGTGCTGTCGTGTCGGCGTCGCCCGGAGGCGCCAGGAACGCCGGGCCGACTTCGCTTATAACTCGTCGTCCGGCGTTCTGGCGTTGGCTGGGCTGGTGTTTTAGGACGTGGCGCGCGCGGCCTCTTCGATCACGTTCGCGACGGTGCCGGGGCGGGAGATCAGCGACAGGTGCGAGGCGTTGATCGTGGTTACCGTGGCGTGGTGCTGCGCGGTCATCGTCGTGCGGCGCGTCTGACGCTAGAGCAGCTCGCTGAAGTGTCGCGGGTTAGCGCCCGGACTTTGTCGGATATGGAGCGCGGACGGAGCAAGGGGCCTCAGCACCGGACCGTAACCGCTTTGACGGATGCGCTTATGCTGGCGGGGGATGTTCGCAAGCAGTTTATTGAGCTGGCGCGTGATGGTCGGCTGCAGGATCGTTGGACACATCCGGCTGGTGTGTGTGAGCTGCCACGGCTGGTTGACGACTTCACCGGCCGCGCCGCGGAGCTGGCCTGGATCAGCGAGCTGGCGTATGCCGAGAGTTCGCAGGGTGCCGGCGTGGTGGGCCTCATCACAAGCTCGGGGGGCATGGGGAAAACCACGCTCGCCGTCCGGGCCGCCCATGTGCTGCGGCCGAGCTTTCCTGGTGGGGTGTTCTTCCTCGATCTGCTTGGTATGTCCCAACAGCCTATGGCTGCCGGTGACGCGCTGCGGCTGCTGCTTCGCGCGCTCGGTGCGGCGGATGAGCAGGTCCCGGGTGATATCCAGGGACGCGCTTCTTTGTACCGGTCGCTGCTGCGGGACAGGCGTGTCCTGATCGTTCTGGACAATGCTGGCGTTGCCGGCGGCCAAGGAGCTGCTGACCAGGATCCTGGGTGAACGTGCCGCCTCCGACGAGGAATCGGCGCTTACCCGGCTCGCCGAGTTGTGCGAGGGCCTGCCTCTGGCGCTGCGGATCATCGGGAACCGGCTGGTCAGCCGACCCGGATGGGATGCCGCCGAACTCGCTGCCCGGCTGGCGGACGAGGAGCGCCGTCTGGATCAGTTCAAGGCCGGCGACCTGAAGGTCGCCAGCGCGTTCGGGATGTCGTACGAGCAGCTCGGAGATTCCGCACGGCGGGTGTTCCGGCGGCTGGCCGTGGTACCTGGCCGGGACTTCGACGCCACCCTCGCGCGGTCGCGGGCGGGATGTCGGCAGGACAGCGCCGCGGGCCGGTACCGGTTCCATGATCTGGTCCGCTTCTTTGCCCGTGCGCGGCTTCAAGAGGAGTCCCTGACCGAGCGTGAGGCACTGATTGGGAGGGTGACGTCGTGGCTGCTGCGGATGGCCACGATGGCCGGGCAGCTGCATCACGAGCAGGCCCGCGAGCTGATCGCCGTGCTCGGCGACTCACGCGTGGCCTCTCGCGACGACAGCGGCGTAGTCATCGGCCATCGGCGCCGGCTCGCGCCCCATGCGGGGGACGTATTTCCCGTAAGAGCTGACGGCCGGGCGCTGCATCGCCGAGCATCGCCCGCCCCAGCACTACCTCCTGGGAACCGGGTCTGGCCGGATCAGGCGAGGCAGCCATGGCCTGGTCTGGCTGGCCGGCGATAGCGGGTTCCGGTGCGCGTCGCCCCTGGTCCTGACCTCCTGAGGAAGGCGCGGGCACGGTTCTGGGTGGCCTCAGGACGCCGCGGCCGCCAGGACGCCGGCGAGGACGCCGACGAAGCGGGGAATCGCCTCCGGGTCGCCGGCGCTGCGGGTCGGGTTGAGCTCGCCGATCGACAATGCCCTGAGGCGCGGGTCACGCGCCGCTACCCTAAGTGCCTCGCCTGCCTGGTCGAGGGTGGGTCCGGTATTGCGGCCATCAGTGTTCTCGGCCAGCGGGGCGTCGGTGAAGTCCAGGACGTCGACGTCGACATGGATGGCGAGCGGGCCAGGCGGAAGGTATCCGAGCGCGTCGCCGGCCGCAGCGGCAGGATCGGCGGCGAGCGCTTCGCTGGAGGTCATGCGCAGGCCCAGCCTGCTCGCCTGTTCCCGCTCCCAGTCAGTAGCCGTTCGCGGCTCGACTCCCAGCCACGCCACCTGGTGTGGCTCAAGGAGCGGCCTCGGTCCGAAGGCATCGGCGAGGACATCGACGCAGCCCGGCAGCGAGAGCCCGTGCGCCAGGCCCATCCAGTCAAGTGCGCCGTCGGTGATGCTCTGCGGGGTGTTGATGTCATAGTGCCGGTCGACGTAGAGCAGCCCCGGCGGGCCGGCCCGCATGCGGCGGAGCGCGGCGATGACAGCCAGCGCGATCGTGCAGTTCCCGCCCAGCACGAGCACCATGTCGCCGTGCGCGAGCGGGGGCCCGAGCCGGTCGGTGAGCTCTTGCAGGCAGGCCGTCACCTGATCCGCGTTCTGGGCAAGCGGGTGATCCCGGTCGGGACGCCACACCTGCACCGGCAGGTCCCCGTGGTCGCGCACTTCCCGGCCGGCGGCGGCGAGTGCCTCAACCAGGCCGGCCGAGCGCAGCGCCCCGGGTGCCTGGTCCTGGCCCGCCGCGTAGCTGCCTGCGCTGCTCGGCACTCCCACCACCGAGATACGGCTCATCCGGGCATCATAGGCGCCCATGATCATCGATTCACCCTATTCTGCTGGCCGGCATGACATTGGTGATGAGGTCGCAGAGATGCCGGGCGTGGCATCCGTCGGGGTCGAGGCGCGGGTTGAAGATGGTGATCTCGGCAAGGCCCCGTGCGACCGCCGCGACCCCCTGCGGATTCAGGACCCCTGTCCCCGGGTCCCGGACATCGCAGTACGGCGGTACGTCAATGCGCGCTTCATCAGGCGAGCCGAGGCGCGCATGCAGGCCGGCCGTCCGCAGCGCGCCGGGAGCGCTCTGCACGCCGTCGGGACGGAGGCCAAGGGGAGACGGCACCTCGATGATGAGGAGATTCACCGGTGCCACCCCCAGCGTTGGGCGAGTTCCCGCCGTCCTGCTGGCGAGACGACCTGCCGGGCGCGGATGGCCAGTGCCCGGGTGGATCCTGGCGGGCATCCCGCCACGAGCTGACGATCCAGGGACGGTGCCCGTAGCCGAGCCAGCAAGCGATCCCATGGCCGGCCGTCGTAAGAGGCGGACCGAAGCAGCAGGTCTGTGGTCATTTCCCTATCGTGTGCCTCGACGCGAGCACTGGTAAGTGGCAGGATAGACAATATGCGCAACGATCCTGCCAACTTGGGTCTGGCCGGACAGAAAGACAGCACCGCCTCAAGCCGGGCCATCGAGCCGGGACGTGACGCTCATGCCGTCGCCATCGTCATTTACGACGGGGTCACGGCGTTCGAGCTCGGTGTCGCCTGCGACGTCTTCGGCGACGAGTGGGCGGCGATGTTCTGCGTTCCCTGGTACCGCTCCTTCGTGTGCGGTATCGCCCCGGGGCCGGTGGCAACCGGCAGCGGATTCCAGATCCTGCCTGCCCACGGACTGGACCGAATCCGCAGTGCCGGCACCGTGATCGTGCTTCCGACCGTGTCCTTCAAGCAGGTCCCAGCGGAAGTGCTGGACGTCCTGCGGCAGGCTCACGCACGAGGGAGCCGCATCGTCTCGCTGTGCACCGGTGCATTCGCGCTGGCAGGCGCAGGACTGCTCGACGGCCGCCGTGCCACCACGCACTGGACGGAATGCGGCGAACTCGCACGCCGGCACCCGAACGTGACAGTCGATCCCGGGGTGCTGTTCGTCGACGAGGGCGACATCCTGACCTCAGCCGGGAGCGCCGCCAGCATCGATCTGTGCCTGCACGTGGTCCGCCAGGATTACGGCACCGAGATCGCCACCCAGCTCGCCCGCCAGCTCGTGGTCCCGCCTCAGCGCGACGGGGGCCAGGCCCAGTACATCGACGCGCCGATGCCCGAACTCGACAGCGCCAGCCTGTTCGCCGGCACCGTCTGCTGGCTCCAGGGGCATCTGGACGAGCCGATAACAGTCGAAGACCTGGCGGCTCGTTCCGCCATGAGCCCCCGGACGTTCGCCCGCCGGTTCCTGGCCAGCACCGGCACGACCCCGTATCAGTGGCTGGTGCGCCAGCGCGTCCAGCTCGCCCAGCGACTCCTCGAAATGAGCGACCTGCCGATAGATTCCGTCGCGGAAAAAAGCGGCTTCTCCACGGCAGCCAACCTCCGGAAGCACTTCAGCCGGGCCGTGCACACCAGCCCCCATGCGTACCGGCGCACCTTCCGGGACCGGCGCGCCAGCTGAGAGACGGAAAGCGCAGCCCACCCGCATCGGATAACTACCCTGGGCAGGAAAGCACCCGCCAACTCCGGCCTTATGCGGCTCCCTGGCGGTCCCTTCCTCGGGCGCCTCGCAGGAGTCCAGAACCGGGCGATCTGCACGCTGTCGCGGAGGAAACGTCCGGCCACGGACCGAATACGGGATCGGCGTTATGCATGATTTGATGCGCCGGGCCTGGCTCTGGTGGTGACGGTGCGTTGTCTCTTGGCCGGGGAGGTGGCAGCCGGATGCGTTACCGGCAGGATGGCCGCCGGGCTGCGTTGCGGTGGCGGGGTCGTCTCGGGCCTCCAGCTCCGGAGGCCGCTGGCGCTCGTATGGTGGCAGGCGGGTTGCCTCCGGGTTCCCCTGGGAGGCAATCCATGACACGTCCGGTTCGAGGCGCAGCGTGCGGGCCTGCGCCTCGCTGCCTGACCTGACCGCGGCGCACCGGCGCGCTGCGGGGAGGGAGGGCATCCTCAGATCCAGGTGCCGGTGACGGGTCCTGGCGGGACCGCGATCGGGCCCTTGGTCCCTGCGCGGGGCGTGCCGGGCACGCCTACTGTGCGCTCATGACGGTGAACGGCGACTGCCCGCTGGCCGACGGGCGGGCTGTGGTGCTGCGCCCGGCCGGCCCCGGCGACGTCGCGGCCATCACCAGGCTGTACCTGGAACTGTCGGCTGAGTCCTTTCGCCGCCGTTTCCACGCCGGGCAGGCCGCGCCGGCGCTGGTGGCACAGTTCGCCAGGCTCGACAGCGGTACCGTGTGCCTGGTCGCCGCCTCGCACGCCGACCCGGGCTGCCTGGCCGCCGAGGCCCGCTATGTGCCCATCGGCGCCGGGACAGCTGAACTGGCACTGACCGTGCGGGATGGCTATCAGGGCGCCGGGCTGGGGCGCCTGCTGCTGGAGGCACTGGTGCAGCGGGCCCGCGAGGACGGGCTGAAGCGGCTGCGCGCCACTGTGCTCCTCGGCAACAAGCCGATGCTGCGGCTGCTCCAGCGCTACGGCTGGGCGCTGGCCGATGCCACCGAAGACTTCTTCGTGGCCTGCCTGGAGATCTCCGCCGTCGGCGGGATGCCCGGGTGGCCGGCGCAGTCCGCAGGCCAGCGGGTGCTGGTGGAACGGCGCAGCTGGTTCGACGACGAGCGGGTCACGGCGCTGCGTTCGGCGGGGAAGGACGTGCGCCAGTGCACCGGGCCGCTGCGGGCGGCGGGACGAGCCTGCCCGCTGGTCACGTCCGGGCAGTGTCGGCTTGCCGAGGAGGCAGAGCTGATCGTAAGCCTGCTCCCGGACGGGGACCCGGACTGCGCAGCCGTGCTGGCAGCCCACCGGCGGCGCTGGCCGCAACTCCTTGCCGAATAAGGCACGCCGGCCGGCAAATGGCTGGTGGCGCAGGCAACGCCGACGGCGGCCCCGCGGCCACCGCGCCTGGCGGCCGTGGCGCCAGTGCGGCTTGCGCTTCCCCGGGAACGCGCGGACCCCTCCCCGCGAACGGCCAGGTACCGGCGTGAGCGCCTGCGGACAAGACCTGGGCAGCTGACTGGGCATAGCCCGCCGCCTGGCTTATCGTCAGCCCGGATCGCAGCCGTCGCGATTGCCCGCTATAGGCGCCCGCGATCGCGTCACACGGCGGAAGACCGCTCAGGCCAGCCCTCCTGTCAGCCCGGCGTAGACCCACGGGAGACAGCGGCTATGCACGGGGCGCAACAGCGGGACACACGACCCGAACAGCGATCCGGAACCGCCGATATGGATGGTCCGCGAACCTCGCGGGGCCGGGAGCGATGGTGTGCAGAACGCGCTGTTCTGCGCGTTGTGTGGCCGTGTGCTGCGTTGAGCGCCGCTTTGCCGATGGTGTTTGGAGGTCGGCTCTCCGGGTGATCGCCGGGTGCCGCTAGGGGAGGGTCACGTCGCTTGGTGGCGGCAGGGTGGTGCCGTCGCGCAGGATCACTGGTCCGGTGGT
>Ga0066797_1000299_pt1 | contig 15196 bp, 16 predicted proteins | sample PersoiDNA2013193_FD_76335 | JGI IMG/M metagenome (GOLD analysis project Ga0066797, IMG submission 76335) | Permafrost soil microbial communities from the Arctic, to analyse light accelerated degradation of dissolved organic matter (DOM) -... | ecosystem: Environmental > Terrestrial > Soil >... | reverse complement strand
GTCCATCCGGCAATGCAAGGGCATATCACCAGCCATGCATCACGACTTTGACCCCTGCCCTGCCGGCATGCAGTGTGGACAAATTATCCACATGCCATGTGGTAAGAATTACCGACATCCCGTCCGTAGATTGTTGAGTTAGGCTTTTTCTAGCGCGGTCAGGCTATGGAAGAAGGAACCGGTTGCGCCGGTAGACGCGTAACCCAACCAAGTTACCGGGGCTCAGGTTCGGGGACTTGACCGCCGAACAGAAAAGGGAGAATCGAAAATGCGCAGATTCCTGATGGGACTGGCAGCAGCCAGCATGATTGTCGCTGGCCTGGGGACCGTTAGTCACAGCGCTAGCGCGGCGACCCAGTCTTATGCAACTGTCGCAGCACCAGCCTCATCTGAGAACGGCTGTATCAACAACCCTAGCAACGCCAACTGCAATGGCGTAGGGATCAGTGAGAGCGGCTCTTGCTGGGCCACCTCGTACGTCGTCGCTCCCAATACAGGAGGAAAAGTCTTCTGGGGAACCAACGGCTACTCCTTCGAAACCGACCTGCGTTACAGCACCGCGTGCCAGTCGAACTTCTCGGTCACCATGCTCCTCGGAAGTGGCATCGGCACCTACAGCTACTCCGGGAAAGTCCGCCGGGAGGCCGGGCCGGACGGTGGATACCTGATGGAACACGGCGGGTGGATTACCTATCCCTTCGGCAGTGGTGACGTCCTCTCGCCACTGGTGTACGCACCACACAACACGGCTCAGGCCTGCGGCAGCAATAGCGCCAGTGACCAAGTCGCCTGTACCGGTGTTTTCTGACGTTCGCCTGCAACAGGAAGTCAGGTGCCGGCGGATCCTTTCGCCGGCACCGCCGTCCCGTGAGGGTTATTCAGGAGCGACTAGCGAGCACGGGCATCTTGAGCCCGTGCGAACGGTCGAGAGCAGGTCACGACGGCGAGCACCGGAGCGGAAACCTGAATAACCGCCCCGTGACTGTCCACCCGGTCACGGGGCGCCGTCATCGTCTAGTCCGAACTCCGCAGTGAGTTGATCGAGGGTGAACCTGTCGCACAGCTTGGTAGCGATGTTCGGGTTGGCGTACGTGTCGGTCGTCCGGAACGCCCTTTCTCGGGGTCGATGATTGAGCCATCGGACCAGCACGACCCATTCGTCGCCGCTGGGCCACACGTAATTGCCGTCCAGGGGAAGGTCAGCCAGGCGGCGCCGCTGCCCGTCTATCACCACCGTCGCCTCTGCGAATGGCATAGGCTCTCCGATGACAATGCCTACGTCCACGTACCCGCCCGTCGACCGGGAAGACGCGCCGTACATGTGGGCCTTCGGGATGTAGGCGAAGATCCTTGCCCCGGCCGGCAGCCTCCGGATCGAACGGGAGTACCGCTCGCGGCCTCCGGCGGAGATGAACCCGTACTTGACCGCGTCTTCCCAGCGGCGGCCGTCCGGGAACTCGCCGGCGGGCCGGTGCCGATGTCGAGGAACTGCCGGACGCCGTGGTCGGCGGCGAGCGTCCGCACGCTATCCACGAGGAATCGCCGCACGGAGCGTGCGATCGTCTGGGCTGTCGTCGTCGAACGCGCCGCTGCCGTTGCCGTCGCCTTCCGGTGGGTCCGCAGTCACGACGATCTTTCTATTGATCAAACTTGTCGGTATTTGTCCCAGCCTAAACCGCCTCAATCCTCATGGCCGCACCGCACCGCACCGAGGCGACGGCCGACGGCAGCCGCTAAGCGCGGGGTTTCCTTGCCCCCGCGGCCATCCCCGAGCGGATGGTGCGCAACGCCTCATCCGCCGGCAGCCCGGCATGCCCGGCCGCGCTGGCGAGCGAGGTGACGACGGCAAGCGGCGGGAGCAGGCCGGCGGCCACCAGTTGGCCGAGGCTGAATGCCGCGCGGTTAAGCGTGGTGTTGCGGATTCCCGGCCGGGCGGCGGCGACCCGGCGCGTCTCCTCGCGCAGCGCGGCCATCGCGTACGCGGTGCCCTGCTGGCTGCCCGGCACGAGGGGCGGCAGCGGCGCGGCCGGCCCGGGCTTGTCTTCGAGCAGGCCCGCGATCCACGCGGGCAGCGGAGCCGGCCCGATCTCATCCATCACCACGTAGGCTCGCCTGCCGATCCGGCTCCCCGCGGCCACCACGTACCCGCCGTCGGCACGGACATCGATCAGCGGGCCGAGCCGCCTGGCCGAGTTCCTGACCCGCGATCCCGTGGCGGTGAAGTACAGATGGTGCCCGCCCGACGGCGTCGCCACGGCGTACGTGCTCGCGGGATACGGCTCGCCATGCGCACGGCACAGCGCGGCGAGCACGTCCGTCCCGTGGCCCGTTATCCTCATCCGCCTGCCAGGCCCGCCATCCGCCTGAACACCATCCGCTTGAACACCATCCGCTTGAACACCATCCGCTCGAACACCATCGGGCGAGACGCCGCGTGCCACGTCGAGGTCGACGACGACCAGGCCGGACGGCCCGCACGCGACGCCGATGTTGTAAGGCAACTGGGTCCACCAGGCACGGACGCGTTCGGCGTCAGCGGTGGCGAGCTGCTGCCAGTTCTCGCGCAGCGCCGGCCGCTTGCCGCCGGGCGCGCAGGGGAACACGTGCCAGCCTCGCGCGGCGAGCGCCATCGCCGACCGGAGCATGCCGCTGTCCGCGGGGGCGGCGTCAGCAGCGGTCACACCGAACTCTTTCCCTCGAAGAGTCGTTCGATATCGTCGCAGCCGAGATCTTCCGGCCGCCGCCCCGCCGGAATCGTCGGTGCTGAAGGTCACCGGCGGAAGGTCACCGGCTGGAGGTCATCGGGGGAGCCTGGCGAGTACCAGTTCGGTGACCGGCTGTCCGGCCCGTCCCAGCGCCTTCCCTCTGCTGCTCGCGAGCAGGATCCCGAAAATTTAGTGTCACCATAGCGACACTGAACTTCAGCCAAGAGCAAAGTTTCCATAATTATGGTGCGAGCCGGGCCCGACGGATGTCACCTGCCGTCACGTGAGCGCGCCCGAGCATCATGCGCATCCCTAAGCCCGAGCCGCATTGCGCCAGGGCGGCACGAGCATCGTGGCTGCGAGCCGGCCTACCGCTCGCGGCGGTCGGTGAAGCGGATGTCGAGGCTGCGCAGGTAGGTCTGCAGCCCGGCGTCCTGGACGGGGATGAGGTGGGCGGGGGCGCCTGACTCGTTGTGGTGCGCGTGCCACATGCCCGGCGGGGTGACGAACGCACCGCCCGCCTCCCAGTCAACGCGCACGGGATCGACGATGTCGCCGCGCTCGTCGAGGCGGGTGCCGAGCAGCGTGTAGCAGCCGGGTCTTGCGTTGAGGATGAGGTCGAGGGCGACCGACTGGTGGCGGTGCGGCCGCTGCTCCTGCCCGGAGGGCAGCAGCCCGAACATGGCCCACAGCACGTGGGTGATCGTCAGCGTCTGCTCTTCTTCCGCGTTGGCGAGCAGCACGCTGAGCCGGCTCTTGTCGTTGGCGCCTGGCCGCGCGGCGATCTCCTCAAGTTCGGCGACCGCCCGGGCGCGGGGGAACTTGGTGGCGCGGAACCTCGGCTCGGTGGCCTCCGCGCCGAGGAAGCGCAGCAGTGGCTCGTCGTGCACCCAGTAGAACGCGGCGTCGCTGTCGGCGTAAAAGGTGGCGCGGCTGGCGGCCGGGAGGGTGAGGAAGTCGCCCTTCTCCCACCGGATGAGCCGCCCGTTGACCGCGGCGAAGCCGCGGCCCTCGATCGCGTAGTAGAGCTGGGAGGTAGCGTTCGGACTGGTCCCGACCTGCTCGCCTGCCCGGATCCTGATGAAGCTGGCAAGGAGGCCAGGGCTGGTCGCCTGGCCGCCGCTGATGCCGAGGGCCTTCGACAGGTCAAGGGGGATGATGCCGGTGCTCGCGCCGGCGTACAGCTCCCTGCTGAACCGCGTGAGCGGCACCGTGGTCGTGTGGCCTGAGCCGATCGGATTGGCTGCCTTCGAGTACTCGTAGTACCGGGCGTCGGCTGTCCAGTCCTCGAACCTTCTCTCGAATCCGTACTCGATCTCGTCGCTGACGGGCGTGCTCGTCATGTTCGCTTCCCTCCTTGGGACAACTTGCCTACTTCAAGTATCTATCTTGTATCTAAGATGGCAATAGGTCGTGACCAGGGTCACCCTGGGCGTGCTCGGCGGCGCGGCACCGGCGCCAGGGGCCGGCGGTCGGCCGTCAGATTTATGCGCAACTTCCCGGGGCATTCCCCCGTCTAATAGGGTGACAAAAGCTCGTTTCATGACGAATGGCGAGATATGCGACAGCATGATGATCGGCCAGCTCATGAAGGATCGGGCGTGTCCCGTCGGGTCGTGCTCGTCGCGAGCGGCGGCTTGACGCTCGGCATCGCCGCCACGCTCGGGTGGCCTAGCGGCGGGCTCACGGGCGGCGCGCTCGGCAACGAGACGAGCGGTGCGGGCCGTCCAAGCCCGGGCGGCACCGTCGCGCGGAGTTCACCCCGCGCCAGCAGGCCACGGGCGACCAGTACCGAGGCGCCGTCGCACCCGGCCACGCATCCGAAGGCGAAGCGGGCCGGCCTTGTCACGCACGAGACCCCGCCCGCCGGGCCTGTCTACTACCTCGACGACGGCCCGCGCACCATCGCCCTGACGATCGATGACGGGCCAAGTCCGGTCTACACGCCGCAGATCCTGCAGATCCTGGAGAGGCACCACGTCACGGCGTCCTTCTCGATGGTCGGGCAGAACGTAACCTACTACCCGGGCCTAGTGCGGGACGTCGCGGATGCTGGTCACGTCATCGTCAATCACACCTGGGATCACGCCAACCTCGCGCTGCTGAGAGCCTCCCAGGCGCGTACCGAGATCGCCCGGGCCAGCGACGCCATTCATGCCGCGGTCGGCGAGCGCCCGAGAATCTTCCGCGCGCCCTATGGTGCCTGGTCGAAGGCGACGCTCGAGTACTGCGCGAGCGAGAAGCTCATGCCGCTTGACTGGTCTGTCGATCCCCGCGACTGGTCTCGGCCGGGAGTCGGCGAGATCGTCACCAACATCCTGCGGAACACCCGGACGGGCTCGATCATCTTGGAGCATGACGGCGGCGGCAACAGGTCGCAGACCGTGGCCGCGCTGCGCACCGTCATCCCCCGCCTGCTGGCCGAGGGCTACCGCTTCCGAACTCCGTGACCAGGCCTGGTCGCGTCCGCCTCGCGCTGTGTCAGATGCCGGAGAGCGCGGCCCGCGTGGCGGCGAGGTGGCCGGCCATGGCGGTGCTTACCGCGTCGGCGTCGCCCGCGTCGATCAGGTCAGCGAGGGCGGCGTGCTCGGCGCGGATCGCGTCATACCTGCCGGGGTCGCGCTGCAGCGCGGTGGTGCCCATCCGGAGCTGCCTGTCGCGCAGCGTCGCGTAGAAGCCGGCCAGCAGCCGGTTGCCCGCCGCTTCCACAAGCCTGCCGTGGAACTGCTGGTCCAGGGCGGTGAACCGGCCAGCGTCGCGGGGAAGGTCCTGGTCATCATCGGCGCCGAGGACGGCGCGCAGTTCGGCCGCGAGCTCGCGGTGCCGCCCGGCGGCGATGGCGGTGCGGGCAGCGTGCTGCTCGATGACCAGCCGCGCGTCAAGTACCTCGCGGATCTCGCTCGCCGATACCGGCACCACCAGCGCGCCCCGCTTGGGGTACAGCCGCAGCAGCCCCTCGGCTGCCAGCCGCAGGAAGGCTTCCCGCACCGGGGTGCGGGAGACCTGCACGGCGGCGGACACATCGCCCTCGGAGATCAGGGCGCCGCCCGGATAGCCTCCGGTGACGATGTGCTCCTTGACGAAGGCGTACGCACGGTCCGCCGCGCTCGCCGGCGGCGCGGTAGCACCACCGGGACCAGGCTGCGGGTGCGGTGACATGCACGCATCATAGATGCAACCCGTGGGCCTGGCCGTCCGCCGCGTGGCAGGCGCGGCGGGGTTACCTGGCCAGGCGCTCGGTGAGGCAGACGGTGACGCTGTCGCCCGCCTCCTTGCCGATGGCCTGGCGGACGTCGGTCTTGACGGGCAGCTTGTGGGTGCCGTCGCCAAGTGCCATGAACGAGCTGAGGAACGGATGGCCGTCAATCGTCTCGCGCACCTTGACCAGGCCGCGGGTTCCGAAGAACTCCGCCGAGCCCGACATGATCACGTAGGTCCAGCCGCCCTTGGCCGGACTCTTCTGCAGGGTGGCAGTGAACTGTTTGTCCAGTTCGCCCATGAGGACTCAACTCCCTTGCTTGCCGCGCTTGTCAGTAGTCAGACGATCGAGCATGCCGAAAATCGTCGCCCCGCGCACCAGGGCTGGTCATGATGGCCTACGAAGCCGCAGGCATCTCACTCCCCCGGACCACGTTCCAGCAGGTCGACTCCGGAACCCCCGTCTACTCAGACAGCCAGCTCCAGCCAGGAGACTGCCACCTGCTCAAGTTCACGCCTGGCCACCGGAGATCGGCCTCGCCGAGCATCGGGTCCGCCGAAAGCAGGTGGTCGCGGCCTCATAAACGAGTACCACGTCGCTACCTGACACCCGTGCGCGGTCACGAATAATGGCAGGTCACAGTCACATCCGTATATTCGAGCCCACGCGATGGCGATCATGCAGATTGTTACTGGTTGTCGTCACTGTCGGCCACTGTGGACCTGCGCGGCGGTCGCTAGGGTGAGATAGCGCACTTGCTAGCCAGTGCGCATGGGTGGGGAGCGAGATAGTGCGGGGAGCCCGATGGAACCTCTGACAGCGGACGATCCGCGGCAGGTAGGCGTTTACCGGCTGCAGTCGCGGCTGGGTGCCGGCGGCATGGGACGGGTTTATCTGGGCAGCTCGCCCGGCGGCAGGGCGGTCGCGGTGAAGATCGTCCACCCGGAACTGGCGCGTGATCCCGAGTTCATGCGGCGGTTCCGGCACGAAGTGGAGGCGGCAGAGGCTGTCAGTGGCGCCTATACGGCGCCCGTCGTCGGCGCTGGCCCTGACGAAAACCCGCCATGGCTCGCCACGGCCTACGTGGCTGGACCGTCACTTGCCGAACTCGTCATCAAGGCGGGGCCGCTGCCGGAAGCCGCTGTCTGGCGGCTGGCAGGCGGCCTGATCGAGGCGCTGGAGGCGATCCACGCCCGCAGCCTGGTCCACCGGGATCTCAAGCCAGGCAACATCCTCATCGCCGCCGACGGGCCGCGCGTGATCGACTTCGGGATCTCCCGTGCGCTGCACGGCACTGCGCTCACATCGACCCGCACGACCATGGGCACGCCTGCGTACATGTCTCCCGAGCAGGCCGAAGGCGGCGAGATCGGGCCGCCGAGCGACGTCTTCTCGCTCGGCAGCGTGCTCGCGTTCGCCGGGACCGGTCTCACCCCGTTCGGCGGCGGGGAATCGCTGTCGATCATCTACCGGATCGTGAGCGGCGAACCGGACCTCAGTCGGCTATCGCCCGCGCTCGGGGCCCTCGTCGCCCGGTGCCTGGCCAAGAGCCCCGCCAGTCGGTCGACACTCAGTGCGCTGATGAACGACGTCACCGTCGGCTCGACGTCCTTCCCCGCGACCGCGCCGGGAAGGTTCTGGCCGGAATCGATGGCCGCGATGGTGGCCTCGGCAGCAGGCCCTGTTCCCGCCGCGGTGGAGGGCGGGAGCGGCGGCTGGGCGGCGACCGTTACGCCTGCCGTTCATCCCGCTACCGTCCGCGCCGCCCAGCCCACGGGTCCGACGGCACCACCGTGGCCGGCGCCAGATCCAGGCACGGGACCGCGCCGCCGCGTATTCAGCCGCTGGCCGCTAGTAGTCGGTGCAGCCGTCTTGGTCGCCGCCGCAGCCGGGGCCGGACTCGCGCGGGCTCTCACGTCCGGGCCCCCGACCGGCTCGACAGGCGCGGACCACCTCGCCAGAAAGACTCCCACGTCACGCGGTGCCAGTAGCACGCCGGCCTCGACCCCTGCCTCCTCGTCGGCCGCGTCCCACCCCGCCGCGTCACCGTCGACCTCGCTGATCGCCGTCACCGTCTGCACCTTCCCTTCCGACGGCTGCACTGTGCCGGGCGCGTCGCAGTACATGGAGGTTCGCCCGAATCAGATTACGGATTCGGGGGACGGCTCGGGCTACGTGAAAGACCTCGTCTGGTCCAACTGGGGAGGACCGGAGGCGACCGCCACCGGGGTACAGGAAATCAACGGCTGTAACCCGAACTGCGCGCAGGGATCGTATGTCGGCTACGCCGCCACGGTGACTCTGGCGGGCCTAAAAGCCTACGGCACCGGTCTCGCGGCCTATTCCACGATCGTGATTCAGGCACCGGGGGCCGCCGAGACGTATACCTACACCACCGGCACGGTGCCGTAAGCCACAGGGCCGGGCCGGATCGCAATGCCACGGGGTTAGGCATTTGGGTGGTGGTGCCGGTTTCCGGGGTTTGTAACGGAGGGTAGTTCCTGGTTGGGGCGTGATGCGGGCCGGCGGGCGCCTGTTCTGGTTTCCTGACGGTGGTTGCGCTGGTCAGGCGGGCTGGTTGGCCATGGTGATGATGGCCGGGGCGATGCGGGTGAGTGTGTCCTCCGCGGTGGCGTGGCCGAAGCTGCTGGGCGATTTGGACTTGCGGTCGCGGTGCCGGTTCCGGGCGCCTCGCTGGTGCGCGCGCTGCACGGCCTTGATGACCGCGGGATGCGTGGGCGTGTCGGTGTCGGGCCGGTTAGGCACGAAGACAGTGTGCGCGTCATCGATGTCGCCGAGATCGCCTGCGTCGCCGATGGTGAACATCGCGTCGGATACTCGATGGGCCAGCGTTACGACTACGGCTCATGGTGGACGTACGTGTTCCAGCGGCTCGGCGGCCTTGAGCTGACGCCGCTCGCGAACACCAAGACCCCGCTTGCGAAGGCCAGGCCGGGCCAGATCACGCTCGCGAGCCTCGGCGAGCGGCGGGACTGGCAGCTGTTCGCCGAAGCGTACGGTGACCCGCGCTCCGGCGCCGCCATGCCAGGCCGGCGCTCGACGCGGGCCTGATCCTGCAGCTCGACGACCCGGCGATCGCGGAGAACTGGGACCAGATCAACCCGGCGCCGTCGGTAGCGGATTACCAGCGATTCACCATGGCGCGGGTCGAGGCACTCAACTACGCCATTCGCGGGCTGCCGACCGAGCGGATCAGGTTCCACCTGTGCTGGGGCAGCTGGCACGGCCCGTACATCACCGACCTGCCGATGACCGACATCGTCGACCTGATGCTCGCGGTCAGCACCGGCGCGTACACGTTCGAGGCGGCCAACGTCAGGCACGAGCACGAATGGAAGGTCTGGCGGGACGTGAAGCTGCCTGACGGGAAGGTCATCGCGCCTGGTGTCGTCAGCCATTCCACCAACGTCGTCGAGCACCCGGAACTGCTATGGCGCTGACCACGGCGCTGATCAAGGATTAGGCGATTCCGGCGAGCGGCTTACGAAAGGCGGTCGTCCGGCCCGTTTTGGCGCGTGATCTCATGGGTGGGATGGGACAATCGCTCCCGGTCCTTGGGAAGTGACCCAACAGGAGGAAGCGGGCATGGCAATGGCGGCAGAGCAGGTAGCGGGCACGGCGCAGATCGGCGTCACGGGGATGGGGGTGATGGGGCGGAACCTGGCGCGGAACTTCGCCAGGCACGGCTTCCTGGTCGCGCTGCACAACAGGACCGCGTCGAAGGCAGCCGATGTGGCCAGGGACTTCGGGCACGAGGGAACCTTCCTTGCCACGCCGACGGCGCAGGAGTTCGTGCGCTCCCTCGAGCGGCCGAGGCGCCTGGTGATCATGGTCAACGCGGGCGCGCCAACCGACGCGGTGATCGATGAGTTCGCGCCGCTGCTCGAGCCGGGCGACATGATCATCGACGCCGGCAACGCGCACTTCAAGGACACCAGGCGCCGTGAGGTCGCGCTCAGGGACAGGGAGATCCACTTCGTCGGCATGGGCGTCTCCGGCGGTGAGGAGGGCGCGCTCAACGGGCCGTCCATCATGCCAGGCGGCTCGCCCGAGTCCTACCAGGCGCTCGGCCCCATGCTTGAGGCGATCGCCGCCCAGGTGGACGGCACGCCGTGCTGCATGCACGTCGGCCCTGATGGCGCGGGTCACTTCGTCAAGATGGTGCACAACGGCATCGAGTACGCGGACATGCAGCTCATCGCCGAGGCCTACGACCTGCTCAGGCAGGCGGGCGGCTATACGCCAGGCGAGATCGCCGAGGTCTTCCGCGACTGGAACACGGGCCGCCTCGACTCCTACCTCATCGAGATCACGGCCGAGGTGCTCGGGCACACCGATGGCGGGACGGGCAAGCCGTTCGTCGACATCGTGCTCGACCAGGCGGAGCAGAAGGGCACCGGCAGGTGGACCGTGCAGGACGCGCTTGACCTGGGCACGCCGGTGAGCGGCATCGCCGAGGCCGTGTTCGCGCGATCGCTGTCGGGGCACGCCGACCTGCGGGCGTCCGCCCGTGAGCTCCCGGGGCCGCGCGCCGCCGACGGTTCACGGGCCGGTGACGATTTCGCGGACAAGGTGGAGCAGGCACTGTACGCGTCCAAGGTCGTCTCCTACGCCCAGGGCTGGAACATGATCGCGGCCGGCAGCCAGGAGTACGGCTGGGACATCGACCTCGGCGGCACCGCGGTCATCTGGCGCGGCGGGTGCATTATCCGCGCGAAGTTCCTTGACCGGATCAGGGCCGCCTACGTCAACGACCAGGGGCTGCCGACGCTGCTCGCCGACCCCGAGTTCGCCAAGGAGGTCACCGACGCGCAGGCCGCGTGGCGAGAGGTCGTCGCTACCGCCGTCCGGCTCGGCATCCCGGTGCCAGGGTTCTCTGCCGCGCTCGCCTACTACGACGCGTTGCGCGCGCCGAGGCTCCCCGCGGCGCTCGTGCAGGGGCTGCGCGACTTCTTCGGCGCGCATACCTACCGCCGCGTCGATCGCGAGGGGTCGTTCCACACCCTCTGGGCAGATGACCGGTCGGAGGTTTCGCGCTGACATCGCGCGGCGAGCTACCAGAGCCACGCACGGTCCGTTCGGGCTGACGGATTTAGATTGTGAACTTCACCGACGCCGGGACAGCCACGGGGCAACCTCGGGGGCGCTGGCGGAAGCGGAATTCCGGTTCTGTTAGACTCATGCGGAATTAAGGTTCCGTTTGGTGGAGGTGCTGATGGTGACGGTTCGCAGGCGTGTGCATTATCAGGTCACGTTCGCGGTGCTCGCGCTTGGAGTCGGGGCGTACGCGCTGCTGCAGTCGATGGTGATCCCGGTGCTGACGACGGTGCAGCACGAGCTGCACACCACGCAGTCCGCCGCGACCTGGGTGCTCACCGCGTACCTGCTATCGGCGTCGATCATGACGCCGATCCTCGGCCGGGCCGGCGACATGTTCGGCAAGGAGCGGATCTTCGTGGTCTCGCTCGTCGCGCTCGCGGTCGGGTCGCTGCTAGCGGCGGTCGCACCCTCGATCGGCGTCATGATCGTGGCGCGGGTAATCCAGGGATTCGGCGGCGGCATGCTGCCCGTCTCGTTCGGGATCATCAGGGACGAATTCCCGCGCGAGAAGGTGGTCGGCGCGGTGGGGATTCTCGCGTCGCTGACGGCGGCCGGGAGTGGCCTCGGGATCGTGCTTGCCGGGCCGATCGTCAACGCGCTCGTCTACCACTGGCTGTTCTGGCTGCCGATGATCCTCACCATCATCGCCGCCGTCTGCGCGGTGCTGTTCGTCCCCGAGTCGCCGGTCCGCACCGCCGGGCGGATCAGCTGGCTGCCCGCGGTGCTGCTGTCGGCGTGGCTGGTCGCCCTGCTCGTCGCGCTCAGCGAGGCACCGGACTGGGGCTGGGGCTCGGCCAAGGTGATCGGCCTGCTCGCGGCGGCGGTGGTAATCGCCGTCGCCTGGGTGCTGACCGAACTGCGCGCCAGGACGCCGCTGATCGACATGACGATGATGCGGATGACGGCGGTGTGGACGAACAACCTCGTCGCGCTGCTGATCGGCGTGGGCATGTACGCGACGTTCGCGTTCCTGCCCGAGTTCGTGCAGACGCCTTCTGCGGCCGGGTACGGGTTCGGCGCGAGCATCGCCCGCTCCGGGCTCATGCTGCTGCCGTCCAGCCTCACCATGTTCGCGGCGGGCATGCTCGCCGGGCGGCTCACCGCCCGGTTCGGCGGCAAGGCGCTCGTCATCGCCGGCTGCGCGATCGGGGCCGGATCCATGGGGATCCTCGCCTTCGCCCACGCGCAGCAGTGGGAGATCTACGTGTCGACCGCCCTGATGGGCGTCGGGTTCGGGCTCGCCTTCTCGGCCATGTCCGCGCTCATCGTCGGTGCGGTGCCGAGCTCGCAGACCGGCGTGGCAAGCGGCATGAACGCGAACATCCGCACCATCGGCGGCAGTATCGGCGCGGCGGCGATGGCCAGCATCGTCACCTCACGGCTCCTGCCGTCCGGCCTGCCGGCGCAGTCCGGTTACACGATCGGCTTCGCCGCCATGACCGGCGGCCTCGTGCTCGCCGCGCTTGCCGCCCTGCTGATCCCCGCCGCGCGCCGCGAGCCGCGAGCCGGTGACGCGCCCGCCTACCCCGAGGAGATCGCGACCGCGGGCGAGGCCGCCGCGCTCGCGGGTGAGGCCGCCGCGGCCGCCGGCGAGGAGACCGCGGCCGCTGGTGATAGGTGAGCGGCCAGCCAGCCGGCCCTGGCGCGCCCGAGCGCCCGGCAGGCATCCAGGCTCCGCCGCTGCCAAGGACCTCGCGGCGTGACGCCGTGCTCAACCACCAGCGCGTGCTCGACGCCGCGCGCGAGGTATTCGGCGAATCCGGCGCCGACGCCAGCATCGAGGAGATCGCCGCCAGGGCCGGCGTCGGCGTGGGCACCGTCTACCGCCGGTTCGCCAGCAAGGACGGGCTCATCGACGAGCTGCTTCGGCTCGTGCTCGAAGACATGATGGCCTCCGCGGAGCAGGCCCTGGCCCGCGCGGACGGGCACGGGCTCGACGACTTCCTGCGCGCGATCGGCCGCTCCTTCGCCGATCACGCGCGCTACGCCGACCTGCTCCTCAGCCGCCCCGCCGACCCCGACGCCTCGCGCCGGATCCGCGCGACGCTCGCCGAGCTCACCGCGCGCGCCGTGGCGGCAGGCACGATCAGCCCCGACACCACAGTCGGCGACGTCATGGCACTCGTCTGGGCCATCAGGGGCATCGTCCAGGCCGCCGGCGAGGTCGCACCACGGGTGTGGCGGCGGCATCTCGACATCCACCTCGCGGGCATGCGGATGGCGGGACCGCTGAGCGGCACAACCGCCATGACCGCCGGGGAACTGGCCGAGGTGGCCCCGCAATCCACGGCCACCGACACCGCATGAGGTCGCGTTCCGCCTAGAACGAACCACGGTGACCGGGACGCCGCCGAGAGGCTAACGTCGATCGCGTAGCCAGCGCAAGCGGGAGCCGAAGATGCCGCGCACGCAATCGCGTTATGACGGGCACGCGGAGTGGTACGACGCCTGGAACAAGCCGCACGCCGACCAGAACGCGCCAGACCCGCGAGCCCTGCTCGGTCCAGGCGAAGGCCCGTGCCTCGATCTCGGCTGCGGCAGCGGCCACTACTTCGACGCCATCGCCGCCACCGGGCGAATCCCGGTCGGCCTCGACCGTTCGGCCGGCCAGCTCCGCATCGCCGCGAGCCGGTCTCGCCGGATCGTGCAGGGTGACGGGGCCGCCCTGCCGTTCGCCGACGGTACCTTCCCGACGGTTGCCACGATCTATATCTCGACGGACGTCGATGATTTCGCGGCCGTCCTCGCGGAGGCCGCACGAGTCCTGGCACCCGGCGGGCTGCTCGCCTTCTACGGCGCGCACCCCTGCTTCAACGGCCCGCACATCGAATGGCTTGACGACGGCGGGGTCCGCGCGCACCCAACCTACCGCCGCACCGGCTGGCATCAGGAGCCCCCTGGTGGGGTGCCTTCATCCGCAAGCGAGTGGGCATGCGGCATCACCCGCTCGCTGACCTGCTCAACGCGTTCATCGGCTCGGGCCTCGCGGTGGAGCGGGTGGCCGAGCTTGGCCGCAAGCCGGTCCCGACGGTCCTTGCCCTCCGCGCCCGCAAGATCTAGCCCGAGGTTACGGGTGCTCGATCGCGTTCGTCGCGTGCGTCACCACGCCGGGGATGAGGATCTTCCCGTCCGGGAGCCGGACGTCTTCCCACAGGTGATACTCGTGCTCGTGCCGGGAGTTCGCCGCCTCGATCAGGTAGGCGCCCGCGTTGACCCGGAGCATGATGCCGGCGATGTGCGCCAGCGGAACGTCGTTGCGGTGCGGCCCGTGCCAGCTGCCCCAGCACAGGTGGTAGCGGACCCGGTCGGCGGGCAGGTCGTCGAGGGCGTGATTGAGCACCTCGATGCTCATCGCGGCGTAGCGGCGGTAGGAGTCCAGGTCGTACTCCGGGTTGCGGTCCCAGGAGGCCGGTACCCAGGACAGCAAACATTTACTATGGCTGAATCACGGATGGCGGTGTTGGCAGCATGAAGCCCGATCGATGCCCACGACAGGCCGGTTCGGTCGAGAGTCGCAGAGGGCGGGAGGGCACTCAGCGCCCCAAGGGTCTGGCGGAGGTTTCGACGCCCATCTGTTGTGCATGACGTTGCCGGAATCGGCCTGTGCCCCTTGGCTGCCGCTGACGTCGATCGCGGAAGTCTCTCCGTCGTCTTTCACGTCTCCCTCTCCACCGGCGCGAAGGACATGAGCCTGCGCGCGCCCGGTGACACATCACAATATGCCGACTTATGCGGACGCAAAAAAGGCATGACCAGCCCATGACCTTGAGATTTGCGTTGTGGACAGTGTCTTTGACGCCCTCAGGGCCTTTTATCTGCGCGGTCACCAGCCTGCCCACTCGCCTTCGTCGCCTGGCAGTCGGGCGATGGCGCGCTTGTCGACAACCCGTATTACTCGATGGCGACCCTGACTGCGCGAGGCTCTCGACTCGGGTGCGCCGCCTTACCTGGCACGATTGCCGATGACCCCGGAGGAGGTCGCCGCCGCCTGCGACGACGCGGAAGCGAAAGAGGCCGCTCGCCGCAACTAAGGGGGGCAGAGGCTGGCTAAGAGAGTGTTGCGTAAGTGACTGGTGACTATAGGTGTTGTTTCAGGGTGGTCTCAGGTTGGCAACAAGTCGGAAGTGCCCGGCGCGCCTGCGTGAAAGGGGGCCATCCCTGCCCGTACGTG
>Ga0066797_1000298_pt1 | contig 15210 bp, 13 predicted proteins | sample PersoiDNA2013193_FD_76335 | JGI IMG/M metagenome (GOLD analysis project Ga0066797, IMG submission 76335) | Permafrost soil microbial communities from the Arctic, to analyse light accelerated degradation of dissolved organic matter (DOM) -... | ecosystem: Environmental > Terrestrial > Soil >... | reverse complement strand
TATATGCACTCATCCAAAATCCTCCGGGCGGCGGCCTTGATGACAACGTTGTTCACGTCCACCACCGCGCTTCACGCCAGCGAGGCCGACCTGAAGATTCCCCCGTTGGACACCGTGCAGTTCAGCTCGCTTGGCGGCATCAGCGGCATCGCCCTCATGTATTTTGGCATCCTCGTGTGCGCCATCGGCGCAGCATTCGGGCTGGCCCAATACTACCAGACCAAAAAGCTGCCGGTACACCAGTCCATGGCCGATGTCTCCCGGATGATCTGGGAGACCTGCAAAACCTACCTGTTTCAACAAGGGAAGTTTCTGGCGGCCCTGTGGCTGCTCATTGCTGCGTGCATTTTTTGCTATTTCAAAATCTTGGAAGGCCAGTCGCTGGGTAATGTCGCCGTTATCTTGGTCGCGTCGGTTTTCGGCATCCTCGGCAGCTACGGCGTCGCCTGGTTCGGCATCCGCATCAACACCATCGCGAACTCCCGCACCGCGTTCGCCTCGCTTATGGGCAAGCCGGTCGGAATCGTCCGGATACCGTTGCGCTCCGGCATGAGCATCGGGCTGCTGCTCGTTTGCGTGGAATTGTTTTTCATGATCTCAATCTTGATTTTTCTTCCGCGCGATCTGGTCGGCCCGTGTTTCATCGGATTTGCGATCGGCGAATCGCTCGGTGCCAGCGCGCTCCGCATCGGCGGCGGCATCTTCACCAAAATCGCTGATATCGGCAGCGATTTGATGAAGATTGTCTTCAAGCTGCCCGAGGATGATCCGAAAAATCCCGGCGTGATCGCCGATTGTACCGGCGACAATGCAGGCGACTCCGTCGGCCCCACGGCGGATGGTTTTGAGACCTACGGTGTCACGGGCGTGGCGCTCATTGCGTTCCTGGCGTTTGCCCTCGCCGGCTCGCCGCTCATTTGTGCCACGCTCATCATCTGGCTGTTCGTCATGCGGGCCTTGATGATCCTCACGTCGCTCGCCTCCTACTTTTTGAACGATGCAATCACGCTGGCCAAGTTCGGCGGTAAAAAGGATTTTGATTTTGAAGCGCCGCTCACCCATCTCGTCTGGATTACCTCGGCGGTTTCCATCGGCATCACGTTCGTCGCGAGTTATGTGTTGCTGGCGCAGCAGGCGGGCATTGACACCAATCTCTGGTGGGTGCTTTCGGCGATCATCTCCTGCGGCACGATCGCCGGCGCGGTGATTCCGGAATTCACCAAGATCTTCACGAGCACCAAGTCGCAGCATGTGCGTGAAATCACGACGTGCTCCAAACATGGCGGTGCCTCGTTGAACATCTTGTCCGGCCTGGTGGCGGGAAATTTCTCCGGCTTCTGGATGGGCTTGTGCATCCTGACGCTGATGCTTGCGGGCTGGCTGCTGGCCACCTTCCACGGTTCGCCCATCGTGGCGCTGATGCCGGCAAAATTTCTGTTCGCCGCGCCCATTTTCGCCTTCGGCCTCGTGGCGTTCGGATTTCTCGGCATGGGCCCGGTGACGATTGCCGTGGACAGCTACGGCCCGGTGACGGACAACGCCCAATCGGTTTACGAACTTAGCCAGATCGAAGCACGCCCCGGCATCAAAAATGAAATCATCCGCAAATTCGGTTTCAACCCTGACTTTGAGAATGCCAAGCTGTTGCTTGAAAAAAATGACGGGGCTGGCAACACCTTCAAGGCCACCGCCAAACCCGTGCTCATCGGCACGGCGGTCGTGGGTGCGACGACCATGGTTTTCGGCATCATCATCCTGCTGGAAAACATGTTCGGCAATGTGGTTAGCCATCTCAGCCTGGTGCAGCCGGAGATCATCCTTGGGCTGCTCATGGGTGGTGCGGTGATTTACTGGTTTACCGGCGCGAGCATGCAAGCGGTCGTCACCGGCGCTTACCGCGCGGTGGTGTACATTGAAAAACACATCAAGCTGGACTCGACCACGGCGTCGGAAAAGGACAGCAAGGAAGTCGTCCGCATCTGCACCGTGTATGCGCAAAAGGGCATGTGGAATATTTTCATTGTCATTTTCTGCCTCTCGTTGTCACTCGCCTTCTTTGATCCCTATTTCTTCATCGGCTACCTGGTGGCCATCGCGTTCTTCGGATTGTTTCAGGCCATCTTCATGGCCAACGCCGGCGGCGCGTGGGACAACGCCAAAAAAATCGTCGAGGTGGAATTGAGGCAGAAAGGCACACCGCTCCATGCCGCGACCGTCGTGGGCGACACCGTGGGCGACCCGTTCAAAGACACCTCATCCGTGGCACTTAACCCGGTCATCAAGTTCACCACGCTCTTCGGCCTGCTGGCCGTGGAGATCGCGGTAACGATCCAGAGCCAGACTTTGAAGCTGCTCATCGGCGCCGTCTTTTTTGCCATCGCACTCAAGTTCATTCACCGCTCATTTTACAACATGCGGATTCCGGAGGAGGAAATCACGACGGCTGAACCGAAAAATACCGCCGTCAATAACGGGTCTGCCCAGACCGCCGAATCCACCACGACCACAACCAACGGCTTTGTCACCCGGAAAGGTGTAACCCTGAAATTCTAAAGGACACGATCATGCTAAACGAACAAACTCTCGAAAAATTCCCGCTGTCGCTCAAGCTGCGGGATGGCACCCAAGTCACCGTTCGCCCGCTCGGCAAGCGCGATGAAGCCAAGCTCCACAAGTTTCTCCTGGCCGTGCCGGAAGAGGAACGGCTGTTCATCAAGCAGCCCGTCTTCAACCGGGACGTGGTGCGCCAGTGGTGCCGCCATGCGGACTTTGACCGCAACCTCCCCCTGCTCATCCTGCACGGGCAGAAAATCATTGGCGAAGCCACGCTGCACCAGCGGTTCGGCGGATGGAAACGGCACATCGGCCTCATCACCCTCCTCACGCATCCCGAGTATCGTGGACGCGACGTCTCAAAGATTCTGGTCACCGAGCTGGTTGAGATCGCCCGGCACTGCGGCTTACGGCGGCTCGAAGCCGAGGTCAACGGCGAGCGTAAGATCGCACTCCATACGCTCTCGCACCTCGGCTTCAGTCCGCTCATGCACCTTGAGGATTACGTCGTGGACATGAAAGCCGTGACCCACGACTACGTCCTGTTAGGCTTAAACCTCAAGACGGACGACGAATTCCTCGGCGTCGGCGGCTAAACATACAACGCATTCTGCAATTCGCGCAGCATGATGCCGCAGAACGGATACCGCCGGTCAGGATCACGCTCGATGCATTTCATGATAACTTTTTCGAGCGCCATCGGCACATCAGGGTTATGCGCCCGCAAGGGCACCGCCCCACCCGGAGCCATTTGCGCGGCCAGAATCTCCCCCGGCGAGTCACCCGGATACGGCTTTTGGTTCGTCAACAGTTCGTACGCCGAAACGCCGAACGCAAAGATGTCCGCGCGTCCGTCAATCCCCTCGCGCTTCAACTGCTCCGGCGCCATGTAGCCGGGCGTGCCGGGGTTCTTGGAGAATTTCACCGGCTTTTCCGGCAGTGGTTGCGCCATGTCGAAATCGATCAGCCGCACTGCCCCATTGCGGGTCACCAGGATGTTTTCCGGCTTGAAATCCAGATGCATGTAGCCCGCCTCATGGACATGGCTCAATCCCGTGGCCGCATCGATCAAAATTTGCGCCACATTCTCCGCCAGCAAAGGATCCTGCCGCGCATAAAGGTCCTTTAAGTTCTCCGCCTCCACGTAATCCATCAACAGATAGCAGGTTCCCTCGGCTTTGCCATGTTCCACGTACCCGACGATGTTCTCCTTGTCCGCGAGCTGTTCCAAGACCTCGCAGCCGTGCATGAAACGGCGGCGCGCGGTGAAGCTGAACCGCAGCTCGCGTTTCAATTTACGCAAGGCATACGGCTTGCCACGTCCGTCCGCCACCAGCCAGATCTCGGACATGCCGCCGCTGTTCAGCAGTTCTTTAAGATAAAACCGGTCAAATTTTTGTGGATCTGTCATTACGTTCGCCATCCTGTGAAAAACCTAGCACAGCCACCCAAGGGCGCGAATAAAATTTCTGACCCCATATGTAATTTTGAAGGTGACAAAACGCGTAGTCTCAAATAGGTAGAGCATTTATGGAGATGCGCTAAACCCATCAAGCCTGGTCGCTCCAGGCCAGCCCCGCCGGCAAGGTGAAGCCCGCATATTCAATATGCAGCACCCGGCGCTGCCTCACGCCCAGCGACCGCCCCGAAGCATGCAACAGCAGCGGACGCATTAACATCACATCGCCGGCATAAACCCGGCACAGGTACTCCGGATGTTGCTCCCGCAGTTCGTCTATCTGCGGAGCTGAAACACGTCCGCATTTGTGGGTGCCCGGCAGCACACGCAAGGCTCCATTAGTTTCATCGCTGTCATCCAAGTGTACACGGATGGTCAGCATGTTTTGCAAAAACTCGACCGGCGGCTGGACATGCGGAATCCCCTCTTTGACGTTCCAGGCGGTGAACCCGGGCAAATCAATCCTCTCCTTGACCGCGATGGTCAGATCCTGGTGCCAGGCCACCAGCCAGTTGGCCTCCGCCGTTTTGTTGAAATATACCGCGCGAACCGGACAGGGTTCGACCGGCAAGTGCGGGCGCACCAGTTCAATCAGCCTGGCCGATCGTGCAAAGTGGGCCACGGCCGGTTCGGCCAGCAACCCGCGCCGCCCGGCCCCGTCCACTGTGCCCAAAGCCACGCACAACTGCTGGACTTCATCCGCCGACAGAACTTTTGAAATGATGGCGAATCCATGTTGTTCAAGATGTTGATTCATCGGTAAGAGGATAATCTGGATTTCAAAAAATTCACCTGCCGGTTGCGATCCCTGCCCGCCCTTCCTCCTCCTCCTCGTCCTCGATTGCTTTGCATCTGCGCCCATCTGCGGTTAATTTCTGGTTGGATTTACCTGGATTCGGTCGGATTTGCTTGGATTTTGCTCAGCTTCCAACACCTGGCCAACCCGTTGCGTTTTGGAGTGTGGCGGCAGAGCGGCAGCGTCGCCGCCGCTTTCGCCTGGAACCGCCGGCCCGGCACTAAACTAATTAGGAACTTTTTCAGGCGTTGAGCCTCTTACCACTGGTTAAACCGGCCGGCTCCGCCTTGTCATGATCTATGGGGTAATCACCCCATTGTTGATCGCACCAATCAAGGCCAAAGTCGCAAGTCTCATCCGAACAAAACAAATTACGGAAAATATTTATGATTAATCCATTCCTCAAAAAATCGGCCGGGGCTGCCTCCCGCGCCCTCCTCACCGCCATCGGCGTTCTGGCCCTCGCGGGCACAGTTTCAGCCGACAACCTGAAATTGAACCGTGACTTCAACCACGACGGCAACGTCCTGATTCCCGACCAGTTCAACAATCGCGTCATCGAAACCGACCCGTCCGGCAAGATTGTCTGGTCGTTCGGGCTTGGGCCAAACGACTTTTCGGCACGATCCATCATCGGTGTCAACGACGCCCAGCGCGTCGGCCCCTATACCCTGATGGCCGGTACCGGCACACCCGCCGGAGTGATTCCCCAGGCGCCCGCTGGCGCGGCGGACAACCGCATTCTTCTGGTAGATCCCCTCGGAAAAATTGTTTGGCAATACGGCCAGTTTGGTCAGACCGGTTCGGGACCAAACCAGCTGAACACACCGGTGCAATGCACCTTCCTCCCGGACTTCCACATCCTCATCACGGATCAGGCCAACAACCGGATCATCGAGGTGAATTTTGACAAGAAAATCGTCTGGCAGTATCCGGGTCCAAATACCAACCCGGCGGACCAGCTCGTTGGCCCCAACTCGGCCGAACTGCTGGCGAACGGCCACATTCTCATCGCCGACCAAGGCAACAACCGGGCCATTGAGGTCACGCGCGGTCATAAAATTGTCGGGACGCTCACTGCCGGCGGCACGGCGAATACGGTCGCGTTTGCCAGCCGCCTCAAGAACGGGGACACGTTGCTGACCGATGCCGGCAACTCCCGCGCCGTCGAAGTCGATGCCAACGACAACATCGTCTGGCAATACGTCACCGACACCGACCCGCTCAGCGTTCCGGCACCTTTGCCCACCCGGGCGGTGCGGCTCAAGAACGGTGACACCTTGATCAGCGACCAGTTCAACAACCGCGTCATCCGCGTCAGTCACGCCGGGGTCATTGTTGCCAGTTACGGACTGCCTCTGTCGGGCGGCGACCCCATCGGCAACAACGCCGGCTACGATACGCACACGTCACAGAAGGGATTGTATTCTCCATATGATGCCAAGGTGATCGGAGATTACACCGGGTTGACACCGCCCTACGACCATGACGGAGATAGAGACGACCGGTAAATTTGACGGAACGCGTTCTGCTCTTCCGATTCACGGGAGAGCAGAACAGCAGAAACTTTCACCGCATGATCCATCCCCCGCCCACCACCAAATCATCCTGATAAAAAACTGCCGCCTGGCCGGGCGTGACCGCCCGCTGCGGCGTGTGCAGCTTCACCTTCACGCGATTCGCCCCGTCCGGCGTCAACGTCGCCGCCGTGCCAGGATGGTTGTAACGGATTTTCGCGGTCACCTCGACCGGTCCGGTCAATTCTTCAAACGGATGCCAGTTGCAGCGGTCGGCAACAAATGTATCCCGGTCCAGCGCGGAATCATCGCCCACCATCACCCGGTTGGTTTCCGGGTCCAGTTCCACCACGTAAACCGGCTTGGCCGTGGTGATGCCCAGCCCTTTGCGCTGGCCGATGGTATAAAACTCGATGCCGTCGTGATGCCCCAGCACATGGCCATGCAAATCCACGATCTCACCGCGATGTTTCTGTGCCAAGCCCGCCGTCTGCAGAAACCCCCCGTAGTTGTTGTCCGGCACAAAACAGATCTCCATGCTCTCCTCCTTGTCCGCCGTCTTGAGATTGCAATGCCGTGCCACCTCGCGCGTATCGCTCTTCGTCTTGTCCCCCAGCGGAAACAACGTGCGCGCCAGTTGATCCTGCCGGAGCGAGAACAGAAAATAGCTTTGATCCTTGCGTGAATCCCGTCCGCGCTTGAGCAGATAACGCGAGCCATCCGTGCTCTTTTCCACCCGGGCAAAATGGCCGGTGGCGATAAAATCCGCGCCCAGTTGATCCGCCCGGTCGATGAGCCGTCCGAACTTGAGATTCTGGTTGCACATCACGCATGGATTCGGCGTGCGCCCCGCCTTGTATTCATCCGCAAAATACTGGATGACGTGCTTCTGGAAATCCGCCGCTTCATCCACCAGATAGTACGGCACATCCAGCTTGTCGCAGACCGAACGTGCATCCGTGACCGCCTGCGGCCCGCAGCACTTGTCCTCCGCGCGGTTCACACAATCCTGCGGCCAAAGCTTGAGCGTGATGCCGATGACATCGTACCCCTGCTCGATCAAAAGCGCCGCCGTGGCGGAGGAATCAACTCCTCCGCTCATGCCACAGACCACCCGCTGACGCTTTTGCGAACTCACAAGGCGGACACTATATCAGCAAAACGGATGCTGTAAAATGCGTTTAAAGCAGATCCGATTAACCCAGAGAAGCTTGAAAACCTTACGCTGGTGGACACCGTCGCGCTGCGACCGTGTCTGCCTGCGTAGCAGGCACTTTGACGCATGGCCACCCTGCGACATTCGCAATACTCCGCTGCCTCCGCCAACCCGCGGTAGGTAGGGCGCGTCACTCCGTGCGCGCCGCTATTGCCAACCGGAATCCTCTAATTCACCGCACACCCTCTCTTGCCTTCACATCATTTCCGGCTTGAATCTCCAAGCTTGAGCATATCGGCCTCCTTCCTTTCATTTCAAATACGTGCAATGCTCCTGCAACCATTGCACATCCCGGTCGGTTGCCGAGGTATGCTTGCCATGCGCCTGCCCCGATGGCACAAAAAACGTTGATTCCAGCCATCGATGCCCCTCCACATGGCCGTCGGCAAAGGAAAACCGGCCCGACCCGTTATGATACCCGGCCGGATAATCAATGATCCAATAAGGGTCGCTGGCTCCGGCTCCGTCCGAATTACCCGTGTTGCTCATGTCGATGGTGAGCGAGGAATCGTTGATCGTATCGCTGCGCTCATCCAAGATCACAAAAATGTCCGCCGGATTCCGGATTTGCTGGAGCTTGGTAAAAATCTGATACGACTTGTCGCCCCCGCCCAGCCAGGGGCCGCTCAACGGGTTGTCCGTATTCATCCGGCAGTTCATGGAAACGCTCCGGACCAGCGTACTCATGTCGCCGGGACATTTGTAGATCTGGGGTGTGGCCACATACCGCGCCAGAATTGATTGCTTTGGATCCACCAACAGCGAAATATTCGTCGCATCGAATGGATCTTGCATGTTTCCCACCACCCATTCTTCGAGGCCGGGCAGCCGGTCATCATTGTCATGGCTGTACATGGTCCACGCCAAAACCAGTTGCCGGTGATCATTGAGGCATTGCGCGCCTTTGGCGGTGGCCTTGGAACGCCCCAGCACCGGCAGCAGCAGCGCGGCCAGAATGGCGATGATGGCGATGACCACCAGCAATTCAATCAGCGTAAATGCCCGCCCGCTTGCGTTGGTGCCGGTCGAATTCATCACATTCACTTTAACGACGCCCCGTCTAATAAAACATTAATTTGGAAAATGTGGCGTCGCATGGCATGTCTTCCTGGCCGTAAATGCGCAGACCAATGAAGCCGGACGCGTAAGTTGTATCCTTGGTCCGGATGACCGTAACGCCGTTCAATTGAACCTCAAACCACGGCCCTTTGGCCGTCGCCGTGATTTTTGCCGATTGCCCCGCTTCCGAGATGCCCCGGCCACGGTACATCGCCAACGTGGACTCCTCGCCGGCAGTTTTTCTCAACAGGCTGACAAGGCATCCGTTATCCTTCGACCAAGGCGTGCCGTTGGGAACAAAGAGAACGTAGTAACCGCTGTCGGCATCCTGCATGCGAAGCGCGAAATCAGCATCACGGTTCGTCGTGCCCACCGTGGCTGACATGGTGACATCCCGGTATTACCTTGCGGAGGCCAGCAGGCAGTCCCCGGTGGTGCTATGCGCATTGATTTTACCATTCGCCCAAGTCCATTGACCAACGTCGCCCCGTAAAACCGACCAGTTTTTTGGGAGACTCTGCACTGGCTTCACCTGGCTGTAGAGGATGACGGTGGTTGCTGTTCCGGCTGTCAGTAATACGCACGCACCCGCGATCATTGCCGTTTTAGCTTTTGTCCATGCCATAAGTTTTAAGGTTCCTTTGATGAGGGTTAAAGTTGAGCCGCTCGCCGCCACGCCCTTGGCTGCCGCCACGGTGGCCACATAGGCTCCCAGCGCCGTCGGCGCGGCTTGAACCGAGTTGGCGGAAATCACCCCCGCAATGATGGCGGGGGTTAGACTCACCCCCCGCCGCGAAAAAAAGCTTCGCAATTTTTCCAGCGCGCGGCTGATCCTCTTCTCCGCCGCGTCCTCGCTCGCACCCAGCGCCAGGCCGACCTCGCGCAGGTTTCGGCCTTCGTAAAACCGCAGCACGATGGCCCGGCGGTCTGGCTCACGCAGGCCTGCGACGGCGGCGTCCAGCAATGGGGCGATCTTGGGCCAGACGTCGCTCCCGGTTTCATTTAACACAGATTGCATATACGCCTCCTCTTCCCGGCGATGACGGCGGGTTTCGCTTCTTGAAAAGTTATTGGCCGTCAGCCGCGTCGTTTGGAACAGCCAGCTGGATATGGCCTTGTCGTGCCGCAATTGTCCGGCCTTTCTTGCCAGAATGATGAACACGGCCTGGGTTATTTCCTCGGCATGATGCGGATTCCCCGCCTGCCGCAGCGCGACCGAATAAACCAGGTTAACATGCCGCGTCACCAGCGCGGCAAACGCTTCGTTGGAATTGTTTTCCGCATATCGCCGCAGCAGCACGCTGTCGTCCGTTGCTTCCATTCAAAGATAAGTGTGCGCTGCCCGCCCAAAACCGACAATTTATTTGGAGATTTTTACAGTCAGAAGTTTTCCCGCCACAGACGAGCAGATCCGATAAACGCAGAGGCGCAGAGATCGCAGAGAAACGCAAAGTTCTTAACTCATCTCTGCGACTCTCAACGTTCTCCGCGCCTCTGCGTTTCTTGAAATCTTAAACCGTCTCTACCGCTTGTAGTAACACAGATAAGCCACATCCGCCGCAGCCTCCACCTCAAACTTCACGTCCTTGGGAACGATAAAAAACTGCCCCTTGCCGTAGCTCTGCCATTCGCCGCCGGGAAGTTTGGCCTTGAGCGTGCCGGCCACGATATGCATGTGCTCCACGCAATCCGTGCCAAAGCTATATTTGCCTGGTTCGATCACACCGACCGTCGCCGGACCATCCGTCGTGGCGATGGCCAGACTCTGCACTTTGCCTTCGAAATATGAATTATGTTTCATGAATTGGGCGCACAATGTAGCGGAAAATCACCGCCTCAGTAAACCACCTTCTCAGTATACGACCTTATTAAGCGGATACTCAATGATCCCCTCCGCTCCCGCGGCCTTCAATTGCGGAATCAATTCGCGCACGACATGCTCGTCGATGATCGTCTCCACCGCCACCCAGCCCTTGAGGCTCAAATTGGAGACGGTCGGATTGCGCAGCGCGGGCAGCTCCGTCAGCAGGCGCGCCAGATTTTTCTCGGCGATGTTCATCTTCAGGCCGACCAACGTTTCAGCCGCCAGCGCGCCTTTCAGCAATAACGACATCGTCTCGATTTTTTTGCGCTTCCAAGAATCTTTCCACGCCGTGTGGTTCGCGATCAATCGCGGCGTCGAGCTCAAAAGCTCGTCCACGATGCGCAGCTTGTTCGCGCGCAGCGAGGAGCCGGTCTCGGTGACTTCCACGATGGCATCCACCAATTCGTGCGCCTTCACCTCGGTCGCACCCCAGGAAAATTCCACGTCCGCCTTCACACCGTTTTTCTTGAGATACTTCTTCGTCAGGTTGACGACCTCGGTGGCGATACGTTTGCCCTCCAGATCCTTCACCGATTTCACCGGTGAATTTTCCGGCACGCACAACACCCAGCGCGCCGGCTTGCGCGAAACTTTGCTGAACAGAAATTCGCCCACCTCGTGGACCTTGGAGCCGTTCTCGATGATCCAGTCGTGGCCCGTGATGCCGCAGTCCAGGTAGCCATGCTCGACATAACGGCTGATCTCCTGCGCGCGGATGAGGCGGATCTCGAGCTCATCGTCGTCCACGTACGGGACGTACGAGCGGCTGCTGACCGATATGTTATAGCCCGCCTTGGCCAGCTTCTGGATGGCGGCTTCCTGCAAACTGCCCTTCGGCAGGCCGAATCTTAGTTTCTTGCTCATTTGGAATCCTGTTAATTGTCCAGTTACGGCGCGGCAAGGCCAACTTTTTTTTGCCCTTCTTCACGCCAGATTTGCCTCATTGCGGGTTCTGGATCACCCAGTCGTCACCGGTCTTTTTCAATTGATAGCTGTAAAAACCCGTCACCGCGCCGCCGGCATACCATTTGCCGATGGCCGTCACCGACCCATCGGCGGCCGGTTCGTCCATGTCGACACTCAAGATCATCGCCGGCTTGCCCGTATCCTTGTCGCGCGGCGATTGATTGGGCTGAAGGTCCACGCGGTAGCTTTCCTTGATCGGCGGTTTGCGGTTCGCAAAACTTTTCTGCAGCGCCGTTACTTCCGCATCCTCCGCCCGCAGAAAGATGGCGGTGTAATCCCCGTCCTCCCAAAAATGCCGCGTGAGCAGGTTGCTGAACACCAGGATTTCGATTTTGACCTCGTCCTCCTTCGGCAGATTGCTCATGCGTGCCGGGGCGATGGAATTGGTCTCCAGCCTTGGCAAGGTGGCACTATCGGTGAAGACGATATCTTCTTTGGCCGAACGGCAGCCGGTCGCAAAAAAAGCGACGACCGCCGCCAGAAAAAACGTGCCCGCAAGTTTGCATCCGCATTGATTAATTTTCATTGGTTGTCCCGGCTTATTTCCAGATCACGCGCCGGCCCTGTACGGAGATCGCCCCGCGCGCGATGGCGGCGACACATTTGGGATAGAGATCATGTTCCGCGGCGTGGATGCGCTGGTGCAAGGTTTCCGCCGTGTCATTATCCAGCACCGGCACGGCCTGCTGGCCGATGACCGCGCCCGAATCCACCCCGGCATCCACGAAATGCACCGTGCAACCGGCCACCTTCACACCGTGATCCAGCGCTTGTTTCCAGGCTTCCAGACCGGGAAAGGACGGCAGCAGCGACGGGTGGACATTCACGATGCGGCCTTCAAAGGCGCGCAAAAAATCACCCTTCAAGACCCGCATGAAACCGGCCAGCACAATGAGATCCACCTTTGCTGTCTGCAAGGCGGTGACGAAGGCGCGTTCCGCCTCCTCATCCAGCTTGGTGCGGAATTTTCCGGGCGGGATGAATTGCGCCGGCATTTTCCGGTCGCGCGCATGGGACAAAATACCTGCGCTCTCGACATCGCTCAGGACGATGCCCACCTCTGCCGGGATTTTCCCCGACGCAATCGCATCGGCGATCGCGACAAAGTTGGAGCCCTTGCCGGAACCGAGGACGCCTAATCTAAATAGTTTGCTCACCGCGCTTTGAATAGCAGAGAAAAGGGACAAAACAAAGTTGAAAGAACACAAAAACTAATGGTATCGCCGCTGGAAATCTTCCGCTTCGGGATGGCTTTATGCCCCCCTGGCATCGTCAGTTTAGGGGATGCTGTGACTGTCACCTTTGCGACCGGCTGCACGTCTAACGGCGCGACCCAATTTGCCCTGAACCAACTTATGAGATTCACCAAACCGGCCGTCGTTGCACTGGCTATTATGCTTCCAGCCGTGCTCCAAGCCGCTCCTGCCGTCACCGTCTCAGAAAATGATAACTCATATACCCTCGACAACGGCATTGTCACCGTCAGCGTCTCCAAACGTTCCGGCGATCTGCTTTCCCTCGAATACAAAAAGCTGGAGATGCTCGATACCGCCTCCGGCCACCAGGAAGCCTATTGGTCGCACAACACCGGCCGCGCCGCGAATGTCTTTCCCAGTGTCACCTTCGACCCCAAGACCAATGGTGGTGAACGCGGAGAAGTGGCCATCAAGGGCGTTTCCGGCGGCAGCCAGATGGGCAGCGGTCCGGGCGGCAGCATCACTGCCGATATCGAAATCCGGTACGCGCTCGACCGTGGTGTATCGGGCATCTACACCTATTCCATTTTCACGCACCCGACAAATTATCCCGCCACCTCCCTCGGCGAGGCCCGCTTCTGCATGAAGCTCAACGACGACATTTTCGACTGGATGACCGTCGACGCCAACCGGAACATGAAGATGATCTCCACCTACGACTGGAACCACGCCACGCAGATGAACCTGAAGGAGGCGCGCCGGATGAACACCGGCATCTACAAAGGCGAGGTCGAGCACAAATACGATTATTCCGCCAACCAGTTCGATGTCCGCGCGTGGGGCTGGTCCAGCACGGAAAAGAAAATCGGCCTCTGGCTCGTCAATCCCAGCGTGGAATATCTGAGCGGCGGGCCGACCAAATACGAACTCTCTTCGCATCGTGACGCCACGTTCAACACCAACAACCTCACGGCCCCTGCCCCGCCGACCTTGTTGAACTATTGGCGCAGCAGCCATTACGGCGGCAGCATCTGCAACATCGGCACCAACGACGCCTGGACCAAGGTCATCGGCCCCTTCCTGATCTACTGCAACTCGGCGGAGTCGCGCGAGGCCCTCTGGCCGGATAGTCTCGCCCAAGCGGACAAGGAAGCCAAAGCCTGGCCCTATGACTGGGTGCAAGGCGTGGATTACCCGCACAAGAATGAGCGCGCGACCGTGACTGGAAAAATTGTTCTCGATGACCCGCAGGCGCCAGATTTGAAGATGAAGAACCTCCTCGTCGGCCTGACGGCCCCGGATTATGCCCCGGCCATCATTCCGCGCGGCCCGCGCACTGGCCGGGCTGGCGGACGAGGTGGCGGCGGCGGCGGTTTTGGCCTTGCGGGCGGCGGTGAGGACGAGGCTGCGATGACGAATTCGCTAGGCAGCAACACTAATGCGACAGTGGCCTTGGCAAATACGAACCGACCCACAGGAACCAACGGTTTGCGCGGGCGTTTTGGCGGCGGTGGTGGCAGCGGGTTCGGCCTGCCGCGCATCGTTGAATGGCAGAATGACGCGCGCAATTACGAGTTCTGGGTACGGGCCGGCGACGACGGAAAATTCACCATTCCCAACGTCCGTCCCGGCAAATATACCCTCCACGCCATCGCCGATGGCGTGCTCGGCGATCTGGCTGTCACCAACATCACCGTCACCACCGGCCAAAACCTGTCACTGGGCAACGTCGACTGGCGGCCGGTCCGCTATGGCAAACAGCTTTGGGACATTGGCATCCCCAACCGCAAGGCCTCGGAATTTTTCAAGGGCGATGACTATTATCATTGGGGCTGGTATCTGCAGTATCCCAAGCTCTTCCCGCTGGATGTGAACTACGTCGTCGGCCAGAGTGATTATCGCAAAGACTGGTTTTTTGAACAATTGCCGTACAGCACCGACACCAACAATACCACTGGCAATGGCCGCGGCGACGGCACGACCTGGGCGGTCATTTTCAACCTGACCAACGCCCCGCACGGCAAGGCCACCCTGCGCCTCGCCATCTGCGGTATCGGCACGCGCACCCTGAGCGGGATCATGAACGATCAAGCCATCGGCACCGTGACCAACCTGATGTATAACGCCACCATCAATCGCGACGGCATTGGCGGCTCCTGGTGCGAACGGGACATGGCGTTCAACGCCTCTTTGATGAAGCCCGGCACCAACACCCTCGAGCTGACCATTCCACCCGGCGGGCTAACTTCGGGTATCATGTATGATTATCTTCGTCTGGAACTGGATGAAAGTGCGGCGTCAAAGTAAATCTGCCGGGGCGGGGAAATTTTTTTGATGACACGACGGGTTGGCGCATAAACAATAGGTGCGCAACTGCATGACCGTCACGCTTTTCATCCCCTGCTTTGTGGACGCGCTATTTCCGCGCGCCGGCATCAGCATGGTGGAGATTCTCGAACGCCTTGGCCACAAGGTCGCCTTTCCCGAAGCCATCACCTGCTGCGGCCAGCCGCCGTTCAATTCCGGCTACTGGGATGAGGCCCGCACCGTGGCCGCGAAAGTCCTGCCGCAACTGGCCGATGCC
>Ga0066797_1000295_pt1 | contig 15271 bp, 15 predicted proteins | sample PersoiDNA2013193_FD_76335 | JGI IMG/M metagenome (GOLD analysis project Ga0066797, IMG submission 76335) | Permafrost soil microbial communities from the Arctic, to analyse light accelerated degradation of dissolved organic matter (DOM) -... | ecosystem: Environmental > Terrestrial > Soil >... | reverse complement strand
GATCGGGAGGGTCACCTCGTCGGGGCCGACCGTCACGGGCTGCCCGTGGTGCTTGATGGGCAGCGGGTCGCCGTGCAGGAGCGCGTAGCTGGCGGCGCCCTGGCGGACGGCCACGTAGACGACGCGCCCCTGGTAGCGCATGCGGAACGACAGCCCGGCGAGGCCGGGGGGCAGGCTGGGGCTGAATGACAGGCCGTCCGCGCCCGCGCGCATCCCGCCGAACCCGCCGACGAGTGCCGTCCACGCGCCGGCCAGTGAGGCGATGTGCAGGCCGTCCTTGGTGTTGTGCTCGCGGTCCTGCAGGTCCATGAACGCGGCTTCCGCGAGGTAGTCGTAGGCGAGCTGCAGGTGGCCGACCTCGGCGGCCATGACCGCCTGGGTGCACGCGGACAGTGAGGAGTCCCGGACGGTGAGGGCTTCGTAGTAGTCGAAGTTGCGGAGCTTCTGGGCGGGGGTGAACGCGTCGCCGCGCAGTTGCATGGCGAGGACCACGTCGGCCTGCTTGACCACCTGCTTGCGGTAGAGCTGGAAGTACGGGTAGTGCAGCAGCAGCGGGTAATGATCGGCGGGGGTGGCGGCGAAGTCCCAGCGCGCGTACTTGGTGAAGCCGTCGTGCTGCGGGTGCACGCCCAGGCGTTCGTCGTAGGGGATGAACATGTCCGCGGCCGCGTCCCGCCATTCCGCCGCTTCCTCGGCCGTGACGTCGAGTTCGCGTGCCTCGTCGGAGAGCTTGGCGGCGAGATCGGCGGCGCAGTTGAGGTTCTGTTGCGCCATCAGGTTCGTGTAGAGGTTGTTGTCCTTGACCGCGCTGTATTCGTCCGGGCCTGTGACCCCTTCGATGCGAAACTTTCCGTCCGCGTCGTGCTGGCCGAGGGAGCGCCACAGGCGGGCGGTCTCGACGAGGATCGGCAGGGCGATCTCGCGCTCGAAGGCTTCGTCGCTGGTGGCGTCGATGTATTGCACGACGGCGGCGGAAATGTCGGCGTTTATATGGAAGGCCGCGGTGCCCGCCGGCCAGTATCCGGAGCACTCCTGGCCGCGGATGGTGCGCCAGGCGAACGCGGCGCCTGCCAGGCCGAGCTCGGTCGCGTGCTGCCGGGCGATTGGCAGGGTCTCGTGCCGCCAGCGCAGCGCGTCGGCCGCGGCGGCTGGCTGCGTGTAGGTCAGCACGGGCAGCACGAACGCCTCGGTGTCCCAGAACGTATGCCCGTCGTAGCCCGTCCCGGTGAGGCCCTTGGCGGGGATTGGCCGGTGCTCGGCCCTGGCGCCCGCCTGGAGGATGTGGAAAAGGCCGAACCTGACCGCCTGCTGTATTTCCATGTCGCCGTCGACCTGGACGTCCGCGCCCTCCCAGAAGTCGTTGAGGTAGGCGCGCTGCTCTTTGAGCAGTCCTTCCCAGCCAGTCAGCCCGGCGGCGGCGATCGCGCCCGAGACCTGGTCGATCAGCGCGGGCCGTGACCGCCACGCGGACCAGCCGTAGCCGAGGTACTTGACGAGCTGGACCTTCTCGCCTGCGGGCACTTCGGCGGCGACCATCAGCCGGCCCAGGTCGGGGAACGACTCCGAGGTGACGGCCATGCGGGACGGACCGGAGACCTCGTGGCACATGGCGGCGGCGAGCCGCAGCTTGCTCAGCCGGGTGCCGTGCACGAGCACGGCTCGCGGCCGCGCTCCGTCCACGGCCATGTGCTCCTCGCTGACCAGAGGCGATGCCAGAACCGACGCCGCGCGCGGATCGCCGGGAATGGTAGGGATCTCCTCGTTGGCGACGAGCTCTGACATCAGGACGAGCCGCATCGGCTGGTCGACGGGCGAGACCGTGTAGGAGATGGCCGCGACCGCGCGCTGGGTCAGCGAGACGAGCCGTACCGACGTGACCTGCACCGTGCGCCCGGCGGGCGACGTCCATACGACGTTCCTGGTCAGGGTGCCGGCCCGCAGGTCGAGGGTGCGGGTGTGCGATTGGACCACGCCGTACCTGATGTCGAACGGCTCGTCGTCGACGAGGAGCCTGATGATCTTGCCGTTGGTGACGTTGATGACGGTCTGGCCGGTGTCGGGGAATCCGTAGCCGGCCTCGGCGTACGGCAGCGGCCGGTCTTCGTAGAGCGAGTTCAGGTAGGTGCCTGGCAGCCCGTAGGGCTCGCCCTCGTCCAGGTTGCCGCGCAGCCCGATGTGGCCGTTGGAGAGCGCGAACACCGACTCGCTCTGCGCGAGCAGGTCCAGGTCAAGCGAGGTCTCGGTGAGGCACCACGGCTCAACGCCGTACGGCGCGTTCGTGATCATTGTGCGCCTCCGTTCTTGATTACAGAAGTTCCGCCAGGTCCTTCACCACGACGTCGGCACCATGCTCGCGCAGTCCCTCGGCCTGGCCGACCCGGTCCACGCCTACCACGAGGCCGAAGCCGCCGGCGTGTCCGGCCGCGACCCCCGCAAGCGCGTCCTCGAAGACGGCGGCGGCCTTAGGCTCGACGCCGAGCATTTTCGCGGCCTCGAGGAACGTGTCGGGCGCCGGCTTGCCATGCAGCCCGCGTTCGCCGGCGACCTTCGCGTCGACCCGCGCGTCGAAAAGGTCCGCCACGCCGCCCGCCTTGAGCACCGCCTCGGTGTTCGCGCTTGACGAGACGATGGCCGTGCGCAGGCCCGCCTTGCGGACCGCGGTGATGTACCTGGACGAGCCTTCGTAGACTTGCACGCCGTCCCGGTCAAGCACCTCGAGTACCAGCTCGTTTTTCCTGTTGCTCAGGCCCCATACGGTGGGCGTCCCCGGCTTGTCGGACGGCGACCCGGTCGGGAGATCGATTTTCCTCGACTGGAGGAACGCCGCCGTGCCTTCCAAGCGCGGCTTGCCGTCCACGTACTCGTCGTAGTCACGCTCCCCGTCAAACGGGGCGAACTGCCCGCCGGGCTCCCCTGACGACGATCCGGTCTTCTCGGCCTGCGAGCGCAGAAACTCGTCGAACATCTGCTTCCAGGCCGCGGCATGGACGACGGCGGTTTTCGTCACAACGCCATCCATATCGAACAAGCAGGCGGTTACCCCATCCGGCAGGCCTAGCATGCGGCTCCGATCACGGAAATATGCGACATAAAGTACCGATTTATCCGGAAAAATCTCCATCTGAACTAGGCGGTGCGTTCTCGTCGGGAAGCTCGAGATCGCTCTTGGCCAGTTCCTCGATGTTGACGTCCTTGAAGGTCACTACCCGCACGTTCTTGACGAAACGCGCGGGCCTGTACATGTCCCACACCCAGGCGTCGGTCATGGTGACCTCGAAGAAGACCTCACCGTTGTCGGCGGCACGAACCTTGAGGTCCACGTCATTGGTGAGATAGAACCGGCGCTCCGTCTCCACGACATGGGTGAACAGGCCGACGACATCGCGGTACTCGCGGTAGAGCTGCAGCTCCATCTCCGCTTCATACTTCTCAAGATCTTCCGCGCTCATGACCCCTATTCTCCCTCCGCCGGCCCCGTCGCAGGCACACACCGGAACGATCGGCGGTGTACCGCAGAGGGCCCATGTTCCGCTAGCGCCCGCAGGTGCTCACCGGTTACATACCCCTTGTGACGACAGAAGCCATATTCCGGGTAACGCTCGTCAAGCTCATGCATCATCCGGTCCCTCGTCACCTTGGCCACGATGGACGCCGCGGCGACGGATGCGGCCACCCGGTCGCCTTTCCACATCGCCAGCGCGGGCGCGCCAAGACCGCTCACGGGAAAGCCGTCCGTCAGCACGTATCCAGGGCGCCTTGACAGCCCGGCGCACGCCCGGCGCATGCCCTCGATGTTGCACACGTGCAGCCCGAGCCCGTCGATCTCGGCCGCCGAGACCGTCACCGCGTGCCAGTCCACCGCCCGCGCCACGATATGACCGTATGCCTCCTCGCGGGCGGCCGGAGTGAGCAGCTTGGAGTCGGCCAAGACGGGGATCCGCTTGATCGCCGCGGCATCGAGGACGACGGCCGCCACCACGAGCGGCCCGGCGCAGGCGCCGCGGCCGGCCTCATCAATGCCCGCGACTGGCGCGAGACCGGCGCGCGCCAGCGCATTCTCGTAGGCGGCGAGCCCCGCGCTTCGCCGCGGCGTGTATGCGTGCGTGACCATCAAAGGCAGCGTACGCCAGCCGCGCCCCGCTCGCGCCCGGCTCCGCAGGGACACGGCGGGCGAACGGCAGCCGCGCGGATGGGGAGCAGGCGAGGACAGGGCCCCGCCGGTCCTCGTCGCGTCCCGCTGTCCCCTTCCGCCGCATCCGTGCCAAGTCCTACCCCAGTCGTACCGAACGGTCCCGTGGTTCCACCGGCCACGCCCTCCACTTCGCCGGATTGATCGTGATAGACACACCAAGATCGAAATAACGCTGAAGGTTTGACCGGCCAGCGGCGGTCAAACCTTCAGCACTCTCGATTTCCGGGTAGACGACGCTCGTGCGGCCTGGACGGTCGCCGCGAATCGGGCGCGCGGAAACGGCGGGTGGCTACGAAACGGGACGGGAACGGCGGTTTTTTCTGCGGAGGCGGATGGTGCGCTGCAGCCACGTCAGCGGGACCGCGCCAGCGAACCCGAGGGCTAGCGGCAGTGCGGAGCCGGCCTGGCGGATGGGCGTGCCGTTGTCCATCGCGGCCAGAAGCGCCGCGCTCGAGCCGCCGGCCGCGGCATTCGATCCTGCCGCTGCCGAGGCGTTGAGCTGAGGCTGTTCGAACGTCGCGGGGATGTTGAGGAACCCCCACCGGCTTGGCGGCCAGATGATCACGAAGGCACGGCCAAGGACCGCGCTCTCCGGGATCGCTCCGCCGCCTGGATCGCCCATGTGCCCGCGGGAGTCGTAGGAGACTGCGCGGTGGTCGCCCATCACCCAGAGGCTGCCCTTCGGGACGGTGATGCGGAACGACTGGGTGGACGGCGAGTTGCCGGGATACAGGTAGGAGCTCTCGGTGAGCGGTACCCCGTTGACGGTGACCCGGCCGTTGGCGTTACAGCAGGCCACGTGGTCGCCTGGCAGCCCGATTACGCGCTTGATGTAGATCGACGAGTCATGGCTGATGCCGACAACGCCCTCAAGATCGTCGACCACCTTGCTGAAGATGTTCGAGCTGGCCGGCGGGTTATCGAAATCCCACGAGCCGGTGCCGTCGAACACCACGACATCACCACGGTGGATGGGTCTCATGTGGAAGATGACCTTGTTGATGAGGACGCGGTCCCCGATTTCGAGGGTGTTTTCCATCGAGGCAGACGGTATGTAGAAGGCCTGGACGGCAAACGTCTTGATGAGGACGGCGAGGACAAGGGCGACCACGATGAGTACCGGCAGTTCGCGCCAGAAGCTGCGGCGGCGCTTGGGCCGTGCGGGTCCCGTGCCTGAGCCACGCTTCCACGCGTGCGCCGCGGTGGTGCCGCCGCTCCCGGGGCCTTTGCCTCTGTCGCCGCTGCCACGGGCGCCATTTACTCCGGTGTCATTGAATCCGGCACCGCCGCCACCGGCTCCGGCGCCGCCACCGGCTCCGCCGACGGCGTTCCACCCGTCAGCCACGGTGTCCCTGGGCCCGGACTCGAACGTTCCTCGCATCTGGCGGGCCACCGGCTCACCCAGCCCGGTCAGCTGCTGCTCCTGCCAGGTCCTGGGCGCCGGCCAGGTGCGGCCGCCAGCGTACCCGGGCGTGTCTGCTGGCCCAGGAACAGAGCCCAAGCCTGGGACCGCCTGGGTTTCGTCCAGGTTGGGCACCGGATCGGCCGGCTCCCAGGGCGGCGACCCGTAACCGTCCCACGCGCCTGAACCGCTCATTCGCGCCCCCCTGTTCCCGCATGCCAGGCCGCGTCGTCGTCGCTCATCACTGTGAGCGTATCGCCACTTCCGCTAGGGCCAACCGTCCCAGCACCTTGCTCCTGTCAAGAACAGGCAAAAAAGGGCTGACCGGCGGGCCTGTACCCGGGTACCAGGTTGCGTAGCGAGAGTGGCCGCCGCGTGGCTGGGCTAGCTCAGCGTCGCCGACGGCGGCGCCAGGCTAGGGCTGCCCCCGATACCGCGGCAGCGCCGCCGGCCACGGCGGCGGGCGGAGCTGTGGCTATGGCAGCAGCCGCCTTAGCGCCCGCCTGTGCGAAAGTCGCGGGGATGGGGATGTCGTTGATGCGCGAGAGGGGCCAGATGATCACAAAGGCCCGCCCGACGACGGCGCTCTCCGGGATGGTGCCGTCGTCCGGGGAGTCTGGCCGGTAGCGGGAGTCGTCGGAGTCAGCGCGGTTGTCGCCCATGACCCAGAGCCTGCCGGGCGGCACAACGACACTGAACTTCACCTGGGAGGGGGAATCGCCGGGAAAGATGTACGACGTCTCGTTCAGCGGCACGTTGTTGACCGTGACCCGGCCCTGCGCGTCGCAGCACGCCACATGGTCGCCAGGGACGCCGATGACGCGCTTGACGTAGTCGGTTCCTGGCGCGGCGATCCCGACCAGGCTCGTCAGGTCGTCCCAGTACCGGACGACCGGGTTGCTCGGTGCCGCAGTCGCCGGGTCCCAGGACCCGGCGCCGCTGAACACGACGACGTCGCCGCGCGCGATGGGGCGGAACCGGTAGACGACCTTGCTCACCAGGATCCGGTCGCCGGGCAGCAGCGTGTTCTCCATCGAACCCGAAGGGATCGAGAACACCTGGACGACGAACGCCTTGAGCAGAATCGTCAGGACCAGCGCTGCCACGACAATGACGACGAGATCACGCCAGAGCGGCCGCTTGCGCTTCTTCTCGCGACCGCTGGCCGGCTTCTGCTCGGCTACCGCTTGATCGGGCGGGGTTTGCGGGCCCGATTCCGCCGTGCCCGCATTCGCCACGCCTGACTCTCCCGCGCCCGATTCAGCATCGGGCGCGGGGGCTCCAAGATCGGGGGCCATCCGCTATCAGCCCGTCAACCGAGGTCAGCTAGCGACGGTCTCCCGCCGCTCCTTGATCCTGGCAGCCTTGCCTCGCAGGTCACGCAGGTAGTAAAGCTTGGCCCGGCGGACACGGCCGCGGGTAACAGTCTCGATCTTGTCGATCGACGGGCTGTGCACGGGGAAGGTGCGCTCGACGCCGACGCCGTAGCTCACCTTGCGCACGGTGAAGGTCTCCCGCAGGCCACCGCCCTGACGCCGAATCACCACACCCTGGAAGACCTGAACGCGGGAGCGGTTGCCTTCCGTCACCTTGACGTGCACCTTGAGGGTGTCACCTGGACGGAAATCCGGGACGTCGCCCCGGAGCTGGGCCTGCTCAAGCTCGGCAATCGCGGTGTGCATGATGGATGTTCCTCAGTCCTGGTCGGAAATGCGCGCCAGCGCGCATCCGGGTGTAAGCCTGCGTGAGCCAGGGAAACCCCGGCGGAGTCAACGCCCGAACGGGCAGCGTTTCTCAGTGTGCCATATTTTCGCCGTCAACCGGAAAACCGGCCTGGGCGAGTGTCCTGTGATCCCGCGGGTCAAGGCCATCCGGCACCGCCGCAATCTGGCGGATCAGGTCTGGCCTATGGGCCGCGGTACGGCGCAGCGCCTCGTCCCGTTGCCAGCGCGCTATCGCCTTATGATCGCCAGACAATAGTACGTCAGGTACGTCGTGCCCGCGCCAGGTCCGAGGCCTTGTGTACACGGGTCCTTCAAGCAGTCCGCTCATCACGCCACCCGTTCCGCCGAACGAGTCATCGCTTGCCGACCGCTCGTTCCCGAGCACTCCGGGCAGCAGCCTGCAGACAGCCTCAACGATGACCGCGACGGCTGCCTCGCCGCCCGCGAGCACGTAGTCGCCGATGCTGACCTCGTCCACGGGCATCCGGGTCCTGGCATCCGCGACCACCCGCCCGTCGATCCCTTCGTACCTGCCGCACGCGAACACCAGATGACTCTCCGCCGCGTAGGCGGCGGCCATCTCCTGGGTAAACGGGACCCCGCTGGGCGTAGGCACCACCAGCCGAGCCGGGCGCGACCCACGACCCATACCCGACATTTCCGAAATGTCCGGAGCGGGGGGCTGGGCCGGAGCGGGGGCCGCGTTTTCTGGCGGTGGCGCGGTGGCGGCAGACAGGACCGCGTCGAGGGCGGCGCCCCAGATGTGGGGCTTCATGACCATGCCCGGGCCGCCGCCGAAGGGCGCGTCATCGACCGCGTGGTGCACGTCGGTTGTCCACCGGCGCAGATCGTGCACGCGGAAGTCGATGTCTCCGCGCGTTCCGGCCTTCCCGACCAGCGATACGCCGAGCGGGCCAGACGCACCGACGCGGCCGTCCGCGTCCACCGGGCCGAAGTAATCAGGAAATATCGTAATAATGTCGATACGCACAGCGACCTCTCAACCCGCCAGATTGTCGGCAACAGCGCCAGTGTGCCAAGTGCACCCGCGCGCCCTTTGGCTCGCGGGAGAGCACAGCGTCAGGTGGCGTCTTGGAGGTTGAGCAGGCCCTCAGGCGGGTCGATGACCAGGACGCCGCCGGGAACGTCCACCTGGGTGACGATCGCCTTGACGAACGGGACCAGGATGTCCGCGCCGCCCGCAGCCGGACGGATGACGAGCACGTCCTGGCCACCATGCAGCACGTCATCGACGGCCCCGACGACGGTGCCATCCACCGTGCGCACGGACAGCCCAACGAGCTGGCCGTCGCGGAACTCATCAGGATCACCGGTTTCACCGAGCGTGGCGGCGTCGACGAACAGCCACGTGCCGCCAAGCCCGCTCGCGGTGGTCCTGTCGCTGATGCCCTCGAACTTGACGAGCAGTTCTCCTGAGTGCCAGCGGGTCCCGGCCACGGTTAGCGGCCCAACGCCGACAGGGTCGGTGTCCAGCCGCGAGCCAAGAGCGAACCGAAGCTCAGGCTCGTCGGTACGGACACCGACCACCACGTCGCCGCGTATCCCGTGCGGACGGCCGATCCGGCCGACGGTGACCTGCATGCCGGCTAACGGACCTCGCCAGTCTCAAGCAGGTCGATGCGAACGTGCCCGTCCCCCGCGAGGGAGCCGACAACGGTCCGCAGCGCCCGGGCGGTGCGCCCGCCCCTGCCGATGACCTTTCCCAGGTCCTCGGGATGCACGCGTACCTCAAGGACATTGCCCCTGCGCAGCATCCTGCTCACCACCTGGACGTCGTCCGGGTGGTCAACGATGCCGCGGACCAGGTGCTCGAGGGCCTCCTCAAGCACGTCAGGCCTCGGCGGCCTTGGACTCGCCGGCCTCGGCCGTAACGGCCTCGGCGGCAGGTGCCGCCTCGGGAGCGACGGCTTCCTCGGCGGGAGCGGCCTCGGCGACCGGCTCCTTCTTCGGCGCTTCCTTCTTCGGCGCTTCCTTCTTCGGCGTGGACCTGGCCGGCCTGGCGGCAGCCTTGGTCTCCTTCGCCGCGAAGGACTCCTTTACGAGTTCGTCGTAGCGGTCCTTCTTGTCGGCCTTCGGCTCGGCGGTCCGCAGGGTGCCCTCGGTGCCTGGCAGTCCCTTGAACTTCTGCCAGTCGCCGGTGATGGCCAGCAGGCGCTGGACCGTGTCGGTCGGCTGCGCGCCGACAGAGAGCCAGTACTGCGCCCGCTCGGAGTCCACCTTGATGAACGACGGCTCGAGCTTCGGGTGGTACTGGCCGATCTCCTCGATGGCGCGCCCGTCACGCTTGGTACGCGAGTCGGCGACGACGATCCGGTAGTACGGTTCCCGGATCTTGCCCAGGCGCTTTAGCTTGATCTTGACAGCCACGGCTGTGCTTCTCCCAGCAAGTTAGGTACGTATGTCGGGAACCTGCCAGCGGGGAATGGGCCGGCCGGGCCGAACGAAGGAGCCAGACCGGGCGGACGGAGAGAGGGCGCCACGCGGCCAGGCATCAAGAAACCATCATGCCAGATGCCGGGGGCTAAGCGGTAATCCGTCTGGCAGGTCGGCTACGCACGATCCGATCACCAACAGTGATCGGATCGGATCGGATCGATCCGCCACTGGACATCATTGAACATTAAAACCGCATCGATTGCATGAAACAGTTGCATAACGCGCGGACTTTTCCCGCTGCGACCGCGTACAGGCTGTGGAAACCTCACACTACGACGGCATTGTCAACAACTTGCGGGATTGATCGGATGCTAGCCTCTTTGAACCCTCATGAGCGATAAGCGCCTGTGAGCTGGTACGGCAACGCTAAGTCACAGTCCCGGGGGCAGGGATTACGTGCCTGGACATGGGTGCGCACATATAAAGGAGAGATCCAGACCATGACAGACCAGTCTGTCCAGCCGACCGCCGGCGGTTTTTCCCGGCGTAGCCTGTTCCGCACGGCCGGCCTCGGCGCGGCCGTCGTGGGCGGCGGCAGCTTCCTCGAGGCCTGCAGCTCGGGCATCAAGGGCGCCACTAGCAGCACTTCAAGCAGCTCAGGCAGCTCGGGTGCCACCAGCAGCAAGGAAATCACGATCGGCTGGATCCACCCGCTGACCGGTCCCCTCTCGGGATTCGGCTACCCGGACGCCTGGGTCCTGCAGAAGATCATGGCGACCTCGCCGTACAAGAACGGCTTCAAGATCGGCGGCACGACCTACACGATCACCATCAAGTCCTACGACAGCCAGTCGAGCGTGACCCGGGCAGGCAGCCTCGCCAAGCAGGCAATCCAGAGCGACAACGTGGACCTGCTGCTCGCCTCCTCCACGCCCGAGACGGTCAACGCGGTGGCCAGCCAGGCGGAGACCCTTGGCACCCCGCTCGTCTGCTCGAACATCCCGTGGGAGTCGTGGTACGCCAACCTCGGCGGCAACCCGACGCCAGGCAAGTCGACATTCAAGCCCAAGTACACCGTCATGTACTTCCTTGGCGCCGAGCACCTGGTCCAGGCCTTCATCCCCATGTGGAACAGGATCGGCGAGAAATACGGCAACGACCACATCGTCGCGGCGGCGTTCCCGAACGACGCCGACGGCAACGCGTTCCGTGCCGTGTTCCCGCCCATCGCCAAGGGCGCGGGCTACACGATCAACCTGTCGACGCCGTACGCGGACAATCTCACTAACTACACGTCGATGATCTCGGCGTTCAAGGCGGCCAAGGCCGACTTCTTCACCAACGTCCCGCTGCCCCCGGACTTCGCCACCATGTGGAAGCAGTCGCTGCAGCAGGGCTTCAAGCCGAAGCTCGCCACGGTGGCCAAGGTGCTGCTGTTCCCGACCGATGCCTACTCGATGGGCTCGGAGGTCAACAACGTCGCCACCGACAGCTGGTGGGTGCCGTCCCTGCCGTGGCACTCGTCCTTCACCGGTGAGACCTGCACGGAACTGGCCACCGCCTACACCGCGGCGGGCCTCGGGCAGCCGAACGCCAACATCAGCAACTACACCCTCTTCGAGATCGCGTACAAGGCGCTCACCTCGGTGAACGACCCGCACAACAAGGCAGAGGTCGCCGCGGCCCTGTTCAAGGTGCAGCTTCCCGAGGCGGTGGCCGGCCCGATCGACTACACCCTGAGCACGAACCCGGCGCCTGGCGTCGCGATCACCAAGCCGGTCGGCATCCAGTGGCAGAAGGGCACCAAGTACCCGCTCGAGGCCAAGGTCGTCGACAACACGCTGCAGCCGAACGCCAAGATCACCGGCGACCTGCTGCCGACCTTCAAGTGAGACAATGTCACTGCTTGAGCTAGACCACGTGACGAAGCGGTTCGGCCGAGTCGTTATCGCGGAAGACCTGTAGTTCACGGTCGGCGCCGGGGAAACGGTCGGGATCGTGGGGCCGAACGGGGCTGGCAAGACCAGCCTCTTCGGCCTCATCTCCGGTGACCTCTCCCCTGGCGCCGGCCAGGTCAAGTTCGCGGGGCGGACCATTACCAGGCTCGATTCCGCTGCCCGGTGCCGGCTCGGCATCGGGCGGACGTACCAGGTCCCCCGCCCGTTCACCGACATGACCGTGTTCGAGAACGTGCTGCTCGCCGCGCAGCAGGGCGGCGCCCTGCGCCGCAAGGCCAGCTACGCGGCCGCCGCGAACGCGCTCGAGCGAACCGGGATCGCGGCCGAGGCGAACAGCACGGCGGGCCGGCTCGGCCTGCTCGCCCGCAAGCGGCTCGAGATCGCCAGGGCGCTCGCCACCGGCCCCTCCCTGCTGCTGCTCGACGAGGTGGCCGGCGGGCTCACCGACCCCGAGGTCACCGTGCTCGTCGAGATCGTCCGCGGCATCAACGCCGAGGGCACCTCGGTGGTATGGATCGAGCACGTGGTGCGCGCCCTCACCTCCCTGGTCTCCAGGATGACCTGCCTGTACGGCGGGGAGTTCATCGGTGACGGCACCCCGGCCGAGGTGCTCGCCAACCCCCGGGTGCGCGAGATCTACTTCGGCAGCGATCCCGACTTGTCGGTAGCCGAGCCGCTCGACGAGCCGGAAAAGAAAGAAAGTCATGAGTGAGAGGAACGGACCCGGGCTTCGCACCGACGCACCATTGCTCGAGGTCCGCGACCTCGTCGTGCACCACGGCCAGCTCCAAGCGCTCTCGGGCATCTCGCTCGCGGTGTACCCGGGCGAGGTGTACGCGATCATCGGGGCGAACGGCGCGGGCAAGTCGACGCTGCTGCGTACGATCGCGGGGCTGCACAGGCCGACAGAGGGCTCGATCACGTACGCGGGCAGGGACGTCACCGGGCTGCGCCCGGACAAGCGCGCCACGGCAGGGATCACGATGGTCCCCGAGGGCAGGCGGCTTTTCCCCTCCCTCACCCTGGAAGAGAATCTCAAGGTCGGCGCGACCTACGCGCGGAAGGGCCCGTGGACCATCGGGCGGGTCTACGAGGTGTTCCCGTGGATGAAGGACAGGCGCGACCAGAAGACCGCGCAGCTATCGGGCGGCGAGCAGCAGTCGGTGGCCATCGGCCGGGCGCTCGTCGCGAACCCGCAGGTGCTGCTGCTCGATGAGCTATCTCTCGGCCTCGCGCCGGTGATCGTCCAGCGGATCTACGGGATGCTGCCGCAGATACTTGAGTCCGGCGTCACGGTCCTGCTCGTCGAGCAGGACGTCAGCCAGGCGCTCCGGGTCGCGACGCACCTGCAGTGCCTTCTTGAGGGGCACACCACGCTGGAAGGCACGCCTGCCGAGGTCACCCGCGTCCAGGTCGAGGCCGCCTACTTCGGAGTCACCGACGGGAGCGTCGCGTTATGGCCTGGGTTAACGCCGTCATCCAGGGCATCTTGACCGGCGGCCTCTACGCGCTCTTCGCCTGCGGGCTCTCGCTGCTGTTCGGCGTGATGAAGGTCGTCAACCTGGCGCACGGCGACCTCGCGACCGTCGCGGGATACGTCGGCGTCGGGATCGTCGCGGCCACCCACATGCCGTTCCTGTGGTCGGTGCCGCTGGTCGTGCTCGTCATGGCGGTGCTCGGCTACGCGCTGCAGCGGACCGTGATCCAGGCGGCCATCAGCCGCGGCGAGCTGACCACGCTGATCGTCACCTTCGGGCTGTCGATCGTGATCGAGAACGGCCTGCTGCAGTTCTTCACCTCCAACACCCGCGGGCAGGCGATCGGCGACAGCTTCACCACCGCCTCGTTCTCGATCGGCTCGCAGATCCAGATCGCCTGGCTCAACGTGTTCATCTTCGTGCTCGCCGTCGTGGTGCTGCTCGCCCTGCAGTACTTCCTCTCCGGCTCCAAGTACGGGCGGCTCATCCGCGCCGTCGCCGACGACCGGGAGGCGGCCCAGCTCTCCGGTGCGGACTACCGGCACGTGTTCGGCATCGCGGCGGCGATCGCGTTCGGCACCGTGGCGCTGGCCGGAATGTCCTACGGCCTGACCACCACGATCGACCCGACCACGGGCACCGACACGATCCTGCTATTCGCGTTCGCCGCCGTGGTGATCGGCGGGCTCGGATCCCTCTGGGGCACCCTGCTCGGCGGCATCATCCTGGGCGTCGCCCAGCAGATCGGCGCGCAGATCAACATCTCCTACGAGCAACTCGGCGGATACGTCATCTTCCTCCTGGTGCTCGTGGTCTGGCCGCAGGGGCTTACCAGCCGAAGGGCTCAGTCATGACGGCAATGGCGGAGGGCACGGTCCGTTCGGGACAAAATGAATTGAAAGTCACTCGCTCGCGCAGGAACGTGGCGTGGAGTGGCCTTGGCGCGATCGTCGTGATCGTCGTGCTGTTCCTGTTCCCCTACTACATCGGCCCAGGCACCCTCGGGATCATGGTGCAGGCGCTCATCGTGCTCACGCTCGCCTCGATGTGGAACCTGCTCGCCGGTTATGCCGGGCTCGTGTCGGTTGGGCAGCAGGCGTTCTTCGGGCTCGGCGCGTACTTCGTGCTGATCCCGGCGATGCACGGGATCTCGCCGTGGCTTGGGCTGCCGATCGCGGCCATCGCCGCGGCGGCCTGCGCGCTGCCGCTGTGGTGGCTGGTCTCCCGGCTGCGCACCGGGTACTTCGCGATCGCCACCTGGGTGCTCGCCTCGGCCGTCATGCTGGTCATCGAGCAGATCCAGTCCATCGGCGGCGGCACGGGCATGCCGCTGCCCGGGCTCACCGGGATGGACCCGGCCGTGCTGACGGCCGACACGTACTGGGCCGGCCTGACCGTCGCGGTGCTCGCCATCGGGTCCGTGTACTTCCTGCTGCGCTCTCGCGTGGGGCTCGTGCTTACCGCGATCCGCGACGACGAGCGGGCGGCCAGGTCGTCTGGCGTCCGGGTGGGCAGGGCGCGGCTGCTGGTCTTCATCGTGGCCGCGGGCGGCTGCGGTGCGGCGGGCGGCGTGCTCGCGATCCAGCAGCTTCAGGTGGTGCCCGGCACGTCCGGCGGCGTGTTCAGCGTGCAGTGGACAGCCGAGATGGCCTTCGCGGTGATCATCGGCGGCATCGGCACGATCGAGGGGCCGATCCTCGGGACGGCCGTCTACATGGTGCTGCAGCAGACGCTCCAGTCCTACAACGCCTGGTACCTGATCGCCCTCGGCCTGGTGGCCATCTCGATCGCGCTGTTCGCCAGGCGCGGCCTGTGGGGCACGCTCGACGAGAAGCTCAACATCCGCCTCTTCCCCACCGGGTACTACCTGTGGGGACCAGGCGAACGGCGCGGCCGCCGACGCAAGGCCGCCCACGCGGAGTAACTCTTGCTGCCGCCTGTCCGGAAATATCACCATATCCAGGACACGAACCCTGGGCTGCGGACGGTACCGGGCCTGTTCCCGTCCGAAAATCGATAGCGCTGAGGGTTGAGCCGGTCCCAGCCGGTCAAATCTTCAGCGCTGACACGATCTTGGCGTGCTTATGCGGATATATCCGGCTGAGGGACAGGGCGGGCGG
>Ga0066797_1000294_pt1 | contig 15276 bp, 5 predicted proteins | sample PersoiDNA2013193_FD_76335 | JGI IMG/M metagenome (GOLD analysis project Ga0066797, IMG submission 76335) | Permafrost soil microbial communities from the Arctic, to analyse light accelerated degradation of dissolved organic matter (DOM) -... | ecosystem: Environmental > Terrestrial > Soil >... | reverse complement strand
TTCATCGCATCAGGTGCCAGCAGCGGCAATCGCATCAGGGCATAGGAATTCTACAAGGAGCCTTGGCCGGCGGGCGGGGGGCGGGCGCTCCGCGCCCGCTCCCCCGCGCCTCCGGCCAAGGGATCCATTCAGTTTGACACGCGCCACAATTGCTTTGGCGTTTTATCGGCGGTCTCCACTGGCGGATTTTCGGTCATCATACCAACGCGCCAACATCCCTGCTTTCAGGGGCAAGCCAGCGCATGATTTCCCATGCCCGCCACCACCGAGGCTGTCTCATCGCAAAGGTTACTCACCTCCGGTTGCCGCTTACGCGGCGAAATCGCCCAGAAGCTTTCTCCACCAGCCCGTTTTTTCATGTGTCCCGGCCGCAGCGTCTGTCTCCACTCGCGTCGATCCCCGCTATCAAACGGATCACCGACGCAGACAGCGTCACCGTGTTCGCAAAGCTGTATTTATCCAGCTCATACGCATTTGCCCCCAGGCATTTGCAGACGTATTCCGCTCCAGCCAGTGAGCGGTCATATAAACGAACATCGACACGCGCCCCACCGGATTGCACCTTCCACAGGTGTTCGGCCTGGTATTGCAGCGTGTGATGGTTGCGGGTAGCAGTCCCACCCACCAGACAGTGGAAGTGGAAACGCCCCTTCATTTCGCCTTCTTCACCCCGCAGTGCTATGAGAAGGCGTTTATAGGGGACACCAGCGACCTTGGCCAATTCCTGCAACCAGCTAAACGCCAGACCATACGCAATTTGAGGTTTGGGCACAGTGCCCGCGAAGGTCAGGGTTGCAAAAAAATCCCACTGGATTCGGGCCAGGGAGATACCGAAATCGGTGGCGACCTCAGATTTGCGAATCGGTTCATGCCAATTCCTGTCTTTCCGAGGGTTTTTGGCCATATCACTTCTTGGCTTCGGAGATGATGCCGCCCAAGACGGTGGCTTTACCGCCATTCTCACCGTGCCGGATTTTGGTCACGCCGACCTGGATGGTGGTGCCCATGGTTTTGCCCCACAGTTTGGCGCGTTCCTCGTCCTTGGTCCGGTAATAGAGCATTTCCTCCATCCGGCATTCCGGCGGCTGGCTCATGTCCATGCACAGCAAATCATACGATTCGCCGCCCGGCTTGCCGTTCTTGGCCGGCCAGGTGTTGTGGACTTCTTTGAACACTGTCAGGGTCATGATCATTTGCTTATCTTTCGGTTGGTTCCGTCAGTTGGTGTGAGTTCGCCCGCCACGGACGGAGGCACGGCAGGGAAATCTGTATGGGCAGAGAGGACAGGCACGAAAAAACCGACGTAAGCCGCATAATTGCGGTTCAGCGTCGGTTGCAGTTCTGTTTTCTCTGACATGCCACCGTTTGTAGCACGCCGTACCGAAAACAACTAACGAGTCGAATTTAGAAGCACTAGGCAGATGCCGCTGGACGACCGCTTTTCAACGGCCTTAAGCTCAAACCGATGCCGCCCGGTGGCGAGGCGCATACGTCACGCAGCGTGTTGACTTCGATATAGGCGGTCAGTCCCGCCCGCATGAAGGGTTTCATCCATTCATGTAAATCGCTCAAGGTTTTCTTGGGGTTGGCTTCCAGCATGGCCTGGATTTCAGGCCAGACCAGGAGCAGAAAGCTATAGATTCCAGACCGGCTGCTCTCACCGGCAAGCTGGCCATCTGTATCCAAAAAACTTGTCAGACCCTCAGTAAAACCCTCGCTGAATTGAACCATGGCTTCCGGACTGAATTGTCCCGCCAGTTCGCTGAATTTTGGTCCCTGTTCCGTGATGTTCGCCATCCAAACGACCATCTGCTCATTCAGCATTTCAGAAAACAACTCGTCAGGGGTTTCACTTTTAAGCTTCTCTCGGTTTGCCTCCATCCATGGCTTGCCGAAAATCGCTGTGAATAGCTCATCGGTTTTGGTGGGCGACAAATCATTGAAGCCGTCGACCTCCAACATCTGCCCGGCCTCCATTTCGGCAAACCGGATGCTCCGCACCCCGATGCCAACTACACGGCCTAGATTTGTCCAATCAATCCGCAGCACCTTTTTGATCTCGTCAATTGAAGCTTTGGTTGTCATGCCGAAGGGGTCGAGGACCTGCACCGTTTTCGATAATGATGGAAACCCTTTGAAATAGGTTCGCTGGAAGGCGTCAAAAATGTGGTAGCAATAGTCCGGCAGCAGTTTTTTGTGAGATTCAACATCTCGGCAGCCCAACACCACCCACATCATTTCGGTGACTACCGGCTGGCCCCGTTCCAGCAGGCACTTCGCATAAAATAATTCCCTGACCGCCTGCTGGTCGGCCGGACTCGGCTCTCGGGTTGTTTCAATTTTCGGCATTCCCATACTCAAACACCGATGTTACGATTTTGATTCGGTAATCGCATTGAAAAGATCAAGTGGTATACTTGGTGCCGACATAGCTGGGATGGTCGCATCCATTACCGAAAGCGAACTGGGTATGTAGAGTGAAACATCTCCCACCATGCCCTTGGTTGACCGGGACAGCGCTCCGAGGCGGGCATGGCGTTTGGATGTTCAGTCTGATGTAGGTGAGCTTTCCTCCATTTGGGAGCGTTCGTAGCGAGAAGCCATTCCAGCGTCTATAAAAATATTGGCACCATGTGTGCTATGGTTGGCTCGCATCGTTCACCGATGATAATAACCAAATGAGCCAGGACCAAACCAAAAAAACCAACAGAGAATCGAAACACTTATCACCCACCCGATAATTCCGAGCGGTACGACGAGCCGTTTTGGAAAGTGATCGTATAAAACCATGCCGCCCACCATAAGCGTTGTCGGCACGCCAGCCAAGATGTAGGGAAATAATTTTGCACCTACAGCATGTTCTAATGCGTGGTGAGGCTCTGAAAGCGCAAAAAACAATGCCCCAGCAGCCATTGGGATGCCAGCAAAAATTAACCAGCGACCCATTGGACTGATGCCATGTGGATACTTTTTATTCATTTTTTACACGGGCAGTCTTGCCTATACTCGCCCATCATATTTGCCAACTGCTCCTGCAATCCCCGTATGGTCTGATATGTGGATTCAGACATGTCCTTCCCCAGTTCTTCCTCCCATTCCGCCACTGTATCAGCAGGGTTAAGAACATTGATACCACTAACTGCCGCAAAGCCATTATTTGGTAAGTCCGTACTTGCCTTTTCAATAGCTTGGCCAAAAACAATTGATGCTGTAACACCTCCAAGATTGTATACAGGCCTTGAAGCTCGAACAAGGTTGAATTCATGCAACTCTTTGGCTGCGGCGCCACCCCCCATAACGGCGTAGAGAAATTCACCAAAGAGAGCCCAGTCTTGCATATATTCAGCGTTATCAAACACATCGCCTACATCGCTAAGTGATGGTAACGCATTGTCGGTTAGTGTTTCCATGTGGTTGATGCTCGCTGCCAGCGTCTTGCAATGCTCGTCATGTTCGGCTATTTGTACTGAATACAGTTTAAATATATCAAGTTTTAAAGGGGCAAGTCCTAACGGATCAATGGCATTGATAGGATTGTTTTGAACATAGGCATACAAATTCATCCCGCCATGTTCTTGCAGGGGGTCTCTTGACAACCACCTGCCGCAATCCGAATCATAGGCTCGATAAAGCGTCAGGTTAAAACCGCTCGCGGCATGTTGGAACATTCCTACATAGCCGAAATCTGCATCCAGGTTACCTGAAACTTTAGTGCGTCGACCATAGGGGTCGTAATCATACCTGGCTTGAATCGCCCCCGCGCTATCCACCATCTCGCGAATGGATCCACGGTGGTCCCGAGTATAGTAATAGTTTGTTCCTGAGATTTGTTCGCCGCCACCGAAGAAACGCTTGTTTACCGTCGCACCAGTCAAATCACGTTGCTCACAAAGCTCAGTACCGCACCACAGAAATTTGTTTGTCAGGTAGGCAACCCCGTTTGTCTTTTCAATGTTTTGTACTCTTCGCCCTAGGCCATCGTAGGTGAACAGGCTTTGGTTCGTGCCGCTTATGATTTGGACCAGCCGGTTAGCCGCATCAAACTGGTAGCTGTTGGTCAACGTCGCCGTCACCACGTTCGTTTCATTGCCGTTCAAGTCGTAGGCGAGCGTCTTGGCCACGCCATTGTTTGTCACCACCACTTGATACTTGTTCGTTACCGCATGGCCGCCGTAGTCCATTGCCACGACCGGCACAATGTTTGTTCCATTCGTTACGCTCGTGTAGCCCACAAAGTTCGTTGTGAAATGATCCATGTTCACGGCGTTTCCCGCCACCGTCACCAGCCCTTGACGGCTGATGTTCCCCGCGAATTCCATCGTGCCGCCGCCACTTGTCCTGCTAGTCAACTGATTCACATTGTTGAATGTGGCACGGCTGACACCGTTGTCAACCTGCTCACTGGTGCGGTTCCCGGACACGTCGTAACCATACGCAAATTGTTTCAGAATGGCCCCTGCCACGGAATTGCTTCGAGTTGTGACATTTAACAACTGGTTCACCGGGTCGTATTGCATCAATTGAGCCACCGGTGTCCCCGCATCCGCCTGTTGTGTCCAGTTGGTGATCTGCCCATCGGCATCGTAAAGGTAATCGAACTTCGATAGTGTCACCCCGTTCGTCTTCTGATTCAAGATCTCGGCCAGATGCTCGTCATTGCTCACACTCAGGTAGCTAAAGACGGTTTTCTTTCCAAACGGAGCAAGGTTCGTTGAAATCAGCATCGTCGCCCCAACGTAGGTGTTGGTGAACAGGCCCAATACGTTCGTTACCACCACCACCCGGTGGAGCGCGTCGAATGTCATTTGCTGCACCGCACCGTTGATCGCCCGGTTGGTGATGCGCCCCAGGGCATCGTAATTGTAGCTGACCAGACTACTACTGCCGATGAATGAGTTGGATACCGAAGATAACTGCCCCGCTCCAAACTGCCCGGCAGCAAAGGGGTAAAATCGATACGTCGTCACTCCCGTACCGTCCGACATCGTCGCCAGACGATTGAAATATGAGTCATATGTAAACGAGACAGCAGGTGTTGCCACGACGGCATTGGAATAGGTGATCTGCTGGAGATTATCATCGCCGAAATAGCCATAAATCGCGGATTGGTTCTTCGCATCGGTCACAGACTTCAACCGGCTTGTGTTTGCCTCGTATGTGTAGTTGATCTGGGTCAGGTCGGAATATATCTTGCTGGTCACTCGTCCCTGCACATCACGCACCCAGGCGGTCGCATTTCCCAACGGGTCGGTTATGCCCATAAGCGAACCGCAGTTGCACCAGTCGAAATGCGTGTGCCGACTGGCATTGTCATATGTATCCGTCAACCGCCGCAACTGGTCATATCGCAGGGATGTCCAGTGGCCGTTGCGGTCGCGTTGCAACACCGGGTCAAGGCACTTATAAACCACCCGCTCGTATGTCCCGTCCATGTAGGTGATATTGGTGGGGCGATCAGCAGCGTCGTAACTGGTGACCACGGTATAACCCATGGGATCGGTCACAGTTTGCACCCGGCCATAACCATCGTAGGTGAATTGGTTGGTGCTCAACGAGCTATTGGTCGTACCCATAACAATGTTGGTAAGGTAGCCGTTGGTGTCGTATCGGCACAAAGCGACCTCATTCAGGGCATTGGTTATAGCCAGCAACTGGCCGTTGGTGCTGTAACCGAAAGAAGTTGTATTGCCGGCGGCGTCCACGACCGTCAAGGGCAGATGGATGGAATTGTAGGTGAACTTGGCCAACACGTTGGAAGTGGTCGCACTGACCATCTGATAAGCCTCAAGCAGGTCCATGTTGTTGGCGGCATATATATATCCCGTGCCGCGGCCTGATGGATCGGTCGACAGTAACGGCTTGCTATAAATGTTATAGGTACACCGGTAAAGCTGGGTGCTGCCATCATCCAGAACCCGGGCGATCTTGCTGGGTACGTCATTTGTACCCTCAAACCAGATGGCGACGTCCTGCCCGTCGTAATTGCGCCAAATCCGGCTTTCAAGCGGTGGTTTTTCACTTTCAATCGTTCCGGAGGTAAGGTTTGCGTTCTGCAAATGGTGAAGAAAATGGTAACTATATGCCTTGGTATAATTGCCAGGATAATCATGCCACGCTTTTTTATCCCAATAGTACGAATCTCGGTAATTCAAATACTGATTTAAATGATCGCTCGTTGGGGTCGGAACTAGTGTTTCTGAAGCAAGAATGCCAGGAGCAGCATCCCTATATTCCAGATGTTCCGTGGCTCCAAGTGGATCGGTTGCTTCCAGCCAACGAGTGGTTCCGCTTTCACCGAAGGAAAACGCAGTGGTTCCATAAGGTGTTTTTAGAGATGTGATAAAGTCGCCATTATAGGTAAACTCGGAGGTGATACCGATGATATCGGTAATTTTTGTCAATTGCCAAACGCCGCCATTTTGTGTGTAGTCGAATGTTGCGAAGCGGCCAAAAGGATCGGTCACCTTCGCAATCATATAAAAACGTGGGTCTGACGTATTCGTAGAAGCGTAGCTTAAAGAAGTGACCTGGCCAATGGCGTCCTTGACGGCCACAATCCTTAAACTCGAATCAAAAATGTTGGTCACGACATTGCCAGCTGGGTCAATTTGCGAAGTGAGAAATACTTTCCGAGGCGTGGTGCCGCCATCCGAAGCGTTAAAAATCTGTTTGGAGCCATCCGGCATCCGACGCTCGTACTGGATGGGGCTGCCAGACGTCCGCACTAGAGTTGCATGGCTGTCTGGATCAATGGTGTAGCTGGAGCTGCTAATGTTATATCCTGAGTATTGTTCAGCACCACCACCGGCAACATAATAAGAGGCATTGGCCGAAGGGTTACTGGCATCATCCGTAATATATGCCAGCCAGCCAAACGTCCATTTATTGCCAAGGTTGGAATAGCTAAAAATTGAAGGTTGATTTGCGTCCCGTTGATTGTATGTCACTTGAAAAGCGACCGCTGGCCCACGGGGCGGAGCATAACAAACCGGGGTATCAATAATGTTCAAGCTCACCAGCATGGTATGAAAGGAATATTGCGCCATGGGAGTAGCCGGGCTGGACCCGCCCGATTTTTGGCAGCTTTTGCATGGTGGAACCTTGCAGTCACATGGCTTTGTTCGATCTGGATCTTTATCCGTAGTAATGCCTTTGCCAAAAACATGACCGCCCTCAGCCTTACCAACAGGCAGCCAGCCTCTAGGCAAAACTCCGGCTGGCACCAAGAAATAGCCGCTTGCCTGGTCATCCAATGCCGCTTTGCTAACCCAGACGTCATCGGTGAAGGTGGGATCTTGCACGAGATACCGGCCCTTTTCTTCCTTCACCAAGGCCGCGTAATGACCAATCTTCCAGTTCACCACAGAAGGTACAATGACAGCCGCGCCTGGAGATCGTTTAGCCATTTGGTAGTCCATTTTCATGGCCGCCGCCAAGTCCGCGACTTCCACAAGCGAAAAACCGTTGGTGGTCGAGCGTGAATCGCGGATCGTTGGCGACATGGAATTTCCGTTGTAACAGGTGGTCAATATCCGGCCCAAGGCGAACGGTCCGCACCGAAATGAAATCTCAGGGTTATGTTGCATTTCCCATAAACCGGTTCTGGCAGCCGTAATTTTCTCGAGGGCAGGCCCACTAAACTGACGTCCCCCCAGCTTATTGAACACCGACACCAAGGCATCAATACGACCGACACGGGCATTTAATTCGGCCCATTCAGCCACTGCGCGATCAGACGTGGCTTTAACATAAGGGGATGTTTCTCCCTGACCCAATTCCCACGCTTCTTGCCATGCCGCCAGTGCCTTGGAAAAATAACCTGTCTTGCGATAAACGATGCCCAAATCTGTCAGGAGCGACACCCGCCAGACTGACTGTGGATATCGCGATAAAAACTCTGTGATGGGTGAAACATTATCAAGATTTGTTCGACGTTCAAATAACTGGAGGGCGTCGACCAGTGCTTGATTTTCAATCGGACCGGCTTCTCCTGTCGGCACCAACGGCTCGGCAAAAGCATGGCTTCGAAAGATTTCTTGAGTTGTCGGCGGGGTTGAAAACCTCATTGGTTGCCCAGGGGGTGTCACATCAGGCTCCGTGCGGTTGACAAACACTTCGGGTGTCGCAGCTGAATTTTCCGCTGGCTTTAAGGCCGATACTTCAGCCGCAGCCAATCCAGACGCAATGGCTGCTGGCGGGATGACACTCAAGGCCAATTGCAAACCGGCCAAGACCCACGCAAGACTGCGTAACGGCAAGGGCAAGGGGTGCCGTATTCTTGTAAAGAGATGCGGTATGTTATTCATGCTCATAGTCATTCAAGGGTGTCATTTCAGGGCAGCAATATTGCATTGGCTGGAACCAGCAAATTGATTGTGGGCGGAACAGTGTTAGTGTCGCCAGCCGGAGCAACCCAAGGGTTCATCGGGTCGTTCCCTTGCAAAACCTGTAAAAAATCAGGCATACCATCGCTGTTGGAATCCAAATATGCCGTTATGTTGACCGGCGCAGAAAACCAGCTGTTTCCGGCACTATCAACCGCAGTGGCCGTGAGGGTGCCTGTCTGGCCAAATATGGGTATCCAGATGTTCGTATAGAGAGAAGAAACCCTTGCGTCGACCACGAGATTGGTGTTCCCATTATTAATAATAATGGAAAGTTGGCCAATCGAGTTGTCCGCGTCCAATGCCTGTACTCGCAGATAATTGGTGGAGCCGACAAGGATGTACGCGTTGGTGGAAAGAAGATTTAAACTAACAACTGGCGGTGAAATTTCCGCCGAATACCCGGATTGTCCGAAATAACTTTCGGTTTTCACCAGATAAAAGTATTGGTTTGTGAAAAAAACGTTTGTATCGGAAAAGCTTGCGAAATTTCCGTATCCCTGCGCGATCACCTGATAAATGCCATTGGTTCCCAGTTTGCGCTCAAGTGCGGTGAAATAATAATTTGTCGACGTAGGCACCCATTGAAGGTTGAGCTGACTCGGTGACACGCCCGCCGCCATAAAGTTCGTTGGAGCAGTAGGCGATGGACCATTGGTAACATAGAGCGAAAGCGCATATTTCCCTGAAAGATAGGTTCCAACTATCTGATTTTCCTCCGGGGTCAACACCCGGTTGAATATCATAATTTCAGCCACATCGCCACTGAATGGTTGCTGTGTGCTGTCCGCATCTCCGTAACCGATCGCCCGTGACATCACAGACTGCGACCTGTTTGATTTGATGCCAAAATGGGGCGTCTGGCCATTAGCATTTACTATTGGCAATTGATCGCTGTAGGTCATACCTACGAGCGAGAAATTCGGCCCCACGTAGCCGTTATAAACACTCTGCGCACCCCACTGATCGCTGCCAAAATCATTGTAAGCGTATTCATACGCCGAAACCCCATTGGTGCCCAGCGAAAGCCCAACCTCCCCGTAATACCCATGGTTGAACACCCCTCCAAAAAGATAATGTTCACCGCTGTACCCGCCGCTGGCATTCGTTCTATTATCTTCCGGGTCAATTTCCTCTCCTTGAGAGGTAGCGGTCACGACAAACACACTGAAATTGTTGGTAGCCGGATAATTGGCCAACATTAACTGGTCATTCGTCCCGTCAAACCGAACGGTTGGAAAGCCGTTAAGTATATTTGTAAGATATAGGGGTTGCTGGCTTGTACTGGCCTGTGTGGCATTGTTTCCCAAGCAACTACTGTCCGGCCAAGATGCGACAGGAGCTGCGTTGGTCAGACCAATAATTGCATCTGCTTTTAACCACGCAGTTAAATTGTTTGTGGGAAACAATGTGATGGTCACCACCGATGATGTATAGTTAATGCCATGGTTATCGGTTGCAACCGCTGTAAACGCATAATTCCCGGACACCAAGTTGCTCCAAGCCAGGCTGTAGGGGCCGTTAGTGAATAGCCCAATGCTATTTGTTCCTTGGAAAAGTTGGACTTGAGTTACGGTTCCATTCACCACCGCGCTGGCACCTATGGTAATGTTCGCCCCGCTCCCGTACGCCGCATAGTTGATAGGATTGGTTATGATCACCATTGATGACGGAACTACCATTATGCTCACAGGCGGAGAGGTCACCATCAATCCGAAAATATCCGTCGCCTGGGCAGTCAGCGTGTAGGTTCCCGAAGTGACATTGCTCCAAACCATTCCATACGGTGCATTTGTCACAACCCCCAAACTGCTCGTTCCTTGAAAGTATTGCATTTGAGAAGTCGCCACCCCGTTTGAAGTGCTGGCGCCGAGACCAATGTTGGCCCCGGCAAGATAAATATCGCCATTCCGAGGATTGGTCAAAGCCACGGAATAATTTCCCAATTTCCCGACGGATCCGGCACCGTAAATTGTCGAGATTTCATTCGATGTCAGCGGTCGGTTGTAGATCGCCAGTTCATCAATCGCCCCCATGAAATTCGAACTCGTAGAGGCGTTGGGCCACGCATCCACACGATTTTCACCAATTCTCCAATAACCATTATAACTTGTGATGCCTGTTGCCGTCGGATTATTTGTGTAATTAGTCGCATCAATGTACAAATTCATCCCATTGGTTGCAGACATTGTAACTGCCGCATGATGCCAGTTTCCATCATTGTAGCTCTGGGCGGAATCAATCATTTCAAAACCTGCATTATAAACCGCGAAATGTATCTTGCCCGCATTATCCATAAATTCAGTATGATCATTATTAGGCGAGTTGCCCACCTGACTGTCGCCAAAGCCCAAAAGGACGCCGCCATTTGTTGTAGTCGTCTTGAACCAGCACTCAATTGTAAAACTTTGAGGTGCCGCCACCAGCTGTGGAGTGAACATAAAGCAGTTGGTAGCTCCGCTGAAATTAAATGACTGCCCGACTTCTCCATTTGTGAAGCCTGCGCCCCCTTGTAACACTCCATTGTTTGTCCCAACACTGTCCAAAGTATTTGATTCACCTTTCCACCAGAATGTCATGCCCGACAAATGGCCTAGCACGTTGATGGTCACAACTGAAGAAGTTGTCATCAGGCCGTTGTTGTCCGTGGCTCGGGCTGTCAGCGCATATCTTCCGATGCCAGCATTGGTCCAGACCATGCTGTAAGGAGCATTTGTATCGATTCCCAAGCTGTTCACGCCTTGAAAAAATTGCACCTGCGCCACCGTTCCGACTACGCCTGAAACACTTGCCCCCAGATTGATGCTCGATCCCACTGCAAATACGGAATTGCTGGCCGGGTTTGTGATGGTGATGGAATAAGAGGAGTTTGACACCACTGTGAGCACGGCGATGGAACTGGTCACCGCCCCATAGGTGTTCGTAATAACTACCGTATAGTTCCCCCCATTCGTCAACTGCACATTGCTCAAGGTCAAACTCGTGTTTGTCGCTCCCGCCAACACATTTGTCGCGTTGAACCACCACTGGTAAATCAGCGGTGTAGTCCCGGTCGACGACACGCTGAAACTCGCGCTGTTGCTCAAGATCGCCGTGTAGTTCGTCGGTTGCACGGTGATCACCGGGGCCGTTCCTACTGTTCCAATTACAGTGATGCTGCCAGAAGCCGATGAAACAGAAGAGCCGTATTGCACCGCCCAAGAAGCCGGAAACATTGCCGAGTTGGTTGCGTTTAGCTGGGTGAAGGTATAGACACCCGGCGCAAGCGCCGTTCCGTTCAACTTAACGCCTCCAAACACGTCGTTCTGATGCAAGAGAACCTTGCCATTTGCACCTAAAACCAGATTGCCGTTGGTATTGTGGATATCGTAAAGCGTTTCCACCGCCGCCGCCAAACCGTTGGTGCCAACGATGATATTATTTGTCCCGAGTGAATTAGTCCCGCTGCCGAGCAACACGCCCTGATCCACCACCCATTGACCATTGAAATTATTGGTGGCACAGGCAATTTGCAAATTGGTGCCACCCAGTGACCCGCCATATTGATGCCAGAACAAATTCCCAGAACCAGTCAGCCACGCATCAATTCGTAATCCTTGGTCATAAGTTGAGCCAGCATCAGCGTATATCACGGAATTACTACGCACCGTAACCTGGCCCTGAATAACTTGCAGGTCACCCAGGGGCCCCGGTTGACCCACGTTATCCACTTGCCCGCCGCTTAACATCAACTCGGTGAAGTAATTGGTAGCGATCGACCCCGTGGCGCCCTTTAGCCGCAGTTCGGCCACGCTAGTGAGTGTGGAATCCTCGTAGATACCGCCACCGTCGACTGTCAAGCGTTTGCCCGGAAAAACGTTTAGCGTACCACCTACAGGTGTTCGCAAACGTTCACCAACTTTTAATTCATAGGTGCTTCCGGGATATGAAGCTTCCGAACCGGACGCCGAAAGACCAAAGGGGTTCCAATTGTTGACGGTATTCCAATCATTACCAAAGGGCTGGACAATGGGCGTTCCACCAAAGTCCAGCGTGAAGTTATAGGTAACCGATGACACTGATAACACGGCGATGGAGCTGGTGACGCTATTGGCCAGGTTCGTGACCACAACCGTGTAGTTGCCCGCATTCGTTGTCTGCACATTGGTCAGGGTCACGGAGGAATTGGTCGCGCCGGCCAACAGGTTGGTAGCGTTAAAATACCATTGATAGGCCAGTGGAGCGGTCCCGGTGGCGGTGACACTGAAGGTGGCGTTGCTGCCTTGTGGCACGGTGAGATTCGTGGGCTGGGCGGTTATCACCACCGGCAACGGGACCGTTAACACGGCAACGGAACTGGTCACGGCCCCAAAGTTATTGGTGATGACCACGGAGTAGTTCCCCGCATTGGTGAGTTGCACGTTGTTCAACATCAAAGTGGCATTCGTAGCCCCCGCCAAGATGTTCGTGGCGTTAAACCACCATTGGTAGCGCAGCAAGGGCGTCCCGGTGGCGGTCACGCTAAAATTGGCACTGTTGCTCAGGATGGCCGTGTAGTTTGCCGGTTGCCCGGTGATGACCGGCGGTAGGTTTGTGCTTCCACCAGCACCACCAGCATCCTCCAAGTAAAACGGGATGCCGTTGGTATCGGTCAGCGGCAAGCCATTGGTGCCGAGCGCCACATAATGGTAACCGATGTCTACAACAGTGTTGGACTCGATGGTTTGATTGGTCAGGGTGGTAAAATGACCCAAGGCCAGCAGGTTTGCCGTCACACTGCCGGTGTTAATCAGGTAGCTGTTCGTCGGCTGATAGAATATGCCGAGCGGACCGGTCTGATACCCAATCAAGTTGGTGGAAATGAGGTTGTTTGTACCCGTGAAACTGGCCGAGCAGTTGATGAATGCGTTGTATCCGTTGGTGATGGCGGAATTTGGATCCACCGTGCAACTGTCCACGTCATTGTTAAAGAAATTCCAGTTTCCGGAAGCCGGCTTGATCAGCGACACAACCGTGCCATAGATGAGATTGTTCGTGAAGGCCAGGCTGGTCGCGACGGCTGAGTTGGAGGCAGTGATGCCGGAGCGAAAGAACAGATTGTTCATCAGGCTGACCGTGGCGGCATTGGTGGGCCCGCTGAAATTGTTGGTGCCGCCCCAAACTTCGCTGTGCTGCAGGGTCAAGGTGTTGAACGAGCTATTACCGTTGTGGTTGAAGACAAACCCGCCATTGGCCGGGGTGGCAAAGTGGGTGAATTGAAACGTGGCACTGGGGCGATTGGCAACCAGCGAAGCGGCAGCCACGTTCTGACCCGCACCGACATTGGTTCCACCTAAAAATACGGCTGCATCTTGCACCGATTGATAGCGGACGAGCCAGTTCGGCAGCAGCGGAGTGCCGATGGAATTGATGGTGGCACCCGCTTGCAGGGTGATGCCCGGCTCGTTGTAGCAGGCAATGGCGATGCCGTTGGTGATGGTGAGCGTGGCGTTGGTCACGGTCAGGTTATCGGTGATGTAATCCAGCGGATCATAGTGATAACCAAGTGCAGGCGAGGTATTTGTATCGCGCAAGGCCTGCAATTGCAGATTGGTGGAAACCGTGAAGGTTTGGTTGGAATAAATCAGCGGCGGATAGGTGGTCCGGGCCGAGAGGCTGGCGAGGACAGCGGCGTTGATGTTGTTGGTACCGGCACTGCGATACGGGCTGTTGGTGGCCAGATAGTGGGTGCCGGCACCAACGACCTGATAAATGCCAGAACTGCTGGCCAAGATCGTGACGTTGTTGGTCGTCAGAGTGCCGGTGCCCGCCAAGAGATTGGTCGTGGCGGTGGCGGTGACGAGTGAATTGGCCAATGTCAGCGAGGCCGTGGTCGGATCCGCAAAAATGTTACAGTTATCGATGGTCAACTGCGTGCCGCTAACAGCAGTCGATGATCCGGAAGATTGCACCGCAATGTTGCCGATATTGTAAAATAATGCGTTATTAATGGTAATGGTGACATACGCATGAACGAGACCGCCGTTACAATTGGCCATCTGCAGATTGTCAATTTCTGTGCCCGTCCACAGATTGAATCCCAAGCCCAGATAGGACACCCGGATATCGTGCAAAACAATGTTATTATTTTCGATGATGGTGATGCCGCCGCCATAGTAACCGCTAGGAGTGCCCGTGCTGCCGGAGATTACTTCGCCGACCGTGTTATCATCGCTCGCGGTCATAATAAGCGGCCGGTAAGGACTGGTCTGGCAGGATATTCCGCCCAGATTACATTTAAAGTTAGCGACTGTGCTGGAAAATTTGATCACCGCAGAACCTTCAAACGTCACCAAACCGTCTACTTCAAAATAACTGCCGTTCATCAGATAAGTACTGTCCGCTTGAAAGGTAAAATTGCTGGATATGACACCACTCAAAACCATGTAATCCAGCACCACGCCAGGAGTCTGGTTGTAATCCGCCTTGGCGAGCAGCACCTGACCGGACGAGTGCTTGAGCGGTCTTGAAGGAGGCAGCGTAAAATTTGAAGCCGGGGTGGCAACGGCCAGCTTGACGGGGCCGGATGGTAAGGCAAGACTGGCCTGTAGAGGCAAGGTTTGCAGTTGTTCTGAAATCGTCTGGTAAGGGAGCTTTTCCACCAGGAATGTCCGGCCTTGAACGGTAAGCCAGTCTTTGAAAACCACGGCACCCGGCGTAATATTCTGATTCGCATCGCGTGTGGCGAAGGCTTTGCCCAGCACCAAGGGCATGCCGCCCAACTTGATGTTCGTATCCTGAATTTTATTGGCGGAATCAACGATGCCGCTCTTAAGCTCGGGCGCTGGCGGGTCAAAAAATTCTGTCATTAGCTCGATGCGCGTTTTGGACGGGTCAAGCCCAAGTGACTCTGGCGCAGGTAATTGCTTACGTA
>Ga0066797_1000289_pt1 | contig 15400 bp, 13 predicted proteins | sample PersoiDNA2013193_FD_76335 | JGI IMG/M metagenome (GOLD analysis project Ga0066797, IMG submission 76335) | Permafrost soil microbial communities from the Arctic, to analyse light accelerated degradation of dissolved organic matter (DOM) -... | ecosystem: Environmental > Terrestrial > Soil >... | reverse complement strand
TGCGTGATGATTTCCACCGGGTCGGCCCCGGCGTCGATGGCCTGCTGCGTCAGTTTGCCCGCACGCTCGTCATCCCCCTCGATCACGCAATCTGAAAGCGCTTCATAGTCGTACGACATTAGTCTCTCTCCTTCGATCGTCAGTTCGCTTTGACTGCGGCTTCGCGAGCTTCCGCGCGGTCGATGACAGCCTGGATCTGGGCCAGCACGTCTCCCGAGAGGCGTTCGGGCTGATGAGTGTTGATGATGTCCTGGGTTTTCTCCTTGACGCGCTGCCCCATGGACTTGGAGCCTTCCGCCACCCAAGCGTCGTAGCGCAGACGACTGATCAGGGTCGGCGCCCAGAATTCACGGAAATGGCTCATGGTGTGCGCGTCACCCAGGTAATGGCCGCCCGGACCGACCCTGTCCATAACGTCGACGGCCAGCTGTTCGTCGTTGACCAGGACGCCTCCGAGGATCTTCTTGACCATGCCGATGATCTCGTCGTCCATGGTCATCTGCTCGAGGGAGCTCGTCGCTCCATATTCCATGTAGCTGCAGTCGTGGACGATGTTGGCCCCGCTGAGCCCGGCGATGAGGATGGAGAACGCAGCCTCGATGGCCATCTGCGTGTCGATGACCTTGGAATCCGTGCAACCGCCAGTGCTGAACATCGGGATGCCCATGAAGCGCGCCACACTCGTCAAGCCTGCGGAAAGCAGGCTCAGCTCAGGCGCTCCGTACGACACGATGCTGCTCGACATCTGCATCGTCGATATGAGCCCGCCCATGATGAACTGCGCGCCTTCGTTGACCAGCTGACCGGCGACGAGGCCGACCAGGAAGTCGGCGACGGCGATGACCAGGCTCCCCGCCATGGTCGCGGGAGCCACGCCGCCAGCGAAGGTGCAGGGGGTGTAGATGACCGGGAGCTTGGCCTTGGCGGCGAAGATTGCCTTGTCGATGGCTTCCGCCGAGTGCCGCAGAGGGGGACTCGACTCCGAGTAGAGGATGATGAACGGGTTCTGCTGAAGGGCCTCGAGGCTGCCGCGGATCGCTGCAGCCACGTCGACGATGTCCTGGTACTGGTCCACGCCAAAACCCCAGTGGATGATGGGCTTGGTCGTGTTCTCGACAAGAGCCTGAAACGCGTGGACGTCGGCCAATGTAGCTGTGACATCAGTGATCGTGCCGTGGTCCATGGCATAGGAGATGTTCGGCAGGGCGTCGGCGGTGACCGCTGCCCGCACGGTGTCTGACTTCAGGGGCCGGCGCCTCTCGCCGGTGAAGGCGTCGAGGACATACGTGTTGGTCGGGCCTGGACCGTAGTACACGTTCTGCCCTTCGAGGAACATGGAGCGCTCGCCGTTGCGGTCTGAAACGACGATCCGCGAAGGCGAACTACGGATAGCCCACTCCGCAAGGTGCGACGGGAAACGCACGCGGGTTCCGTGAACCCAGCAGCCGCCCTTCGCGAAGATGTCCAAAGCTTCCTTGCTGTGGACCTCCGCGCCGGTCCGCTCAAGGACTTCGAGTGCACCATTGACGACGCGCTCACACTCGTCCTCGCTCAACATGCTGAAGTGCGGTGTCCCATTGACTCGGTTGTTGGCCCTAACGTACTGACTTCTTGACAAGTCGCTCACTCTCCCTTCGGAACCGCGCCGGTCTGGATGCCGGCCACATTGCCTCGCTGCCAAGCTGGTCTTGACGGCGCGCTGATCCCACTCTGGCGCCGGACCGTCCCGTGGCCCTTTGACCGTCAGGCAGACTTGACCGTCGCTCCCTTGGGCCCGGAACCCGAAGACGTAGACCATGTACACGTCGCACAGCACGCCGGCCGCGAGAAGCGACCACCAGTGGAGCCTGTGTCGGAGGCCCAGCGTCGCGTAGAAGTACGTGCCTGAGACAAGGGCGAGAAGGCCGTGCGCCAGCCCTACATGGTCCAACTGCCACGTCGTGAAGATGAGGCCGATGGAAACGAGGAACGTGCTCTTGAACCATCGCGCCCGTGATGTTGCCGAAAGCCAGAGAGTCCTTGCGTTGACGGGCCCAGATCACCGGTTGAACTCCTCCGGAAGCTCGGTAGCGATGGGCGTGAACCGCAGCGAGATGAGCAAAGCACTGACCCCGAGAGACTCGCTCAGCCTCATCACTTCACGAACCCAGACCGACACACCCGTAACGACGCCGTTCACAGCCGCGGTCATCTGCGGGATGACGCGATAGCGATGCGGCATCATCGGATGGCAGTGGAAGTACCGGCACTTGGCGTCCTTGCAGAGGTCGCGTTCGCATCGCATGGACTCCCACACGTAGTAGCCGTAGGAGGCGATCAAGACCGCCGCAATGCCGATGCGCACGGCTTCACCGAGGTTCAGGGTCCCGGCGCCCAGGGCCACGATGTAGGCGATGAGCGAGTGGGAGTGACTCACGTCGCGACCGTCAAGCCTTTGTTGACGGTGACCCGAACGAGAGCGTCTTCAGCGACCCGAAGACCACAAACGACTCGGCTGTAGCGACGATGAGACGCAGGGCGAGTATCAGAGACGGACGTCATCTGAAGAAGGGAGCCGTGGCCATCTTGGTGCTCCACTCCGCTGGCCTGAGGAGCGTTCGCACCCCTGCGTGTTCCATCATCATGCCTCGATCTATCGCACATGGTCAGCCAGATAGGCGTCCAGCAAGCGCCGGGCGTCCGCGTCCATCGGCGGATCCTCGTGGGCTTCGAGCAGATGCTGCCAGCGAGCTTTGGCGCGGTCGACGGCGTCCTTGCCGCCGTTCTCGACCCAGGAAGACAGGCTGGCGCGGTCACAGAGCGCCGGCCTGAAGAACTCCGTACGGCAGCGTTTCAGGGTGTGCCTCTGCCGCAGGTAGTTGCCCTCAGAGCCGACGGCGGCGATAGCGTCAAAGGCGAGCGTCTCGGGGCTGACCTCGAAGCCCGCCAGCATGTGCCGGACCATCCCGCACATCTCGTCGTCAAGCACGAACTTCTCGTACGAGAACGCAAGGTAGGCGGCGAGGATACCGGCGGCATGCAGCACGAAGTCGACGCCGCTGTCCACGGTCGTCAGCAGGGCCATCATCGACTCAAAGCCGGCCTGGGAATCGGGGTAGTTGGCGTCGGTGAGTGAGCCCCCGGCGCGCGACGGAACACCGTAGAAACGCGCCAGCTGCGCGTGAGCGGCGATGATCATTGACAGCTCCGGGCTGCCGATTCTGAGCGAGCCCATGCGCATGTCAACATCGGAGGAGGTGGAACCGAACACGACAGGTGTGCCCGGGCTGACCAGTTGCGCCAAGACAATGCCAGCCATGAGCTCGGCCGTCTGCATGGCGAGCACGCCCGCCAGCGTGATGGGAGCCGTCGTGCCGGCCATGGCCAGCGCCGCGATGACGATCGGTTGCCGTGCCTTCGCGTAGACCATGAGCGCCTCGAGCATGTCGGTGGCGTAGCCCAACGGGCTGAGACTATTCACCAGCGAGATGCAGACTGGGCGGTCGTTCAGTTCTTCGCCAAACGCGATACGCGCCATCTCCAGCGTCCGCGTTGCACCAGTCGCGCCAGCGGCGCTGCCGATGAAGGGTTTGTCTGAGTGCACCAGGTGAGCGTGGAGCATGTGAAGGAGCGAGTGAGGGACGTCAAGTTCCACGATCATGTGCCCGCTGACGTCCATATTGGGGAGCTCGTGGCTTATCTTCGCGAGCTGGTGGTAGTCCTCAAGCGTCGGTGTGCGCTTGCCCTTGGTGGCGTCGACGATGAACGGCGCCCCATAGGCTGGTGCAAAGACGGAACGACCATCACCGACGATTACGCTCCGTGCTGTGTCGCGCGCGTTCAGCGTGAAGGTCTTCGGGACGCTCTTCAGCGACTCCATCGCCTCGTCCTCCGTCAGGAAGACGCGGCCATCGTCGACCCTCAGACCGTGACTCCGAAAGACGCCCAGAGCACCTCTCTGAGGCATGGAGACCCCGACCTGCTCCAGCACGCGCATGCTCGTGTCGTGAATCTGCTCTAGGCCTTCTGCCGTCAACGGCCCTTCGAGCATCGCACGGCCTCCTGATAGTGACTGGCTGCGCCAAGAGCGTCTGAAACAAGTTCCTGTCGAGCCTCGCAGGAAACACTCGGGTTGATCGTCACCCGGAGATGGCCATGCGCGGCGCAGCAGGTCACGCCGAGTCGACACTGCCCACCGAGTTGAGCTCGAAAAGTTGAGGTTCGCGCTCGCACGGAGGTGCGAGGGTGACCCAAAGGCGACCATCCATGGGTTCGTAGACCGTTGTCGCGATTGTGGCCATCTGCAGTGACTTCGGCACCCCGCTCTGTGGATGTCCGCATATGGCCCGGCCTCCAGCCGCCTGGTGATCCGTAAGCACTCGTCGGGCAAGCAAAGAGATGTCCTCGTCACGGTCCATGCCGGCACCTATCAGCTCCTTGGCGCGAGCAAGCCGGCCTAGTGAGTCCTCGGACACCGGCTGCGTCCTCAGGGGCACCATGGTCTCATCCATGAAGTGATTCGTCTCCGCCGTCCAGACATCGACGGGTCGACACGTGGCGTGACGGGTCGAAGTCTCCATCGCCCATGCGCGTCCCTGTGCGTCAGCTGCGAGCACGTAGGTTCCCACCCCTCTACTCGGCACACGCACACGGTCCCAGACCTCTTCCAGGCTGCGGGACTCCAGCACGCGTCGCAGGACGAAGGCGTTTGCCGCTCCCACCGTGGCGTCAGTGGCTGGCAAGGTGTTGGCCGTGATCGCCAGCCCATGCGAGTTGAGGCCCGACCACGGCAGAAGGCCGACGAACTGGAGCGAAAGGAAACGCGTTCCGTTTGGGATCGTGACATCGTGCACGAGCATCGTGGTGTCGAGGTCGACTGCACTCCAATCCTCATTGTGGCCAATCAGCGTTCGACCACCCCTTCTGAGGGCGAACGTCGTACAGTTGCCCATGGGATTCTGAGGCGTCGCCAGCTCCTCCAACTCACGCATCTTCTCAGGTCCCACCCACGACCAGATCTCCTCAATACAACTGAGAGAGAAGAGGTGGCGGAAAGCAACGCCGGCTCCTTCCGCACGCCCACGTAGTTCGTCGATGTAGTCGGGAAAGGCATGTTCGGTAGCTGGCAAGACATGCTCTTGAGCTCGTTGCGCGACGGTCTCTCTACCCATGCCGAGTAGGTCGAACACTGGCTCGTATGCAGCAAGCTGCCGCACAATGTCGGCGCCGAATGTCTCGCCATAGTCACGGCCTGCTTTACGGTAGGATCCTGAGATGCGCATCTCGACTCGCCGAATTGGCCTTCCATGACTGCCTGCACCGGTCATTCGACACCTCCATGAGGTCCACTGTTGGTCGCGGGTTAGGTACTGTACATTCCTCGCCGCCGCAATGCTTCAACAGCCGCGCCTGAGCGGGAATCTGACCCGACCCGCTTCGTCATCTATCTCAGCGTCTGGGCAAGTGCGTCGCAGCCGAGGAAGCTAAGAGTGGTCAGCGCATCGTCCGATGGTCGTGGCTGAGATGAGAATTTGGCGATGACGACTCCAGCCTCCTGGTTCACGTAGACCATCTGCCCGTACTTGCCCAGGCCCATGAAGGCCGTGTGGTCTCCGCGATCGCTCACCCAGAAGCCGTTGCGGTAGGCAGCTTCTGGCAACAGACCTGCATCGGCAGATGCAGCAAAGGCACGCCTGTCGCCACGCTCTCGGGTATCGCTGATCCACCACGACGGGACCACGAGCTGCCCGGCGAAGACTCCCCCCTGACACAGCATCTGGCCAAAGCGTGCCAAGTCCCTCAGACTCGAGGCGAAACCGGCCTCCAACTGGGCACTCCCGGCTCCGTCCAGAGCGATGTAAGCGTCGTGCTCGCCGCCAAGCTTGCTCCAGATCTCACTGGCTATGAGCCTCGGAGCGGGCACGCCTGTCACCCTCTCCATCACCCAGCCCAGCACGTTCGTGTTCAGGGAGACGTAGTGGAACGCGCGGCCGTGTTCGCCCTCTTTTATGGTGGTGACCGCAAAGTCATACGATGAGCCGGGCTCGTCAGCCGAGCGCTTCGGCTTGTACCCGTAGAGACGCTGCAGCCGACCGTCATCGGAGTCGTCGTCCTCATAATCCTCGACGTACCTGATGCCTACTGACATGTCGAGCAGATGCCGAACGCTGGCGTCGGCGTAGGCGCTGCCGGCCAGCTCCGGCACGTACTCCGTGAGGCGCTTACTCAGATTCAGCACCCCCCGGTCCACGAGATTCGCGACCACACACGAGGCGATCGACTTTGACACGGAGTAGTACGCGTGCGTGCTGTCGGGCTGCATACCATTGAAGTAGCGCTCGTACACGATCTTCCCATTGCGCAGCACAACGATGGCATCCGTGTGTGTAGCCTCGAGCATCATCGAGAGCGTCCAGCTCCCGCCCTCCACATCCGGCAACGGGGCGCAGTCTAGCTGACGAGGTTCCTCCTGAAGCCGGACGACGGGTCGGTTCCGGCAGGCAACACCAGCGGTCCTCGTCGACTCGCGCATGTGCTGCATGAACCAGCGGACCATGCATGGCTCGGAATGCACCGCGTCGGCGGCAACCCGCCGCTCCGCAGGCGGCGGGAAACCGAGCATCATCGGTCTGTCGATGGAAAGCTCCTCATCTACCATGGTCGGCCTCCCGTGGGCTGAACTGGTCGTCGCGGCCGCTCGACTCAGATCGGCGCGGTCTGACGCAGCTCGCGGGCGCGCCGGTCTCCTTCAAACCTATCGAACACGGTGTCGTCGGGTAGGTGGCAGGCCCGGCTCACTCCATCGGCCACCTCGCGCATCACCGGGGTCTCTGTCTCGCACACGGACATTCTGTGTGGGCAGCGAGGATGGAAACGGCATCCGGCGGGGGGGTTGATGGCGCTCGGAACGTCGCCCTCCAGGACGGCCAGGCGCCCGCGGTCCTCGGGATCTGGAGACGGAACACTGGCCAACAGCGCAGACGAGTACGGGTGGCGGGGGCGATGCAAGACCTGATCGGCGCTGCCGATCTCTACGATACGACCCAAGTACATGACTGCGACCGCATCAGCGACGGACTCCACAACCGCGAGGTCGTGGGCGACGAGGAGATAGGCAAGTTGGCTCTTCTTCTGTAGATCCCACAGTAGTGAGAGCATGCGCGCCTGGACCGAGACATCCAGAGCTGACGTGGGTTCGTCCAGTACCACGATCTCCGGCTTCAGCGCCAGGGCTCTGGCAATCGCGATACGTTGACACTGGCCGCCGCTGAATTCGTGAGACCTGCGCCACAGGTGCTGCGTCCCAAGGTCAACCATCTCGAGTAGGGCCGCGATCCGCCTTTCTAGCTCCGCGCCACCACGAATTCCGTGGGTGCGAAGGGGCTCGGCAATGAGATCGTGCACCGTCATCCGCGGGTCGAGGGAGGAGTAAGAATCCTGGAGGACCATCTGCACTTTGTGGCGGCTCTCCCGGCGCTCGCGCCGAGAAACACTGCTCAGGTCCAGGCCGTCCAGTAGTATCCGCCCTGACGTAGGCTTGGTCAGCTGCATCACGGTCTCCGCGACCGTCGTCTTCCCCGATCCCGACTCCCCCACGAGGGCCAAAGTCTGTCCGCGATGAATCTCGAGCGTGACGTCGTCCACGGCGTTCACTACATCGACCGACTTCCGCGAGATTCCTCGCCGGAGCCGGAAGTGCACGGTCAGATCCTCAACCCTCAGAAGAGGTGTGTCGCCGTTGCTGGTCATCCATCTTCCATCCGCGCGGCCACGTAGTGGCAAGTGGCCCAGTGAGCGTCTGCCACCACGGTCGGCATCGGCTTGGTCACGGCACATACATCCATGGCGTAGTCACAACGCGGGTGGAACCGGCAACCGGTTGGGGGGGCGACCAGGTCCGGAACAGTCCCCGGAATCGTCCGCAGCTCGTCGGCCCTCTTCCCGTGCGGCAGACACTGATAGAGCGCGATTGTGTAGGGATGAGCGGGGTGCTTCATGATGCTCGTCGTCGGTCCCTGTTCAACGACTGTTCCGGCGTACATGACAGCGACGCGGTCACATGCTTGCGCGGCGACGGCGACATTGTGCGTGATGAGAATCTGCGCGAGATCGTGCTCGTCACGCAGTCGCAGCAGCAATCGAAGAATCTGCGCCTGAATGGTAACGTCGAGTGCCGTTGTTGGCTCGTCCGCTATGAGCAGTCGCGAACCGCATGAAATCGCCATGGCCATGCACACGCGCTGCCGCATCCCCCCACTTAGCTGATGAGGGTAGCTCCTGAGAAGGGACTTGTCCGTCGGCAAGCCCGTATCCGCAAGCGCGTTCCGAGTCAAGTCCTCTGCCTCGCTCTTCACAACGTTCCTGTGTTCCTGAATCACGCGAATGATCTGCTCGCCGACCCTGAACACCGGATTGAGCGAGGCCAACGGGTCCTGGAAGACCATCGAGATCTTACGTCCGCGTGTTTCTTGAAGCTTGGCATCTCCCTCGGTCAGTAGATCGCCTCCTTCGAACAGGATCTCACCCCCAGTCGTCGTCTGCCGGCTCGAATGCAGGCCGAGCACTGAGAGACCCGTCACGGTCTTGCCGCATCCGGACTCGCCCACCAGGCCGAGGATCTCGCCTTCACGCACAGTCAGATTCACGCCGTCGAGCGCCTTCACGACTCCACGCAGGCTGCGGAACTCTAACGTCAGCTCGCGGATCTCGAGGAGGTCGGTCACTGCCTGACTCAACGCTTGGCCCGTGGGTCGAGCACGTCACGCAACCCGTCGCCCACGAAGTTGAAGGCGAGCACGAGAAGCACGATCGCCAACCCCGGGAACATGCCGATCCACCATTGCTGGAGGGCATACTCTCTTCCAGTAGAGATCATGAGTCCCCAGTCCGGCGTTGGTGGTTTCGCACCCAAGCCCAGGAAGCTGAGTCCGGCCACCTCGAGGATGACTGTTCCAACATCCAGCGTCATCTGCACGATGCACGGACCCAGGCAGTTAGGGATGATGTGACGAAACACGATCCGCAGATCAGAGACTCCCATCGTGCGGGCGGCTTTCGCATATCCTCTCTGGCGGAGCGAGACAGCCATGCCACGGACCAATCGCGTGTACCACGGCCACCACGTCACGACGAGTGCGATGCCGACGTTGCGAAGGCTGGCTCCCAGGAACGCGACGAGCGCCATCGCCAGAATGATGCCGGGAAAGGCCAGGAAGAGGTCGGTGATTCGCATGACGATCTCGTCCACAAGCCCTCCATAGTAGCCCGCGATGCCGCCCAGCGGAATCCCGATCATTACGACGGCGGCCATGACGACGAAGGGCATCAGAAGAGCGAGTCGAGTTCCGTAGATGATGCGGCTGACAATGTCGCGACCCAACTCGTCGGTGCCGAAGGGATGCTGCCAACTTGGCGCCTGAAGGCGGTTGGGCACATTGGAGGCACCCCTGCCTTGATCCGGGTAGGGAGCGACGACCGGCGCAAGAATCGCCAGAGCGAAGGTTAGAACGATCCACACTACGCCCACGAGGGCCAGCCTGTCTTTCAGGAAGACCCTAACGTTGTATCGGGCTTCCGCGAGGGCAGGCGCATGGCGCACCCTCCAGCCAGCTCTCACTTCTATCGCTTGAGTACTCGTGCAGATCACCTCCTATGTCAGAGTGACTCGAGGGTCGAGTGCCGCAATAGCTAGGTCGACGGCCAGATTGGTGAGAACGTAAATGACGGCCACAAAGAGTGTCACCCCCATGATCCCTGGGTAGTCGAGACTCAGGATGGCACTTATGCCGTAGGAGCCCAGTCCAGGATAGGCGAAGACCTGTTCGATGAAGAACATCCCGATGAGCGAATAGGCAAGCGTCAGCCCAAGCACTGTCAACACCGGTGCAAGTGAGTTCTTGAGCGCGTACCTGTAGAGGATCACTCTGTTCGAGACGCCCATGGCCCGCTCCATGCGGACGTAGTCCTGCCCAAGCGATTCGAGCATGGCCGAGCGCGTCATGCGCATAGCGACACCGGTCGGATATGCTGCGAGCGCTAGGAATGGCAGGATGAAATACCTCAGACCATCAAAGAACGCCACGAAGTTGCCGGTGACCAGGGCATCGACCAACGGCATCCCGGTCACATGCGTGATCGGATGACTCACCATCGCATCAATGCCGAGTTGACCGGCCGGCGGCAGTAGGTGGAGGAAACGGCTAAAGACGACCTGCAGCATCAGGGCGACCCAAAACGCCGGGAGGGCGACGCCGCCGACTGCAAAGATGCGCAGGACAGAGTCTATCCCGCCCCCGCTCTTGTTCGCTGAGAGCACACCGAGAGCCACGCCGACGACAGCCGCAAACATTGTCGCTGCTATTACGAGTTCCAGCGACAATGGGGCGTACGTTAGAACGTCCCCCAGGACCGGCCGCTTGGTTCGCAATGACGTGCCCCAATCGCCGTGGACGAGGCCGTCCAAGTAGCTGACATACTGCTCGTAGAGGGGGCGATCGAGGTTAAGGAGCTTTCGAGCGGCATCGATCGCCGGTTGCCGCGCCGTGGGGCCAGCGTACAGCGCTGCGGGGTCGCCCGGAATCACCCGAGCCACGGCGAAGGTGATCATTGAGACGCCTAGGAGCACAAACACCACGAACGCCAATCGACGCAGCAGATAGGCACGTAGAGTCACGGTCGAGCCGCCAAACGTGAGCGCTCGCTTACCGCCCTAGTTTCTCTCCCTGATGGGCTGTCGCCCAGTGACCGTCCAGCTCTTCCCACTTCGGGGGCCAGCAGACCGACGGAGATCTGCTGGCCCTTGCGATCACACTGTGCGCGTCTGGGCACTAGCGGAGGCTGATGTCGTAGAAGAGCACCACTTGCGGGTATGCCTCGTTGACGGCGTACTGGCCCACGTTCAACTTATTTGACCAATTCTGGATATTCACGTCGTCGAAGTACACGATCAGCGGGCAGGCGTCCACAATCATCTGTTGCGCCTCGTCGTACATCTGTTTCGCCTTCGCGGGGTTGACCGGCTGTGTCTCCCAGGCCTTGTTGACGAGCTTGTCGAAGTCCGGGCTGTACCAATAGGCGAGGTTCCAGGATGGAGTCTTCTCCGTCTCAAAGGCAGTTCTGAGGTTGTCGACGCCGCTAGCGAAGGCCGGCCACCACGTGATGATAAGCGCGTCCTGCCGGCCGCTGGCCGGCCCCTTTGCCTTGGACCATGCTGTGTTCCAGATGAGCGGCTGGATGTCGAGGGTGACCCCGACCTTGGCGAAGCTCTCTTTGACCAGGCCAGCTATCTTCGCGTAGATGGGCTCGTTCGAAGCGAACGTGAGCGTCATCTTGAAGCCGTTCGGATAGCCCGCCTCGGCGAGCAGCTGCTTGGCTTTGACTAAGTCGTAGGTCGGTGACTGCAGGGCGGCGTTATGCGGGTAAAGGGATTTCGGAATCGGCCCAGCCGACACGTTGCCTAGGCCGGCGCCGGCCACCTGGAGGATGTCGTCATAGGGCGTGGCGTACGTGAGCGCTTGGCGTACTCTGAGATCGCTAAACGGCTTCCTTTGCGTGTTGAGGTACATCCAGTAGTTCAAGTAGCTCGGCAGCACGGCCACGTGGATGGCCGGGTTAGTCTTCATCTGGGCCACGTCGTCACGCGAGCCCTGGGCCTGGTAGTCGACCTGGCCCGACTCAAGCATCTGCCGTTCGGTTTGGGTGTCGGGGACTATGGAGACGACCACCGTCTTGTACTGGGCGTCTTTCCAGCCGCCCCAGTAGTCGGGGCTGTGCGCAAGCGTTACCTGATTCTGTGGGTCATAGGACTTCATCATGTATGGTCCCGAGCCGGCGTCGTTCCCCTTGTCAAACCAGGACGATGGCTTGCTGTCTGCGGCAGGACTGAACATCCATGCTGCATACTCGGAGCTGAGAAGCAGGTCTAGCGGCTCAGGGATCGTGGTCGTGAATTTCACTGTGTAGTCATCGACGACCGCAATCGATTTCACGCTGTTCCAGAAGTAGGCGTAACCTTGGCCGAGTTTCTTCGTCGTTTCGATGGAGCTCTTCACCGCCGTAGCATTGAACGGCTCGCCATCGTGGAACTTGACTCCCTCGCGAAGGTGGAATGTCCACACATCGCCACTGGGTGAAACCTCCCAGGAAGTTGCCAACCCGGGCCTGAACTCCTCCTTGCTGCCCACTGGGTTCTTGTAGAGCAGCGGCTCGTACATGTTCGCCATGAGGAATACTTCTTGGGAACTGCTCGAGCGGGGATCGAGAGTTGTGAATCCGCCCTGCTGAACGACCTTGAGGACGTCGGCTTTCTTTGTGCCACCAGTGCCGCTTGCTGCGTTGCCCCCGCAGCCCGCGACGGCGATGGCCACAACCACCAGAAGTGCGCCGGCCGCCAGGCATCCGGCCAGCGACTGCCGCCACTGTCTTATGACCCATCTCATGATTTCCCCCTTGTCTGAGTATCCATTTGGCTCCACGGTGTCTGTCGCGCTAATCGCAGCCGGGCAGCCCGATTCCGTGCACGTCGCCGCGCAGTTGCTGATGCATCCTTCGATGGTGCTGCTCACGAGAGGACCGTCTTCAGGGCCGGGTACAAAGACCGGTAGATTTGGTAGTTGCATTCGTACACATCTCTCGGGTGAGGCTTGACCGTCGCGCTAACCGCCACGAATCGTTCGACCTCCCGCCAATCACGAAACACTCCGACGCCGAGACCCGCTAGAAAAGCTGCGGCAAACGCCGAGCCACTGCGAAGCCTTACCTTCTCGAGCTCGATGTCAAGGACATCGGCGATGATCTGCGTCCATAGAGGTGATCTGGCACCACCATCGCTGATTCGTGCTCGATTCAGAGGGTGGCCAAGCTCCCGCAGGACATCCAGGTGATGGCGGAACCCAAAAGCGATCGACTCGAGCACGGCTCGATAGAGATGCCCTCGGGTCTGGTTCAAGTGAAGGCCGACGAACGCTCCCCGAGCATCGGGGTCGTTCAGGGGCGTCTTCTCGCCAAGGAAGTAGGGCAACGCGACCACGCCCCCACTCCCAGCGCCCGCGAGCTCAGCCTCTCGATCCAACTGGTCCAGTGCCTTCCCATCAGCGAGCTCGCGCTGGAACCAACGCACGAGACTTCCGCTCGTCGCCATGCATCCGCTGACAACGTACCGTTCGGGCAGCAGGTGGAAGTCGAGGTACAGCCGCTCGTCCACCAGCGGTTCATCAATCGCGAGCATGATGTCCCCGGCGCCACCAAGCTTGAGCAGGACGTCACCGTCGTCGAGAACACCAGCGGCAAAAGTGGCGCCGATGTGATCGGCCGTACCTGCAACGAGCGGCACACCAACTCGCAAGCCGGTTTCGGCCGCTGCAGAGGCGGTCACCCTGCCGACTACCGATTCAGGGCGCCTGATAGGCGGAAGCAAGGCGAGAGTCGCACCCGAAGCCTCGATGATGTCCGGGGCCCAGGACCCGGTCTCTAGATCCAGCATGCCGGTCTCCAGCGCCCAGTTCTGCTCAACGTTGCGCTCGCCGCTGAGCCGCATGGTGATGTAGTCGTACGAGCCGACAATGCTCCTCGCGCGACGCCACACATCCGGTTCATGCTGGGCCAGCCACAGCAGGCGAGGACCAGCCGACTGCTGCGTAACGGCGGAACCCGTGCGTTCGAGAATACGCGAGTCCGCCAATCTCCGCCGAAGCTCGGCGATCTCCTTGACTGATCTTGCATCGTTCTGTTGCATCGAGCGACGCAGAGGCCTGTCGTGTGCGTCGAGGAGCAACGTGCAGGGAACCATTCCGGTCACGCCCACACCTGCGACGTCGACGTTGGAGGTGAGCTCACGCGTGACCGAGCACACGTTCATCCACCACTCCTCGGGGTCCTCTTCCGCCCATCCGGAGTGAGGCGAATCCAACCGTGTAGCCCTCTCGGCTTCGGCAACAACACCGGCTTCTGGGTCCAACAGCAGAGCCTTGGTGGCCGTTGTGCCGATGTCGATTCCCAGAAGCAGGTTCAAGGGGATTGTGCTCTGATTCTGCCGGCCGCCTCCATGAACTGCTCGACCCGAAGTCGATCGACCGGAGCCCATGTGTAGCCATCTCGTTTCAGATCGGACCCAACGATGATTCCATCGGCCACCTCAAGGAGGGAGTCCAGATTCGTGGACTTGGCCCCTGTGTTTGCGACCACCGGAACGGCCGGACCCACCGCGTCCTTTGCCTCCGCAAGAGATTCGAGGGATGGCTCGGCCCCCTGCATGGGACCAGAGACGAGGATGGCGTCCGCAAGACTCGAGACGACCGCAGAGCGAGCGATGGCACCCGTGCTGCGAGCCCCAAGCGAAGACGCAAACTCGGGGGTGATGTTCATGAACACGGCGATGTCGCCGGCGTCCAGGCGCCTGCGCTCCCTGAGGACTGCGGCAGCGTCAGTGTTCCAAAGCCCCATGTCGGACTCGTAGGCACCGGTCATGACGCCGCGAATGAAGGATGCTCCCGTCGCTGCAGCTACAGCAAGAGCTGCCCGCGTGTCCCAGAGAAAGTCGATGCCGAATGGGCGGTCGGTCGGGGCAAGTTCAGTCACGACCCGGGTCATGGCGGCAACACCCTCGTACCCCGCATCAAAGGTGTAGGGTCGATCGCCCTCGTTACAGAACAGAATCGCGTCGAAGCCGGCGTCCAGGAGAATGTCCAGGTCAGCTCGGAGCTTCTCGACCACGCCCTCCATCCCCGCTTCTTTGTCATATAGGGGCGCGCCCGGAAGCGGCAGAAGATGCGCCATGGCGATGAGAGGTTTGCCCCGAACGAAGAGATCATCGATACATTTCATTAGACGACCACCACCTCCAAATGTTCTGCAGCGAGCCTAGACAGATCCCGCTCAGGGGCGGCCCTGTCCGTGATCAGGACATCGACGCGGTCAATAGGACAGACTTGGGCCAGCGCGACCATGCCGAGCTTGGTGCTGTCCACGACGACGATGCAACGTTGCGCGCATGCTAGAGCAGCGCGCTTGACTCCCGCGTCCTCCAGACTGAACTCCGTACATCCCGCTTCAACGTCAATGCCCCCGACGCCCATCACGAACGTATCGCATCGTAGGCGAGGGAAGATCTCTTCAGCGAAATCGCCCACCATCGAACGCTCGCCGGCGTCCACCACCCCCCCTGTCACGATCAGTCGGATGCCCGGATTGTCCGCAAGAAGGTTGGCGACGCTGCCTCATCAATGCTGAAAGAGCGTGAAGCCGTCATTATCGACGTCGGCACGACCCCTCTCCAGGTAGCCCGTGCCCTGTGTGGGAGACGAAACCTGACTGTCGTCACGCCGAGCCTTCACGTCGCCAACCTTCTTGCGGACAATCCGGGCATCCGACTGATCGTGACAGGGGGGGTGGTGGACGCCGGCGAGCGTTCGATGGTGGGCGATTT
>Ga0066797_1000284_pt1 | contig 15542 bp, 25 predicted proteins | sample PersoiDNA2013193_FD_76335 | JGI IMG/M metagenome (GOLD analysis project Ga0066797, IMG submission 76335) | Permafrost soil microbial communities from the Arctic, to analyse light accelerated degradation of dissolved organic matter (DOM) -... | ecosystem: Environmental > Terrestrial > Soil >... | reverse complement strand
GCCCATAAGAACGAGACCACCGAGACCGGCTACAACGCCGATAACTCCGCGCGCTGCTAAGACGGCGAAAAGGATGCCGGCGAGCATCAAGAGAGCGTCCAAGCGGATGCGCCGACGTAGCCGGTATAGGACCTCGATCGTTACCATGACTTCACCTTCGTTGGGTCGAGGAGGACGGTCACCGGGCGACCCTGACGCGGCGCCCGGACTTCGTGCACGAATGCGACGATGACAGCCGCAAACGGGGTCTCCGGCGTGAGTTGCCGGCCGAGCCAGCGGGTCACGAACACGACGGCGGCCATGGTGGCGGCGAGGATGTACCAGCCCGGGAGGGTGAAGCTCAGGCCGAAGCCGTAGATCGCCTCGACGGTGAACGCCAGCAGGGTTAGGCCAAAGCCGACCGCGATGTCGACGTAGCGGACGTTCACAAAGCTAAAATCCCAGCCAGGGAACCCAAGGAAGCGGCCGGAGATGGTGCCCAGCTCGTCGTCATTGCCGAGGCGCACGTCACCCACCGACCAGGGTTATCACCCAGCGGCCGACAGCGGCCAACTCGGTATGTAGCGGGACGCCGAGCGCAAGTGCCCCGACGATCAAGCCGAGCAGGAAGCCGACCGCCGCGTTCATCGGTGCCACACATCTACGGCAACAACGGTCCAGGCGGCGAGCCAGAGCACGGTCATGGCCGCCGGCAGCGGCACGCGAAGGCGGTGCGGCAGCATGTGTCGGTCACGGATGACTTCGCCGACCCACGCGGCCATCACGCCCAGGCAGAGAACAGCGAAGGTGAGGGCGATCACGGGAACACCATCGCGCTGATCGCGGAGCCGACCGCGACTGCCGCACCAGGCACGCTGAGCCCCAGGACCATGCAGCCCAGCAGAACGATCAGGATGACCGTGGCGGCCCCGGAGAAGTCCTTCTTGCGGCCCATGATGATCAGGAACAGGGCGACCGCGATCAGGACGAGGGGCAGGACTCCGGTCAGTAGGAACGTCTGAATCCCGACCGTAGATCCAAACCCCGCTGCGAGTGTGATGCTGTGCATGCTTGCTCCCTCTGTCGTACCAATACGGCTAGACTAGCAAGCATACGCGCGAACGTGCACGAATACGCGCCAATCTGTTGGATGACAGGAGAGCGAGAGCGTGGGATCAGACGTGCTGACGCCCGAAGAGGTCGCTACTGAGTTGCAGGTGAGCGAGCGCAAGCTAGCCGAGTGGCGCCGAGACGGGATCGGGCCGCCGTGGGTGGCCTATAGCCGAAAGATCGTCCGATACAACCGGGAGAAGTTCGACGCCTGGCTAGCGACCCAGTGAGCGCACCGCACGCCGGCCACGGCCTGATCGGCGTCCTGCTCGACTCCAACTGGTACGTGGCCGCGGGGAAGTTATGGCTGCGGGGTCACTCCGTGTGGATCGCGACGGTCGTGGTCGTCGTCCTCGTCGTCGCCATAGTGGCGCCGAGCCTGGTCAAGCACCGACCGCACCGAAGTCGACGACCAGGCAAGCGGAAAGCCAACCTGGCCGACCGGGTCGCACCACTGCTCGGGTACAGCGAGAAGCACCCGGCGCCGCCCGGCATGGTGAAGATTCCACGGCACCCAGACCAGCCGGGGGCTGTCGTCGAGGTCAGCTACCCGCGGCACTTCGGGGCGAGCGACTCCCAGGTCGAGAAGATCGGCACTCAGGTCCACCGGGTCCTCGCCGGCGAGTGGGTGGAGGACCACCGGCACTCGTCGCACAAGCTGCGCTACATCCGACAGGCACCGCCGACGGTCCTGCCGGAGCACGCCGAGTACGTGGACACGACGCACGCAGTAGATAAGGTGCCCTTCGCCGTCGACGCGAATGGCCCGGTCGTCGCCGACCTGACCGGCCTGACGCCGATGGTCCTCGGCGCGGCCAGCACCGGCTGGGGTAAGAGCGGCGGGATGGCGCGGACCTTCCTGGCGCACATGCTCAGCCACGGCGCGCTCGCCGACATCTGCGATCCGAAGCAGATCAGCCTGACTGAGTTCGAGGGATGTCCGAACGTCCGCTACTGGATCGAGGCCCAGGATTTCGCGGCCGTGATCGGGTCCTTCCTCGCCGAGATCGAGCGGCGCTACCGGGCCAAGCGTGCCGGCGCGGACCTGACCGACCGCGAGACGTACCCGCCGCGGCTGCTCCTACTGGAAGAGATGGGCACCCTGCGCGCGATGCTCGACGAGCACTGGACGCGGACCAAGCCGGCGGGCGCCAAGCCGACGCCCGAGGCGGTGGGATGGCTTCTCCGCATCCTCTGGACCGGCCGGGCCGCGGGGTGCCACGTACTGGCGCTCGCGCAGCAGGCAAACGCTTCAGTAATGTCTAGCTCCGACGCGCGGGACTCGTACGCGCTGCGCATCCTGGCTGGCCCGACGAGTGGCAACAGCTGGCGCATGCTCTTCGGCGACGAGCCCCAGTTGCCGTCATCCCCGATCAAGGGCCGCGCGATCGTCGGCATCGGGCCGGATCTCCGCGAGGTCCAGTTGGCCTGGATCGAGCCCGGCCGCGCACGGGAACTGGCACTGTCCGCGGCACCGCGTGCGTTCCCCGAGAGCGCGTGGGGGCGGGCCGATGTCCAACACGCTGCAGCCGACACACGCGCACGCGTGAAGGAGTCAGATGCGCATGTCCAACTCGACGAAACCGCAGGTCAGGACGTTGCGATGAATGTCCGACCTGTCCAACCAAATGTCCAACCACATGTCCAACTTGACCCGGTGAAGCTGACCTGCCGGTGTGGCCACGTGTGGGAAACGAGCTCGGCTAAGCAGAGCCGGTGTGCCGCCTGCGGGACTTGGAAGCGTGTCCCCGTCAACGCTAGGAGCATCGCATGATTGCAAACGTGATCTCGGTACTACCTGTCCTCATCATCGGCACGATCGTCGTACTCGTGATCTGGTTCTGCTCGACAAAGGACGGCCCCTGATGATGGGTCGCAGTCACATGGTTACAGGAGCCACCGCCGTCCTCCTGGTAGAGCCGCACCAACCATGGCCGGTTCTCGTCGCCACGGCAGCGCTAGGGGCCGCTGCTGCCCTCCTACCGGACCTCGACATCGAGTCGTCCACAGTGTCGAACTCCCTCGGGCCGGTCACGCGCCTGATCTCCCGCGGGGTCGCCTTGGTCTGTGGCGGCCACCGGGGGGGCACCCACAGCCTCGCGGCGCTCGCGTTCGTGGCCTTTCTTGTCGTCGGCCCGAAGGTCCCCGCGCCGTACGCGCTCGCCGTTGTGATCGGCTATGTGGCACACATGATCGGGGACTACTTCACCGGTAACGGGATCTCGTTGCTCTGGCCGTTCGTGCGGCGGCGGTTCGGGCTGCCGATCCTTGGCCACACCGGAGGGTGGCGGGAGCATGCAGCCGTCGGCGCCGTCGTGGCCGGAGCAGCTTGGGTGGCGGTAGCTGCATGACTCTTGGTCCTCTTGACAGATGATGTCCAGCGGTGGACAGTGACAGCCATGACACACGACCACGGCAACAGGGGGCGTCGCGGATGAGCGACAGATTAGAGCCTACAGACGTATTGAGCGATGCAGTTCAAGCAAAAGTGACCAGTTGGCTAGACGAACATGCCGACGAGTTAGCCGCTGAATATAGGCGACGGTTGGACGAGGTGCGCCGCCGCGAGTCCTCGCTTGACCACACGGAATACCCCTAGCTCTCGACAACGCATAAGATCGGCCCCCCAAGCCCGAAGGCAAGAGGGGCCGATCAAGGTTCCGTGGACTACTCGGCGAGCATGGCGCGCATCTGGCGTAGCGCTAGCGTGTGGATCTGGCTGATGCGGGACTCCGTGACGCCTAACTCTCTGGCGATGTCGGCGAGCGATCGGCCGGCCAGGTAGTACGCCTCGATGACGAACCGGGAGCGCCGGGAAAGCGCTACCAGTAAGTATGGGATCGTCTCGGCCGAGTCGACCTTGTCATAACCGAGATCGATCGCGCCAGGCTCCCAGGGAGCCTCATCGTTGACGACGGCGTCGCGGAGCATGTCTAGACTCAGTGGCACCCGCCTGGTGTCCACGTCCGTCCGCGTCATGTAGCCGCGCTGCCGGATTCCGTCGATAGCAGCGCCCCGAGCGCGGATGAACACGTACGCACTCTGTGTCAGGCTGCGTGCAGGGTCGAAGTGTCGGATTGCGTTGAGCACACCGATCGAGGCATCGGCGTACACGTCGGCCCATTCTGCTGCTAGCGACCACCCGCTCGCGTACTTGTGGGCGACCCAACGCGCGATGTGCACATACCTGTCGAACAGTTCAGACTCGTCATCATCGTCACCGGACGAGTCCACGACGCATCATCTCGATGACGACCTCCGGCCGCGTGCGGAGTCCTAGCCGGGCGCCCAAGTCGGCGAGCGTCCTCCGTACGGTCGACCGAACGATGCCCAGTGCCTCGCCAGCTTCGGCGAGCGAGTGGCCATCAGCGATCAGCTGCGCGACCTGGATCTGTCGCGGGGTCGGCGCCAGGTGCCTCTGATCGCGGCGGGCCATAGATCATCGCCAGCCCGCGCGTTTGGCTAGATCTCCTGGGGTGACGTCCATGGGTAGGCGCCCATCTGCGAACAGATGGACGCCATGCGCGAGCTGTACGGTGCTCCCTGGGACGGCGCCCACGAACTCCGGCGGTCCCTCATTAGCCAGATCTACGAGCTGTGAACAGATGAGCTGATCGGTCCGCTGTACCCGGTCGCGGACGCACTTCGGCCGAATGCCGTACTGAAGTAACCCGATCGAGACGATGTCGAGCCAGCCATACGGGGTGCCTACCAGATGCATGGCATAGTCGACGATGTCGTGACGCTCATCCGACGAGGGGTCGATAGCGTCGCTGGAGTAGATCGCGTCGCGGACGCCGAGCGGCCGACAGACGGCGCCCGAGGCGCGCGCCTCGACGACGTACCCATCGCGGACGACCACGAACGCATGGGAAAACTTCGACCGGGTGGCTATCTTAATCGCCCAGGCGGCCAGGCTGTTGCCACGCTGAACGCCGTAGTCGCCCGGTTGTGGCGACCCGCTCACTTACCGGCCGCGTTGATGAGCGCGCCCATGACATCCTTCTGCCTCTGGTTTACCTTGATCGGAGGCTTAACACCGCACGCGATCGCACAGTCGTATTCCTCCGGGTTTAGGTGACGAGGGTCCAGGCCGGACACCAGCGCCCAGACAGCACCATCTTCAACGGTAGTCACGAGTTGCATGTCGTCGTCGTCTCCTTGTGCTCGCAGAGCAGCCAGAGTGGTTGCCCCTACCGTGCCGTCCACGACGAGTCCATGAGCGGCTTGGAATGCGCGGACGGCAGCGTCGGTCGCAGGACCGAAGATCCCATCCGCGATGATGCCGAGTAGTTGCTGCAGCTCGACCACGTCCGGCCCGCGAGCGCCCAGCCGAAGGCCGGACGTCGCCGATCGCCACTGCCCGAAATCAGAGAGGTAGGCGCGGTTCCAGTCGAACACGATGTTGTATCCGTACTGCTGGATGTGTGCGCGCGGCTCCCAGTTACCAAGTGACCACGCCGAAGTCTGCCAACCGTAGTCGACGGCGCCGGCGTCTAGCAGTGCCTTCACGACAAAGTAGTCGCCATAGACCCCTACCCTGCCGGCGCCGAGGACTTCCCGAGCGCCTTGGAAGTAGCCGAGGATGATCGGGCCAACTTGGGCGCCATAGTCCACGGCGAAGTAGACGGGTGACCCTAGGGGCATACCCGCGTCCGTGGCCTGTTGTAGTGCGGCACGAGCGTCAGCAACGCCACCATCATGCCCAGAGTCCACTCGGGTCTCCGTCGTCTCCCACACGACGACGACGTCCTGCCCAGCGGCTTGCAGCGCCGCCGCTTCGCCCGCCGTGAGGTTCTTGGTCGGGTCGGTGGACAGGTAGCGGGCGACGAACTCACAGCCCGCAGGGAGTGGCGGATGTTTCCATGCGTAGTCGATGCCAGTCTTCATCGAGTCTCCTTCCGTCGATGCCGCCCCGACGGCGGTAGTCCTTCGTCGACGAGCGCGCGCATCCGCGCTACGTCTCCGGTGGCGGACGAGTACCGGCCGGCCAGTTGCTCGTTCACCCTCGGTACGGCCTGCCCAGACCACATGCGGGTACTGGCAACGTCGCCGATGCGGTCGTGCCACAGGTGGAGCACGTCGCCTGCTACCGTCTTGTGTTTGGCGTAGAGGGTGTCAAGCGCCCGAACGAACGCGACGTCCTCGCCCCCCCATCCTCTCATGCGCGGGTCCATCCCGCCCACCGTCTCGAATGCCTCGCGCGGCATCGTCATGGCCATGGCGCCGAAGCGTTTGCCGTGCATCGAACCTTCCGACGACGACACTGCGTCAGGGGGCGGCGGGGTCGAGAAGCGGTGCGGCCACCGAGGGTCGGAGTCGAGTACCTGCTGAGAAGCGGTCTTGGTCAGCCGGTAAAGCTGCCGATACGGAACGAGCCACAGGTGATGCTCGCGTCGCTGCGCGTCATCGATGGCGTCAGCGCACCGCCGGAGGGTCGATCCCACCATGTAGGCGTCGGAGTCCAGGATGACGAACACGCGGCCGGTGGCGCGCTCGGCCGCGGCGTTGACGGCCCTGGCTTTGGAGAACACTCCATGCCGACTGCCCCGCGCCACGATCACTTCAGCGTCCGGCAGTTCCCATTCCCAGTACTGCCGCAGCCATGCCCAGCTCTTGGCGCGCTGTGGCGACGTCGGGTCGAGCCGGTACGGCACCAGGAGCGAGACCTGCGGACGGTGCCGGTGATGACTCACCACGTGCCGCCCATTAGCCGTCGCCCAGCCTTCGAGAGCATGTCCCACAGCGCATGCTGCCTCTCTTGAACGATGTGTCGTGGCGCCTCCTGTGTCAGCCCGAGCACGAACGGCAAACCAACGCATGCCGCGTGATCGCGGTACTTGAAGTCCCCACCCTCATGCGTTGGCCGCGGAAGCAGTTCGGTACGCCGCGGGATGCCGAATGCGTCGGCGAGGATCAGACCGTGAAGGCTTGATGCGACGATCTTGCGACAGCTGCCGATCTGTCGGATCACGGTCAGTGGATCTGCGCTCGTACGAATGATGAGCGGGTTGTAGCGCTTGAACTCGGCGCGGTGTTCGAGCGCGGCGTCCGACCAGTGCGGGACTATCCCCAGGTTGTGAACCTTCTGCACGCCGGTCACCAACTCGTCCGCGATCAGTCCGGGATCGCCCAGTGCGTACTCACCAGGGATGTCGCGGGCTGTCAGCGGGCCGCGGAGCCCGAGCACGGTGGCTCGGGACAGATCCACCGTGCTGGCCTCGTGGAGCTTGCCAGCGCCGGCGACGATCCCTGGCCACCCGGCCGGCAGGTGTTCCAGGATCGAGCCTGAGATGACGACACGCGCGCAGGCTGCCGGCGCCCAGACTAAACGCACGTCGGTGAACCGCTCAGCCAGGAGCGGAGTCAGTAGGTCACCGAAGTTTGGTCGGCCGCGCCACCAGTAGCCCGGCAGCGCCTCTGGTTCAGGTACTCGCCGGGGTGCCTTGCGTGCGCGGCGCGGGAGTTTCACGCCGTGTCCTTTCGTTTAGCTAGCGTCGGGTAGCGCCATCAAGTTCAGGGCGATAAACTGGCAAGATGGGAGCCAGGGCCATTGAGATAGGCGAGGTCGGGCGGACAGTGGCCCACAACATCAAGTTACTGCGCGACGCGCGAGGACTCACACAAACCGACATGTCTGCCCGAATGCGTGCCCTCGGGCGGCCGTTGATGCAGACCGGTATCGGCGCGGTCGAGCTGGGGACACGCCGCGTAGACGTCGCCGACCTGGTGGCTTTCGCGCGTGCGCTCGACGTGCTGCCCAGCGACTTGCTGGAGCCGCTGCGCGTCCGCCCGCTGGACTTCCCGGTGTCGGTCGAGCAACTCCGGCGGGCCGTCGAAGACGTACAGCGTGCGCTCGCGGCCACGGTCGTCACAGTGGGCACTTAGATGGCCCTCGACCCCGGCGGCATTGTGGTAGCGTCCCGACGTTGGGCGGGGTAGCTCATAGCCTCAAGAGCAACGAGCAGACTCGTGGTAGGGAAGCGGCGCGCGCCACCTTCCCTCAAGAGCCGGTGTAGGCGCCCGGTCCCCCGCTCGCTATATGGTCCTCGGCCAGTTTGGCGTCGGCTTAGGCCCGAGTCCGTTCCATGGGACCGCCCACTGCCCGGCGATCAACGTGGTTACTAGATCGCGCCCGTCCGGGAGAGCGACCTGCGCGTCACACCGCCCGGCGTACTTGTCCAGGCCGACGACCCGTACCGCGACGATGCCGTCAGCTGGCAGCAGCAAGGTCAGATTGGTGCGCGCCTCTAGGCCGCCGGGCTGACTTAGCTCGATCGCGTTGCACCCGTCGAGCCGTAGTAGTTGGCGCAGCTTCAGACTAAAGCCAAGATCGAGGTCTGCCGCGAGGGTATCCCCGTCATGGACGTAGGCGACGGTCGCTCGGGGATATGTCCAGACGGTCATTGGCATCACTTCCCTCCACGGTGGAATCCACTCGCGGATCATTCGTCCTCGTACTTGTACTTGTCGGGGTCGTCGATCTGCCGCCAGAGTCGCTCCCGTTCGGCGACCTGTTCGGCTTCCTGCTCGGCGTTTTGTCGCCACTGGGCAATAAACAGTGGACTCTGTAGCCGGCGCAGGTCCTCCCGCTTTCGCCGTCGCCACGCGCGGCGGCGGCGGTAAAGCGTCGTCTTCTCGTGAAGCCACTTCGCTAAGGGGGACAGAGATACGGCGACAATAGCGGCCAGGATGACGGTCATAGATTAGCCGCAACAGTCACCATCAGAGCCCTTCGGTCCCCACATCCGTGAACGCCTCGTCCAGCCATGAGAATCCACAGGCAGAACAGTCCCAGCGAACAGCGCCCCAGATAGTCGCGGACATAACTGCACGGCCGGATTCACAACCGCGGCAATACGTAGCGGTCATGGCTTATGCGCAAGGACCGAGATAACGATTGCACCCACACCAAGAAGGATCGAAAGGAGGCCAACACAGGCAGCGACGGCTAGTCCCATCCAGCTAGACGTCGTTCCGCCCTTAGTCTGGGTCTCGATGATCTGGGTTTTCTGCCCCTGCGCCTCGTACTGCGCCCGTCGTAGCTCGGCCACGTCCTTGATGATCGGATCAAGCGCCGCCGCTAACGCTGTGCCGCCTGCTGCTGCGGTGGCTGCGACCTGCGTCCGCATCGCTTCAGCAGCCTGTGCAACCTGGGCAGCCAGCGTCTGTGCCTGCACGGCTGACGCCATCGAGTCCTTCCGCACGGCGTCCACGTCGACAGCACGAATGGCGTCGATCCTATTGGACTCAGCTTTCATCATCGACTCAACACGATCGGTAAGTAGCTTGGCGACCTCCGTCTGGTGCCGTGTTTCCGACTCGCGCAGATCGTCCACGCGGGCGATAGCAGCGTTGACAAGGTCCATAACGTTCTTGCTCGGGTCTCCACCGTTTGAAGAGTCCCTTCCGAGTCCATAGGGACAGACTCGGCCATCGGTGTTGCCATAGCCGTTGCTGCCAATAGTTCTACGCGGGAACATCACTGTGTCTCCCTCTTGACAGTTGGCGTCCAGTGGTGGACAGTGACGGCATGGAGAACACATTCACTGCCGATGACGGTCGACAGATCAAGAACAAAGCCGACCACCGCGCCTTGATCCGCTATGTCCCCGCCAACATGATCACCAGTGCTGGTTACGCATGGTTTTGCTCCTGCGGCGAACGCAGCGGATGGTTTCTTGTGGACCCCGAGCTACGCCGTGAGAGCCAAGCCGACAAAGAGGCCTGTATTGCCGCCACCCTTGACTCGCGACGCCACCGTGCCGGACGGTGACGGCATGACAACCCAAGCAACCGCTGTGCTGCTTGACGCCGATGGCGTCGAGATGTCCGAGCCCGAACCGGGGAAGTACATGGGAGTGGGCGACACGATGGAGTTCTCGCTGGAAGCGTATTAAGTGATGACTGACGACCGTACGCCCGAGGAACGGCTCGCCGCAGCGGGCAATCTCTACCTGAACGCATGCGAAGAGCGCAGCGGCTACATGGTGGATCTCAAGTATGCGATCAGGGAGGCTGCCGAGGCCGGGATTCCCAAACGCAAGATCGCGCAACTGGCCGGCGTCAGCCCCCAGACCGTGTACGACACGCTTCAGGGAGGACAGTTATGAAACTCGCCGCCATCGCCGGCGCAGCCCTTACAGTCGCGGCGCTAACCAGTTGCGGAGGTTCGACCACGCCACCGTCCGTCGTCGCGCTCGGGCAGAAGCTCGAATGTTTCTCGACCCCCGAGATCTCTCAGCACACCGAGCTGTTCGCGCGGGAGACGGCGGCGTGCGACTTCTCAATGCCGGACCAGTCGAGCCAGCACGCGATCATCACCACGTTTGCCAACCCAGACGCCCAGGCGAACTATGCCAAGGCGGTCGACTCGCTCGGCGGAATTCGGGTCAACGGGAAACTGTGGACTGTCGCGCTCGACGGACAGATTGCCGGGGCAGCCGCGCAGCAGCGGCTGGGCGGAGTGTTGCAGTGAGCGAGTCCGAGCGCGGCCATGAATACACAGCAATGATCTGGAGAGACGGTAAGTGGGAGCCAATAGGCGGCAAGGGATCATTGCGCCAAGCAGAGGATTGGCTAGCAGCTTGCCGGCGCCAACTTCCTGCCGCGAAATATGCGATCGGCTTCAGGGACGTTCCAGAGTGGACCGTGTTCGTCTAGTCACCACCCTATAGCGATGTAGTTGAGACGCACCGAACCAGTCTGAATAGGTCCGGTTTCAAGTGTCCCGCAAATACCGCCCCAGTATGTCAGTGTTGTCTGTGACCAGATTCCTGACACAACGCCGATCTGAGTGCTCGACGCATCTCCCATCATTATCATTACTGAGAGCACGCCGTTGGGGAATGGAGTTGGCCAGTTGAATACGGCCCCCCCTGCGGCATTGGTGGTAACGATGACCTGACCAGCTTGGATGAGGAATCCGCCGCCATTTCCGAACGGTGGGACGCCGGCCACGGCGGCACCGACGCCGAAGACGGACGAGTCGCGCACGCAGTTGTTGAAGTCGTTTGCGGTCGGGATGTCCCCGGCGTTCCATGTTCTGCGAGCCTGGGTCATGTGTTCCTCATCAGTAGCCTAGACATCCGACGTCGACGCCGCTGGATGTGTTGAGAACCATCGGCGGGAAGCTGAACGGCGACATGCCGGATGGTGCCTGAGTATTAAGCTTCACCGACCACGACTGGAAGGGGACGATCGTGTGAGTGATCCCCTGCACGATCAGTATCTTATCGAAGTCATACGACGGGCTGTATCTCCGATAGACCTCGATCCGATCCCATAACGTAAGCCCCAAGATGGCCGGCCACACGTTCTGCGAAAGTCCCTCCAGATCGACTTCCGTAATTCGCAGCTTGGCATCCTTGTATTGTTGAAGGTACCAGTTGGCGACAGCTTGCGTCTGATTGTCCGAGGTCAGTTGCAGGTTCGTCGGAGCGTTCGGAAGTTCACGTATGCCGTAAGCTAACCGGGACGCTGAGTCCGCAGCAGTTTGGGCGACACCGTCAACACGATTCATGGTAATGGAGTTGGCGATCGTCGCTGCGCCGTAAGTCACCACTAGGTTTAGGTAGTCGATAAATGTGCTATCGGCACCCCCGTCACCAAATATGGCCTGCACCAGTAACGATCGCGGGGCGTTAAGGATCCGGTTGCGATCATAGAAGGTAACCGAGCCTGTCTGCGCAGACGTGAAAAGTAGGCCGCCTTCAGCTATGGCGACGTCTTGGCTAAGCCGTAGCGCGTTGTCTCCGAACACTGCTGTCGGCATGACGGTGTTCCCGATGTCGATGTCCCGGAGCGAGTTCGGCCAATTAATTACATCGAGAATGCGGTTGATCCGGGTACCTGACTTCTCGCCCCCCCATAGAGGTGGATCAACTTTCGGAACCGGACCCGCAGCGAGTAGTGCCAATGGACCGACGCATTGCAAGGTCGTCGTCGGAGATGCTCCATAATCGGGGGCGTACTCTTCGATGTAACCGCGCCACAGTGGGTAGGTGATCCCTGCCCACTCAGCACGAATCTGCACCTGGCGCAACGGGAGTAGTAGCGTTCCACCTGAGCCGTCGGCAAAGGTCCCGTTCGGATTGCCCGGATCGTAGTTGCCGCTGAAGTTCTCTAGCGTGATGTTGGCTGATCCGACCAACGGTTGAGTGAGGTCAGACAACGGGCCGGCGCTACGACCATAGGACAGGTCCAGGTGTAGGACATCCGACGTGATCTCTGTCCAGACCGTGATCGACCCCAGAACGCTAGTTCCCAACGACGTGCTGGGGTCATCGAGCATTAGCCCATTGGGTGTGCCGGTCTTACTGGCGTCTAGGTTCGGTCCAACCGCCACCGCGATCTCTACGATTAGCCGGGGCTGAGCGAAGATTGCTGCGGGCAGTGGCGGGACGTAGGTGAACCTGGCGCCTGTTGCGGTGAGTACGGACGTGGTCGTGTGCAGCGCGGCCGAGCCGGTTCGTACCGTCGCCACCGTCAGGGCATAGAGCGTCGAGCTGGCCAACAGGTTAGCTGAACCGACTCGGATCGCCACGCCAGTAGGGTTGGCAAACAGCACAGCGGTGGCGACCAGCGGCGCAGTAGCGATCTTTATTGATGCACCGGCACTCGCGCCCAGTGTCGCCGCACCCACGAGTTGCGCGGAAGCCTGACTCACACCGAAGGCAGTTGCTGTAGCGGCCAGCGCCGACGTTGCGGTGAGGTTCGCGATCGATGACGCGGTACCGGTAGCAGTTAACTGGGACGTAGCCGTGAGTGCCGGTGATGCCTTAGCTATCTCTAGGCCGAGTGCGAAGATGCTCGCATTAGCCGCGAGGTTGGCCGACGCGACTATCGGCCCTGATCCTAGGGCGGTAGCTAAGAGGGTCGCGTGCGCTACGAGCGCGCCTGAGCCGGGCTTGATCGGGGCGCTCGCAGTGGCACTTAGTGATGCCGTAGCTTGTATTGGTGCCGATCCCCCGGCGACATTTAGCCCAGCGACGAACAGGGTTGAACTTGCCACGACGGCGGCCGAACCCGCGATTGGCCCGGATGATGCGGCAGTTGCAAATAAGGTCGCATGTGCCACGATGGCGGCAGAGCCGGGCTTGATCGGGGCGCTCGCAGTGGCTGCCAGCAACGCTGCAGCCTGTAAAGGTACCGTAGCCTTAGCGACCCCGAGTCCAAATGCGGAAAGGGTCGAGGATGCCGTGAGGCTAGCCGAGCCAGCCGGTGTGGCAGTAAGCGTTGTAACAGACAGCGGAGATGAGTCTGTGCCTCGTACTCCGACACCGTCGTAAGCTCGAACGGTGATCGTATATGCAGTGTTGGGGAGTAGGTTCGCGATGGTGTAGGCGAGCGTGCTGCCTACGTCAAGCGTCCCCCCAGTGACGGGGGTAGCCACCAAGGTTGCGTGCGCTACGAGAGCAGCAGATCCCTGGCTCGCTGTTCCGCTAGTGGCGACGTAGCCACTGGTATAGCCGCCGGCATAGCCACTCGTAATGCCAGCCTGCAAGACTGCGGTAGCTATGAGCGCCCCGGTGCCAGTCGAGACACCGTGACCGATAGCCAATAGGGACGCGGTAGCACTCAACGGTGCGGTGCCGGTAGCGCCGCTAGGCAAGCTGATGTGGATCGCGTTGGCTAGGGCTTGGTCGACAGTCGCAGTAAAGCCAAGTGTCAACGTTCCGCTGTTGACAACAACATCCACGCTGCGGGTGATGGCCTTAAAGGAACCGCCAGCCGCCGCGAAGACGTCTAGGTTTGTAAAGATCGCTAAGCCATTGGCCGTGGCTGAGAATACCCGCTGACCCGCGGCGGTCCAGTACGTCTCGGCCATCAGCAAGTCGACGTGGTACGTGCCGTTGGTCAGGCCGGTGAACTGGTACTGCGACATTCCGGTGCGTTCCCACAGGAACAGGCCAGGGTCGAGCGTGCCAGTTGTCCCAGGCGCACATGATCCTGCGACGCCGCCGGTAAATCCGTTGTCAGCGACCCAAACGTTCCCCGAGCCATCCGTGTAGTCGGGACCGCCCGCGTCAACGCGGATGTCGAAACTCGACGTAGAAGTACCCGTTGTAGCAGATAGCGGCGAAGAGTCTATGCCCCGGACGCCTACGCTATCGTAAGCTCGAACGGTAACACTATATGACGTGCTCGGACTAAGCCCAGTAACGGTATAGGCGAGCACATTGCCGGCGTCGTAGACTGCCATCTAAGCCACCGCGCTTTCTCGTAGGGCAGCGCAATGACTCCCTCGGGTCACCTAGAACACGCTGGCAGTAGTGATCGGTCTGCCGTTCTGCCGTTGTGCGTTCGCCACCTCGTCTGCGACCTGGCGCGCTAGGGTCCGTATTCCGCCCCGATCTGCATACATCGGACCGGTGAAGTTGAGATTGATCGTGGTGCTACCGCCCCTGCCGGCCATCTGGTCGGCATTCAGCACGTACTCGTTCTGGCCGGTGGCATTGGTCGCCAGCGAAGTGCCGGGTGGAAGGATGCCTCCCTGGTCGTACCAGTTGTGCGCGCGCCAGAAAGCCGCGGCATTGTTCGGGTCGCCGTAGCGGTCGGCGATGTAGTTGATGCCCCAGTCAACCTGTGACTTCCAGTCGCCGAGTGCAACGGCACCATGCCCTAGCGATTGCGCGATGCCAGCGGCGCCACTCGACGAGTTGACGGCGTATGGGTCCCAGCCGGATTCGTTGGTGAAGATAAAATCTAGCGCGCCAAACTGATCGCCCCAGCCCCTCGCGTTGAGGACCGACTGGGCGTATCCCTTCGCACCACCCGCCGGCGTACCGCTATCACCGAGCCAGAGGCCGCCTGAGCCGGCGCCTACGCCCTGCCCGGGGCCATCACCGCCCATGTGGTACTGCCGCGGGAAGTTGGCCGTGTTCTGCGCGCCGGGACCAGCAACGATCGGAGTATGCCCGGCCTCGAATGGCAGGCCGCCATACCGGCCGTCCATGTGGCTAGGACTGACGCCGATGGTGTACGTTCCACCGGGTCCATCCTTGAAGCCAAGGGCGCCGAAGTCGGAAAGCGTGGTGAAGTACCGCTGCCCGCTGCCGCCCCCCTTGCCCGTCATCTTGCCGTAAACAGCTCCAGTGAAGCCGGAGCAGTCGTAAGAATCTGGGCCAGCGCCACCCCAACTATAGGCTTTACCGGACTGCGCCTGGATCCACGCCTTGATCGCGGGGTCGCCGCCACCGGCGTTCTCGTTGACCCACTTAACCGCTTCGTCGTACTCGCGCTGCATCACGTCGTCGGCGGCGGTGGAGATCGGATAGCGGAACGGGTTGGTACCCGGCGGGTGCGGCACAGCGGCGCCGTCCACGTAGCCGCCATACGCGAACTTCGATGCGTTCATCCACTCCAGTGTCGCGCGGTTCTGCTCGGTCGCCTTGGCGTTCATAACGAACTCACCATTTGACGCAAGGATGGGGACGCGGTCGTCGGTGGGT
>Ga0066797_1000283_pt1 | contig 15574 bp, 13 predicted proteins | sample PersoiDNA2013193_FD_76335 | JGI IMG/M metagenome (GOLD analysis project Ga0066797, IMG submission 76335) | Permafrost soil microbial communities from the Arctic, to analyse light accelerated degradation of dissolved organic matter (DOM) -... | ecosystem: Environmental > Terrestrial > Soil >... | reverse complement strand
CCTCCGGCGGGCCCCACAGCAGTGCCGGGGACTTGAGGTTCATGGTCAGGACGACTCTCGGCCGCGCCGATTCGCTGCGGTCCGCGACCGTCCGGGGGCGAGCAATGTTGACATCTCGTTGACACGGACGCCGAAGGCCCTCCCGCTCCGAAGAGCAAAAGGGCCTCTGACCTGCACTAACGTTGGTAGCGGGGACAGGATTTGAACCTGCGACCTCTGGGTTATGAGCCCAGCGAGCTACCGAGCTGCTCCACCCCGCGTCGTTGTGACCTCGTAAGCGTACGCGTCACGCGTGACCAGGCCAAATTCGCTGCCGCCAGCCGATGACGCGGCACGAGGTTCGGCGGAAGATGGAGGCGGGCCACCGGGGGTGACGAGCGATGACGCGCAACAGCAAGCCGAGCCGCGTGCAGCGCCGTGGCGTCAACGGCGACCGACCCAACGACTGGTTCCGCACCAAGGCGAACCTCGCCGACATCCCGTCGCTGCCGTTCCCCAAGGACCAGGTCGACACCCTCATCGCCGGCGCCGCTCGGAAGGCCGCACTCGCCGCGATTCCACCGCCGGCCAGGCTGCAGTCCATCCGCCCGGTGCGCCGGTGGGCGGTCGCGGTCGTCGTCGCGTCCACGGTGCACCTTGCGAGCGGCATCGCAACGGCGATCAAGTCCTTCCCTGAAATCTCGCGGGTTCGTACCGAGTTCGCGAACGGGGTCGATCCGTCGGTCACCGGTCACTGGGCGGACCTCACGATGATCAAGGTGCATGTCGCGACGGGCCTGGTCGCCCTCGTGGCGACGGCCCTCTGGCTCACCATGGTGCGCCGCAACGTGGACCAGATCGACCGGGCCGGCCAGCGCCGCGGGCGGATCTGGATCTGGTTCGGCTGGCTCGTCCCGATCATCAACTACTGGTACCCGTTCCAGATCGTCCGCGACCTCGGCGAGTCCTCACAGCAGCCCAAGCTGCCGTACCGGTCCTGGTGGGCCGCCTGGGTCATCGCGTTCTTCCTCGAGAATCACGGTCTGGATCCGTTCGCGGTCTACGCGCCCTTGCCGTTCTCGCTGACGAACCTGGAGTACTACCTCGGCGCGGGCGAGGTAGCGCTCGTCATCGCCTTCGCCCTCTGGCTCGTCATCGTGCGCGGGATCACCAAGGGTCAGACCGAGGTCTACCGGATCGCGGTCGAGTCGCGCCCAGACCTCACCAGCGGCATCCCCGCGCGACGGGCCGCCGACCTCACCGAGTAGCGGGCCGCCGACCTCACCGAGTAGCGGGGAGCGGCCGACTCCCGACCGCGGCTCAGCCGCCGAGTTGCGCCTGCGCCGCGGCCGCGTCCGTGACCGCCTGCTTGAGCTTGTCCTGCGCAGCGCCGTACGCGGCGAAATCACCCTTCGCGAGCGCCGCCTGGCCCTCGGTGATCGCGACCTTCGCCGCAGCGAGCGACTCGGCCAGCTTCACCTTGGCGGCTGCCTGGTCCGGCGTCAACGTGGTGCCCGGAGTCGCGGTCGACCCCGGAGTCGCGGTCGATCCCGGAGTCGGGGTCGATCCCGGAGTCGGGGTCTGCCCCGGCGTCGTGCCGTCGTGCGAGACCGCCGCGCCCGAGTTACCGCCGAAGACCTGGTCGAGCGCCTCGCCGAGGGTGTTCGCGAACCCGACCTGCTCGCCGAAGGACACCAGGACCTTTTGCAACAGCGGGAACTTCGTCCCCGCCGACGACTCCACGTACACCGGCTGCACATAGAGCAGACCGCCGCCCACCGGTAGCGTCAACAGGTTGCCGTTGAGCACCGTCGAGTTGCCCTGTTTGAGCAGGTTGATCGTGGTCGAGACGGCCGCGTTCGCGTTGAAGTTGTTCTGCACCTGGCCGGGTCCGGGCACCGTGGCGTTCCGCGGCAGCTCGAGCAGCCGAAGCTTGCCGTAGTCGGCGCTGGGCTGACCCGCGACATTGCCCGGCTCGGCATCGACCGCCAGGAACCCGGTCAGCACGTTGCGGTCCGTGTTTCCGCCCGGGATGAAGGTGGAGGTGAGCGAGAACACCGGCTTGGCCTGACCCGGCATCTGCAGCGTCAGGTAGTAGGGCGGCTGAGGCCGCTGCGCGCCAACGGTCGGGTCGTTCGGGTTCCGCCAGAAGTCCTGACCCGAGTAGTACGAGCCGGCGTCGGCCACGTGGTACGTCGCGAGCAGCTTTCGCTGGACCTTGAACAGGTCCTCCGGGTAGCGCAGGTGGCTCATCAGCTCGCCGCTGATCGCGGAGAGCGGCTTGAGCGAACCGGGGAACGCCCTGCCCCAAGCCTTGAGCACCGGGTCGTTCTCGTCCCAGGTGTAGAGGGTCACCTTGCCGGAGTACGCGTCGACCGTCGCCTTGACGGAGTTCCGGAGGTAGTTGACCTGCGTCGGCAACAGGCCGGCCACCGAGGTCCGCTGCGTCAGCGAGTCCGCCGTCGCGTCGTCGAGCGACTGCTGCGCGGAGTACGGGTACGCGTCCGAGGTCGTGTAGCCGTCCACGATCCACACCACGCGGCCGTTCACGACCGCGGGGTAGACCATGCCGTCGAGCGTCAGGTACGGCGCAACCTTTGCGACGCGGTCCCGAGGGTTGCGGTCGTACAGGATCTGCGACTGGGCGGTGACCCGGTCGGAGAACACGATCTGCTCGGAGCCGAACTTCACCGCGTACAGCAGCTTGGTCCAGGCGTTGCTGATCCGCGGACCGGCGTCGCCCTGGTAGGTGGTGTTGACCTGCCCGGTCCCCGAGGCCGCGTTGTCGGCCGGGTAGTCCAGCTCCCACGGCGTGGCGCCCGACGGAGCGCCGACGATCGAGTACTGCGGCGACTCCTGGCCGAAGTAGATCCGCGGTTCGTAGGTACCGAGGCCACCGCTGGGAGGGATGCCACCCTCGTAGAAAGCGGGCCGACCGTCCACGCTCGTGGTGTTGCCGTACGCGGCGACCACACCGAAGCCGTGGGTGTAAACGGTCGTGTCGTTCACCCAGGACCGACGGTCGGTGCTCAGCCCGGCGAGGTTCAGTTCGCGGACGGCGATGACCGTGTCGCGGCTCTTGCCGTCGATCACGTAGCGGTCCACGGCGAGCGTGTCGACGAAGGAGTAGTACTGCTTGTTCTGCTGGAGCTGCTGGAACGACGGGCTGACGATCGCCGGGTCGAGCAACCGGATGCTCGCGGTCGTCTCCGCGTCGGCGCGCAGCGCCCCCGCCTGGGCCTGGGTGGTCGCGTTGTACGGCTTGACCTCGACCTTGTCCAGGCCGAAGGCTGTCTTGGTGGCGTCGATGTTGCGCTGGATGTAGGTCGACTCGAGCTCCTGCGCGTTCGGGTCGACCTGGAAGCGCTGCACGATGCCCGGGTAGATCCCGCCGATGACGATCGCGGAGACGACCATCAGCGCAACGCCGATGCCGGGCAGACGCCAGCTCCGCCCCGCAGCGGTCGCGACGAAGAGGACCGCAACGAACAACGCGATGCCGGTGAGGATCGTCTTGGACGGCATCACCGCGTTGACGTCCGCATAGCCCGCACCGTCGAACCGGTTTCCCGTCTTGGTCAGCAGCGAGTACCGGTCCAGCCAGTAGTTGGCGGCGACCAGCACCAGGAAGAGCGCCGCGAAGCACGCGAGCTGGACTCGCGCAGCGCTCGTGACTCTCGGGGCCAGCACCATCCGCTCGGCGCGCTCGCTGTGCTCGCCCTGCTCGGTGCGCGCGGCGCGCGCGGCGCGCTGCTCACTGTCCCCGGCGATTCGGATGCCGCCGTACAGGTAGTGCGTCGCCAGCGAACTGATGGCGGCGAGGACCGTGGCCGCCATCAGGAACGAGACGACGAACCGCAGCACCGGCAGCGTGAAGACGAAGAACGACAGGTCGATGCCGAACTGCGGGTCGGTTCGCCCGAACGGGACCTGGTTGAGGTAGAGGAGCACCGCCGCCCACTGCGACGAGGCTGCGGCGCCGGCGAAGAACCCGAGCACGAGCGGGCCGACCGTCATCGCGAGCCGCCGGAGCGGCTCGATCTGCTCGCGGTAGTGGTCGAGGGTGGCCTGCTCGGGGCTGCTCGGCGGGTACACCGGGCGGGATCGGTATGCCAGCCGGAGCGCGAACGCCGTCGCACCGGCCATCACCAGGAAACCGACCACGAAGAGGACCGCCCGCACCACCCACTCGGTGCGCAGGACCTGCAGGAAGCCGAGCTGGTCGTACCACAGCACCTCGGTCCAGAAATGGGCGAGGATCATCACCAGGATGACGACGGCCGCGAGCACCGTGAGCGTCACGGCAATCGGGCTGCGCCGACGGATGCGCAGACCGGCCGGTCGTCGGGGCGTGGGGAAAGTCACGGCAGCAGTACCTCATTGTCTCGGTGGCGGTGCGTCGCGAGCAGAACCGGACGACCCATCGAGTCGAACGTGCCGCAACGCCACAAGGTTCCCACACCGGGTGCGACCATGACCCGGTGAACCCGCCACCAATGACCGACCCGGGCTACCCGCCCGAGGCCACCGCAGCCCTTGCCGCAGGCACCCAGACCGCTCTCGCCCAGGCCGTCGTCGAGATCGAGCAGTACGTCGCGGCGGGCGGCTGGGACGCTCCGGTGCGTGTATTCGCCCTGGTCGGGACGGCACACGTCCCGGTGCGCGCTCCGGACGCGCTCCGGACGCGCTCCCACGCCGACGACGCGAGCGTCGCGCTCGGTCCCACCCTGGTCCCTGGGCTGATTGAGGCGCTGCTCAGCACCTTCGACTGACGGTCCCCCGCGTCCGAACCGCTCGTCCGAACCGCGACGGACACTCGCAGTCCCCCGAGTGGAGTGTTGTGGCACGCGCGCACGGCGCGCCCGTGCCACAACACTCCACTCGGGGCCGGGCTCAGTGCGAGGTGCAGGTCGGCAGGGTTCGGGCAGCGGCCGCGGCATCCGCGCCGATCGCTTGGACGGCCAGCCGCGCTTCGTGCAACGTCGCCACCCGCGCGACGTGCAGCCCGGCCGGGACGTGCCCGGTGACCTCGTCGCAGTTGTCCGCCGGAGCGAGGAACCATGTCGCGCCATCGCGGACCGCGCCCGCCATCTTCTGCTCGATGCCGCCGATCGGCCCGACCTTGCCCGAGAGGTCCATCGTCCCGGTCCCGGCGATGACGACGCCGTTCGCCTCGTCCGCAGCGGTGAGCTTGTCGATGATCCCGAGCGCGAACATGGTCCCGGCACTCGGTCCGCCGATGTCGCCGATCCGGATCTTGACGTCCACCGGCAGCGCGAAGGTCGGGTCGATCAGCACCCCGAGCAGGCTCGTGCCGGTGCCGTCGTCGGTGGTCGTCACGCTGAGGTCGAGCGGTGCGCCGGCACGCAGCACCCGGAGCGTGAGCTTGCTCACCGCAGGAATCGCGTCGAGGATCCGCTTGAGTCCAGAGAATGAGCTGACCGCCGTGCCGTTCACCGCGACCAGCACGTCGCCCTTCTGCACCACACCGTGCGCGCCGGTTCCGTCGACCACGTCGACGATTGTCAACGTCGTCGGCACGGCGTAGCCGATCTCCTCGAGCGCCGCGACGGTCGCGTTCTCCTGCGAGCTGACCATGTCCGCCTGGCTCTGCTGCTCGAGCTGCTGCTGCGTCTCGTCCCGCGGGAAGACCGCCTCGACCGGCATCACCGAGCTCGAGCGGGCAAGCCAGCCGCGGACGACCGTGCCGAGGTCGACCGAACGTCCCGGCCCGCCGAAGACGGACACCGTCGTCAGCAGGAGCTTCCCGGTCGACGGATAGCTGGTCGCGCCGTCGATCGTGATGAGCGAACCCTCGGAGTCACGTCCGAGCGTGTCGCGTGTCGGTCCGGGGGCGTCGACGACATACGGCAGCGGAAGGACGCCCAGCACCGCGAGCAGGACAGCGGACGCTGCCGTCGCGAAGGACAGAGTGAGGGAGCGCGGGCTCGCGGGCGGGAGCTCTTCGGCCGTGGGTTCGGTCACCGGAGCATCATCCACGATCAGGCTGAAGATGGGACGTCCGCCGCTCAACCACGGTGCCGCTCAGCCACGTCGGCGCTCGACCACGGCGCCGCTCAACCGTGACGCCGCATCCGGGCGCGGCGCACCGCGGCGGCCGTCCCGATCAGCGCCACGGCGGCGCCGGCCGCACCGAGCGCCGCAACGTCCTTCCCGCCGACGCGTCGGCCACCGAGCGCGTGTCGTCCACGCGACTCCTCGAGCAGCACCGTCAGGCACCCCACGTTCGTCCAGCGCGGGATCCAGCCGGTCGCGCGGAGCTTGTCCGATGACACTGTCCACGGATAGACGGCGTAGGCCAGATCGTCCGAGGGAGCCGGCAGCACCCCCGCGCGGTAGAGCTGGTGCGCGGTCGCGAATGCCGTCAAGGGCGGCACCTCCACCGTGCGCATGCCGGAGATCTGCTCGACCTCCTGGTGGCTCAGCGCGCCGTCGGATGCGAGCGTCATCACGCCGTCGAGCCGCCGCACCAGGATGTGCTCGACCGCACGCGCCACATCCTCGACATGGACGAACTGCCACTCGCGCCGAGTCCCGCGCACGGCGAGCAGCCGCGGCGCCTCGAAGTGCCGGACGATCATCGTGTCGACGCCCGGGCCGACCACTGACGCCGGGCGCAGGATCGCGCATCGGAGGCCACGCCGGCGGCGCTCGCGTGCGACGACGACCTCGACGTCGCGCAGGTCCGCGGCCAAACCCTGCTCCGGCGCGTCCGGCAGTGGCTCGTCGTCGTCGATGAGCGGGCGGCCCGGCCTCGCGCCGTACACGATGGCCGAGGAGATCACCAGGATGTACGGCACCTTGGCGGCGCGCGCACCCTGGAACGCCCGCTCCACCCGGTCGTGCAACTGACGACGCCGTAGCGCGCCCGGGATGGCCAGCCAGGCCCCGAAATCGGCCTCGTCGGCGAGCACGACGAGCGCATCGACCCCGGCCAGCGGTGCCCCGGGTCCCTGTCGCGCCAGCTCGTCGAGCCGCAACACCTCGGGAACGCCCCCGACACCCTCGAGGTAGGCGGCCACCGCCGCCGCCATCGCGCCGCGGCCGAGCACGAGCACTCGTCCCGGCGGGGTCTGATCGCTGCGCCCTGAGCGAACCCGGCTCATCGCCACCCGAATCCAGTCCCTGATCTCACTGCTTGTGTGGTTACCGTGGAGTCGACGGATGGACCATCTTCCCAGGAGAACCGCCGATGACCAGCCAGCCTCCCCCTGACGGCGGCACGTCCGACGGCGACGGCCTACCCGAACGGTGGGAAGAGATCCTCCGTGCGGTGTTCGGCGACGACGCCGAGGCGGCGTTGCGCGAGCTCTCCGAGCGCGGGATGGATCCGCACGCGATGGCGGCGGCGGCCGGGCTCCCCGACGACCCGCAGGTCTTGAGGCAGATCCTCGACCAGGTCAAGCGCCTGCTCGACACCCCGAGTGACGAGCCGGTGAACTGGGAGATAGCGCACGACGTGGCACGCCAGGCCGCGGTTGCCGAGGGCGACCCGTCGATCGGCGACCACGCGAAGCGCCAGGTCGCGGAGGCGTTCTCGGTCGCCGAGCTCTGGCTCGATGCCGCGACGGACCTACCGCCCGCCGGCGGCCCGGTCCACGCCTGGAGCAGGTCCGAGTGGGTCGAGAGCACCTTGCCGACCTGGCGGTCGCTCGCCGATCCGGTCGCCACCTCCGTCGCCGACGGTCTGGCCGGGGTGCTGGCCCGGACCGAGCCGGAGGGCCTCGCGATGCCCGGCCTCATCTCGGCGCCGATGTTGCGACAGCTCGGCGGATCGCTGTTCGGCATGCAGGTCGGCCATGCGGCGGGCGAGCTGTCGCGCGAGGTCTTCGGTGCGACGGACATCGGGCTGCCACTGCTGCGCGAGCCCGCCATCGTCCTGCTTCCGACGAACGTGGAGGCCTTCGCTGAGGGCCTCGAGATCCCCACCGACGAGGTCCGGTTGTTCCTTGCGCTCCGCGAGGCGGCGCACGCGCGCCTGTTCACCCACGTGGCCTGGCTGCGCGGGCACCTGCTGGGTGCCGTCGAGGCCTACGCCCGGGGGATCGAGATCGATCCCGAGGCGATCGAGTCGGCGGTGCGCGACCTCGACCCGAGCAATCCGGACGAGCTCGGGCGCGCCCTCTCGCAGGGCGTCTTCGTGCCCCGGACGACGGAGGGGCAGCGCGCCACTCTCGAGCGGCTGGAGACGTCCCTCGCGCTCGTCGAGGGCTGGGTGGACGAGGTCACCGCGACCGCGGCGGCGCCGCACCTCCCGAACATCGCGCCGCTCCGCGAGATGCTGCGCCGCCGCCGCGCCGCCGGCGGTCCGGCCGAGCACACGTTCGCGACGCTCGTCGGCCTCGAGCTGCGACCGCGGCGCTCGCGGGATGCCGCGGCGTTGTGGGCACAGATCGCGCGAGCGGACGGCATCGAGGCGCGCGAGGCCGTCTGGGCCCACCCGGACCTGTTGCCGACCGCCGAGGACCTGGACGACCCGGGGGGTTACGCGGCGCGCCGGTCCGCGACCGCGGCCGAGCAAGCCGAGGTCGATCGGGCGCTCGCGGAGATCCTGGGTGAGTCCGACGCCGGCGGGCCGGCGGCTGACGCCGGGCAGCCGGAGCCGGACCAGCCGGACGAGCCGAAGGCCCACGGGGTCTAGTCCCGCCCGCGCAGCAGACTGATCCGGAACGGCCGGAGCTCGCCGGTCGCGAAGCCGGCCCGCAAGACCGGATCCCGCGTCATCACGCTTCGAGCCGCGTCCTGGTCCGCCGCCTCGAACACCACGATCCCGGTGTTCGTCCGCCCGAGCGTGGGGCCGGCCAGCACCAAGGAACCGTCCGCCAGCAGACCCCGCAGCCACCCGAAGTGGCGCGCCCAGATGGCGCTCTCGGCCTCGGTCATCGTCTCGGCGAAGTCTTCGCGCGGCGCGTGCAGGAGGTACACCCACTCAGCCACCGGCCGAGCCTGCTACCGGCCCGAACGAGCGCGGTCGGCCCCAGTCGTCAGCCGACGTCCGTCGAGGTCACGACACGCGAATCGTCGCCCGGCTCGTCGTCGCGTTCGTCGTCGGGCAGGTCCGCGCCCAGCTCGTGCCCGGCGTGCCCGAGCTCGCGCGAGAACGCGTACCCCTCGAGAAAGCCGCGCGCCTTCTCGGTGTGCGGGTAGGAGTCGAGCAGCGCCCAGAACGGCGTTCCATGGCCCGAGTGCAGCAGGTGCGCCAACTCGTGCAACAACACGTAGTCGATCACCCAGCGGGGCATCCCCTGAACCCTGGTCGAGATCCGGATCGAGCCGTCGGACGGTGTGCACGAGCCCCAGCGGCGGCCCTGATTCGTCGCCCACGAGACGGTCGTCGGCCGCGCGAGCCCGCCGAGGTACCGCTCCGAGAGCCCGGCCGCCCGCAGCATGAGCTGATCGTCCGACGGCCGCCGACGGCGCTCCTGGCGCGCGAGACGCTCCAGCATCCTCGCGACCCACTCGCGCTCCTGCGCGGCCGAGAAACGCGCCGGGATCGCGACCACGGTGCGGTCACCGTCACGGTACGCCGTCACGGTACGAACCCGGCGTCGGGTGCGCCGGACCTCGACCCGCGGTGCCGTCTCGTCACTGTGCACCTCTGCACGGTAACCGCGCAACGCCCGATTCGTGCTCAGAACCGCAGATTCACGGACCTGCGGCGCGCCGTGCGCCGTCGCAGCATCCACCCACCCGGACCACTACGCTGAGCACGCAAGGTTACGCGCGGCGAAGCAGTCCGCGCGGCCAGGGGCAGGCGGGCCTTTGGCACCAGTCCGGCCCGCGCCACGATCGAACGGAGAAACCTCATGGCTGAGACCTACAAGGGCGAGTACTACTGCGTGAAGTGCAAGGCGAAGCGCGAGGCCGAAGGCCAGGTCGTCGTCGCCAACGGCCGCAAGATGGCCAAGGGCATATGCCCGGTCTGTGGCACCAAGCTGAACCGGATTCTCGGCAAGGCCTGAGCAGTCTCGACGAAAGGCGGCCCCGAGTGGGCCGCCTTTCGCATGTCCGGACGATTCCGCGCTGTGGATACCGACCAACCGGCCCGCAAGCCATGCCACGCTCCTGTGCGTGTCGGAGCGGCCGCTCGTGAAGCGGCCCGGGTGCGACGCGGAGAGGTGGGTCGCGATGCGACTGGAGCCAGGACGCCGGGTGCTTTGGCGCGGGCCGGGCGAGCTGCAGTTCGGCTCTGATCCGGCGACCGCCGTGCGACTCACCGGGCTGAGCCCCGCCGAGGAATCGGTGCTCAGCAGACTCGGCGACGGCGCGACGACGGCGGAGCTGCAGGCCCGCGCCCGCACGGTCGGGGTCGACGGCGAGCGGATCGAACGATTCGTGACGGACCTCGGCCGCAGTGGGGCGCTCTCCGCAAGAACCGTGCCGCCGGACCGGCGCGCGGCGTCCGTGGTCACGGTGGTGGGACTCGGACGAACCGGCCTGGCGCTTGCCCGGGACCTCGCTTCGGCGCGCGTCGGCACCGTCTTGCTGCGCGACGCGCGGCCCGTCGGGCGCGCCGACGTCGGGCGGGGCGGGTACCACGAACGAGACATCGGCCAGGTGCGCGCGAGCGCAGCGGCACGCGCGTGCCATGACGCCGAGGTTCGGGTGCGCACCACAGCACCGGACGGGACCCGGCCGGACGTCGTGGTACTGGTGGAGCAGGATGTGGCCGACCCGGTCGGAGCACGCTCGTTGATGGCGGCGGATGTCGATCACCTGTCCGTCGTGGTGCGCGAGAAGGACATCGTGGTCGGCCCCTTCGTGCGGCCAGGTGCGAGTGCGTGCCTGCGCTGCCTCGACCTGCACCGTTGCGACTTGGACGATCGCTGGCCGGTGGTGGCGACACAGCTGGCGGTACGACCGCGGTCCGGGCCGAGGCCCGAGGACCCGCTGCTGGCAGCACTCGCGGCAGCGACCGCGGCGGCGCAAGTGGTGGCCGGAATCGACGGCGAGCCGGTCGGCATCATCGGAGCCGCGCTCGAGATCAGGCTCTCGGACGGCGCGCCACGCCGACGCGAATGGCCGGTGCACCCGCATTGCGGGTGCACCGGCCTGCCGGAGCCCCCTGCTTGACGTCCGGCTGTCTCGGTTGGTGCTCGTTCAGGCGGCCGATGACTCCACCTCGTCGAGCTCTCGGGTCTCGATCGAGTCCTCCTTGCGCGGACGCCCCCGGCCTCGCTTGGTCGCCACGATCACGCCACCGATGAACACCTCGCCGCCCCAGACACCCCACGGCTCAGCGCGCTCGACAGCGCCCGCGAGACACGCGACCTGCAGCGGGCACGGACCACAGAGCGCCTTGGCGCGCTCGACCTCGTGCGTGGACTCGGCGAACCACAGCTCGGCATCGTTCTCGCGGCACGGGGTGGTGTCGACGTCGATGACTGCGATGGTGTCGATGACGAGTAGCACGGGATCCTCCTGCTCTCCCGAAAGGTGGACCAACAACGGATGTGAGACCCGTGGTCCTGCGCTTCCGATCGGCTGAGCCGGAGGAATGCGAAGGCCGCGGGTCCCGACTGGACTCCGCGGCCTGGGGTTCGAGCTCCGATGGACCTAAGCGAACCGTCCTGGGGCGGTGCCGGGGGCGGGGGTGGTACCGGAGTGACGCTTCAGCGTCCGCTGAGCCGGTCGCCATGCCGCGTACGTGGCGCGAATGGCGGCGGCACCGAGATCTGCGGCGGCACCGAGATCGGCGGCGGCACCGAGATCGGCGGTAGCACCGAGATCGGCGGTAGCCGGCCCGGAAGCGCGCACGGTGGCAGCAGGAATGACGAGGACGGGCGCGCTGACGCGCACGCGGTCATCGACCGCTACGCCATGCCCACCAAACGTCATGGTCATCATCTCTGCACCCACCTCCTCACTCGCTCTGGCGCGTTTGAACGCGCGCGTGCTCCCGGAACACTTGGCAGCCTAAGACCGCCTCCTGGAGGGGCACAAGGCAATTCGGCGTCACGACTCGGTCACGGTTCGCGGACCTCTCGGGCGCCCCGCACCGCCGGCTGTTCGCGCGGCCGGGACAGCAGCGCCAGGAGAGTCTCGCCGTACCTGTCGAGCTTCGCCGGCCCGATCCCGGCGACCCGCGCGAGCTCCGCGATCGACGTCGGCCGCGTCTCGGCGATCTGTACGAGCGTTGCGTCGATGAGCACGGTGTAGGCGGGCTTGTCAGTCTCGGTCGCGACCGTCGAGCGCCAGTTGCGCAACTGCTCGAAGAGTTCGGCGTCCTCCCCGGTGAGGCTCTCGGCGAGGGACCGTTGCGCGGTCGACCGGTGGCGGGTCGCGCGTGGCTCCGTCGGCCAGATCCCGTCGAGGAACCGCGTCCGACGCCGCGAGGCCCGGCCGCCCGGGTTCCTCGCGCGGCCGAAGGACAGCTCGAGGTGGATCCGTGCCCGGGTGATGCCGACGTAGAGCAGCCGGCGCTCTTCCGCTATCGCCTCGTCGGTCTCCGCGAGCGAGATCGGCATCAGGCCGTCGGACAGACCGGCCAGGAACACCGCGTCCCACTCCAGTCCCTTGGCCGCATGCAACGACGCGAGGGTCACCCCCTCGACCGTCGGCGCGTGCTGCGCCGTTGCTCGTTCGTCCAGCTCGGCCACGAACTCGCGCAGCGTGCCGCCTCGCTCCCCGGCGAGGTCGTCGGCCAACGCGACCAACGCCTGGAGCGACTCCCAGCGCTCCCGCGTCGCACCGCGCGCGGCCGGGGCCGCGGCGCTCCAGCCGGCCGAAGAGAGCACCGCCCGAACGCTCTCGCCGAGCTCCTCGGGCCCGGAGTCCGCCGCGTGCGCCGCCCCGCGCAACAACATGAGCGCGTCGCGAACCTCGCGCCGCGCGAAGAAGCGTTCCCCGCCGCGGATCAGGTACCCGATCCCGGCATCCGCGAGCGACTGCTCGAACGCCTCGGACTGGGCGTTGGTCCGGTACAGGATCGCGATCTCGCTCGGCCGGGTGCCGTTCGCGATCAGACGCCCGATCCGCACCGCGATCCCGGACGCCTCCGCCTCGTCGTCCTGGTAGGTCGTGTACTCGACCGGTGGTCCGACCGGCCGCTGGGCGACGAGCTCGAGCGACGGCCTCGCACTGCGCCCGGCACGTGACACGAGCGCGTTCGCGAGGCCGACCACCTGGGGCGTCGAGCGGTAGTCGCGCACCAGCCGGACCACCCGCGCCTCGGGGTAGGTGCGCGGAAAGGTCAGCAGGTGGTGCGGCGTCGCACCGGTGAACGAGTAGATCGTCTGGCTCGGGTCGCCGACCACGCAGAGCTCGCGGCGCCCGCCCAACCACTGGTCGAGCAGGAACTGCTGCAGTGGTGAGACGTCCTGGTACTCGTCGACGACGAACTGCCGGTACTGACCGCGCACCTCCTCGGCCACGTCGCGGCGCGAACTCAGCATCTCCGCGAGCAGAAGCAGCACGTCCTCGAAGTCGATCACGCCGCGCTCGGTCTTGACCTCCTCGTAGACGGTCAACAGCCGCGCGACGACCTGTCGCTCGAAACCGGCGGGGGCCGGCCGACCGGTGGCGGCCGCGCTCCGCAGGTAGTCGTCCGGTGCGATCAGGCTCACCTTCGCCCACTCCACCTCCGATGCGAGGTCCCGCACCGAGACCCGGTCCACCGCGAGCGACAACCGTCCCGCGGCCTCCGCGACCGCCGGTGCCTTGTGCTCGAGTATCCGCGGCGGTGCCCCGCCCACGACGCGCGGCCAGAAGTAGCTCAGCTGGCGCAGTGCGGCGGAATGGAAGGTGCGCGCCTGCACCCCCGTCGTACCGAGATCCCGCAGCCGCGCCCTCATCTCCCCGGCCGCCCTGGCCGTGAAGGTCACCGCGAGCACGGCCGTCGGGTTGTACGCGCCGGTTCGGACGCCGTACGCGATGCGGTGCGTGATTGCGCGCGTCTTCCCGGTGCCCGCTCCGGCCAGCACGCACACCGGCCCGGTCAGCGCGAGGGCGACCTCACGTTGGTCGGGATCGAGGGCATCAAGGATCTCGTCGGCAGACATCGGCTTCATCCTCGCAGCCAGGGCCGACACCCGGCACCGGGCCGGGGGCGACCTGTGGGTACGTCACCACTTGTCTGACCGATTGGTGGAATTGGAATTGCTTCAGGCAGACTTGCCCGGTTGCGGTGCCCCACCGAAGGATCCCGATGAGTTCGTCCGAGCTGACACTGCCCGCTGCGGGCACGGTCACCATGTTCTCGACCGCGTGGTGCGGATACTGCCGACGCCTCAAGACGTACCTCGATGTGTCCCAGATCCGGTACCGCGAGGTCAACATCGAGGAGACCCCGGACGCCGTCGCGTTCGTAGAGCGGATCAACGGCGGGAACCGCACCGTGCCGACGGTCCTGTTCCCGGACGGAAGCTCAGCGACCAACCCGTCACTCGCCGAGATACAGCGGCGCCTGGGCCACTGAGGCCGGACCGCAAGCGCAAGAGGTCACTCCCCCGGCAACGCCCCGCCGAACCAGTCCTCGATCATCACCCGCGCAATCGACGCGCGGCTCGGCATGGCCACCAGGCCAGCCTGGATGTCCGCCGCCAGCTCGGCGCGACTGAACCAGCGCGCCTCGGTGAGCTCGACGCCATCGACGGTGATCGGCGTCGTCACCGCCGACGCCCGGAACGCCAGCATGAGCGAGCCGGGGAACGGCCACGGCTGACTGCCGAGGTACGTCACCTCACCCACGATGACGCCGGTCTCCTCGGCGACCTCGCGCCGCACCGCCTGCTCGGCCGACTCACCCGGCTCGACGAAGCCGGCGACCGTCGAGAACCGCCGCTGCGACCAGCGCGAGGCGCGCGCGAGGAGCAGCCGGTCCGATGCGTCCAGAACGGCCATGATCACGGCGGGATCGGTTCGCGGGTAGTGCGGCGATGCGTCGACCGGGCAGCGCAGCAGCCAGCCGGAAGCCTCGACGACCAGCTCCGCACCGCAGTGGGGGCAGTGCACCAAGCTACGGTGCCAAGCCGCGAGCCCGACGGCCATGGTCGCGAGCCCCGCGTCCCGGTCGGACAACGCCGCACCGACGTCGCGGAGCGTCGCCCAGTCCGACGACCGGGCATCGGCATCGTCCCGAATCACGGCCGCGAGGTACCCGACGCCGTCCTCGGTGCCCAGGTACAGCCACCGGCCGAGATCCGCCGTGTGCTCGCCCAGCTCCCAGGGTCCGAGGAGGTTCAGAGCCACGCCGCCGCGCATCGCGACCGCACCGTGCCGCACCAGGAGAACCCGGGTGCGCGGGTCAGCGAGCAGGTCCGACACCAGTGTGGGCTCGGCGCGTCGCTCTGCACCGCGGTCCACCGCCTCGCGCGCCAACGGCAACCGGGTCCACGTCATAGCGGCTACGGTACGGCTCGCGCAGGGAGGGGACACGCCGCCGCGGCGCGCGCACGCGCACGGCGGCTCGGCGCCTAGTCTGTTGAACGTGACTCGCTCGCCGCTAGCCCTCGCTGCCCTGGCGACGGTTGCCGTCCCCGGGCTCGACGTCTTCGACGTGCGCCGCCCGCCGCACATCGGCAGTGACTGCGACATCGCGATCGTGATCGACTCCGAGCGAAGGCGCTGGTACGTG
>Ga0066797_1000281_pt1 | contig 15601 bp, 16 predicted proteins | sample PersoiDNA2013193_FD_76335 | JGI IMG/M metagenome (GOLD analysis project Ga0066797, IMG submission 76335) | Permafrost soil microbial communities from the Arctic, to analyse light accelerated degradation of dissolved organic matter (DOM) -... | ecosystem: Environmental > Terrestrial > Soil >... | reverse complement strand
GGTTGTAATTAATCGCCCGCCTATCACCAGTGTCGACACCAGTCATCCATTGCCATGGCTGATTGACTATCAGCCTGGAAAAACGAGCGACCAGCCTGCTCACTTCAGGCGAGCTGCACCCATCTCGTTTCGGCATAGTGACACTTTATATCGGATTCCGATACATCGGCAACCGATATAGCCGACAGGGTGCGGCGGACGCTGGCAGGGCTGTCAGCTGAGAGAAACTAGACTTGGGCGCGGGTCTCCACGGCGGTGAGGATCTCGGCGATCGCCTCGTCGATCAGGACGCCGTTCTTCTGCGCGCCGTTGCGGTAGCGGAAGGAGACCGCGCCCGCCGCCACGTCGTCGTCACCGGCGAGCAGCATGAAGGGGATCTTCTGCCTCTGGGCGTTGCGGATCTTCTTCTGCATCCGGTCGCCGCTGTCGTCGATCTCGACCCGGATCCCCTTCTCACGGAGCCTGAGCGCGACCGCGTCCAGGTAGGGCACGTGCGTGTCGCCGATCGGTATGCCGGTCACCTGCACCGGAGCGAGCCACGGCGGGAGCGCCCCCGCGTAGTGCTCGATCAGCACGCCCATGAACCGCTCGATCGAGCCGAACAGCGCCCGGTGGATCATGACCGGTTCCTGCCGGGTACCGTCGGCGGCCTGGTACTCGAGGCCGAACCGCCTCGGCTGATTGAAGTCGAGCTGAACGGTGGACATCTGCCAGGTCCTGCCGATCGCGTCGCGCGCCTGGACGGAGATCTTCGGCCCGTAGAACGCGGCGCCGCCCGGGTCGGGCACCAGCTCAAGACCGGATTCCTCGGCGACCCTGCGGAGCGTGTCGGTCGCGGCCGCCCACTCCTCATCGGAGCCGATGAACTTGTCCGAGTCACCGCGGGTGGACAGCTCGAGGTAGAAGTCGCTGAGGCCGTAGTCGCGCAGCAGGTCGAGGATGAAGCCGAGCACCGATGCCAGCTCGCCCTCCATCTGCTCCTTCGTGCAGTAGATGTGCGAGTCGTCCATGGTCAGCCCGCGCACCCGGGTGAGGCCGTGCACGACGCCCGACTTCTCGTACCGGTAAACGGCGCCGAATTCGAAGAGCCGCAGCGGCAGCTCGCGGTAGGACCGGCCGCGCGAGGAGAAGATCAGGTTGTGCATCGGGCAGTTCATGGCCTTGAGGTAGTACTCGCTGCCCTCAAGCTCCATCGGCGGGAACATGGTGTCCGCGTAGTAAGGCAGGTGCCCCGAGGTCTCGAACAGCTGCCTCTTGGTGATGTGCGGGGTGTTGACGAACGAGTAGCCCGCCTCATCGTGACGGCGGCGCGAATAGTTCTCGAGCTCGCGGCGGATGATCCCGCCCTTCGGGTGGAAGACCGGCAGCCCGGACCCGATCTCCTCGGGGAAGGAGAACAGGTCAAGCTCCGCGCCGAGCTTGCGGTGGTCGCGCCGCTCGGCCTCCTCGAGCATCTTCAGGTAGTCGTCCTGGGCGGCGCGCGACTCCCACGCGGTGCCGTAGATCCGCTGGAGCTGCGGGTTCTTCTCGCTCCCCCGCCAGTACGCGCCCGCGTTGCGCATCAGCTTGAAGGCGGGGATGCTCCTGGTCGACGGCACGTGCGGGCCGCGGCACAGGTCCTTCCAGCGCACCTCGCCGGTCTTGGCGTCCACGTTGTCGTAGATGGTGAGCACGCCGGCGCCCACTTCGGTGGAGGCCTCGTCGTCCGAGGCGCCGTCTTTAGCGATACTGCCCTTGACGGCGATCAGCTCGAGCTTGAACGGCTCGGCCGCCAGTTCCCCGCGGGCGTCGGCGTCGGTGACCTCGCGGCGGACGAACCGCTGGCCCTGCTTGACGATGTCGCGCATCCGCGACTCGACGGCCTTCAGGTCCTCGGGGGTGAACGCGCGGTCGACCTGGAAGTCGTAGTAGAAGCCGTTCTCCACCGGGGGGCCGATGCCGAGCTTCGCATCGGGGAACGCCTGCTGCACCGCCTGCGCCATGACGTGCGCGGTCGAGTGCCTGATCACCGATCGGCCGGTGGGCGAGTCAGCGGGGACGGGCTCGACCTCATCGCCATCGCTCAGCACCCAGGCCAGGTCGCGCAGCTCACCGTTGACCCGGGCGACTACCACGTCCCTGTCGCCGGAGTACAGGTCGGCGGCGGTAGCCCCCGTCGTCACCTCGCGCTCGTTCCGCTGAAACTGGCGGTCGAGCACGTGGATGCGGATCTGGGACACGGCTTCGCCTCACGTTGACGTTCGGATAGATGCCATGAGCCTACCGGCAGCGGGCCCGCGCTCCGAAGCAATATCCGCGGCTCGCGCACCCTGCTAATTCGGGCAGGCGGTGGCCGGGCGGTTGCCGGTGAGCGTGCAGAACTCGGCGGTCAGCGTGTTCGCCGAGGCGAGGATCTCCAGGCCGGGCGAGGTCTGCGGGTGCCTGAGGCCGGCGGCGATCTGGCTCCAGGTCAGGCCCGCGAGCGCGTCGGGCGCGATACCCGAGCCGATGAGCATGGCCCGGCCGCCGAAATCGAGGAACGGAGTTGACCCCGACGCATCGAGCCTGCCGAGAATGGGCACGCGCAGCCGCGGGCGACCGGGCAGGCCGCGCGCGGCGCAAAGGCGACGCCGTCGTCGTCGTCATCGAGCCGGGTTCCCGCGACGCCGACCGCGGCCTCACCAGCATCCCCAGCCCAATCCCCATCAGCTCCGGCGGCCTCCGAGCCACCCCCTCCGGGGGCCGCCGGTACTCGCCTTGTGACGTTCGTCAACCGGATGAGCCAGACGATCTGGATCGCGGCCGCGCCGAACGCGGCGACGCCGCTTGCCGCCACCGGCTGGGTGCTGCCCGCCGGGCACGGCGTCACGATCAGCACGCCGAATAACCTGAACACCCGGTTCTGGGGCCGCACCGGCTGCGTCTTCAACAGCCAGGGCGTCGGCCGCTGCCAGACGGGCGACTGCGGCGGCCTGTTCCAGTGCAAGGGCTGGGGCACGATCCCCGCGACGCTCGCCGAGGTCAACTTCGACGCCTGGGAGAGCCTGGACTTCTACGACGTGTCGATGGTCGACGGGTCCAACCTCCCGATGTACATCAACATCACCAAGTCGCCGAACGGCACGGTGGACAAGATCAGCCAGAACGGCTGCGTGCCGGCCGGCTGCACGAAGCCCGTGTCCTGCCCGAGCGCGCTCGACGTCAAGGCCGGCGGCGCCGTCGTCGGCTGCATCTCCGCCTGTGCCAGGCTCGACTGCTGCCGTGGCCTGTACTCATCCAGGGCCGCCTGCGACCCGGCGAAATGGCCGGTGGACTACGCCGCGGTGTTCAAGCGCGCCGAGCCGTACGCCTACTCCTACGTGGACGACGACGCGACGAGCGTCTTCACCTGCAAGGGCCGATGCGACTACCGGATCACGTTCGGCGTTACCCGCTGAGGCCGTGCGTGTCGCGAACGATGACGACCGGGCACTCGGCGTGGTGCACGCAGTGCTGGCCGACGGAGCCGAGCAGCGCCTCGGTGAACCCCGCGTGCCCTCGGCTGCCGACCACGAGCAGCTCCGCGCCCTTGGCCGCGTCGAGGAGCGCCCGCGCCGCGTTGTCCCGCACCACCACAGGGTGAATGACAACACCGGGTGCCTTGTCGGCAACCGCCGCGATGGCCTCGTCGAGCACCTGGCGGGTCAGCGTTTCCATGTCAGGCATCCCGCCGGCCATCGCCAGGCCGTAGGTGTCAATGCCCGGGATGTGCCATGCGCTCACCGCGTCGACCTCCGCACCGGTCAGTGCCGCCTGCCGCACCGCCCAGGCAAGCGCGGCCTTCGACGAGTCCGCGCTGTCCACGCCCACAACGATCCTGGTGACTTCGCGAGCCGACTGGACAGTCATCGTGCATCTCCTCAAAACCCCGGCTTAACTCCTGGACGGTTCAACTATCGCCTGGTCGCAGGCCTTTCGACAGGGCCATAGGTCCCGCTGGGCAGCGACGGCCGTCGTCTTGAGTCAATGCCGGCGAGCCTGAGCTGATGTCCGACCGGCACGGCACCCGGCGGCCATATCGCCACATTCCGGACAAATAATCGCCTGCGGCAAAGATCTTGGCAGATAAGCGTGCTCTGCGCACGCTTATCTGCCACCAGGAAAAAAGTTGCCAAGATCTTTTGCTGAGCCGGGAAATCAGATGTCATGACGAGCCACATGAGCGCGCCGGAGCATCATGAGCATCCGCTCGCTATGCGGCATTGTGTGTTGAGGGTCTGGGGATGCTCCCCGCCCTAGAAGTCCTCGCGGAACTTGGCGATCCACTCGGCGCTCGTCTTGAAGCCGCCGAAGGTGTAGAAGTGCAGGCCGACCTCGCCGTGCCTGGCCGGGTCGAGGCCGGCCCGCAGATCGCGGATGAACCGGTCGGGGCCGGCCTTGCCGAGCAGGTTGGTGACCGAGAAGCCGTATTTCCTGGCGATCGTGGTTGACGTGCTCAGGCCCAGCCTCGAGGCGAAGGTGAGCAGCAGCTTGATGCTGGCGGGACCGGGCACGCCGACGCGGACCGGGAGCTCGACGCCGTGCTTGCGGACCTCCTCGAGCCAGCCGAGCACGCGGTCAACGTCGAAGTCGACCTGGGTCAGCACGGCGCCGGGGATGCCCAGGTTCGACAGCGCGGCCGACTTGCGCTCGAGCGCCGACCAGAGCACGTCGGTGGGGATGTGCGGGTGGCCGTCCGGGTAGCCGCCGATGGCGATGTGCCTGACACCGTACGGCTGGAGCAACCCGGATTCGATCAGCGAGAGCGAGTCCTCGTACGGACCGAGCGGTACCGACGGGTCGCCGCCGACGACGAAGACGTTCTCTGTCGCCTCGATGCCGCGCAGCGCCTCGAGGAACTCCTCGAGCACCTCCTTGGACCGGATGCGACGGGCGGAGATGTGCGGCACGGGGGTGAAGCCAAGCCGCTTGACGGCTGCCGCGGCGGTGACCCGCGTCTGGAGGTCCTCGTTCTCAAGGAACGTGACGTGGATCCGGGTACCGGGGGGAATCGTGCCTGCCGCGTTCTCCAGCTTTGCGACATCTTTTCCGGTCATTTCCATGGAGAAGTCGTCGAGCACAGTTGCCACGTACACGCCCATTCCCGAAATCTGGTAAAGCCCCTTGTGACTTCATGATATGGCGTAACGTGCGGAAACTTAATCCCGTCAGTGGCCGACTGGGGGTCACCACAAAAACGGCCGGAGCGGGTTTGGTGGCGTAGGCAGTTGCACGCGCAACTACGTTGCGAGCGAGCCTCGTCGTTGTGACGACAGGTGTGAAGCGGGTCATATCAGTCGTGCGCGGCAAACAAATGGCCCGGTCCGATGCGCATCGGACCGGGCCGGCTGACCGCGGCTAGAGCTCTGTCCGCGGCTAGAACTTCTCCGCGGCAGGGATTACCTGCTCGGCGAGCAGGTCGAGCTGGCCGAGCTTGCTGACGCTGGTCATCGAGCCGTGGGCCACACTGAATCCTGCCTCGGCGATCGCGTGCAGCTGCTCGATCGTCTTATTGAGGTTCTCGCCGTTCTCGCCCAGGTCGAAGCGGGTCTGGGCGGTCTTCTCGATCTCGTCATAGTCGCGGCCCTCGGTCGCGCAGTGCTCGCGGAGCACCCCGAGCTTGCGCGCCGCCTCGGGGAGGTCGTAGGCCGCGATGTTGCACGAGTCCGCGTAGCGGGCCACCAGCTTGAGCGTCTTCTTCTCCCCCGAGCCGCCGATCAGGATCGGCGGGTGCGGCCGGCTCAGCACCTGCGGCGAGTTGAGCGTGCGGACCAGGTGATAGTGCGTGCCGTCGAACGGCCCCTGATCGCCGCTCCACATCTGCTTGCAGATGAGGATGGCCTCCTCCAGGCGCTCGAAGCGCTCGGCTACCGGCGGGAACGGCAGGCCGAGGCCGGCCGACTCGTCGGCGTTCCAGGCCGCGCCGATGCCGAGGATCGCGCGGCCGCCCGACAGCACGTCGAGCGTGGTCATCGCCTTCGCGAGCAGGCCGGGCTCGCGATAGACCACCGCGGTGACCATGGTGAGCAGCTTGACGCGCTCGGTCTTCGCGGCCAGCCAGCCGAGCGTGGTGTAGGCCTCGAGCATCTCGTGCTCGGGCGGCCCAATATGACCGATCTGCCAGACGTGGTCCATGACGCTGATCCGGTCGAAACCGCCGTCTTCGGCGCCCTTGGCGATCTCGCCGAGCTTGAACCGAAGATCGGCGGCACCGCCGTCCCAGGTGAAGTCCGAGATATGCAAACCGAGTTTCATGTTCCAAACACTAACTATTCCCACCGGCCGGCCAGGGGGCGCCCCTGACGCCGGATGGCCCGTCGTAAAGTTCGTGTCATGGCAACCATTCCTGACTCGCACCGCGACCTGCTCGGCGCGCAGATCGCCGTGCTCGGCACCATCGGAGCAAGCGGCCGCCCGCAGCTGTCCGCGACCTGGTTCCTCGCCGAGGGCGACACGGTCAAGCTGTCGCTGAACACCATCCGGCAGAAGGTGAAGAACCTCCAGGCCAACCCGGCGTGCAGCCTGATCATCTTGGGCACCCCGCCGTACAGGTACGTCGAACTGCGCGGCGACGCGGAGATCGCTCCGGACGACGACTACGCCTTCGCGGACAAGGTAGCCGCCAAGTACGGCGCGGACCTGCGCACCCACGACAAGCCAGGCGAGGTGCGCGTGGTCGTCACCATCAACCCCACGAAGGTGATCACCTGGGGCGGCGCCGCCGAGTCCTAGGCCTGGTTAAAGATCATTTATCGAAGATACTTGGCGTTTCCGTCGTTATAGCAGCAAATGCCGGATATTCAAACACTCGTCCGGTTCGTCGGCTTACCATCGAGACAACCATAGGCCTGTAACCAAGGATGCCGCAGCGGCAACCGGCTCGTGCGCGCAGCCAAGCAAGCAGCAGCGCGTGCGGGCCTGAACAGACAGCATCGGGGGTCACGAGGCCTGGCCTGGCATCGATCTTCGGCGTCAGCCAACCACTCGACTCTGGCCGACTATGATGTCGGTGAGCACCAGCAGTGGGGCACTTGATACATCTTTGATTTTCCGCCTGCTCGTCGATGACCGTCCACGGCCCCGGCTTGGCCCTCAACCCATGCTAGGGATCGCCGCAAGCGTTTTCTTTCGGGCGTCATGGTTATGCGGGGCACGTGCTCGCGGTTCTACGGCTGTCGGGACGCTGCATGACGCAGGTTGTCAGGGCAGACCTGCCGTACATATGAGATCGGCTTGACTTACGGGGAGCGGGCGGTATGCGGCGCCGCCGGTAGATGAGGGAGGACGCACGCTCAGCGGTCCCGGCCGCGCGGGTTCGAGGGCTGCTGGCCGCTAGGCGAGCGATGCCTGGCGCATCTTGCGTGCTGACTGCTGCGGGTCGAGTGCGAGGGTCCGCAGGCGGGTGAACGCCCGGAGGTAGGCAGCGGCGGCGTCCGGGTCCTCGGGGCAGGTCCCGCCGGAGGGTCCGGCCAGGTTGACCATGCCGAGGGCGGGAGCCTGGCCGAACTGCAGGATGGAGAACTCCCCGCAGCCGCCCGCGGCGTGCGCCCCGGCAGCGTAGGGCAGGACGTGGATCGTGACCTGCGGGTCGTCGGCGGTCAGGCTGGAGAGGCAGCTGAGCTGGGCGCGCAGCACGGCCGCTCCGCCGACCTGCTGCCGCAGCGCGGCCTCCCCGATGACCACGGTCAGGGGAGTGCCGCGCTCGCGCAGCGTGACCTGCTGCCGGATGAGGACTGCGGCCACTGATGCATCCTCGGCTTCCGCCGACACTCTGGGGTCCGCAGCCGCGACGGCCTGCGCGTACTCCGCGATCTGCAGCAGGCCGGGGACTTGGACCGGCGCGTAGACGAGGATCTCGGTCGCGGCGCTCTCGGCCGCCAGGAAGTCCGTGAGCGCGCCGCCGAGGACATGGGCGAATCCAGCCCACCAGCCGTCCCGGATGCGCGGCCCGGCTATCGCCATCAGGGCTTCCCGCGAGTCCGGGTCGATGCCGTACTCGGCCAGCAGCTCGCGCAGCTCCTTCGGCCGGATGCCCCGGTGGCCGGTCTCGATCCGGCTGATCTTGGACGGGTCGCATTCCAGGATCCGGGCGGCATCGGCCAGGCTGTATCCCAGGCCCTCCCGGTACCGGCGCAGCGCGGAACCGGCGATCCGGTGCCGGGCCGATGGTGCATACGTCATCACAGGCTCCCCTAGTGAGTATTGAAGGATCTTGCCGAAGATTCCGCGCAGGGTCGCGGAGCACCCGAAGGCCGGGGCGCTCACTGGACCGTCAGCAGCGCCCACACGCATTTGGCCTGGCGCCCGGGCACGGGTTCCCAGCCCCAGCGCTGGCTGATGGCCGCCACGAGCTCCAGGCCGCGGCCTGATTCCTCCTCCGGGCCCGGGCGGCGGGCTGCCGGGACGCCGCGGCCGGCGGGGAGGTTGTCCCATACCTCGATCCGGGTCTGCCGCAGGTCCGACAGCAGGCGCAGCCACAGGACCGGGAGCCTGCCGTGCGCGTCATAGACGAGGCTGCCGTCCGGGTTGGCGGCGGCCCGGACCACGTTGGAGGCCATCTCGCTGACGATCAGCTCGGCGGCTTCGGTCATGCCGCCCAGACCCCAGCCGCCCAGGACCAGGACGGCGAACGCGCGGCCCAGGCGCGGGGCCGTGGGCAGCGCCCCCAGGGGGCCGAGGCCGGAGAGCAGCGGCCAGGCCCCCGCCGCTGACCGCTGTCCTTCCCTTGCGGGAGCGGGACGGGCACCGGCAGGGCCCGCCGGGTCCCGGGGATGGCCCGGCGTGCTCGCTTCTGTCCTGCCGTTCATGGGTGCCTCCCGTCCGGGGCGCGGGGAGGCCGCCGTTCGCGCCTGCTGGGTCGCGGGCTGGCGCTGGCCTGTCACGTGGTGCCCCTCGCCGTCTGAACGCCGTGGTGTCGTCGCTTCCGGGCGGCCGTGAGGCCGCACTCGTCAGGTCTATGTTCAACTATCATGCACATGACTACCTGAAGAATGCAAGGTAGTCGTTTGATAACTTGTCGAATGATGATTATGACGGCCCGGGGCCACTCAGGCGCAGGCCGCGCGTGTAGCATCTGGGCGAATGAAGAGGTCGCATGTGACTACTCCCCGGGCCAGGCCGCCGACAGTCAGGCTTCGGCGCCTGGCGGCTGAGCTGCGCCGCCTGCGGGCCAGCGCGGAGCTGAGCCGTGAGCAGGTCGAGGAGCAGACGGGCGTCAACGAGGGGACGCTCTACCGGATCGAGAACGCCCGGACCCGCCCGCAGCGAAGGACCCTTGTCGCGCTGCTTGACCTGTACGGGGTCAGCGACCCGCTCAGGGCCGATCTGCTGGACATCGCCAAGACCGCCGACGGCCAGGGCTGGGCCAGGCCGCACGACTGGCAGCTCCCGGGCGAGTACACCGCCTACATCAGCTTCGAAGCCGAGGCCCGCGCTGTCCGCAACTACGAGTCGCTGTTCATCCCCGGGCTCCTGCAGACCGAAGCGTACGGCCGCGCCATGGTCACCGGCGTGCTGCCGGCGGCTACCCCGGCCGAGATCGACGAACGCGTCAGAGCCCGCGCCGAGCGGCAGAAGCTCCTCGACGGCACGGACCCGCTCGAGCTGCGGGCCGTCGTGGACGAGGCGGCGATCAGGCGGGTCGTCGGCGGCCCGGCGATCATGGCCGCCCAGCTTGCCCACGTGGCGGAGATGTCGCAGCGCACCAACGTCAACGTCCAGGTCATCACGTTCGGCGCCGGCGCGCATCCGGGAATGCCGGGCTCGTTCGTCCACATGGAGTTCAGGAGCGAGCTCGACCCTGAGCTGGTCTACGTTGACACACTGGCGGGGGATATCTTCCTTGAGGCCGACGCCGACATACGCCGGTACCGGGCGATGTTCGACCACCTGCGCGCGAGGGCCCTCACCCAGGACGACAGCGCCAGGCTCATCTCTTCCGTAGCGGAGGGCTTGCGGTGAAGGCAGAGACCAGCGACCTGACGTGGTTCACGAGCAGCCGCTCGGCCAACGGGCAGTCATGCGTGGAGTGCGCACGCACCCCCAGCGCGGGCATTGCGGTCCGCGACACCAGGCAGCGTGATGGCGCGGTGCTGAATTTCGGCAAGACCGAGTGGGATAAGTTCCTCCAGCGTGTCCATGCCGGCGAGGTGCCGGTTACTACCTGACGTACCGTGAGGCCAAGATCCCTGCCGGGATCAGTCATGGCGTACGTGTAACAGCGCGCTTGATCATTCCCCTTCTGCGCCCCGGCGAAGATCAGGCGGAATCGAAGCGCCCGGGTGAGGCAGGACACCGGCGGTGATCGTGGCGACCTCGCCTGCGGTGAGCTCGAGCGACGCCGCCGCGATGTTTTCCTGGACGTGTCCGGGCGAGCCCGTGCCGGGGATCGGCAGCATGACCGGCGAGGTGGCGAGCAGCCAGGCAAGAGCCACCTGATGCTGCGTGACGCAGTGCCGGGCCGCGACGGCCGCGACTGCGGGGTTGGCCTCGGTCTGCTGTAGCGGCGCCCAGGGAATGAACGCCAGCCCCTGGACCGCGCACAAGTCGAGCAGGGCCTGCGACGACCGGTCCGCCGTGTTGTACCGGTTCTGCACGCTCGCGATCGGGGTAACCCGCTGTGCCTCCCGGAGCTGGGCTTCGGTAACGGTCGAGATCCCGATGTGGCGGATCTTCCCTTCCGCCTTCAGGTCGGCCAGCGCGCCGACTGACTCCGCGAACGGGACCTTCGGGTCGGGCTTGTGCAGCTGGTACAGCGGGATCTGCTCAAGCCGCAGCCGTCTCAGGCTGTCCTCGCATGCCTCGCGAAGGTGCTGAGGCCGGCCATCGCGCTCCCAGCGGTGCGGCCCGGGCCGCACCAGCCCGCCCTTCGTAGCGATGACAAGATCGCCCGGGTACGGGTAAAGGGCCTGCGCTATCAGGTCCTCGCTGACCGCCGGGCCGTAGGAGTCGGCTGTGTCGATGAAGCTGACTCCGAGCTCGACCGCGCGGCGAAGTGCCGCGATCGCCTGTTCCCTGTCCGGCGGGTCACCCCAGATCTCCTTGCCGGTGATGCGCATCGCACCGAACCCAAGGCGGCTGGCCGCCAGCTCCCCGCCAATTCGGATCGTCCCGGCCGCGGACGCCGACGACTGGGCGTTCATGTGCTTCCTCTCCTGGCATCGCGCTTCAGCGCTCCGCCTGCATCGCTGGTCCCCAGACCGCGGTGGCGCTCGGCGAGCTTCACCTGACTGGGTTCAGCGGGTCGAAGAGGGTTTCCTGCACGGGTCCCCCGCCGGATTTCGGAGGATCGGTCGCCAGGTCAATGCCGGCGGCATCGAGGAGCGCGCTGAGGGTGGCCCCGGACGGCCAGCACCTGGCGATGAGCGCCGGCAGGAGCAGCGCTGTGGCCACGGCGTCCCACAGCGCCCGGTGCGGCTGGCTGCCCGCGGCAAGGTGCTCGACCTGCGAGGTGAGCTCCAGGTGAGCGGTGAGGCTGCTCAGGGTGTTCCTGGTGCCCAGCTTGAGGTGGCGGGCCAGGCGCAGGGTGTCGATCAGCGCTGCCGGGGCGATGGCCGGATGGCGGCGGTGCAGCAGGCGCCAGTCCACGCCGACGTTGTGCCCGACGATGACGTGCCCGCCGACCCGGCGGGCCAGCTCGGGCTCGATGTCGGCCGGCCCGGGTGCGGCGGCCAGGACGGCGGTGGTCAGACCGGGCGAGATCCACGGGCGGCGGGGAATCGTGCGCCCGGGGTTGATCAGGGTGCTGTAAGCGGCGGCGGTGTCCGGCTGCCCGTCGGTGAAGGGCACGACGGCGATTTCCAGGATCGCTTCGCCCTCGCGGTCCTGGGCTCCGCTTCCTTCCAGGTCAAGGGCAACGAGAGGCGCGGTCTTCCAGTCGCCGTGCGTGCCGGGCGTCATGCCAGCCGGACTCCGTCCGTGTCAGTGATGTTTCCGTCTGTATACCGCGCCTGGCCTCGAGCGGCCAGGCGGTCAGCAGCTAATCATCATCGAACCGTGCCTGCGCGGTCAGCCGTTCCCGCGCCGCTGCCACGTCGGTCCGTTCCCGCGCGTCCGGCTGGTAGCCGAGCAGGGAGCGGCCGTGCGCGTGCGCGAAGTGCGGCAGGTCCAGGTCCCATACCTGGAATCCCAGCTGGTGCTGGATCGGGTAGCGCTGCTGCTCGGTGAGGCCGTGCGTCCACAGGTGCCCGCCGTCCACCAGCGTCGGCGTGTCGTACCCGAGCTGGTGAGGATCCGCTTGACCTGGCCTGCCGCCGGGGGGCGGTGGGCGTCGCGGCAGAGGGCGCGCTGCGCCTGCGGGCAGATGTCGCACAGCTCGCTGACGTCCCAGTGGCCGTTGTAGTCCGGCACGCCGTGCGCGAAGCAGACCCCGCAGGAGGTCTTCCGGAACAGCGGCGCGGTCGCGCCGGATGCGCGCCACGCCGCGATCACCTTCTCGTCGATCTCGGCGGGCATGACCTTGCGGCGGTCGAAGTCATCCCCGTAAGGCACCTCAACGCCGAGGGAGCGCAGGTAATCGGCGTTCTCCTGCTTGTGGTAGTAGCCGGTGAAGACGATCGCATCGGCGGCGCGGCCGGCGTCGAGCACGCGGGCCATGGTGGCGGTGTCGTCGTTCCAGCCGGGCACGATCGGCCGCCAGTACAAGATCACCTTCGTGCGGTTCCCGGCACGGCAGGCCGTCGCCAGCGAGGTCAGGGTGACGTTGCTCTTGGCCACTGGCTCTACCCGCGCGTCGGCGATGCCGGAGTAGGTGAACAGGAGGGTGACCCGCAGGCTGCGGAGCTGCTGGGCGGCCATGTCGTCTTCGGTCACCCGGAGCCAGGAAGACACCGGAAACCATGCTCGTCAAGCGCGGGCCGGGACCGCGCCGACAAGACCATGGACTGTCCCGCTAGTGGCCTGGCACGCCGACCCGGCGGGCAAAATCGCGCAGCCCCGGCAGAGAGCTGCGGGCATCGAGCCTGAGCAGGTCTTCGGTCATCCGGTGGACGGGCGGGCGGTACCGGACCTCGGCAGGCGCGGCGCGCTCGGCTGCGAGCAAGGCCCTGTAGCAAGCCTCCGGCTTTCCCCACTGGTGCCAGGCACGGGCGACGTCGACCCAGTAGCGGCCCTGCCGCTCGGGCGTGGGGATGTCAGCTGCGCGGATGGTGCGCGCGTGGTCGATGGCGGTCCCGCTGTCGCCGAGTACCTGGGCGACGCTGACCTGGTAGAGCGTGAGCCCTGCCTGGCCGAACGCGGGCTGCCTGCTGCTGTGGGTGCTGCCGAGCCGTGCGGCGGCGGAGGCGGCCTCGGCCATGTACTCCCCGGCGGCGTGCCTGTTTCCCGCCGTGGCGGCGGTGTAGGCGGCGACGGTGAGCAGGTTGCCGTAGGTGGCCAGCTGGTCGGGGCTGGCGTTCCCGTCCGGCTCGATGTCGCGGCAGGCGCGGAGCAGCATATCGACGGCCCTGCCGGGGTGGTGCGCCCGGCGCATGGCGGTGGCGACCGACCGGCGGGCGTCAGCGATGGCGAGCGGGTCGCCGCTGGCCTGGGCGGCTTGCAGTCCCCGGTCCGATGTCGTCCAGGACAGCGGGTCGTCATTGATCTTGACCGCGAAGTCGGCGGCCAGGATGAAGACGTCGGCGAGCAGCCCGCTGGCCTCGGCCCGCTCGCCGACCCCGGCGTTGTCCCTGGTCGCCTGTGCCGCTGCGATGATCTTCGGGAGCGCTGCTGGCACCCGGTCGTAGCGTGCATCCCGGAAGTCGCTTCGCGCCGCGGTGATCGCCGCGCGGAGCGTGCCCGGCAGGACGGGCGCGGCGTCTGCCTGGCCGTAGAGCACGTCCTCCAGCCCGGCCGCCGGGCGGCGGGGCGTCCTCCCGGTTCCGCCCGGTGCCCGGCCCAGCGCGGCGGCCCCGGCGAAGGCTGCGGTGCTCGTGATCATGTCCCGGCGTCGCACGTCGTCACCGTCCTGTGGTATGCCAGTGACCACTGTAGCGAGCAGCGCCTCTCCTGGCACAGCACCCGCGCGGGCACCGCCGGGAAATTCTTCCGTGCCCGCCGTCAGGCCGAAGACCTCCGGGGCGGCGCCGAGCGCCCCGGCGAGGCGGCGCAGCGTGTCGATGTCGGCCAGCCGCCTGCCGCCGGTCTCGAACCGGGAGATCGTCGCGCCCGAGTACCCGGCCAGCTTCCCGGCCTGGGCCTGGGTGAGGCCCCTGGCCTGGCGGGCGCGGCGCAGCACGACACCGTACCGGCGGTGCCGGACGGCGTCCCGGATGTCCTGCGATGCCAGGAGCGATCGGAGGTCGTCTGCCATCCCGCCAGCCTTGCCCGGTTCGTTCCAGCCAGCGTAAGCCGCCTGCGACCGGTACCGGAAGGTGATTTACCGGATACGCAAACGATTTGCCAGGCGCGCACGCGCCATTGTCCCGGGCGGGCAGCGGGCCGCACGGTGACGTTGTAAGGACGCCCAGCATTGAGGAGATAATCATGAGCGAGCAGGCACTCGCTTCCGGCAAGGCGGTCCAGCGCCGCCTGTCTGACCTGATCCCGCCGCCGGGGACCGCCGGGCCGGATGTGTTCCTCGCCGACCGAGATGCCGCCGAGGCGGCGGTCGCGGGCGGCACTGACCCGGTGCTCTACTGCGCGTGGCGGGACGTCCTCCCGCCACGCGCGAGCACGCCGCTGCCGCAGAACCGGGGCGCAGGCCGCAATCCGGCGGGCGCAGGGCCGGACGGCCTGGCGTGGCTGACTGACCTGGTCGTCTACCAGGACGGGACACTCCCGGGCGGGGAGCCGTTCCGGTCGACGGGCCACTGGAACCCGGACGGCCAGCTTGAGGTCTTCCAGGTCCTGAGCGGCCGGGTGCTCATCGTCGCAGCCGGCACCAGCGCCACGGGCCTGCCATACGTGCAGTACCAGGAGTGCGCGGCCGGCGACGTGGCCGTCGTCCCGCTCGCCGCCTGGCACCTGACCTACGCGCTCGACGGCCCGGCGATGGTCTTCAACATCTACACCAGCCAGGGCAGCGGCGGCGCGCGGGCCGCCGCGGGAGCCTCCAAGTACCGCTCCGGGCAGCGCCCGGTCCCCGTCGCGGCCATCCGCAAGGGCAGCTCGTTCGCGTTCACCTGGGGAACCACGGAGCTGGCCGCGCTGGGCGAGCCGGTGGCTGCCTCATGCCCGGAATGGCTGAGGAGCTTCCTGCCGCAGGGCGCATCCCTGGCGGACTGGTGCGTGCGCGCGCCGGCCGGGGAACTGCGCGAGCTCGCCGAGGCCGCGCGGGCCGCAGCCGGTTCCGGCTGGCCGGCCGAAGCGAAGGGCGAGTGACAGTGAACGACCCCGGCCTGGACCTGGCGCACCGGGACGCGCTCCGCGAGGTCCCCGAACGGGTCCGAGACGAACTTGACGTGCAGACGGCGCGCCGCCTGCACGGCGGGGGCACGCCCGCGCGGGTGCTGCTGTGCGAGGACGGCAGCGGCAGGCGCGCGGTAGTCAAGGTGCTGCGCGCCGGCAGCGCCGCCGTCCGAGACGCCTGCAGCCTGACCGGCTCATCGTCTAGCCGTTCAGGGTTCTTCACGTCCAGCAGCAGGGCGCTGCCGTCAGCCCGGCGGGCGAAGATGTCAGGGATGTGGTT
>Ga0066797_1000279_pt1 | contig 15632 bp, 17 predicted proteins | sample PersoiDNA2013193_FD_76335 | JGI IMG/M metagenome (GOLD analysis project Ga0066797, IMG submission 76335) | Permafrost soil microbial communities from the Arctic, to analyse light accelerated degradation of dissolved organic matter (DOM) -... | ecosystem: Environmental > Terrestrial > Soil >... | reverse complement strand
CCCTAACCCCCGGCCCCTGACACCTGGGCCCGGTAGCGCCTGAAGGCGGGGATCGCGGCGGCGATCGCGATCGCCGCCGCGATCGTGAGCAGGCCGCCGGAGAGGGCGCTGATCACCGGCGTGGCCAGGGAACCGACCGCGCCCGCCTCGAGCGAGCCGAGCTGGCCGCCGTGGCCGCGAGATCGGCGAGAAACGCCCCGGCCAGCACCGGGGTCCGCCCGATGAAGGAGAAGTCGGCCAGGACCGAGGCAACCGGGGTCCGTTCGGGATAATGGGGCTCTTTTTTCGTCTTTTCCGCATCAGGCAGCTCCGCCGCACCCCGGCGCTTCTTGCTGTTATCAGCAGTAAGGCGGCCGGCGCCGTACAGGGCGGCGGCGAACGAGGCCGTATCGATCAGGTAGCAGCCCCGCAGACCCAGGTGCGGCACCGCGGCGACGACGCCGGCCAGGGCCGGGCCGCCGATCAGCATGACCTGAAAGGTGATCCGCTGCAGCGCGAGGCCCGCGGCGAGCTGGCCGGGGGGCAGCAGTGCCGGGGTGAGCGACCGGCGGGCAGGCTCGTTGACCGCGAGGACCGCCGACTCGACGGCCACCAGGGCGTAGAGCACGCCGACCTGGTGCAGGCCGAGCCAGGCCCGCACGGTGAAATAGGCCAGGGCGCGCCCCGCACGGACATAAGAGATAACCCGGTGTTGTTGCCCAGGCGTGATCACCGAGCGGCACCGCAGCACGGCCCTGCTCGTCTCCGGCTGCTACTTCATGGAGATGCTCGATGGGACAAATATTATGATTTCATGAAACATAATTGCAGGTCAAGGCTCCGTAACCGGATCGCAGGCAGGTTCGGCGGCGGCCAACGCCGACGGCTCCCCTGCGGCGGCCGGTGAAGCGTCCCGCATCCGCTCGCCGATCTTCTCCAGCACCTCGACGTAAGCGCGCTTGATCGCGTCTCGCAGGGCATCGGGGCTGTCCCCGTTCAGTACGGGGCCGACCTGGGCGCTCCAGGTCACGCAACCGGGGCTGTAGGAATAACCGATCTTGCACTCGGGGAACTCTTCTTCAAGCATCTTCTGTACTCGGTCAAGCTCATCGAGTACGCGCAGCAAACGCACAGTTTGACCTCGGGGGTTGAAGGTTCGATGCGGGTGTGGTGAGTGCGGTGATGGCGGTGGTGATGTCGCCGAGCCGGTTGCCGCTTCGCTTGCGCCGCCGACTGTCGGCCGCCTTATCATCACCGGCACAAGCAGCGACGGCGTCGCGATGGCAAGCATCGACTGGGAAGCCGCGATCGGCGCCCTGGTCGCCGGCGAACTGCCGTGCAGCAGCGGGGAACGCAGCATCCTTCTCCTGGCGGCAGCATCGCCGCCGGAACCCCGGTCAGCCTCAGCGACGAACTGCCGGCCATCGACGACCGTAACGCGGCCCTCGTGATCCAGACCGTCGCACACGCGGCCGGGCAAACCTGGCTCTCGGTCAGCAGCCTCGCCGCCCTCGCCGCCCTGCTGCCTACGCTGGACAAGTTCCTGCGCAGCACGCAGATCTCCGCCGCTCTGACCACATTCCTGGCCGCCACAGGACAGCAGGATCCCGGCTACTACGCCAACCTGCTCATCGACGAACTGTCGTTCACCGCGCTCAGGATCGGCCAGGTCACCGGCGCAGATAATCGGCCGAGAAGGAGACCGAAGGAAATGCACAGCCCTCAGCACACCGAACGCAAGGCAGAAGCCGCCGCGCGCACCGCGCTCCGCGGCGCTGGCTGCCGTGTCGTGAACGTCAACCGCGCGATCCGACGGAACTACCCGGTGATCGACCTGGTGGCGCGCAGGGGCACAACGCGGATACTCGTCCAGGTCCGTGGCACCTGGACCGTCGACGGCAAGTTCACCGCGACACCAGCGCAAAGCTGTGCCCTTGCCGCATTGGCGGCCTCGCGCGGCTGCCACGCCATCTGGGCGTTCGTCCACATCACAAGCAACGGAACGACCGTCAGGTTCGCCACCGCGGCCCAAGTCATGCGACTCGCTGAAGAAGACGAGGCCACGACACCCGGCACCAACCGCTACAACGTCAACATCACGCAGTTCGAGATCGACGCGTCGAGGATCGCAGAACTTCTGAACGACTGACCCGCGACGCGGCCTCCTCCGATGGCCTGTTGACCCGCAGTTGGCGCGAGCGTCCGCTGACTGCGGGCACGAATAGTGCAGAAGGTCGGTCCACTCGATCTTGGTGATGTCACTCATGCCCCCCCGGGGCTGAAGCCCGGACGCTGTTGGCAGAGCCTGGCCAACGCGACGGCAGGACTTGTGACGGCCAGGAAGATTCGCGACTTCTCGACGAAGCAGTCCTGCACCGTCCGGTCGGCAGGGCTGTCGACGCATATCCGCCTCTAGACAGCGAGTTCTACGAGCGTGGTGTATGTCGAGGGGCTGGTGGGCTGCCTTTACATCGAGCGTCCCGAGGATTTCGACAGATACCGCGAGGTATTCGAACGTTTCCGTGACACGGCACTGAATCCAGAAGAGTCGCACCTGCAGATGGTCGCTACGGAGATCGCCGGCGACGGGCCGGGCTGGAGTAAGAGTTCGCTGAGTGAGGGCAACGACGACTGCGTCGAGGTCGCCGGCCTCACGGGAGGAGGATCGATGCGCTGGTTGGATCGGCTGGTCATCGAGCTGGCCCAGACGTGCAGGGATGCGCTGGGAAGCTGGAACCGCACAGGTCAGTTCTGTCTCATGATCCTGGCGCTTGCCCTGGGCGTCGGCTTCGTGCTCTGGGTGACCCACCAGTGATGCCGGGAGCCGTCGCCCGCCATTGCGGTGCGCGACAGCAGGGACCCCAACGGTTCCATCCCGAACTACCCTCCGGACGCTTGGGACGCCTTGTCTGGCAACTCATGCGCCGCATCGCCGCCGAGCACAGCGGCGAACTCGCCGCCCACCGGATGGTCCTCACCTATGGGTCGCTCGTCAGCTACCACTCGAACGTGAATGCCAAGTGGGGCGACCTGGCCGGACGTGTCCTGCGCCCCTTGTTTGACTACCTGTTCGAGCGCGTTGGCGAGGAAAGCAGCAAGCTCTACGTCCTGGAGCGCTACGTCCGGCTCGTTGAATGGTTCGACCGCGAGAACCTCTACGACCGCGCGAAGAAAGACCCTCGCAAGGCGGAAGAGGTCTACGACGCCCACCTGCGGCGCTTCCTGTTCGCCGAAGGCATCGACATGCCTTTCACTCAGGCAAAATCGGCATCTGGCGAGTCCGACGTGCTCACCGACCTCGACACCGATGACCCCTTCGTCGGCGAGGTCAAGCTCTACGGCGAAGGCCGAACAAAGCGCAACCTCGCCGGCGGCGTCAACCAGGCGATCTCCTACGCCAGCGACTACGGCAAGCAGACGGCCTACCTGGTGATCATCAACCTGTCCGGCAGGCCGCTCAGCCTTCCCAGCGACGACGACCCCAAGCTCTGGCCGCCCCGCATCACCGTCGCGGGCACCCGCGTCTACCTCATCGCCGTCCGGGCGCTGCCGCCCGTCGCGAGCGCCAGCAAGCTCGGCAAGCCGACCCCTGTCACCATCACCCGCGACGACCTGGTCGATCCCGACGCGACCGACGATGAGCCCGCCTGACTCCAGGCCAGCGGCCGCAACGATCCCCGCGCTTCCCGCCGCCGACCTCGGGTCCCAGTAGTGCAGAGAAGCCATCAGCCTCGCCACTGGTCAGCCTTCCGTTACTGTGCCGGCGCTGCCTGTCAGAGAACTAGCGATCAGTTGCTCGGCATCGACCCAGGTTGCGGCGTGAATTCCCCAGGAGGGAACAGGGTCTGCCTGGGGGCCGAAGAAGTACTGGCGGCTGACGCAGCCGCGGATGGCGTCGTGGACCTCAGGGTGATCGTCAACGAAGTGCGTCAGCCTGAGTTCCTCGCAGATCGGGCGCTTTTCCGGCCGGGTGAGGCAGAACCTGACGTGATCACGGGCAACGTCCGTGCGCCGGTAGAAGTCATGGGCGTCCAGCCAGCGCAGGCTCCGTTCCTGCACCCGGACGCCGCATTTCGACACCAGCCAGACCCTGCCGGCGAACAGGACGCTCAGCCGGCGGATCGCGTCGAATGCGCCCTCCATTTCCGGCGTCGCAAGCATGGTTGCCTCGTCACCCTGGAAGAAGGCAGTGTCCCCGCCACCTGGGTGGCCTGGTCCGTTGATGATTACCTTGCCGATGTCAATGCCGAGACGCGGCTGCGTGGCCATCGTGACGACTCCTTTTCTTGAGGGGGCGGGTTAGCGGGCGAGGTGCCGGACGTGTTGCGCGGCTGCCGACGGCCCGTGACCTTGCGCACAAGGTGAACTCGCAGCACCCGCCAGCCCAGCCGGACCGCTAGCCGGCGCCGACCGCGGGGCCCGGTAGTGCAGAGAAGCCATAAGCCGAGGCACCGGAACGGGTCCCCTTCCGCCTGGTCTTCGGTGCCGACCGCGACGGTCGGCCAGGCGACCTTCGCGTAGATGGCCAGCGCCGTCAGCCACACGGCCACCGAGACCGCGCACCACACGGCGAGGCGGGCCGTCCCGGCAAGCGGCAGGCTCACGCCATAGCCGGCAGCCGCGGAATCCAGGGCGATCTTGAGGAGGCCCCGGTGCGACGCCAAGACTCCGGCACGTGCCTGGCGGAGCCTGCGGCGGGGCCGCCCAGCGCGCAGGGTACCTGTCCGGTTAGTTGAGGTCGTCACCGGGGAGGCCGCCTTTCCACTTGGTTACCGCGCGCGCCGACATTGGGCGGGTGGTTCCCGGCGTCGGCTGCCGCGCAGGCCGGGCACAGGAGTTCGTCGTCATCTGCCAGGACGGACCGGACGGCAGCGCGCCATCCCCAGTTCCGGGCCAGTTCCTGCCTGACCTGGGCCGGGGTGGCGAAGTGCGGTGTAAGCCCGGTGCCCTCTTCCAGCGGGATGGCGCCGCAGCGGGTGCAGGCGGCGGTGACGCAGCAGCGGAGCGTCCACGGCCCGGTCCTGGCCGGTCCGGGCGCGCTGTTTTCCTCGTTCACGCGGGATGACTCCTTCCTGGTAGCGAAGCCGTCAGGCGGAATGCGGCCTCGGCTGTCGGCGGGCCGCTGTCCGGGGCCGACGCGGAGCTGCGTGCGGGAGCAGCGAGCAGCCCCGCTGCCGTCATCGGCAGTCCTCCTGTCCACTGGGGCACGCGGTGAGGCCGGTGGGGCGCCGGTCGGCGAGCACCGCGTAGCCGATCGCGGCCATGACCGAGAGGGCGACGGTGACGGTGAGCCACGCGGCGATGAGCGCTGCGCCCTTGAACAGCAGGCTCAGGAGGCTGCCCGCGCCCGTGGACGCCAGTCCGCCGCCGAGCGCGAGCAGTCCCGCGCCGATGGCTGGGAGCCGCAGCGGAACCTGGCATGGGGTGCCGTCCTGGCCGATGCAGGCTTCGGGCCAGCCATAGCCGCAGTACAGGCAGGCCCGGCACAGGTGCTCGCCCTCGCCCCTCAGGCCGGCCAGGTCGGCGCGGCCGGCGCACGGCGGCTGCCGGCCTGCCGTGCCCTGGCGCGCGAGCGGGCCGGCCCAGTGCCATTCCGTCATCGCTCCGGGACGGCCGCACCTCGGGCACGGGGCGTCCGGGCCGCTGTAGGGCGGAAGTCCCGCCATGGCCGTGCTCACGACTGTCCTCCCCGCCTGCAGGCGGGGCACTTCCCGCCGGGCGGGGCGATGAGCCTGGTCCGGCAGGCGGTGCAGCCCAGGTACCAGTCGCCGCCGGCGGGGACCGCGAGGCCGATGACCATGTCCTCGTGCTGAGTCTCCTGGTAGACAGTCAGGCAGCCGTCCTGGTCCGCCTTTTCGCCGATCCAGGTGCGGCCGGCCAGGATCGGCCCGGCGCCGGCGTGGAACAGCGCCGCGCGGATCACCGCCGGGTCCAGCTTGCCCAGCGGGTGTTTCACCGGTTCCGGGGCGCTCATCGGCGATCACCTCCGCCCCTGGCCTCCGCAGACGGGTGGCGTCGTTGCGGACAGCGGTTTCTGCTCGTCGGGTGCTGCCGCAGGCAGGGCACGCCTGCTGCTGCGTGGTGTCGGTGAGTCATGGGAAATGCCTTCTGTCGTGTGACTTGCGGCCCCCGGGGCGGCTCGTGGCTGCCAGGCGTGACCGCCCCGGGCTGTTCGCGCTGGCGGGTCAGCCCTTTCCGGGGCCGGCAGGCGTGAGCGTGGCGGCCTGGCTGGCATCCTGGCCGCCTCGTGAGCGGGTGAGCGCGACCTGTCGGCCGATGGCGCGGTCGATGTCGATGCCGGCCATCTCGGCGAAGATCGCGGTGGCCAGGAGCACCGTGGCGACTTCCCCCTCCACTACGTCGCGGAGGACGCCGTGACGGGAGCCCCGCGCGGTCCAGCGCCGGTAGGCGGCTGCGAGGTCGTCGGCCTGGGCACTGACCATCTCCGCCTGCATGCCGGGCTCGTCGCTGCGCGGGTCCCTGGGGCTGGCGGTGAACTCGGCGGCCAGGTTCCGGGCGATCTCCCTCAATTCGCCGAGCGGGAAGGCGGCGGGCTCGCGGCACATGGCCCACGACAGTTGGCCGATCAGGTCGCAGGCCTGGTCCAGGAGCCTTATCGGGGCCAGCGGGGCGGTCTCCTCAGCCGCCAGCGCGGCGGCGAGATCACCGGCGACCGCCGACAGCCGCGTGGCGGCGTCCTGGGGGGACACGGGAATGGTCATGACTGGCTGCTTTCCAGGGTTTGCTGGCGCGGGTTACCAGGGGGCGTCGATGAGGGCGGCGGCGGCGCGGGTGACCTGGTTGACGGTGAAGGAGCGCAGCAGCTGCGGGCTGCCGTCGTCCTCTTGGGGCGTGGCGGCGAGCCAGAGGATGTTGTCCCTGATGGGGGACCAGGCGGCGGCGAACTCCTGGCGGGTGGCGGCGGCGGCCAGGTTCCCCCAGTCGGTGTTGTCGCCGTCGCTGGTATCCCAGGTGTCGCCGGGGCTCATGTCGCCGCCGAGCAGCGCCAGGGCCAGGCGGGTCAGGTAGGTGGCGATGTCGGTCCAGGCGACCGGATCGCGAGGTGAGTCCGGTGCGGCTTCGGACGTGCCGGCCAGGGCGGCGGCGATCTGATCGGCGGCCGACGCGAGCGACAGGACCCGCGAGGCGGCCCCGGGCCTGGTCGCGCACTCGCGCAGCATGGCCAGGTGCCACCAGTAGGCCTCAGCCTTCACGGCGGCCGGCGCCGGGTACCCGTGCCCGGACCCGGTCTCTGCTGGCGTGCTGTCGGCGGTGGGTGTGGAGGTGGTGGTCATCGGGCACTTCCTTCCTGGGCAGCAGTCACCGCAGACTGCCTGTTTCTTGTGCTGGGGTGCCTGACGGCACCTGGGACGGTGCGGCCGGGCGGCAGCAGGTGCAGCACCCGCCCGCCCCGGTGGCCGGGTCATCGGGGCCGGTGACGGGGCACCAGGCGGCGGGCATGTGCGCGAGCCCGGTGCACAGCGCGGTGATGACCTCCAGGCCGCGCCCGAAGTCCTCCCGTGGCCCACCGTGCCGCCCTCGCTGCCCGAGCGGGTGTGCAGGACCGCGTTGGCGAACAGTTCGGCCGTGATGAGGCCGATGTCGTCCGGGTCGGGGCCGCCAGGGTGGGCCGCGCGGTCGCGGGCCCAGCGGCGCGCAGCCCCGGCCTGGGCGGGCAGGCCGGGGAACACCCGTACCACCGCCGGGCCGACCCCGGCCGTCAGGACAGTGACCTCGCCGGGCGTGGGCTCGGTCTCTTCCGGGGACCCGCCGCCGGTGACCGTTTCCGCCGTCATGCTCCGGCCCCCTTTTTAGCTGGCCTGGCGGCCGAGGATGCGGGCGCGGGTCAGCGTGCGGGAGACCGCGTCGGCGGTCACCGAGACGGCGCTGATGGGGGCGATCGGCTCCAGGTCCACGGCATCGCCCTGGGCGGAGGGCTGCCAGAACCACCACTGGCCGTCGCGGCCGGGCGCGGCGTATGTCCCCTTTACCGGGGCACCGGCAGGGGTGCTGTCCCGGCCGTCGCCGGCCGGGCGGGCCGCCGGGCGCGGCGGCGCGTACCAGTGCGCTGCCCCCAGGGCCGCCAGCAGGCAGGCCATCGAGACCACAACTCCGTGAGCGTAGGCACCGTACTCATTCCGCATTGCCTGGGCCGCGGCGTCGTGCTCCTCCCGTGCCCGGTCGAGCTCGTCGCGGGCCTCGCGGAGGCTGGCCGACAGCATGAGCAGCGCGACGGCCGAGCCGATGACGTACAGGCCGAGGATCATGACGAGATTCCTTCCTGCGCCCCGCCGGTGATCGCCGGAACGTCCTCCCCGCCCGGCACCGCGTGTCGGCCTGTGCCGCGCTGCGGTGCCTCCCCGTCGATCCGGGCCACCAGGTACTCGGTCAGGCCCCGGACGTTCTCGTCGACCTGCTCGATCGTCCGGGCGATGCGCAGGGCCTGCCCGGTCTGGGCGAGGGCCTCCTGCGCCGTGCCCTGCGCCACTGCGGACGCCTCCTGAGCGGCCTCCATCAGCGCCCCGCTGCGGGCGGCGTCGATCCGGACGACCGCCGTCTGCTGATTGGCCCTGACGAACCGGTAGATGAAGTACATGAGCGCCGAGCCGGGCGTCACGAACAGCACGAATGACAGCATCAGCATCTCCTCCAGTAGTGGCCGGGGCCGGGAGGGCTGCCCCGCGCGGGTCAATCGCAGGACAGCCCGGCCCCTGGCGCCTGCCCACCCTGTCCAGACAGGCGAATTAACTGCTTATTCAGTTATCCCGGCCCCATATCCCGGGGCATGGTGAAATCTGTTTCCCGTGATACTGGCGGCGTCAGCGGTTCCTCTGATGTGTTCAGTGGTGCGAGTGTTAATAGCCGTCCGCCTTACGATCGGCCCCGCCTCCTGCAAAGGCGCGCTCCGTCCCTGCCTTCCCCCGTCCTTCCACGGATCGGAAACCCGCCCGGCCATTTGTCGGCCCCGCCAGGAGCCATTCGCGGCACGCATCGAGAATCCCCCAAATTCGTACGCAAGTGCGATACCATGGCACCGCCATTGCAATGCAACTTCGGCAGCCAATACGCAACTAGCCGGGGGAGACGATGTCCGCAGCGCACGAATGGACCGGCAGGGACGCCACCGCTCTCCGCAAAGCCATGGACGCGGAGAAACTCGACGAGGTCATCGGCGGCTGGCTGCGCGGCCTGGCCCGCGCGGGCCGCCTGGAACCGCTGCTCACCGCGATCGCGATCGACGGGAAATGGCTGCGCGGCGTCGGCGACGGGCAGGTCAAGCTGTTCGCCGCCATGCTGCACGAGGAGAAGATGATCATCGCGCAGCACCGGATCCCCGACGAGACAACCGAGACCACGCAGGTCAAAGAACTGCTGGAGCCCGTAGACCTGGACGGCGCGGTGGTCACCGCCGACGCGGCCCACGCCCAGCGGGTAACCGCGGAGTACATCGCCGGGCCGGAAGAAGACGGCGGCCGGGACGCGGACTACTTCCTGTTCATCAAGGGCAGCCAGCCCGGCGTCCAGCGCGCCGTCTTCGACCTGATCCAGGCCGCGGGCAAAAAAGCCCCTGACCACGTCGAGCTCGACTACGGCCACGGCCGCATCATCAAGCGGTCCCTGTGGGTCACCGGTGCCGTCGGCCTGGACTTCCCGCAGGTCACCCGCGTCGCGCGGATCCGCCGCGACCGCTACGACCTCACCGGCGCCCTCATCAGCAAGGAAATCGTCCACGCCGTCACCAGCCTGGACGCGGACCAGGCCAGCGCCGCGGACCTCGCCGCCATCGCCCGCGGCCAGCGGGGCATCGAGTCCGTCCACTGGCTCCGCGACACCGCCTGGGCCGAAGACGCAAATACCGGATATGCCGGGAACGGCCCCCAGGTCATGGCCACCTTCCGGATCGCGGTCAGCCTGCTCTATCACGCCGGCGTCACGGAGATTACCCGTACCCTCCAGGCCATCGGACGCGACCGGACCCGCATGCTCAGCTACCTGCCGCTATGAGACCGGCATCACAAACGACTTTGCCGACCCCGTGCCCTTGGGCCACCCTGCTTAGCGAGCACCGTCTCGGCTGGGAGTCCGCTTAGCGACCGTTGCGCGCCGTCATAATGACGCCGCGTGGCCGGACAGGGCGGCCTGGATGTCCGTTGCAAGGGTTTTCACCGCGCCGCCTACGTCGGTGTTCCCGCCCTGGCTCGCTGTGTGGAGCAATGGCCACAACTGATCCTGGACGAGTGTGCTGAACTCGGTGTAGTACGGCGTCACCGGGCGTGGCACCGCCTGGGCGATGCCCTGGAGGATCGCCGGGCCGATGCTGAGCTGCCTGCCCGTCGAGCCGCCGCATAGCGGGTGGCCGGTAACGGCGGGCTGCCCGGCGGCCTGGTACCCCGTGGGAAGCTGGCTATTCGCCGCATAGGCACTCGACCGCGTGGCGGGGAAGCCACCGACCGCGAACAGGCAGCGCTCGGCCTGCGGTGAGGTCAGGAATTCGACGACTTGCAGTGACTCCGCAGGGTGCGCGCTGCTGGTCGAGATCGCGAGATCCTGGCCGCCGAGCACGGACGGGAAGGGGAGCGGGACGACGCCGAAATTCCTGGCCACGGGACTCGATCCGCTTTGCCGGGCGGTTTTGAGCAGGTTGTAGTAGATCGGCCAGTTCCGCATGAACACGGCGTGGCCTTCGGCGAACTCCTGATACGCCTGGAGCTCCTTGTAGCTGCTCGCCTCTGAGCTGGGGATCGGCCCGCCAACTCCGTCAAGCTGGTCTACGAGCTTCTGCAGGATAGTGGCGACGGTGGTGGGATCGTGGATCGCGCCGTCGGGGCCGACAGCGTCCGGGGCTTCTCCATGGATGATCTCGAGCAGGTTTACGGTCAGGCCCTCGTACTCAGCGAACTGCCCCGCGTAGCCCACCCCCATGGCGGGGTGGTCGCCTTGCACCTGGTGTGCCGTCTGCAGGACCTGCCAGAACGTCTTGAGGGCGCTGGCGTCAGGGACGAGGTCGGACCGGTAGTAGAGCAGGCCCACGTCGGTGGTGAAGGGTGCCGCGTACAACTGCCCGGAGGCATCCCAGCCCGACGCCAGCGGCTGGCGGAGGAAACCGCCTTCCGGGAGGGTGCCCTGCAGGGACCGGATGTAGCCGCCCGCCGCGAACTCCGGTACCCACTCGTTGTCCAGGTTGTAGATGTCGTAGCTCGCGTCCCCGGCTTGGGCGGCGGCGAGCATCTCGCCGTGCTCCAGCGTCGCGCCGCCATCAATCGCATCCAGTTGCACGCGGATGCCGGTGAGCGGTTCTTCGTAGGTGTTCCACCAGCCGGCTAGCTCGCTGTACATGCCCGTGGCGCGGTGCAGTGGCAGGCTGCCCGGGCTGATGCTGGTATCCGTCCCGGACAAGATGGTGATGGTGACCGGCCCCGTCGCGGGTGGCGGCCAGGGCGCGGTGCCGGGTGCCGTGGCGCAGCCGGCCACGCACGCCGCGACGGCCATGATGGTGATCGTGATGGACCGCATCCGGCGCATGGCTCTCACCCGCCCGCCGAAAGCTGGCTGACCAGCTGACCGAACTGCTGTCCCAGGTCATTCACGTTCACGCAGTTGCCTCCATTAGCGGTTGCCAGTGCGGTCAGGGTGTCCTGCGTGCTGCCCGGGGGCGACTGGTCGCACCCGGGATCGCCAAAGGCGATGACGAACACCCTGACCGGCAGCTTCGCTACACCAAGCGGGTGCAGCGTGGCCTGCACGCTGACGAAGGTGTTGCCGTCGGGGTCCTTCTGGTAGGCATCCCCGTCGGTCAGCAGGATCACGGAGCTGATGGCCTGCTGAGCCTTCGCCGGCTGGCCGTACAGCACCCGGGCGGCGTCCGCGATCAGGTCAAACTCTGCGGAGTGGGCATGCGCGGACAACGTGCTCATGCTCGCGGCCACAGCGTCACGCTGGCTATTCGCCCCGCTTCCGAACGGCACCAGCGCCCGGTACGTGGAAGTGCCGGCCCCGGGGAACGCCCAGACCCCGAAGCTGTCGCTGGCACCGAGCGACGTGGTCGTCCCCGTGCCAAGAACCCCGGTCACGGCTGAAGCGATCTGCTGGAGGTACGGCTCCATGGGACCGGAGTCGTCGATCGCGACCAGGATGCGAGCGGGCGGTGCCTTCTGGGTGAAGAGCTGCAGCGCGTCCTGTACCTGAGACTGCGAGGGCAGCGTCACTGAGGGCTGCGGCGGCCCCAGGAAGTATGACTGCTGCACCTGCTGTCCCGCCGGGCTTCCGAGCCACCGGTAGAAGTCCATCTCGTACCGCTGCGCGAGCTGCGCCATGGCGGAGTTTCCGCCCCAGCCCAGCGTCACGAACGGGAAGTCGAGCGATGCCGCACCGGACGGGTAGAGCGGTGTCAGGGCCGGGGCCCGCGAGGTGAGGGTAGGGCAGGCACCCTCGGTGAGCTGGCCGTTGTTGTACAGCTTCACTGCGGCCTCCGAGACCAGGTAGGCCGACGACGGCCGATGCTCCTGTTCGGTCGCCTGCGCGGCCGCGCACAGCATGATGCCGCTATCTGACGGGAAGCTGCCCGATGCCGCGATCTGCCGTTGTTCCGCGGACGTGAGGTCCCCGTACGCTCCGGTGATCCCGAGCAGTCCCGTCGCGGACTGCCCCGGGTTCGGCACGCTCAGGCTGATGCCATGCCCCTGGAGCATGCCGTACACGGTGCCCCAGTTGCCCTGGCGCTGGGTGCCATGGATGGCGTCGCGCCTGATCAGCGAGTTGGGGACGGCAATGACAAGCGGCGAGCTGCCGGTCGACCCGGCGATTGCCATGCGCGGGGCCGCGGGGCTGGCATGGGCATTGACGGCGGCGACCTCCTCGGACGAGGACGGGAGCCAGACACCCGGGCGCGGGCCGTCGGCGCTGAGCGCGCTAGGGTCCCAGCCCGATTCGAGGTCCGCCTCGGCGTCCACATCTGACCGCGCGGCATACACGGTCAGGTCGGCGACGTAGCACGACTGGTGCAGGAGCGCCGGCTCAGCCTGCTCGAACCTGGTGACCGAATCCTGAACTGCGGCGAGGTTCTCCTGCGAGGCGAGCACGGGGATCTCGACCGGCGGCGGGCACGGCGGCGCGAGATCAAGACGCCCGAGCGTCCCCCCAGCCGACAGGCCAAGGCAGGTCACCACGAACGCCATGGCCATCCGCGACCCCGGATGAAGCCACGCTCCCCCTGGCCGACGGCGAACGTACCAGGCGAGGACAGCGATCCCGATGAGCAGCACCACGCCGGCCAGCGCGAGCAGCCCCCACAGAAGGCCATGCGCGAAGCCGTTGCCCAGGGTCCAGTAACCCAGGAAGAAGGTCCCGGCTACCAGCGCGCAGGTCCCGGCTACCAGCGCGCACACGACCGCTGCCACACGGATGGGACGCAGCCATCGGGACACTGTCCCGGCCGGCGCGCGACTCGCCGGCGGAACCAGGTCGGACGCGATGCCCGGAGGCGGAGGTGCCGAGGAGCTCGCCTGGACCGGACTTGCCCCTGCGGGCGACAGGACGCGCCCCTGGCCACGGGGCGTCGGCTGGGCCGCCTTAACCTGAGCCGCCGTCTCGGGAACCGCGCGCCTGGCCCGTGCTTCTGGCCGCCGCCTGCGCCGCTGGGGCAGGACATACGACCAGGTAGCCACCGCGACCGCGATGACGACGAGAGCGGCGAACATGACCAGTTGCCTGTGCTGCAAGTCGCTGACTATGACGCCACCCACACCAGCCGAGACGGCCCCGCCGATGGCGGCCAGATAGCCAGTCAGGAACTTCGGGACGGCACCCGGCTCGCCCCCGCGCTTGCCAGCGCCGTCCGGCGCAGGCGTGGCGCTATCTGCGGACATGGCATTATCTTCTGTGCTGCCTGGCATGTGGAACTGCTCCCCGCCCTTGCCTTCAACGGCGCGTTAACTTCGACAGGCTAAAACGACGGTGCATCCCCGACCGCCCATCTAGCAATTCCGGAGCATACCGCCCGGCATGCCCGATGAAATGGCATACGCAAAGGAATCGCGTTCATAGTGCCCAGGATCGTCATGCACTGATACTAGGCGGCGGCAGTGGGTGTTCAGTAAGTGTGCTTGAAGGAGTGACGCCGTGTGCTTAATTTCCGTTGCGTGGGCTTATCCTCCATTTGGCCGCCTCGAATCGAGACGTTGCAAGAGTTGGTGAGCCCGGACATGACCCAATGCCATGGGCTTTAGGTGTTTGACCGGTTGTGGGTAGTTCCTGTTTTTGGTTACTGCGGGTAGTCCCCTTCCGGCGGGCGTGCCGGAGTGCGGCGTGTCGCGCCGTGCGGCCGGGTCCACGGTCCGGCGGGGTCCTCGTTCGGGTGGTTTTGCGGTGTTCCTGCTGGTCAGGCTGGGGTGTTGGCCATGGTGATGACGGCGGGGGCGATGCGGGTGACGGTGTCTGTCCTTCCCGCGTGCGGGAAGGATGAGGGGGACTTGGATTTGCGGCTGCGGTGCCGGCCGCGGTCGACGACGGTCCGGTACCGCCCGATTTCGCCGGTCACGGCCTGGTAGCAGCGGTTCCCGAGGCGGACCGCGGACAGGACCGCGCGGATCGCGCGGGCATGGGACAGGTCCCGGGGCCGGACCGTGAGCCCGGCGCGGCGTCCTTTGCGGGCGGGCGCGGCGGCGAGCGCGGCATCCAGGACGACGCCGCGGGTCATCCCGGTCCCGGCCGCCCAGGCCGCGAGTTCCTGCGCCACCAGGTCCGGGGACCCGGAGCGGAGCATCGGCCCCGTACCGGGGCCGGCGCCGCGCAGCGGCGCCCTGGCCTCCCGCAGCGCGGTCTCCGACCCGTCCCACCGCCACTTATAGAGGGCGGCGAGCTCGGGGGCCGGGTAGTCCTCCCAGTCCATCAGGTCGGTGACCAGGCAGAACATCTCCGGCACCTCCTGGCCCTCCACCGTGACCCAGTACTCGATGACGCGGACCTCCACGGTGACGCCGTCGCCGGACAGTTCCGCCCGGTAGGAGCCGTCGGGCAAGATGGCGGAGGTCATGCGCAGCGGGATGTCGCTCTTGAGGCGGATCAGCACGTGCGCGGACCTGATCATCCGGGCGATCCGCGCGGCCCCGTGGCAGTTGCGGTCCATCAGCCAGATCCAGTCCGGCGCGAACAGGGCGGGATGGCATTCCATGGCCTCGTCGAGCAGGGCCTGCTCCGATTCTGCCTTGTCGGTGCCGGCGGGGCCGTGCGGCATCGCGAACAGTGCCCGGCACGAGCAGCAGGTCAGCGGCAGCGCCCGCAGGCACGGGTACGGGCCCGAGTCATCAGCGGTGCCGACGGTGCCGAAGAACGCCCTGTTCGCGGGCGTGTCCGGCACCCGGACCAGCGTCCCGTCCAGCGATCCCGCCGTCAGCGGCTTCTTCTTCCCGATGGTCACCGCACCGGGGCAGCCCCCGCCGGCGTGCTCCCGCCACGCCGATCCCAGCACCAGGTCCCGCAGTTCCTCCAGGGGGACCGGGCCGAGCGCGTTCCGCCAGTCCCCGGCCGCCCGGCCCGACGCCGGCCGCCACGGCCGCGCCCACGGGACCAGCGCCAGGTCCCCGGCGAGGGCGGCGATCACGTCCCCTATCCGGGCTTCCGGCATCAGCGTCATGAGCACGATCACCCGGATCATG
>Ga0066797_1000278_pt1 | contig 15654 bp, 9 predicted proteins | sample PersoiDNA2013193_FD_76335 | JGI IMG/M metagenome (GOLD analysis project Ga0066797, IMG submission 76335) | Permafrost soil microbial communities from the Arctic, to analyse light accelerated degradation of dissolved organic matter (DOM) -... | ecosystem: Environmental > Terrestrial > Soil >... | reverse complement strand
GTTACCTTCGTGCTGGACCATTTCGGAAAACCGGATGTGCGCGGCCAAAGCCGGGAACCTTGGGCAGCGGAATTGAAGGAGCTGGCGGCATTGCCGAATGTCGTTTGCAAACTTTCCGGCCTGACAACCGAAGCCGATTGGAACCATTGGCGGCCGGAAGATTTGAAATTTTATTTTGATTGGGCGTTGGCATGCTTTGGTGGGGATCGCCTTTTATTCGGGAGCGAATGGCCGGTGGCAAGCGTGGCCACGAGTTACCAGCGCTGGCTGGCGACCGTGCAAGAATCTTTCCCGTCCGCTTCACCTGCCGACCGGGTCAAAATTTTTCAAACCAATGCAGAAAGGATCTATCGTGTTTAGTCTCAAAAATAAAACGGCGCTGGTGACCGGCGCGGCTTCCGGCATCGGCGCGGCGATCGCGGAAACCTTTGTTCAAGCCGGCGCAAATGTCTGGATCGCCGACCGGAATGCCGCCGAAGGAAAAATCGTGGCCGAACGGATTGGCGGGAGATTTATCGTGTTGGATGTCGCGAGCGAAACGGATTGCGCGCAGGCCGCTCAATCGGTCGGCGCGCTGGACATCCTGGCGAACGTTGCCGGCATCGGCCACGTGGGCTCGCTGCTCAGCACGGCGTCCATCGATCTGGACAAACTCTATGCCGTCAACGTGCGCGGTGTTTTCAACTGCTGCAAGGCCTTCGTACCCGCGATGCTGGAATGCAAATCTGGCAGCGTGATCAACATGGCCTCCATCGCCGGCGTCATCGCCGTGCGCGAACGGCTCGCCTACACGACAACCAAATTTGCCGTCGTCGGCCTGACCAAGGCGCTGGCACTCGACCATTCGAATGCCGGCGTCCGTTTTAACTGCATTTGTCCGGGCCGGGTGGAGACACCATTTGTGCTCGCACGGCTAAAAGAATACCCCGATCCACAAGCCGCTTACCGAGACATGGCTTCAACGCAATTGAACGGACGGATGCTGAAACCCGAAGAAGTCGCCGCCGCCGCCCTGTATCTTGCGGCGGATGAAAGCGCCATGGTCACCGGCAGCGCCCTCATGCTGGACGGCGGCTGGAGCGCGGGAAAATAATTTATGAGAATCATCCGTTATCAGGACAAAAAGGGTGGCATCGCATATGCCGCGCAACAGGCCGATGGCACCGCATTGAAACTCACGGGCGACATCTATGACTCGCCCAAAGTGACCGCCGAAAAAGCCGAAGTCGCCAAGCTGCTCGCGCCTATCCAGCCAAGCTCCATCATTTGCATCGGCTTGAACTATCGCCGACACGCGCAAGAATCCGGCCTGAAGAGCCCCGAATACCCGGTCGTTTTCTTCAAAGGCATCAATACGCTGCTGAACCCCGGCGAAGCGATCTTGCTCCCGACGCATCTCAAAAGCGATGAAGTGGACTACGAATGCGAACTGGCGGTGGTCATCGGGCGCGCCGGCAAAAACATTCCCCGCGAGAACGCCCTGAAGCACGTGCTGGGATACACATGTTGCAATGACGTGAGTGCGCGCGACTGGCAGATCAAGCGTGGCGGCGGCCAGTGGTCCCGGGGCAAGACCTTCGATACCTTCAGCCCGCTCGGCCCCGTGCTGGTGACGTCCGATGAGATAACCAATCCGAACGAGTTGAAGATCCGCACCGTCCTCAACGGCGAAACCATGCAGGACTGGAACACGAACGACATGATCTTCGATGTGCCGACATTGATCGAATTTCTGAGCGGCAGCACGACTTTGCTGCCGGGCACGGTGATTTTGACCGGCACGCCGCACGGCGTGGGCATGGCGCAAAAGCCTCCGCGCTGGCTGAAAGCCGGAGATGATGTGACGATTGAAATCGAAAAGATCGGCGCGCTAAAAAATCCGGTCGCCAACGAGCCCTGAGTCAGGGCTTCAGCATTTTTTCGATGTGGCCGGCCACTTGAGCCGACTGCAAGGCGATGCCTTGGTCGTTGAAGTGAACATTGTCGCTGTGATATTCCGGGTGGCCAAGGCCGAGAAGGTTCAAGTCATCCACATCAATGCCGGCCGGCTGGACATATTTGAGGGCGATCCCATTGCGCGCTACGATGCGTTTATCACTGGCCTGCATTTGATCGCCTGAAGGCAAATGCGGCGACTCTTTCAGAGTGGTCGTGCTGGCCCAGATCAATCCGGCATCAGGCGCACCGGCCTTGATGGTGGCGAGGAAGCCCGGAAACGCCGCATTGTATTCGTTTTCACCGTGCTGCCAGCCGTGCATGCCGTTGTTGAAATGAATGATGTCGAAGTGATACTGGCCAAGCACCATTTTGATCTGGCGGTTCAAGGCCGGATCGGAAATAAAGGCGGAACTCGAGAGCCGCCCGACATAGGCCTTGCCAGCCAGACGTTTCTCCACCTCAGGATAATAGGCGCGGGTGATGGAATCGCCGATGAGCAATACGCGCGGCAGGTTGGTTTCATTGGCGTGCGAAATCCAGATGTCGCACCACTCGATGGACTCAAGCGCCGACGGCCGGGGCGTAGCGGGCTTGGTATGGGTGATACAACCGGTCAGCAATGCGATGGGCAAAATCAATTGGCAAAATTTGATCATTTTCATGGATTGATGTTTTAGCGTGGTTGGATGCAGTAAAATATTTGGAACGGTCCGGGAACGATCGGGTTGGTGACATGAAAGGCTCCATTGATTTCAAAAGAGTTGCTCGCCAGCAAGGTCCAGTTTGCGCGCGGCATGTCAAGATTGGTCGAGGTGAGTACCACATAACTGCTGGTCGCCGCGCCATTTGTTCCGCCAAAAATCAAATTGCCAGCCAAGATTTTCACTTCGTTGATCACCGGCGCTGGTGGAGCAGCGGTGACCTTTAATTTGCCGGTATTCAACTGTGTGGCGTCCCACAGCAGGCCGGCTCCTGGAACGGCCGGCGTGATGGCGGTGAATGAACCATTGCAACTGACCGCGTAAAAAATTTGGAAGGTGTCACCCGCCTTCAACGGTGTAGCAGTGAGGTTGATGAGGTTCAATGTCCCGCCATAGATGATGGCCGCACCTGATTGGATGACATCATTGGTTCCCGGGCCATTCAGTTTGATACACGTCGTTCCGTTGAGAACGATGGCGTTCGTGACAGAAATGGTGCCGGTGGCATTTGTGCCCGTGGTGAGGCCGAGGGTTATATTGGTTCCCCCAGGCGACAGGACGGCACCGGGAGACACGGTCAAGCTGCCATTGATGCGGCCAATACCGCCAAGCGTCTGGCCGCCGGCCAAGGTCAGCGTTTTATCCGGACGGCCACCGGCATCCAAATGAACAGCGGTGGGATCAGCACCGCCGAAGAAAACATTCGTGCTCCTGGAAATGGAGCCATTGCCGGTGAGTGCGAGCGTCATCCCACCGCCGATGATGGTCGGCCCGCTGTAGGTGTTGGACGCGGCGAAGACCGCCTGGTAACTGTTGCCGTTCCAGATAAACCCGCCGGGGCCGTTGATGACATTGCTGAATATCACGGTGCTGTCGCTGGTGACGAGATGAGCAATCCCATTGAGCGTGTAGGCTCCGTTCATCGTCTGGCTGCCGCTGCCGTAAAAATAATTCCAGTTCGCTCCGTTCTCCAAGGTCACGGTGGCATTGAAATAGGTGTTGGGTGAGGTGAGAACCTTGAACGCGGCATTGGACAGCACGTGGATGTTTCTGGCGTAACCGCTGTTCGCGCCAAAGTTGCTGTTCCAGAAATCCACCTCCGTATCAACGATCAAGGTGGCGGCGGGATTGCCAAAACTGTTGCCCATGCCCTTGATGCCAAACGCCCCCTGCGCGATCTCGATGTCGCCGACATCGTTACCCAGCGTCACGGTGTCCCACTCCGCATAGCCTCCGGCCATTTTCAGGGTGACGTTATGCGGGCCATTGATGGCGGAGCCGCTGGCCAGATCCCAGCGATGATTGCCGCCCAAGGTCACATCCCCGGCAAGATTGAGATTGAACACCTGACTGTAAAAATCGCCGCCGCCATTGTAGAGCACTCCGCCACCGCCCGGACCTGCGCCCGCCACAAAGACGGTCTTGTTGCCCGCAACGGCACTGCCGTTGAAATCAAGCATGCCGACATTGGTGATCGTCAGCGAAGCAACCGAATCCAGCGCCCCGGCACCGGCCCGGATCGTACCGCCGCCGATGACCACCGGTCCGGTGAAATCATTGGCCGTGTTCAATGCCAGCGTGCTGGCACCGAATTTCGTCAGGCCGCCCGATCCGCTGATTTTACCCGGGCCGTTACACTGAAAATTATTGGTGGTGGCGTTAACCGTGACCGCGCCGGGAAAAAGCGAACCGCTCAAGGTGATATTCGTGGAAACACCCGTCGTGTCATCAAACAGTGCCGAGTCCGCATTCAGGAAAACGGTTTGCTGGCTGTTACTGAGGTTGAGCCAGTTCGCCGAAGTGTCGATGTCCCAGGCCGGATTGCTGGAGTTCCAGCGCAGGGTGGCCGGATTGCGGACCGCCAGCCGGAACAACTTTGATTGTTTGGCATTCAAACTGGCATTGAATGAACCATTGACCGTCGTGGTGGTGCCATCCCACAGGTTGGTCATGAGATAATTCCCGGGCGGCAGGCCGGCACGGTTCAAATCCACGGTTTGGTTGACGGCGCTTGAACCATAGTTAAAAACAGCAATGCACCAGGTGGCTCCATCCTGGCGAACAAAGGTATTGACCGCGCTGCTGCCGGTATTGCCTTCCACTGGCGTAAATGTCCGGCCAACGCGGGCGACATCATTTATGGCGGCGTTGGTCATGTAAGGTTGAGAGCCAATTTGTCCGGATGCCGTGGTCAGATCGTCGCCGTCCAGAAAAACACCCGTCACGGCGCCGCTGATGAGCCGGCTTTGCGCTTCGTTTGTATCTGCGCCATTGGCAAACACCATGATGTCCGGGTCGTTAAACTGATAAACGCCATTGAGCCACCAGCCGTAAGACACCGAGTTCATGGTGTATTCGGTGTCGCCGATCAAAGAGGTTTGCGCGTCACAGGCAATTCGCCGACTGTGGCCGTATTGATAGGGAAAAAGTGGCGCGATGGACTCGCTGATAAACATGCGGCCATTGATGGCGTTAAGCAAATACTGCATTCCCTGATTGTAGGCCTGCATGCCGGTTGTCACATTTGCGTCATGATGGACACCTTCCAGGGCGCCGTGTGACAGGAAGTCGAGTTTGATGTAGTCGAATCCCCAGTTGGTGAATTCATTGACAAAATAATTGATTATCTGTTTTGTGCCGGGATGCGTCGGATCCAGGGCAATGGCACCATCCAGCGTCTGCGCTCTGCCACCGGGTGTTCGCAGGTAAGCATCACTAAAATTGTAGCTGCTGCCACTCATGACCCAATTCGAACCTTGCGCCGCCGTGCCCCAAAAAACGAACGGCCCCCAGTAGATGCCGGCCTTTTGACCATGAGCATGACAATGGTTGACGAAACTTTGCAGCTCCGTGCTGCTCAAGTTATCCCAAAAGGAATCAAAATTGATGTAAACCGTGCCCTGGTTCGCGAAGTTTTTGCCCATCAGGCTGGTGTAATAGTAATCCGAAACGGCAATGGCGTCAGTGTAATTGATATGCTGCTGGATGACGCCGTAACTGTTCCAACCAAACGGGACGCCATTCGTCCAGGCCAGCCGGGGGGTGAAGTTTGTATTTTCAGCGGCAAAATTTTGCAGCGTCACCCGCCAGTCAGCCCCAAAACCCACAAACATGGTGGGTGAAGCAACCGTGTTCCCGCCGACATAGCCATGCGGCGACACGTCCGCCGGCATGGTTGCCCCGCCATATGCGTTCAGCGCGTTCAATTTATTGTTGGCACCGACAAAGAAAATTCCGGTCTTCCATATGTCATGGGTTACCGAGCCGACGACCAGCCCGTTGCGGGTGGTGTTGTCATAGAACGCCCCCGCTTCATAACCGTTGCCGGAACTGTTCATCGGCATGGCGTTGTAACGGACGAAACCGTCGTTATCGAAGGGAACCACGAGCGCCCGGTTATCATTGGTAACGCCGATGTCAACCCCGCCCGTCGTGTCCACCACCACCGGCCCCATCCAGTTGGCCTTCAAGTTGGAACCGGAAACGTCAACCCGGACGAGGAAGCTGTCGTTCTGGTCGAATGTGAAATACTGTTTCATCACCGGCAGGCCGCTCCCAGTGGCGGTGACAATAACCTGATTACCGTTGCTGACCGCATAGCTCCAACTGCTGTAGTTGATGCCTTTGATGTATCCGGTGTTCAGGGTAACCCCGCTGTAAAACGAGGAAATCTTTTTGGAATTCTGCCAAAAAAAGTCCGTCGTGCCGGCGTTCAGATTGTACATCAGCCGGACGTTGGCATTCGACATCATCAGCGTGTTTCCGATCTGTTGAAAGGATGGGGTGGCTTCAGCCGGCCGCCACAAAACAAGTGCCAGCAAAACCCCGGCGGCTATGCGCGTTCGGGAATTCATTTCACGATGACAGGAAGCAAATGAGTGATTTTTTTCATCAGTGCTTATAAAATATTTTCAACATTTGTAAAAGAGGAAACCGCCGGATCAGTGCTTCGATCCGGCGGTCGTGAACTTTATGCAGTAAACTATTGCCGTTATTGATGACTTACGGCACCAGCTTGATGATATAGAACTGGTGCGGTGTGCCGGCGGAGATGTCGTTGGTGACGCTGAAAGCTCCAGTGACGTCAAAGCTGTTTGTCACCAGCGAAGTCCAGTTTGTCAGTGACGTGACGAGGTTGGTGGCCGTCAGCACCGCATAGCTGCCGCTCGCAGCCCCGTTCGTGCCGCTGAAGATCAGTTTGCCGCCCGATGTTTGAACTTTGTTCACCACCGGTTTCGAAGAGGCCAGCACACCCACAACGCCGAGGGTGTTTAGCTGCGACGTGTCCCAAGCCAGACCCGCGCCGGGGGTGGCCGGCGTGATCGCATATGAACCGGCGGTATAACTTGCCGCATTTAAAATCTGGAAGCTATTGCCAGCCGCCAGCGACGCGCCGCTGATGTTGACCAGGTTCAACGTGCCGCCGTAAGTGATGCTTCCGCCGGTGGATTGAACCTGATCATTCACTCCCGACCCATTCAACTTGAGAACCGTCGTGCCAGACAACGCGATGTTGCCAGTGGCCGAAATCGTGCCGACGGCATTCTGACCGGTGGTGATGCCGATGGTTGTATTTGTGCCCGCCGGAGACAGGGTCGCCCCGGCCGAGACCGTCAACCCGCCGTTGACCTGGCCGATACCGCCCAAAGTTTGGCCGCTGGCCAGCGTCAAGGTTTGGTCAGACCTCCCGCTCACGTCCATATGAACATCACCGGAATTGTTGCCACCGAAGAAGATTGGGGAACTGTGGGAGATCGAGCCGCTGCCAGTCAACGCCACTTGCGGTCCGTCGCCGATGATGGTCGGGCCGCTGTAAGTGTTGGCTGCTGAAAATACAATTGCGTGGTTGTAATAGTCGGATACGAAGCCGCCAGCGCCACTGACTACGTTGGTGTAAATCCGGTTATGATCACCCATCACAAAGTGAGCGACGCCATTCAAGGTGATGGCGGCGTTGATTGATTGATCACCCCCACCACCATAGGTGTTCCACTGGGCACCGTCTTCCATAACAACAGTGCTGCCATTGAATGCACCAGGTGCACCATACTGATACGCCTGACCGCCGTTAAGAAGGTGAATAGTTCCATTCCAGCCGCCATTCCAGAAAATCAACTGGGAATTGTTTTGGACAGTAATGACCGTGCCAGGATTTTGGAAGGCCGTGTCCATGCTATGTGAGCCAAGCTTGGTTCCGTTGGTCAGGATGATACCTGCCACATCCGCTCCAATTGTCAACGATGACCATTCGGCATAGGGATTACCGTCGCCGCCGGTGCTGCCGGTGTTGCCTGACCAGTCGAGCGTCAGGTAGTGCGGGCCGCTGATTTGTGAGCCGCCGGCCAGATCCCAGCGGGCGAAGGAGCCAAAACGCGCATCGCCGGACAGGGCAATGTTCACCGTTTGTCCAGGATAATCGTTGTAGCTGTTGATAATTGCGCCTTCGCCATTCACCCCGGAGCCAGAAACGGTGATGGGCTTGTTACCACCTAACGTGCCGCCAGAGAGATCCAGCGTGGCATTATTGGTGATGGTGATGGAAGCGACCGAGTTAAAAGTATTATTCCCGGCTATAATCGAGCCACCACTGATCGTCACCGGTCCGGTGAGACTGCCAGCGTCGTAGATAGTCAATGTGCTGGAACCTTTCTTGACCAAACCACCCGATCCCGTGACGGTGCCGGAACCAATGGTGAAATTATTGGTGCTGGAATTAACGGTGATAAGACCGGGCGTAATGGTACCGCTGCCCGACACGGAGGTGGGCACGCCAACGGTATCATCAAACAAGACAAAGTCACCGGGGGTAAAAACCGTCTCTGAGTGGGTACTCTGGTTGGTCCAGTTCACCGAGCTGCTGGCATCCCAAACTGCGCTGTTCTGACCATTCCACGTGAGATTGTTCGGCGTGAACAATGAAAGCGCAACCGCTGAACTGGTCGTGGTTCCATTAATATTGCCGACGATCACACTATAGTTGGCAACATCACCCGCGTGCACGTTGGCCAAAGTCAGTGTCGTGCCAGTCTGACCGCTGATGGGATTGCCGTTTTTCAACCATTCGTTGGTCATGGCGAAGGCGCTGACAGCACTCACGCTGAAGGTCACCGAGCCAGTGAGATAAGTTGCCTGCGGTTGAGGCTGGACGGTGATGAGTGGCGCAGAGTTGCTGGGATAGGCATTAATCTCGCCAATATAATAGTGCGCCAATACCTGGCTGGCGGTCAGACCATGATTATAAATGGCGACCTGGGCCATGTTGCCATTAAAATATCTGCCGCCGGTTCCATAATCGCCATCGGGGGATCCGGTGCCAATTGACCAGTCATTTGGAAATATTTTTGATCCAACCGTATCCCCAGTAGTATTAACTAATGCTCCGTTCACATAAAGACTGCAATTGACTCCGTCACTGGACAAAACCAGATACGTCCAGTTGGTAGTTTGCGTGCCGCCACTGACACCAGCACTGCATGAATTTCCGTAGTAGTTGAAGTTGTTGTCCCGCAAAACAATTTCATCGTTTAGAGACGCATTATATCCCTTGGCGATGATGTTACCAAGCCCAGACCCATTGATGACATTGGTCGGCTGCACCCAAACTTCCAAGGTGATGGGGCCGCTAAAGTTCAGCAGGCTGGGACTGCCGGCCACATCAATCGATGCGTCGGAACCATCAAAATTCGCGGCGCTGGTGATGTAAGGCGACGGTCCTGATACTGCTGTGAGATTAAAGGAATTTCCATTGTCGCCGTTGCCGGACAAGTCGGTGGCTGTGCCGCCGGTCACGCTTGAATCAAGCGCGTAATAGAGCAGCGGACTGTCACCCAGCACCGTGCTCTGGTAATCCGCACGAGCGGTAACCATGGTCATCAACATCAGGCCGATGGCCGCCAGAAACCAGCCATAAACATGGCAGGTTGAAGTTGAGGTTTGTGTTTTCATTTTCATTGTTTGGGTTTTCATGGATTGCTTGATTGAGTTTTGTTCGGGAAGATACCAGGAAATAATTTTCACGGGTTTGTTGTGTCGGCAAAACCGGTTGCTAAAAACAGCACATCATTCGGAGCGGTATTTAGATCGGGTTGTGGTGGGGTGCTGTTAGGCGGCAGTTTATCAGGGCGGTTACTCTTGGCAAAAGCTACATTGTAGGAATCGAGCCAATGATGACTTTCCGCATGCCCATCCGCCCAGCCGAAAGTGCTGTTATTCCCATGCCAGGCGGCTGGTGAATCGGAAAGTTTGGTGCCGGTGAATGTTGGGGCTGTGCCGAACAGATATAATTGCCACCAACTTTCATTTTCTTCACGCGGATCATTCTCTTCAATCCATACATATCGCTCGGTCGGATGCAGAATGGCTGACTGTTTGGTTATCTTGTTCGCTCCATAGTCCGCCGCCGCTTCGTTACCGTTTAGCCCTCCAGCTCCAGAGTAGCTGCCATAAACATAATTAGGCGTTCCGCCGCTAGTTGCGCCGGCAACAGCCGGGTAATTGACACGGAGATCCCCCGGACAATGGAGGACATTCACATTGGGAGCGTATTGATAAAGGCCGCCCAGTTTGTATCCCTGCTGCAGATTTTGCATGTTTTTGGTTTCCTGTGAGGTGCCTGCGGGGAAACTTAGCGGCGGAAAAAAACTGGCAAAGCGCCACGGTATATTTGCTTTCAGCGTATCCCAAGCGGTGGCTGTGTTGATTATCCGATCTTGATTATCGTCGGCATACATTCTCCACGCCAACGTGAGCTGTTTCTGATTGCTCAAGCATGTAGCCGACTGCGCCTTTTTTTTGGCCATGGCCAAAGCGGGCAGCAGCATCGCCGCAAGAATGGCTATGATCGCGATGACGACCAGCAATTCGATCAAGGTGAAAGCGCGCAACGAAGCCGTCCGGCGGGTTCTGCAGGGCAGGCCACTAAAGGCGGTGTTGACAAGCCGCCCCGGCATCGGCCCGCGGTTCTGGTCGGTAAACGGTGACCCGGTGGTATTAAAATCGCTGTGGAGGCGTTTTGCCATATTTCTTGTGGTTGTGTAATACATGAATACCCCATTGCTGTTTCCGGGTCTTGCAATTCTCTTCATCGAAGAAAATTGAACATTCAGAAAATTGACCCGGTGATAAAACAGCCTTATGGAGTTTCAAAGCAGCCGTGGCACTTCCGATTTTGGCATGTGCCTGCAATGATTGGTATTTTCTGCTTGAATTCGTCTTCTTTAAAGCCCGGTCCCGCCCCTCGCCTCCAATGACTTCCGGGCTTTCAGCATTGGTTGGAGACCGACCATCGCCCCGCTTAAATGCATCAAGATTTGGAGTTACCTTAATACTGATTTCCGCCGAAAAATCCATTCAGCCACAACAGCGGCTGCGTGATGGCGAGGTTGCGCTGCACTTCTTCGTTGGCTGGGTCGGGTGGAAGTTTTTTCCATAGGTCGAGATACTTTTGTTCGTCGAACGCGAGGCCGGCAAAAAGCAGGGAACTTTGCCGCACCGGCCAGCTGTCCCAGGCTTGCACGTCGGGTCTGAACGGCCACTTGGATTTGTCGGCGAAAAATGGATACAGCCATGCCTCGGCTTTGCGGATGCTGCGGCCATCGGGCAGTTCAAAGCTCCACAAATTGTTTTCCGGCGTGGACAGCACCTGGCAAAGCGCCGCCAAATTATCAAGTTGGAAAATTGAGTAGGCATAAGGCTTGGTACGCCCGAGTTCGGACGGGAAACTGCCGTCCGCGGCCATTTGATTTGGCACCAACACTTCCGTGAATTGCCGGCGGCACTCGGCGAGCCTGGTTTCATCGCCCATGAAGCGGGCGAATACCGCGAGCTGCAACCAGAACGCCACGGCATGATTGTTTTTTGCAGCAGCTTCCTGCCGGCCGTTCTGGCTTGCCACCATCCATTCGGCCAAGTCGGAAAACCATTTTTTTAAACCGGTGAGCAGATCCGGCGTGAACGCCGGCGATTTTTGCATGGCCGCTATCGCCGGCGGAATTTCGATCAAATGCAGCCCGTCAATGATGCCCCATGACCGGCCGGTTTCACGGCCGGGAACCGCTTGCGCATACTTCAGATGCGGATTCATGCGCGTCATTTCATCCAGAAAAAAAACCCGCAGGAGGGCTGCCGCCTTTTGCGCGTAGCGTTCATCACCGGAAATTTGATATGCCGCGCCCAGCGCTGCAACCGCATCGCGCAGATGCCGCATCGCCAAACGATGAGCGTTAAAGACTCCGGGATATGATTCGCCATCGCGCTGAATATATGGCAGGCCGTTGGTCCGGGTTGGATCGGGCCAGAAATAGTCGGCGTTGGAATAAAAATCATTCAGCCCGCCAGCGCTTTGTTTTGCGGGATAATCCGTGATGCTGATCGGTGCCAGTGTCAGCGCGCTGTTTGCCGCTTTCAAAATGCGCTCCCGGTCAATCGCGGCAACATCAATTTTGCTCTGTGCTGGCGGGAAAAGCAGCGGCCAATGTTCGCTGGCAACATTGGAATATCCGGCGAGGACTTTTTCATACTTGGGCTCGTGATAAACAACCGCCGCCAGCCGGAGCTGCGGACCAAAGTCCGCGCGATTGAAAGCCTTGATCTGCTGATAGGGCCATTGTTTTGAAGGGTCGGCGACATACGGCAGCAGAAAATCGAGCGCGGTCTGTAGCGCATATTGGCCGTTGGTGAGCCGTTCATGCCATAGGTCAACGCCGGCATATTCTGACAAAATTCCCAGCCGGAACAGCGCTTCAAGATTAAATTGCGAGTAGCCCAGCGCCGCCGTCCGCGTCAGTTCCAGCGGCTGTCTGCCGTCCGGCCCGATTTGCACGACGAGACGTCTTTCTTTCATGGTTTTGGCGATCCGCTTGGCAACTTCATTTTGACCAAGCACCAGCGCCAGTTCCATCGTTTGCACATCGTAAAAGCTGCCATGATTGTTGCGTTCGCGGGCTTCGCCGCGGCCATGTTCGCTCGTCAACAACCAGTTGAAATAGGTTTTTAACCAGGCTTTCAACGCGATATCATCAGCAGACGTCCAGGACGCCGACCCGGCGAGCAAGCCTGCCGCGTCCGCCGCGTCCGAAAGGTTGCGGCCTTCAAGAATGCCGATGTCACGACCGGTGTTCTTTCCGGGAATGGCCTGCGCGAACTCCAAATTCGGATTCATCCGTGTCATGGGATCAAGAAACCAGACGCGCAGCATTTTCGCCGCATGTGTCGCGTAAGCTTCGCGGCCGGTAAAATAATAAGCCAGCGCCAGCGTCTGAACATTCACAGCCAGTACGCCAACACGTCCGCGATCGTAGGCATCATCACGGCTTTCGGGATTTGTCAGGCCATCGCGATTGATGTAAGGCAATCCGTTCGACTTGGCGGGGTCGGGCCAGAAGTACGGCGCGACACTCATGTAATCATGCTTGTCGCCCCTGGGCGGAATTTTATTTTTATCCGTTACCGCCGGGGGCTTGATTTCCAAGGCCTTGTCCGCCGACTTGATGAGGGCGCTGAGCGCGGGCTGCAAGGACTCATCATGCGCGGCCAGCCTGGCTTTCACTTCCGCGAGCGTTCCAGGGCTGACCGCAAAGTAACATGGTGAAGTTTCGTCAGCCTGTGCCAGTCCGCCGGCAACGGCCAGGAACAGAGTAATCAGTTGTTTTTTCATTTTACCGGCCAGCCGGCCAAAGGGATCATGGTTCTTTGTAACCGCCAAGCCAAAAAAGGCTGTCAATGATCAATCGGTCTTGGAATTCATTGCCAAAAGTGTGGGACAAGGTTTGGTTTGAGCTGTCAAGCTTATGCTCATAATCCATGTCATTGTGCCCCATGTTGAAATAGATCATTTTGTATTTCTTATTTGTCCAGACCACCGGGTAATAGCCGGCATGCCATATCTCATTGGCCTTTGGCCCGGTGCCCAACGGGAAACTTGCCGGGTCAATTGATAGGAGAATCTTTATCTCACCGTTAGTTCGCAGGTCATTGGACCACCGATACCACTCATTCGGTGACGATTCGAAAATTGCCGGCAAATGTTTTGTAGCCGGATGATTTGCGTCCTCCACCCGCAAAACCGCCGGCGTCGGCCGCCAAGTATTGCTGACATATTCGCCCGATCCTAAAAACCGGTTGTGATACCAGTCCCAATTCTGGGGATAAGACGATGGTGTGAGTGCGAATGCTGAAAAATGAAATCCGATCCAGGCGCCGCCGTTTTCCATATAAGTTTGGAACGCCAGCCGTTGACCTTGATTTTCCGGCCGGGTGTCCAGAAACAGCACCACCTGATAGTGCGAAAGAAATTCCACATTCAGGTTGCTCCAATTGGTCGTGGCCTCATAGGCAAAGCCATATCGACCGGCCATCTTCGGAAACCAGCGGTTGGCATCCTGTACAAAACTGACATGTGCCAGATCATCCTTGCCGGTATAGAAGGCGACCACCTTGAACTTGGGCTCGTGACCTTTGGCTGCCGCGCTAAATAAGGAAAGCCAGGCCACCGCCAGCAACATTTTCCACCCTGATTTTTGGTCGCGACGATCCGGCCGTCTGGTGGGCATGCGGCCGATGAAAAAATGCCGCCAACCCGACGTTGGCGGCATGCTGTTATGAAGCAGTTTCGCTTTCAGAAAATATCAGTGGACCGATGTGCTGGCGTTCTGCAGCCAGGTCAAGTCGGCCGGCGGGGTTTGGCTGGGAGGAACCGCCGGTCCGGAAAAGGAAAACACGGCGGGATCCTTCCAGACCCGTATTTGCGAATGCCCATCGGCGAATGAAATGCCGCCGGCGCGGTTATGATACGTTGCCGGACAGTCAACCCAGTTTTGAATCTGCGGGTCACAAACAAACGAACCGTCGTTGATACTTTTAGGATTTTCGTCGATGAATACCCAGAGGTCCGCCGGGCCGGGTTGGCTGATGTTCGATTCTTTGGTGTAAATCCTGAGATTTGCCGCATTCGGATCCCCCCCCCAAGGCACGATCGGGTTCAACCAGGTGTTCATGGACATGCTGCGGACATGGGGATAAGCCGTGCCGAAGGAGCTTATGGTGATGATGTCCGCCGGGCATTTATAGACACCCAGTGAATTCAGGTACGGGTATATCATGCCAGTCTTGACCCACTGGTAACCGATGTTGGCACCCGGTGCAGTGCCCTCTGGACTGAGTTGTGCCGCAGCATCCTGCCGACCCGGGCACCACTGGGCCAGCGGCCCGCCGGACTGGCCTGCTGGATCGGTTGGACTGGTTGGCTGGTTGGCCAGCAGACCATTCGGCACCAGCCGATCTTGATTATCACCCGAATACATCTTCCAACCCAGCGTCAGTTGCTTTAGGTTGCTCAAGCATTGGATGCCTTGGGCCTTCTGTTTTGCCTTGGCCAGCGCCGGCAGCAGCATTGCCGCCAGAATGGCTATGATGGCGATCACCACCAGCAATTCGATCAGGGTAAATGCACCAGTCACCGGCCATTTTCCAAAGCCCTGCCCCATCCGCCGGGGCAAACCTTGGTGGGGCGGACGCTGACGGGGCTTCCGGCTGTGATTCGCAATGACAATTTTCATGTTCAATTTTTCAAGGTTGTTAAAATGTGGTTACGCCGTTTACTGGGCCATCACCCGGTAATAACCCTGGTAGCCGGTCAAGGATTGCGGCACGACTTGGACCGTCCCATCGCCAACCAGTGTGCCGCCCACCTGGCTCCAGCTTGCCGGCAGCAGACTGCCCGTATGCCAGAGCGTATAACTGTGTCCGGCCTGGGTCGGGATGGAGATCTGGATGTTGCTGCCGGTAACGACGGCAGAGATGCCAAAAGGTTGCAGTGGCGCGGGTGCAAGCATAAAGAATTCGAAATTCAAGTTGTTACCGCTGGCCAACCGCAAGGTGGCCTTCCCACCAAGACCGACGATGACTTGATTGCCATTGGTATCCAGTAGCGGGATCCAATGGTAAACCTGCCAGCCCGACGCCGCCGGATCCGCAAACGTGCCCAGTAGCGACGCGGTCTGATTGGTCGTTCCCACCC
>Ga0066797_1000276_pt1 | contig 15669 bp, 9 predicted proteins | sample PersoiDNA2013193_FD_76335 | JGI IMG/M metagenome (GOLD analysis project Ga0066797, IMG submission 76335) | Permafrost soil microbial communities from the Arctic, to analyse light accelerated degradation of dissolved organic matter (DOM) -... | ecosystem: Environmental > Terrestrial > Soil >... | reverse complement strand
GCGTCGACTGGGGCGCCATCATGGCCGCATCAGTGCTGTTCACGGTGCCCGTCATGATCTTTTTCCTCATCGTGCAGCGACGGCTGCGGGCGGGGCTGCTCGCCGGGGCGGTGAAGGGTTGACGACCGTCGACACCTCGCTTGAGCAGCTCGCCGACGCCATCCTCATCCCGCCCTTTCTCGGCACGGCGGCGCCCAGGTGGCTCCTTGACGCCTTGCAGCGAGGGCTCGCCGGCGTCACGCTCTTCGCGCCGAACATGGCGGCGGGACCGGACGCGCTCGCCGAGCTCACCGCGACGCTGCGCACGGTGGCCCCCGACCTGCTTGTCGCGGCCGACGAGGAGGGCGGTGACGTCACCCGAGTCTGGTACGACACCGGGAGCCCGTACCCGGGCAACGCGGCCCTCGGCGCGGTCGACGACGTGGCACTCACCGAGCAGGTACATATCGCGCTCGGCGCCGACCTCGCCGCGCTCGGCGTCAACCTGGACCTGGCGCCCTGCCTGGACGTGCTCGCCGCGCCCGACAACCCGGTCGTCGGCACCCGGTCCTTCGGCGCGGACCCCGCGCTGGTGGCCACGCACGGCGCGGCGGCGGTGCGCGGGCTCCAGGCCGCGGGCGTCGCGGCGTGCGCCAAGCACTTCCCAGGGCACGGCGCGACGCTGCTCGACTCGCACGCGGAACTGGCCATCGTCCCTGACGGCCTGGCTGTGGTGCAAACACGCGACCTGCCGCCGTTCCGCGCGGCCGTGGCGGCCGGCGTGCTCGCGGTCATGCCCGGTCACCTGCGGGTCGCCGAGCTCACCGGGGAACTGCCCGCCTCGCTGTCCGCCGCTGCCATCGCGCTGCTGCGCACCTCGCTCGGCTTCGAGGGCGTCGTCGTCTCCGACGCACTCGAAATGCGCGCGGTCAGTGACCCGTTCGGCATCCCAGGCGCGGCGGTACGCGCCACGGCGGCGGGAAACGACCTGCTCTGCCTCGGCCGAGACGTACCAGAAGACGGCTACCTCGCGGTCCGCTCGGCGCTGTGCGACGCCGTTCGCGCCGGTGATCTTCCAGGCGGCCGCCTGGAAGAGGCCGCCAGCCGGGTAACGGCCCTCAGGGGAACGCTGGCCCGCTTCCGCGCCTCGGAGACAGGCAACCATGCCGCCGTCCGCCCCGCCGCAGGCAAAGCACCCGCCCAGGCGGGCGAGATGGGTGACGGCATCGGCCTCGTGGCGGCGCGGCGCGCCCTGCGGCTGACGGGCAGCCGACCTGAGCTCCGCGATCCGGTCGTCGTCGAGATCCAGCCTCTGCACAACATGGCCGCGGGCAACGCCCGATGGGGTCTGCTCGGCTGGGTGCCCCAGGCGAGCCTGCACCGGGTGGCGGCCACACCAGACCCGGCCGCGGCGGCGTCCGCCACCCTCAAGGCCGGTGCCGCCAGGTCCCTGATCCTCGTGGTCAGGGACGCGCACCGCTCTGCCTCCACCCGTGCCCTGGTGACATCGGTACTCGCGGAGCGCCCGGACACGGTCCTCGTCGAGATGGGCCTCCCGTACTGGCAACCGTCGGCGGGCGCCTGCCAGGCCTACCTGGCGACCCACGGCGCCTCCCGCGCCAACGCCCAGGCCGCCGCGGAATTCCTAGGCCTGGTCACCCCGCCTGGGTAACGCGGTGGAGATGCCAGCGCGCTGGTCGGCCTGAGGCCTGCCAGCGCGCGGCGGTTCCCGATGAATGTCAGGAGATGGGTCCGAGGTATTTCACCATTTCCGAATACGGGACCTGGGCGTATCCGGGCGGCGGAGTGACCGTGAGTTTGGCTAGGTTCCCTTGAGTGGCAGGCAGCCAGCTCACCCGGGTGATGAACGACGTCGATGCCATCGTGACAGTCTTGGTCTGAACCACCAGGTAAGTGGAGGCATCGACCCAGATCTCGTTGGAGGGGGTCGGCGCCGCGCCTTTCGAGTGTTTCCGCATGGCGGCCACCACGCGCTCTTGCTTATTAAGCGGCCGCTTGACGCGGATCAGGATGGTATCCCGGCCGTCCAGGTTCCGGGGGCCAACCACGGTTATGATGCCTTGTTTCAGCGCAGCCTGGAAGGCGGCTGCCGGGTCCGACTGAGTCTGCAGCGGCAGGAAACTGGATATGGTCAGGCCCGCCGCGCCAAACGGGCCGTGGTCCTTGGTGCTGGCGGTGATTGTGGCGTACGCGTGGTGCTGGTTATCGATGGTCGTGTCCGTCCAGGCACCACCCTTGATGACATCCGTGATCTGAAAATAGGGCTCCCCGGCTGAATCGCGCAGGCCGGCCACGATCCGCTGTTGCTGGGTCGCGACATCCGTATACACCGTGTTGCCGGAGTCCTGCGACACGCTTATCAGGTGATACGAATTCACTTCCGCGGCCGCTGCGCGCTGCAGGACGTAGGCGGCTGTCTGCACCTGCGGTGCGGCCGCCGATGCTACGGGCGCCTTGCGACCCGCCGACTGGCCGGGCACGCTGACGATCATGGTCGCGGCGGCGGCCACCACCGCTACCGCGCTTGCCGTGCCGATCAGGCGGTGTCGCGCCGTCCTCTTGCGGTTCCTGGCTGCCGCCCGGTCCAGCAGGTCGGCCGGCATTCGGACATCGGCCACGCACGTGCTCAGGGACGCGCGGAGTCCGATCCCGGAATCCTCGTCGCCGTGGCTGGCGTCGTATCTGGTCATGATTGCCTTCCTTCACTCAGGTGTGGTAGTGATTCGGCTTCCGGGGTGATCACTTCCCGGAGCGCGCGGAGGCCGCGGGCCGCGGCTGATTTCACCGCGCTGACCGAGCAGCCGAGGGCCGTCGCCGCTTCCGCCTCGCTCAGCTCTTCCCAGTAGCGCGCCACGATCGTGGCCCGCTGCCTTGGCGTGAGCTGCCCAAGCGCTTGGATCAGCTCCAGCCGCAGATCCAGCAGGGAAACGTGATCGGCCACCGCGGCATCTGCCGGAAGTCCGAGCACCTCCGGGCGCCTGGACCGGCTTCTCCAGCCGTCGACAGCGCGGTTGTACATGATGCGCCGCAGGTAACCTTCCGGATCGCCGTCGACCTTGTGCCGATTGCGCAGCAATCGCTCCAGCGCCTCCTGGAGCAGATCCTCGCCACCGTCCCGGCCGGGCGCGAGCAACACCGCGGTCCGCAGCAGTGCATCGCCGCGAGCACCGAGAAACGCCGCCAGGTCGTCATACTGACCGTCTTCTCGCATCAGGTGACCTCCTTTCGCATACAAGTACGCCGCGATGAGGCAGCAAGTCGCTCGCTAAGCCGATGTTTCGCGCCTAAGGTAAGCCGGTACGGCGCTGGGCTAGGGCCGACTCACCCGCGCAGTCGCAGGCCTCGGGGAGTGGCGCGGAAGCCAGCAGAGGACAGGGCGGCGGCGAGCGGCGAGTCGTGCACGGTGCCGCCGTCGGCCTTTTCGACGGTCATCCGGCCGAGAGCGCCGTCGCGGACGGCGGTCGCGAGCGCCGCCGCGCATGGTTCGAGCACCGCGGAGTCGTCGGTCCAGGACAGCAGCGTCTTCCCGCCCCGCTCGACGTACAGCGCAAGCTCGCCGGCGAACAGCACCACGACCGCGCCCGCCTTGCGGCCGGGGCGGTGCGAGGTCGCGGTCTCCTCGGGGCGGGACGGCCACGGCAGGGCCGCCCCGTAGGGCTGCGCCGGGTCGGCCGCGGCGAGAACGAAGGTTTGATCGGCCCGACTTGGGTTAGCCGTAGTACTCGTAGCGGGTCGCTGCCCCCAACCCGGTGGGGACAGCGACCCGTTCTCACTGGCACTCCCGCCGGAGCGGCCCCCGCCGTCGTCGGTACCCGTGACCAGGTCTCCCGCCAGCGCCCGCATCCGGTCCACCGCGCCGGGCAGCGCGAACTGCGCGGCGCCGAGTCCCTCGACGAAGTAGCCACGGCGGCACTGGCCGGTCTCCTCCATGGCGCGCAGCACCGGATAGACCGCGGAGAACCCGCCGGGCACCCGCTCGGCGGCGACGGCGCCCCTGGTGAGCACGCCGTGCCGTTCGAGCATGGTCAGCGCCAGCGCGTGCGCCCGCATGGTGGCCGCCGCGCCGTCCGCCCCGTTGCCGCCGGTGATCCTGGCGGGCAGCAGCGACCATCGGCCGCTCACGGTGGGCGGCCCGGTCCGCGACGGCATCGGGGGCCGCCGCGCCCGGCCGCCGAAGCCGCCGCCGGACCCGCCGGACCGGCGCTGGGCGGGCCGCGGGTTGAACACGCCAGGCGCCGCCGCACCGCGCCCATAGCCGCCGGCGCTGCCGTGGCCGCCGGCACCGCCGCCCAGCGTGGCGGCGCTGCCCAGTCCCGACGCACCGCCGAGTCCCGCACCGTCACCGAGCCCAGCCGCCACGGCCCGTCGCGGCGCCGCCGGCCGCCGCACGGCCGCGCCGCCCGACGTCAGCACCCGCAGCGGCGCCAGCGTGTCGTTGGTCAGCAGTCCCGCCCAGACGAGGTCCCAGAGCGCCGAGATCAGGTCGCCGTCGTCCGGCGGGTGGCCGTCGAGCACGGCCGCCGCCCGGTCGCCGAGCATGCGGAAGAACATCCCGCCGCCGCCGTCCAGTGCCGCGAGGACCGCCCCGTGCAGCGGCGTCATCGTCAGCTCGCCCGGCTCGGGGAGCAGCAGCGGCGCGGACTCGGCGGGCGCGAGCACCAGCCAGCCGTCTCCCGTGCCCACCGTGCCCGCACCCGCCCAGACCACCTCGCCCGCCGAGGTGAGCTCGTCGAGCAGCGCGGGGGAGTAGCCGGAAACCCGGCCGGGGAGCACGAGCGTCTCAAGCGCCGCCGCGGGCACGGGTGCGCCCGCCAGCCGCTCGACCGCCTCAAGCACCGCGTTAACATCGCCGCGCCGCCGCCCGGCGCCGGAACCGCCGCCGCCGGTGATCCCGTGCCAGGCGGGCAGGAACCGGCCGAGCACCGTCGGCGGCACCGGCTCGGCCTCCTTGCGCAGCCGCGCGAGGCTACGCCGCCTAAGCATGCGCAGCACCTCGCTGTCGCACCACTGGGTACCGCGCTCGCTGGTGAGGAACTCGCCCTCAGCGACCCGCCCCTGCGCCGCGAGCCGCCGCAGCGCCATCGCGACGACGGCGACCCCAAGCCCGTACCGTGATGCCACCGCCACCGCGGTGAACGGCCCGTGCGTCCGCGCCCACCGCGCGACCAGGTCCCCGAGCGGGTCAGGCAACGGCTCGGTGAATGCCTCGGGAATCCCTACCGGCAGCGCCACGCCGAGGGCGTCACGCAGCCGGCCTGAGTCCTCGATCGCCGCCCACATCGGCTGCCCGGCGACCCGAACGGGGATCACCCGCCGCGCGGCAGTAAGACCGGCAAGCCAGCCGTCGGCCGACTCGGGGACCACGCACCGCAGGCCCACCTCCGCACCGGTCAGCGGCCCCGACGTGCGCAGCAGGTCCGCGACCGCCTCAGCATCCCGGCACTGCCGGCTCGACGACAGGTGCTGAAGGTCACGCTCGGTCTCCGCGACAACGGCCTGGTCAAGCAGCTCGCGCATCGCCTCCGTGCCGAGCAGCTCGGCGAGCAGCGCCGGATCGAGAGCGAGCGCCTGCGCGCGCCGCTCGGCGAGCGGCGAATCGCCCTCGTACATGAACGCGCCGACGTAGCGGAACAGCAGATTGCGCCCGAACGGACTCGGCGTGACCGTCTCGACCTCAACCACCCTGATCCGGCGGGCGGCCAGGTCACGGAGCACCTCGATCAGCGCGGGCACGTCGAACACGTCCTGCAGGCATTCCCTGACCGTCTCAAGCGTGATCGGGAACCCGGGGAACTGCGAAGCGATCTCAAGCAGCTGCGCCGACCGCTGCCGCTGCTGCCACAGGGGCGTGCGCCGCCCAGGCTGCCGACGGGGCAGCAGCAGCGCCCGCGCCGCGCACTCGCGGAACCTGGAGGCGAACAGGGCGCTCCCGCCGACCTCGGCGGTGATGATGTCGCTGATTTCCTCCGGGTCAAGCAGCGCGATCCCGGCAGGCGGCGGCTCGTCTGAGTCGGGCACCCGGATGATGATCCCGTCGTCGGTGTGCAGCGCCTGCACGTCCATCCCGCCATACCGCTCGCGCAGCCGCGCGGTGATCGCCAGCGCCCACGGCGCGTGCACCCGGTCGCCGTAAGGGGAGTGCAGCACCACCCGCCAGTCGCCGAGCTCATCGCGGAACCGCTCCACGACCAGCGTCCTGTCATCAGGCACATGACCGGTGGCCGCCCGCTGGTCGGCGAGGTACCGCACCAGGTTGCGGGCGGCGAGCTCATCGAGGCCGCTCCCGGTCAGCGCCGCGATCGCCTTGTCCTCAGGCATCGCGACAAGCTCCCTGACCCGCGCGCCGATCGCCTTGCCGAGCTCGGCGGGACGCCCAGGCGTATCGCCGTGCCAGAACGGCAGCTTGCCGGGCTGACCGGGCGCCGGAAGCACGAGCACGCGGTCGGGCGTGATGTCCTCGATCCGCCACGACGAAGCGCCGAGCACGAACACGTCGCCGACCCGCGACTCGTACACCATCTCCTCGTCAAGCTCACCGACCCGGCGCGGCTGCCGCGACTCGGCCGCCGGCAGGAACACGCCGAAGTACCCCCGGTCGGGAATCGTCCCGCCGCTCGTCACCGCGAGCCGCTGGGCGCCAGGCCGCCCGTGGATCACCCCGGCCACCCGGTCCCAGACGATCCGCGGCTTCAGCCCGGCGAACTCCTCGCCCGGATACCGCCCCGCGAGCATGTCGAGCACCGCCTCGAGGACCGGCCTGGTCAGCGACGCGAACGGCGCGGCCCTGCGGACCACCGCCTCGAGCTCATCGACCGCCCAGTCGTCAAGCGCCGTCATGGCGACGATCTGCTGCGCGAGCACGTCAAGCGGGTTGCGCGGAACGCGCAGCTCCTCGATCACCCCCGCATGCATCCGGTCGGCGACGACGGCGGACTGCACGAGATCGGCGGCGTACTTGGGGAAGATCACGCCGCGCGAGATATCGCCGACGTTGTGCCCAGCGCGGCCCACCCGCTGCAGCCCGCTGGCCACCGACGGCGGCGACTCCACCTGGATGACCAGGTCCACCGCGCCCATGTCGATGCCGAGCTCCAGGCTCGACGTCGCGACCACGGCCGGCAGCCGCCCGGCCTTGAGCGCCTCCTCGATCTCGGTCCGCTCGGTTCGCGAGACAGACCCGTGGTGCGCCCGCGCGATCACCACGTCCACCTCCGCGTCGGCATCCGCCCCAGCCGCCGCCGCACGCTCCGTCGCCAGCTCGTTGAGCCGCCCGCAGAGCCGCTCCGCGAGCCGCCGCGAATTCGCGAACACGATCGTGGACCGGTGCGCCTGGACCAGGTCGAGCACCCGCTCCTCGACATGCGGCCAGATCGACCGGCGGGCCACCGGATCGTCCCCGCTCTCGCCGCCCGCGGCGTTCTCCAGGTCCATCATGTCTTCCACCGGCACCACGACCGAGACCTCGAGCCGCTTGGCGCTGGCCGGCTGCACCACGGTCACCGGCCGCGCCCCGCCGAGGAAGGAGGCCACCTCCGACGCCGGCCGCACCGTCGCCGACAGCCCCACCCGCTGTGCATGCCCCACACCAGCACCGCCGCCACCGCCAGCCCGCAGCGCGTCAAGCCGCTCAAGCGAGAGCGCCAGGTGCGCACCCCGCTTGCTGTCCGCGACGGCATGTACCTCATCAACGATCACGGTCTCAACCCCGCGCAACGTCTCCCGCGCCTGCGACGTGAGCAGCAAGAACAGCGACTCAGGCGTCGTGATCAGGATGTCGGGCGGATGCGCCGCCAGCCGCCGCCGCTCATCGGCGGCGGTATCCCCGGTCCGCACCGCCACCGAGACCTCAAGCTCCGGCAGCCCGAGCCGCCGCGCCGCCTGCCCGATCCCGGCAAGCGGCGACCGCAGATTCCGCTCGATATCCACCGCGAGCGCCTTCAGCGGCGAGACATACAGCACCCGGCAGCGCCGCTTCGGGTCCTTCGGCGGCGGCGTCGCGGCCAGCCTGTCGATCGCCCACAAGAACGCCGCGAGGGTCTTACCCGACCCAGTCGGCGCGATGACCAGGGTGTTCTCGCCCTTCCCGATGGCCCGCCACGCCTGCGCCTGTGCCTGCGTGGGCACGTCAAACGCGCCCTCGAACCACGCCCGCGTCGCGGCCGAGAACCCGTCGAGCGCCTCGGCGCTGCTCACCGGCTCACTGCTCAGCGGCGCGCCGCTGTCCGCGGGCACCGGCCTCTGTCTCGCCACCCCACCAGTCTGCCCTCATCCACCGACATTCCAGCCCGCCATCAGCCCGGCCGGCCTGCCAGCGCAAGAACAAAGGAACAAGAACCAGGAGGCACCGCCCGCGTCATGCACGCCGCCGCGCCGGCGCCGCCATCCGCCCCCGCACGTTCCTGGTCATACTGAACGGGCCGTTGCTCCGAGTCTCCCGCCACACCGCGCGTCACCACCGCGGGACGACGCCTGGCCGACATACCCGGCCGGGCGGCGCAGGGCGGCTGTCCGGAGTCCCGCCCCGTCCGCGGCAGCAGGCCGGCCGGGTGGCGGGCCGGCAATTCGGGTAAGTTCGTCTGTCGTGAAGCGGCGGGACACCGGGGTCCGGAGACGAGACATGTCGGTTTCTGGTGGCGTGCGATTCGCGGCGGTGATCGTGGCCCTGCTCGCGGCCGCGGCCCTGGCGGGCTGCGGCGCCACCGCCACCGGGGCGGTGCGCGGGCATGGCGCGACGGCGTCGGGCAGCCCGCGCGCGACCGTGTCCGCAAGCCATGCCCGCGCACCGAAACCCAAGCCCAAGCCCAAGCCCAAGCCCAAGCCCAAGCCCAAGCCCAAGCCCAAGCCGAAGCCGAAGCCCGCCTCGCTTCCCGTCGGGCCGGCCGACGCGGGCGCGCTGCCGCAGACGCAGGCGATGCCGCACACGGGTGATGCCGACTTCCGTCACGTGATCCACGACTTCTGGCTGGCCGTCACCACGGGCAACCCGGATTACGCCAAGCCCGCATTCTTCCCCGAGAAGGCGTATGGGCAGGTCAAGGCCATCGCTGATCCGGATTACGACTGGCAGTACCGGCTCTGGTACGACTTCACCCTCGATCTCGCGGCGGTCCGCCCGCTCGTCGGCCCGCACGCGAAGCTGCTCAGGATCGAGGTCCCTGTGCAGTACGCGGTCTGGGTGCCGCCTGGTGCCTGCTACAACAACGTCGGGTACTGGCATGCCCCCGGTTCGCGAGTCGTGTACGAGCAGGGCGGAGTGACGCGTTCGTTCGGTATCGCCTCCTTTATCTCCTGGCGAGGCGACTGGTACCTGATCCATTTCGGCGCCCTGACGGGGGCGGGTGCCGTCGGCGTGGTCGATGACGCGGAGACCGGGCCTGGCGATGTAGGGCCGCCGGGCGGCTGCTAGGTCGCGGACGCGCCGCGGATCGATCCGGTCAGCGCTCCGCTTGCTGCCCGTACCTCGCAGATGACCGTCCTGGTGCCTGCTCGCCAGGCGACCGAGTCCGGGTACACGTACGTTGTCGCGAGGCTGATGGCGAGCTGCGGGTTCAGGTATCCGGTGAGGCGGCTCGCGCACCCGGAGCTCGCCGCCGCGCTTACCGCTGCCGTTCCTGGCCAGGTGGAAGCGGGCAGGGTGAAGGTCGCGAACACTTCCGCCTGGTGGGCCACGGCGCACGGGACGAGAGAGGCGGCCTGCCCGTTGGGGTCGATGCACTCGCCGGTGCGCAGCGAGAAGACGGCGGATTTCTTGTAGGTGACGATGACCGGTTTCTTGAAGCCGTGGGTCAGCGAGCCGACGACGGCGAAGGCGCCGCCGATGATCGCGAGGGCTGCCACGAAGAACACGGCGCCGAGCAGCAGTCCCCACCCGCGGCGCCTGCGCGTGGGCTCCTCGACCGGCTCGGCGAGTTCGACGGGCTCGGACATCTCGATCAGGCCGGTTGGCCCGGTTACGTCCGCGAGATAGACGATTGGCAGCGCCTCGGCCTGCTCGTCAGGCACTGGCTCTGGGCCGGCCGCTGGTTCCGTGACGGTCTCCGGTGCGGCGGCGGTCTCCGGTGCGGCGGCGGGGTCCTGGTCGCCGTCCGGGCCTGGCGGCCGGACGGCGGCTTGTGCCGCTTCCGCTCCCCAGTCCGCTTCCGCTTCCCCGTCCGCCTCCGCCACTGCACCCGCGGTATTATCAACAATGTTGATCGGCAAAGTGTGATCGACCCCGGCAACCGCTTCCGGCTGGGCGTCTCCCATAGGGTTCGAGGACATTCCGCTCCTGCTCCGCGGCGCCGGGCTCTGGCTGCACGTGTCACCTGGGTTTTAAAGTTCCCCATCTGACACAACGACATACCAGCCTTAAATGTCCCGATTATCTCCTAAGGGTCCTGTAAGTTTCCTCTGGGCCGGCCATTGGCGCCACGGCGCCGCGGGTAGCCTGGGCCGGTGCGGCTGACAGCGTTCTGGGATCGGATGCGCGCGCAGTTCGGCGAGGGCTACGCCGAGAGCGTCGCGAAGGACTACGTGCTGTCCGGCCTGGGCGGGCGCACCGTCAACAAGGCCCTCGCCGACGGGGAGGATCCCAAGGCCGTCTGGCGTGCGATCTGCGAGACCTTCAGGGTCACGGAATCGCTGCGGTAAAAAGTTCAATCCGATCATTTCGAACGGTCCGTTGCTCCGCCCCGCCGCGATCGCCCGCGTGATACCGGCGAAACTCGAACGAGTCGGCGCGTCTTGCCCATGATCGAACAGTCGTTCCACTATAATAAGGGTTGTCGGGCCGCCGCATGCGTGCCCGGAGCGCGTCTTCCCTGGTCTGCGCGGTGTGGCCCGGAAATGTCAGTGGTGGCGCGTAGCGTGTGCAGTGCTGCGAGGGGCGAGGCGCTATGCACCACTCCACGCACCGCAACAACCCCAGTATCGGCAGGGAGTCCTCATGGCACCAAGTGGCAAGTCGTCAACGCCTGAGAGGGCCGGCGACAGGGATAAGGCGCTGGAGGCGGCGCTGGTCCAGATCGAGCGGCAGTTCGGCAAGGGCACGGTCATGCGGCTCGGCGATCAGGCGCGCGTCCCGGTCGAGGTCATCCCCACCGGTTCGATCGCCCTCGACGTGGCCCTCGGCATCGGCGGCCTTCCCCGCGGCCGCATCGTTGAGATCTACGGCCCGGAGAGCAGCGGTAAGACCACGGTGGCACTGCACGCCGTGGCCAGCGCGCAGAAGCTGGGCGGCATCGCGGCGTTCATCGACGCGGAGCACGCGCTCGACCCCGAGTACGCGCAGAAGCTCGGCGTGGACACCGACGCCCTGCTGGTCTCGCAGCCGGACACGGCCGAGCAGGCGCTTGAGATCATGGACATGCTGATCCGCTCGGGTGCCATCGACATCGTCGTCGTCGACTCGGTCGCCGCCCTGGTGCCCAAGGTGGAGATCGAGGGCGAGATGGGCGACAGCCATGTCGGCCTCCAGGCCCGCCTCATGTCCCAGGCCCTCCGCAAGATCACCGGCGCCCTCAGCCAGACCAAGACCACCGCCATCTTCATCAACCAGCTCCGCGAGAAGATCGGCGTCATGTTTGGCTGCGCATCCTGGTACACACAGGTCACGCTCGCCGATGGCACGCGGGAAAGAATCGGGAAGATCGTCAACCAGAAGATGCCGGTCGAGGTTCTCTCTTACGACCCCGACCAGGGCAAGATGGTCCCGAGAAAGGTCGTTAACTGGTTCAACAACGGCCGGACCGATGAGTTCCTGCACTTCACTGTCGAGCGCTCCGGCGGCGGTACGGGACATGGCCGCGCCATCATGGACCTGACCCGAAACCATCTCGTCTGCACCCCCGGAGGATGGCGCGAGGCGGGCGAGATCATGGTTGGCGACCGTGTCATGCTCTCTCAGCCGAGCCTTCTCAGCAAGATGCAGGTCCAGGTCATTCTTGGCGCGCTTATGGGCGACGGCAGTCTCTCTAAGCCGATACGAACGGACGATTCGAGCGCCCGCTTCCGCATGGGGCACGGAGCGAAGCAGGAGGATTACCTGGATTGGAAGGTGTCACTGCTCGAGAACATCCCGCACTCGAAGACGGCCAATGCGAAGGGTGCTGTCTTTGCTGACTTCACGCCCCTGGCTGAACTCTCCGAGCTTCGCGAGACGGTCTACTTCGGAGACGGGAAGAAGCACCTCACCTGGGAGTACCTCAAGAGCCTGACGCCGCTGGCGCTGGCGATCTGGTACATGGACGACGGCTGCTTCACCCTCCGGTCGAAGGGTGTTCAAGAGCGGACTGCGGGTGGCACGGGCCGCATCGAGATCTGCGTCGAGGCAATGAGCCCTGGTTCGCGGGATCGTCTCGTCCAATACCTACGGGACACTCACAAGCTGGACGTAAAGCTCACATCCCGAGGTGCTCGGCATATGAGTGTCCTTCAGTTCACCACCGCGGCGTCGGAGAAGTTCCAGAAGCTCGTCGCACCGTACGTCCACCCGTCGATGGACTACAAGCTGCTTTCCCGGTTCCGCGACAAGTTCGTGGTCGAGCCGGAGTTTAAGGAGCCAACAATCCACCCGGCCCCGGCCCGCGTCCTGAGCATCGGGACGAAGGCCGACTTCCCGATCATGAGCCGGTACGACATCGAGGTAGAGGGCTCACACAACTACCTCGCGGACGGGATCATCGTCCACAACAGCCCCGAGACCACGACCGGTGGCAAGGCGCTGAAGTTCTACGCGTCGATCCGGCTTGACGTGCGGCGGATCGAGACGCTCAAGGACGGCACCGACGCGGTCGGCAACAGGACCCGCGTCAAGGTCGTCAAGAACAAGATGGCTCCGCCCTTCAAGAACGCCGAATTCGACATTCTGTACGGCATCGGGATCAGTCGCGAGGGCGGGCTTATCGACCTCGGCGTCGAGCAGTCGATCGTGCGCAAGGCGGGTGCCTGGTACACGTACGAGGGCGACCAGCTCGGCCAGGGCAAGGAGAACGCGCGGAACTTCCTGCGCGACAACCCCGACATGGCCACCGAGATCGAGAAGCGGATCAAGGAGAAGCTCGGCGTCGGGCCGCGCCTCGACAACGACGACACCGTCCCCGCGGGCGGCCCGGCCGGCGGCCCGTCGCTCACGTCGCTGCCGACCGGTCCCGCGTCGAAGGGCGCCGGGGCGGCGGGTGCGACAGGCCCGGCCAGCGCCCGATGAGCTGACAGGTAACGCCGTGCTTGACGGAGACACCGTGTTTGAGGGAGACGCCGTGCCTGACGGCAGCGTCCAGGACGCCAGCGCCCGTGAAGAAGATCCGCGGGCGCTGGCGCGGCAGGTCTGCCTGAAGCTGCTGACGCTCGCGCCCCGTACCAGGGCGCAGCTCGCCGACGCGCTCCGCAAGCGCGGCATCCCCGACGACGCGGCCGATGATGTGCTCGGCCGGTTCACCGACGTCGGGCTGATCGACGACGCCGCGTTCGCCCGGGCATGGGTGGAGTCGCGGCATCACGGCCGTGGGCTCGCGGGCCGGGCGCTGACCGCGGAACTGCGCAGGCGCGGGGTGGCCGACGAGGAGATCCGCGACGCGGTGGCCGAGCTTGGCCCCGACGCCGAGGCAGCCGCCGCAAGGCGGCTGGTCGAGCAGAAGCTCCCGGGCACCAGAGGCCACTCGCCCGAAGCGCGGACGCGCCGCCTGGCGGGGATGCTCGCCCGCAAGGGCTACCCCGCGGGCCTGGCCTTCCGGGTGATCCGGCAGGCGATGGAGGCGGAAGGCACAGATGCCCCGCTGCCGGAAGACCCAGAATTCGATGACCTGGATTCCTGGCCCGGATAACGGCCATGCCGAACGCGTGTTTGATGTGCGTTTTTGTGACTAAATCCGTTTATTTTGGATGTTTTCGCAGGTCACATAGTTACGGACAGTAAACTGTGGCAGCCACAGGCGCATCATACTTGCTCAAAACGTTATCAACGCTTAACCTCACGGCAGTAAGGAGTTGTAAGGCGCTGGTCGGGTGATCGTCCCGGCCGCCCCGCAGGCCGCCAGTCGCCCCACAACGCCAGAGTTCCGGTGCATGACGGATCGGAAAGGTGTGACTGTGAGCGGCGCTGTCGCGTTGTTGGTGATCGGCCTGATTGCCTTGGCCCTCGCGTTCGGCGTGTTCATCGTTGTGCTGCGCCGTTCCCCTGGCAGTCCAGGGACAGCTGCCAGTGTCGGCCAGACCGCCGGCCAGGTCACCGAGCAGGCGCAGTCCGACGCTGAGCAGATCCGTGCCCGCGCGCAGGCCGAGGCCGACAAGATCCTCGCGCGCGCCACCGCGGCGGCCGAGCAGGCTGCCGCGCAGTCCGCGCAGCTGGCGACGCAGCTGACCACGGAGCGGCGGCGCGAGGCGGAAGACGAGATTGGTCTCGTCAAGGACGAGATGCGTCAGCTCCGTGTCGACCTGGAGCGCCGTGAGCAGCGGATCGGCGAGCGGGAGCAGCGCCTTGACGATGAGATCCGCCGCCTTGATGAGCGAGGTCAGGCCCTTGTCCGCCGCAGGTCCGAGCTCGAGGACCAGGCCAAGGACCTCGCGGACGCTGGCTCGCGGGCACGGGCCGAACTTGAGCGTGTCGCCGGCCTCAGTGCGGACCAGGCCAAGGGGGAGCTTGTCGCTGCCGTGCAGAACCAGGCCAAGCGCGAGGCGGCGCTGTCGGTCAGGGACATCGAGTCCACCGCGAAGGCCGAGGCCGACAAGCGTGCGCGCAAGATCGTGACGCTCGCCATCCAGCGGGTCGCGGTGGAGCAGACGAGCGAGTCCGTCGTCTCGGTCATGCACCTGCCTGGCGAGGAGATGAAGGGCAGGATCATCGGCCGTGAGGGCCGCAACATCCGTGCCTTCGAGTCGGTGACCGGCGTCAACCTGATCATCGACGACACCCCTGAGGCGGTGCTGCTCTCCTGCTTCGACCCGGTGCGGCGGGAGATCGCCAGGCTCACCCTTGACCGGCTGGTCAGCGATGGCCGCATCCACCCGCAGCGCATCGAGGAGGCCTACGAGCGCGGCAAGGCGGAGATCGAGCTGGTCTGCCAGCGGGCCGGCGAGGACGCGCTGGCCGGGCTCGGCCTTACGGACATGCACCCGGAGCTTGTCGGCCTGCTCGGCCGCCTCAGGTACCGCACCTCCTACGGGCAGAACGTCCTCGGTCACCTGATCGAGTCCGCGCACATCTCCGGCATGATGGCGAGCGAGCTTGGTCTCGACCCCGTGCTGCTCAAGCGGTGCACGGTGCTGCACGACATCGGCAAGGCGCTCACCCACGAGGTTGAGGGCAGCCACGCGCTGATCGGCGCGGAGATCGCCCGCAAGTACGGCGAGTCCGACGACGTGGTGCACGCGATCGAAGCCCATCACAACGAGGTCGAGGTGCAGACCGTCGAGGCGGTGCTGACCCAGGCCGCCGACGCGATCAGCGGCGGACGCCCCGGCGCGCGGCGCGAGTCCCTCGAGATGTACGTCAAGCGCCTCGCCCGCCTCGAGCAGATCGCCCTGGAGAAGGACGGCGTGGAGAAGGTCTTCGCCATGCAGGCCGGCCGCGAGGTCCGCGTCATGGTCAAGCCCGACAAGGTAGACGACATCCAGGCCCAGGTCATCGCCCGCGACATCGCCAAGCAGGTCGAAGAGGAGCTCATCTACCCCGGCCAGATCCGCGTCACCGTAGTC